>ERZ1048872.1100-NODE-1100-length-24166-cov-10.656215_pt1 | contig 24166 bp, 24 predicted proteins | sample MGYA00383100_ERZ1048872 | MGnify/ENA primary metagenome ERZ1048872 (study PRJEB29581, sample SAMEA5548370) | metagenome | biome: marine; feature: coastal; material: water | depth 50 m | study: Short-term variability in the microbial, nano- and picoplankton...
GTTTTATTGGCCATCCCATTTAAGTCCTACTCACAACCTTTGATTGTTATGTCAGTTATCCCTTTTGGTTTAGTTGGTGCGGTGATAGGGCATTGGATCATGGGGTTGGATTTAACGTTGCTAAGTTTCATGGGGATATTAGCGTTATCTGGTGTCGTCGTTAATGACTCACTCGTGTTAGTTGATTATGTTAATCAACGCCGCTTGGAAGGAACGTCAGTGAAAAAAGCTGTTTATGAAGCTGGAGGAAGACGATTTAGAGCCGTATTACTGACCTCTCTCACCACATTTGCAGGTTTGATACCGTTACTCTTTGAAGAATCTACCCAGGCGCAATTTTTAATTCCAATGGCGGTGAGTTTAGGGTTTGGCATTATATTCGCCACGTTGATCACCTTGTTTATTGTGCCGATGAATTATCTCATTTTAGACGATTTAAAACGTTACTTTCAACAATATGGCAAAGATGTAAAGTCGCTTGTTATACGTTAGGTGTTTATATTGAAAAAAGAAAAGAAAATACCTACCTCTCGATTATCCCGATTAGCGACCTTAGGGTCGTTGGTCACTAAAGTCGCGAGTAATATGGTGTTAGACGGAGCAAAGCAATGGTCGAAAGGCCAACCGACATCCGTTAAAAAATTGCTAGTACAACCTAGCAATATTAAGCATTTAGCTGACAAACTGTCACAGCTTCGTGGTGCTGCAATGAAAATTGGACAACTTTTATCTATGGATGCCGGCGATTTGTTACCTGCTGAGCTAAGCCAGCTATTAGATAAACTTCGTTCAAACGCACAACCTATGCCACACAAGCAGTTGTTAGCAGTGTTAAAGAATGAGTGGGGAAATAGTTGGCTAGATAACTTTGCACACTTTGAGCTTAAACCTTTTGCCTCAGCATCTATTGGACAAGTTCACACGGCTTACCTTGATAATGGTAAAAAGCTTGCAGTAAAGGTGCAATATCGAGGTATTGCTGATGCCATTAGTAGTGATGTTGATAACGTTGCGGCACTATTAAAATTGTCAGGACTGCTGCCCGCGCATATCGAGATTGATGAATTATTAGCAGAGGCGAAGCTGCAATTATTGGCAGAAGCCGATTACGTCAATGAAGCAAATTTTGTCAAAAATTACGCTGATGTGCTCAGTGATGATCAATTTGTTTTACCTAGGGTTATTGAAGATTTAAGTACTCAGTCAATATTAGCCATGACATTTATTGAGGGTGTACCGATTGATGAAATAACGCTATTACCGCAACAATTAAGGGACAAGGCGGTTGAGTCACTCATTGGTTTGTTTTTCGATGAGCTTTTTACCTACCAGTTAATGCAAACAGATCCAAATTTTGCGAATTACCTCTATCAAGTTGACACCGAGCGTATAGTGCTACTTGATTTTGGTGCTACTCGGAAAATTCCACAGACAATAAGTCGTGGTTATTTAGCCTTAATCAAAGCAAGTATTAATCAAGAAAAAGTCGCTATGGTTGACGCCGCTAAAAGCATTGGTTTTTTTGCAGACAATATTGAAGAAACCTACTTATCTCAGGTGTTAGAGATCTTTACTTTGGCTTGTGAGCCTCTGGTACATGACAAGACTTATGACTTTGCAAAGAGCGGTTTAGCGTTGAGAATTAAAGAAAAAGGTTTGTTAATTAATACTCAACAAGAGCAATGGCACACACCGCCAATTGACGCGGTTTTCATTCACCGCAAACTAGCTGGATTGTATTTACTTGCTGCCAAGCTTGAGGCTAAAGTGAATACGCATCAGTTATTTTCTAAATTTATTCATCATGAGGCATAGTGAAATGCTTGAATATTCTGACAAATCAAGAGTCATTGAAATGGCCTGGGAAGATCGCACGCCATTTGAAGCCATCGAAATATTATATGGCTTAACTGAGCCACAAGTGATTAGACTTATGCGCCAAGAATTAAAAACTAAAACCTTTAAAAATTGGCGCAGTAGAGTATCGGGTCGAAAAACAAAACACTTAAGCAAACGAAGCGAAGCCGTATCTCGCTCTCATTGTATGAGCCAATATAAAGTAAAATCAGCAAACAAAAGTAAGGCACGTTAAATAACTTTAAAGAGTGTCTAAGTTGCGCAAATAATCCTGAGCTTTGGCTAATGTTGCTTGTCGTTGTTCTTCTGTTTGTTTGCGCCAATTTCGATAAACCATGGCTTGTCTTGGGTTTGATTCAAACAATTCGCTGTGTTTATCCATAAAATGCCAATACAAGCTATTTAAAGGGCAAGCATTCTCACTGGTCTTTTCTTTAACATTGTAATGACAGCTTTGGCAGTAATCACTCATTTTATTTACGTAATTACCACTGGCGGCATAGGCTTTTGAAGCAATAAGTCCACCATCAGCAAACTGACTCATACCGCGAGTATTAGGTAGTTCAACCCATTCAATCGCATCAACATAAATCCCCAAATACCATTGGTCAACTTGCGCAGGCTCTATGCCTGTTAATAAACAAAAGTTTCCGGTGATCATTAAGCGTTGAATATGATGGGCGTAACTATATTGCAGCGATTGATTGATTGCGTGATGCAAACAGTTCATTTTGGTATCGCCATTCCAAAACCATGAGGGCAAGTTGTTTTTTGCTTTCAAGCTATTTTTATTTTGGTATTGCGGCATATTAATCCAATACATACCACGTATGAATTCACGCCAGCCTAAAATTTGTCTAATGAAGCCTTCAGCCTGCGCAATACTAATAGCATCATTACATTGATAATGTTTGAGAACAGTGTCAACGACAAGTGTGGGAGATAGCATTTTACTGTTAAGCGAAAATGACACCCTCGAATGATACAAGCTCCATTGCTTTTGGGTAACAACGTCATCGCCATTACACGTCATTGCGTCCTGAAACGTACCAAATGAAGGCAGTAAATAGCGACAAAAAAAGTCGAGTAGCTGTAAACTTTCCTGGCGATTGATTGGCCACAATAATGTTGAATCACCTTGTCCTATTGTTTTGACCTGATGACGGGCCAAGCGATCATTTATTTCGCTAACATTATGACTAAACACTAATGGTGCGGGGATTGAGGCAATATCCTTTTTTTTAAGTTTATTGCGGTTTTGCTGATCATAATTCCACTTACCACCCTCGGGTTTATTGTCATCATCAACAAGTACATTAAAACGCTTTCGCATATACCGATAAAAAAACTCCATTCTATGGCTCGTATCTACTTTGAAATGCTCTGTTAATTCATGGTGAGGCAAGAAGAAATGATGAGAATCAACGCAGGAAAATGACATATTTTTTGATGTTATTTTTTCGCAAAATAAAGTCAGTTGCTGAGATAGTCTATATTCATCTGGTTGCTGGTATTCAAAGTGTTGTACGTTATTTTCTAACAAGTTTGTCAGCATGTCAGGAAGGTCTTTGTATTGTTTTGTTTCATCTAATGTTAAATGCAACACGCGATGTCCTGCTTCTTTTAATACATTAGCAAATGCCGCCATCGCCGCAAAAAATGCTTGAATCTTTTGCTGATGATGCGTTACATAACTGGTTTCTTGATGAAGCTCTGCAATAACATAGAGGCAATTATCATCGACTTCTTTAAACCAAGGATGCGTCGCATTAAGTTGATCGCCTAAGATAAGGCGTAGTTTTTTTGAGTGATTAATCATGTTTTCTCTTCTCGTTTTGGCAGCGCTTCGAACAATAAATAACGTTATCCCAATCACGTTGCCATTTTTTACGCCAAGTAAAGGGGCGTTGACATACAGGACATTGTTTTTCAGCCTTGCGCTTGTTTTTAGCGGCTCTTTTATTCATCTTCATTTAAGGTGTTCTATTCAGTAGCCACTAATGTGACTTGCATCAATGACGTTAATCAGGTCTTACATGACGAGCTAGAATTCGGTAAGACTCTTGTTTTACTTGGGGATTATTACGCCACTGCCAAAGCAGCTCTCTTGCTTGTTTTCCGGATGTTTTAATATCAACAATTGGCACTGGATAATCTTCCCCTAGCTTGAAGCTATACATCATTTGCTCCATGTTGGTCATAAGCCATGGCTCATGAATAATGGGTACTGGAATATGTACAAGCTCTGGTATCCATGATTTTATGAAAAGACCTTCGGTATCTTTTTCTTGTGATTGTTTAATTGGGTTATAAACCCTAATGGTATTAATTCCGGTAATGCCTGCTTGCATTTGAAACTGGCTATAATGAATGCCGGGCTCAAAATCCAGAAACAAACTCGCAAGATGCTGCACGCCTGAACGCCAATCGAGGTGCAGGTGATGCGTGAGAAAGCTGACAAGCATAGCTCGCATTCTAAAGTTGATGTAGCCGGTTTTTAACAGGCAACGCATGCATGCATCCACCATAGGGTAGCCGGTATTACCGGTTTTCCAGGCCAATAAATTATGCGCTGCCGCTTGCGTATTATCTCTGGGAAGGTTTTTGTAACCACGGTTAATGGCTTCATGCTCCATGCGGTGTTCACTTTCAAATTTTTGAATGAAATGGCAGTGCCAATGTAAACGCGAACTTAATGCTGATAGTGAACGGCGCCAACCGGGCTTTTGCCAATGCGACAATAAAATTTGATAAACTTGTCGTAAGCTGATGTTGCCCCATGCAAGGTAGGGAGATAATCTTGAACAGTATTCTCTGCTTAGTAAAGGACTAGATAAACTGTAGCTGTATGATTTCCCTCGTTCTTCAAAGAAACTCTTGGCAACAATCATTGCCTGTGATTCTCCGCCAAATTGAAAGTTTTGGTCAACATCAATCCATTGTGGATCAACCCAATTAGCATCTAAGGTCGATAAATTATTGGGAGGAGGGATCAAAGAAACGTTGTCAAATGATGTGCTTTTAATGGGCGTACGCATAACACTGGACCAATGTTTATCCCAGTTTTGCCGATTTATTAATCCTCTTTTTACGGCGCCAAGTTGGCTTTGATGCCAATTGACCTTATGATTCTGACACCAAGCGCTAATTTTTTTGTCTCTGTCATAGGTATTTTCAAGACCAACTTCTTGATGGCTATATATGTTATTGATGTGATGTTGTTGATGTATATCTGCAATAATCTCTAATGCATCGCCATGGGTTACCCATATGGCTTTTTCTGGCAGATGGTTTGTGATATCTCTGAGTGATTGGTAAACAAAGCGCCAGTGCCGTGCTGAATAATGTGCGTCATCAAGCAATAGCTCTTCAAAAACATAAAGCAAAATAAGTGGCGTTTGTCTGTCTATGCTATTGGCAATAGCCTCTTGAAGCGGTGGATTATCAGCTAAGCGAATATCTCGCTTTAACCAAACAAGGTTAATTGACATCGCATTCCCCGTCTTTTTTGTTTGCATTATGTGCGGGAGGGATTGGTGTCAGTTGGTTATTACCTTGCCATTTAGCGATGAATTCACCATCGGGGTCGGAGTACTGACGTTGTTTTTCAATATTAAACCAGCGCCCCCCTTTTGGGTCAGCACCAACTCCAGCAATATACTGCCAATTTCCCCAATTGCTTGCCACGTCATAGTCAATGAGTTGTTTTTCAAAATAACTTGCTCCGTATCGCCAATCTAGCTCAAGCTCATTAACCAAACAGCTAGCGACGATTTGTCGGCCTCTGTTAGACATGAAACCTGTACTGTTCAGTTGATTCATTAGTGCATTTACCAGCGGGTATCCAGTATTACCTGTAGACCATCGTTGAAAACGCTCTTGATGAAATGTTGTATTAGGCGCAGTCTCCGCAGAGCCTTTGAAGGCAAATAAATGGCGACCTTTTGCTAAAGCTAACCACTGGAAATACTCTCGCCATAGAAGCTCGAATTTGATCCAATAAGTAGATTCATTGGCTTGATAGCGTTGCTCGTATTCACCAACTGCTTGCCAAACATTTTTAACACTAAGACAGCCAAGTGCTAACCAAGGGCTAAAGAGTGTTGATCGTCTTAAACCATGTAAATCATTACGTGTTTGTTTGTAATGGTCTGCTGCGCCAGATAAAAAATAGTCTGCTAAATGCAGCAAAGCGACATCGCAGCCACCTTTAATGGTTATTTCGTTTATCGCCTTGTTATGATGATTTTGATCAGGGAATAATTTTTCAACAACAGCGATGGCATTGTCTAAAGAAGCGTTTTTTGTTGCAGTAATTGTCTGAGCGCTTTTCTCATTAAGTTGCCAATCGGAATACGAAGGCTCGATTTTCATGTTAATTAGGTGCTTTTCAGCTATTTTTCTAAATTTCGAAAAACTACCAATGACTGCGTTGCTATTAACAATAAACTCTTCGGTAAACAAAGTGTTTAGCCATGCTGTTTCGATAGTTAAATCTGGTAATTTATTTTGTATCGCCTTTAAGCTTTGGTTTTCTTGATAGCCTACTTGGCTCGCACAGCCTAGTGTGTCTATTGCTAACTCATTAACTAACTTAGGTAAAACATTTTCAGGCTTACCATACAACACCTGAAGCTCTATGTTCCTGCTGTGCAGCGCTGTTGCCAGTGCTTTTACTGATTGTTTTAAAAATTTCCACCGATTGAACCCCATTGCACTATGTAATAGCGATAACGAGTTAAACCATTTAGGATTAATAATAAAACAACAATGCAATGATTCATTTTCTTGTGCTAGCTTCGTAAGTAGTGAGTTATCCTTTATTCGTAAATCATTATTAAACCAATATAGCGCCGCCATAGAACTCACCTGTTGATGTATTATAGATAAAGTAGTTACAATCATCGTTTATCTATCTTTATGTACGTACACAAATTAAGATAAATATTTTTAAAGACAGACTGTCGTTTTAAAGGAACTACACCCAAAGCTTTTGAAGAAGAAGAAGCAGTAGTGAAGTCACAGATCAATACTACACAGTTCGGGGTGCTGTACAGTCTATGGGGATCAAAGCCAACTTACTTTATGGTTGGAAGCTGCCGTTTGAAGATAAATGCATCTTCGAAGTTGAATTTATTTGTCATATGCCATTCCTGTTTTTGACAGTTTACTGAAATGACACAGATTTTTTAACACTACCATAGGCTCAAATCAAATCTTTTTTAAGCTATCTTTAACATGGTTTAAGGCTTCTACTGAAAAGCCTTTATCGTACATATATGTAATTACACCATCTTTATCCAAAAGAATAACTCTGGCATTGTTTGGGTTTTCGTTTCCTGTAAATCGTTGTACTTTCTTTCCATCTTGATAGACAGTTATGACACCTTTCCAAAGTGACTTTGGAATTCCTGCACGCATACCATTATCTATCATCGTACGAAACATTTGAGGAAATAGCCCTTGAATTGTCGGTATTTCGTAAACGTTAACTTGCGTTTCGGTCATATCTAAACCTATTAACCATCTATCGATATCAAATTGAGAGTTTTGTTTGTATCCAATTAGTAATAGTGTATTGTCCCCTTTAAATTCTTCCGGGATATTAATCACCTCTTTATCAAGGTTTTTACCTTTGATTGATGGGAACTTTTGCCCGATGTGTGATTGGTTATTATAGCTGCTGCTACAGCCTATTATTAATAGAACAAAAAAGAAGATAGAAAAAATACGCATTATGTTGGTACTCATTAGTTACATTATTGTTCTATACGTTTACTATAATAATTTAGTTCACTATTAAAAATTAACTAACAGATCTTAAAGCGTAAATGCTCCGTATATGAAAGTAGTAAAACTAACTTGTGTGAATTAAAAAAACTCATGATTAAAAATATAATTTTATGTTTAACAATTTTTTTGCCACTCTCTACCGTAGCTCAAAATCCACGTGATGTTACTGGTTACATATATGGCATTGGTATCAGTACCGGTAAAGAAATTTATAAAGGGTACAACAGACGAAATATATTACTGCCTATTATTGGTTACCGTGGCGAAAGGTTAAATGTTTATGGGCCGTTTGTTAGTTATAAAGTAACTGAATTAGCAGAATTTACTTTTCTCCTTCAAGCCGCTCCAAGGTTTCAAGCCTTTGACGATAATGATAGTTATATTTTTGAAGGGATGAAAGATAGACGATTTTCTATGGATGCTGGGACCTCGGTAAATTATTCAAAAAATAATTGGAAAATCAACTTCGGGTTAATGTTTGATATTTTAAATCGTTCCAACGGCACTTCGCTTGTTGCTTCACTCTCTCATACCTTTAGGCTGGGCTCTGTTTTTTTAGAGCCGAGTTTAACATTGAGTTATTTGGACGATAACCATGTTGATTATTATTATGGTGTTGGCAAAGATGAGGTAAGCGACATTAGACCTGAATATATTGGCACAAGTACGCTTTATACTGGCTTTGGTTTATCTATTTCTACGCCTATATTTTTTGGTGGCTTTACACAATTAAGCCTACAACAAACATGGTTTTCTGAAGAAATCACGGACAGTCCCTTAGTTGAAGATCATGGTAATATCATCGCTCGCCTTGTATACACTCGATATTTTTAATTTTTTAATCCCAATCATCAATTACAACGTATAGATACTAAAAGCTAGTAGAGTTATTGGTATGTTATTCAATTTGGTTGGTTTTAATTCATCTTGGTTTGGCCTGATTTTATTGGGAGATATGTTTATTCCAATGGCATTACTTTGGTTAGTGCTACACCTGTATTGGTGTAAGCATATACAGGCCGAAGTTAAATTGGTTTCAGCTATCGTACTGATTGGTGCATTAGTTGACACTATACTGCTTTCAGCAGGGATTTTGATTTTTCCAAACCATCAGTATATTCCTTTATGGTTGATAACCTTGTGGGCTGCCTTCGCAGCAACAATTGCACATAGCTTACAGTTTTTAAAACATTCCAAATTGCTGCAAGCTACGATGGGTTTTGTTTTTCCCCCGTTAAGCTATCTTGCGGGTGCATCATTATCACTTGTTGAACTTGGTTACAGTCAACTTACAACATACTTCATGCTTGCAATCATTTGGTCTGTATTAATGGTGCTATTTTTTAAATTAAAAGATATTTTTTATGGTCAGGTATCAAGTCATGCGTAAAGTCATTTTCATTATATTGTTATTTATAGAGGCAATGCTACCTGTTGCGAATGCCAAGACGAAAAATTTGCCTGAACGTCTGCCTGAAGATTATAACCAGTTAGCATTTAAACAGGTGGGAACAGCTAAGTTTTCAGTGCTTTTTTGGGATATATACAACAGTACCTTGTATACCAAATCAGGCAGTTATTTGCATGATAATTCGCTAGAGTCGTTACTTTTCAAGATAGAATATTTAAAAGATATTTCCACTGTGGATTTACTCAAAATCACCGTAAAACAATGGAAGCATTTAAATATAGCTGAATCACAGTACACCCCCTATATTTCTCGTCTAAAGAGTATTTGGCCAGATGTTTCTGCTGGAGATTCACTGACCATGTTAGTGAAAGGCAAAAAGTCGGTATTCTATTTTAATAACGTAAAAGTTGGCGTAATACCAGAGCAAGAGTTTAGTAAGATATTTTTAGATATTTGGCTTTCTCCAGACACGAACCAGCCCCAATTACGAGCGCAATTACTTGAGGGAAATAAAACATGATTATCTATAAACGGTTAATGCTAGTGTTAGCATTGTTACTTTTGACAAGCTGCAGTGCAAAAATTTCAGATTATAAGAATACTGGTCCTAAATTTGATATTAAGACTTACTTTAGCGGAAATTTTATCGCGTGGGGAATGGTTCAAGATTATACGAGCAAAGTGACAAGACGATTTTGTGTTGAGCTCAATGGAACGTGGCAAAATAATGAAGGAAAGCTCGAAGAAGTTTTTTACTTTCATGACGGAGAAGTGAGCTATCGGACATGGATATTGACTAAACAGTCTAACAATGAATATAGTGGCATTGCTGGAGATGTTATTGGTGTTGCTAATGGAAAGCAAGCGGGGCATGCTTTTCGTTGGCAATATAAGTTATTAGTGCCAATTAATGACAATAGCTATATTGTTGATATGGATGACTGGATGTATCAATTAGATGATAACAGAGTTATGAATAAAACGACTATGTCTAAACTAGGTATTGATGTTGCGGAAATAACTTTGTTTTTTGATAAATCATTAACTAAAAAAACCTGTGGTTAAAATTCTTTTCATTGATGGGTATATCTTTAATACTAACATCATAATTACTTTACTCTAGTTGATTCGCCTTTTTGAACGGGGTAGATAACGCTAATAATAGAGCTAGGTTAGTCAACCTTGTTAAAGCTATAAACATATTGAATAGAACTAACGTGATTCTTTATCCAACAAATTATTCAAGGCTTCATCAATGGTAGGGTATTTAAAATGAAAACCACTGTTGATGAGTTTACTCGGTATAACACATTGACCATACAGTAATAAATCTGCCATTTCACCAAACATAAGCTTTAATAGCACAGCTGGTGTTTTAAAAATAGCAGGACGTTTTAATACATCAGCTAAATTTTTAGAAAAAACGGCATTAGACACTGGATATTTAGCGGTTATATTAGTGACACCTTTTAATGTTGGTGTATTTTGAATGTGTAAAATTGCTGAAATCACGTCCTCTATGTGTATCCAAGACATTATTTGCTTTCCACAACTTACTTTTCCACCTATACCCAACTTAAATGGCAACAGCATTTTTGCTAGTGCACCAGAATTACTATCTAACACAATGCCAGTTCTTAATATCACAACACGCGTCTCCACAGATTCAGCTTTCAATGCTAGTTTTTCCCACATTTGACAAACTTCATGAGTAAATTCTTTATGATATTGTGTAAACGTTTCGTCTATTAATTGATCTTTTTGTCGACCATAGATACCTACAGCACTCCCCGAAATGAATAAACTTGGGGGGTGAGTCGCCTTAGTGATTAGCTCTGACAATTGTTTCGTTATATCCCAACGGCTATTACATATTTTCTTTTTCTGAGAGTTGGACCATCGTTTATTTGCTATTGGCTCTCCTGCAAGGTTGATGACGGTATCTTGATTTTCGATGCATTTACTCGAAAGCTTATCGATAAAAGTAACACTGGAACCGAACATATCAACAGCTTTATTAGGATTTCTAGTCAACACTGTAATATTGACATTACTTTGTTTTAAAGTATTTACTAGCCTTTCTCCAATTAGCCCTGTACCACCGGTTATAAGAACATTCATAAGAAACCTCGAGAATACTATCCGTAATTTATTTAATTATCCAACTTAGTTAATACGCGATTTTTATACTTTAGATCACCTTAAAAAATATAAATTTATTTTAGTGTTTCTTTTGATCTTTTTCAAAACTCCCCCCGTAAATTCTTCTGCTAACAAACATTTAGGAGAGTAATGTGAAATATTTTAAAATTTTAAGTATAACTATATTAAGCGTGTTTTTTTTACAAGCATGCAACGACGATGATTCCCATGAGGTAGAGGAGACTGTTGTCAAAACAACCATTGTCGATGCAGCAGTGAGCAATGGCAATTTTACTACGTTAGTAGCAGCTTTACAGGCAACAGGGTTAGATGCAACGTTGGCAGATACAGAAAGCCGCTTTACTGTTTTTGCACCTACCGATGAAGCATTTGCACTATTAGGTCAAGATACAATTAACGCCCTACTGGCTGATACAGATACGCTTTCAAATATTCTTACTTACCATGTAATAAGTGGTGAAGTTAATGCGTCCACGGCTATTAGTCTGGCTGGCACAACTGTAGATATGGTTAATGGTGATGCTGTTGGTTTATCACTTGATGGGGATAGCCTGTTAGTGAATACAGCAACTGTGATCACTACTGATATTCAAACTGATAACGGAATTATTCATGTCATTGATGCGGTAATTATGCCACCTGCTGAAATGATCGAACCGACAGAAAATATTGTTGAAACAGCCGTTGCTAATGGCAACTTCACCACCTTAGTTACTGCATTACAAGCGACCAATTTAGATACAGTATTAGCTGATGCTAGTGCAACATTTACAGTTTTTGCGCCAACTGATGATGCTTTTGCCTTAATCGGTGATGAAACGATTAATACGCTATTAGAAAATACCGAGGTGTTATCAAGCATATTACTACAGCATGTTGTTAGCGGCGCTGCAGTAGATTCTGTAACAGCTTATTCTCTAAATGGCACGCTGGTCGAAACGGAATCTACGGCCAGTATTGAACTTAAAATCAACTCCATGACAGATATGCTGATGTTTGGTGGTGCTAATATTGTGATGAAAGATATTTACACAACTAATGGTGTCATTCATGTGATAGACGCTGTTGTTGTAGGTGATGTAGATATTCCAGCACCAGCAATGAGTTTAGTTGATGTTGCCAGTACTAATGGCAGTTTCACCACACTTGTGTCAGCTTTACAAATGACTGGCTTAGATACAACGCTTGCTGACTTAGATAGCGACTATACCGTGTTCGCTCCATCAGATGCTGCATTTGCTAAATTACCTGCTGGAACGCTTGAAAGTTTAAGCAATGAACAATTAACTGATATTTTGTTGTACCACGTTTTACCAGGAAAAGTTATGGCAGACGCCGCTATTACTGTCGCACAATCTGCAGAAAATATGGCTGACACCGCTAATGGCGATAAAGTTTCGTTATCTTTTGTTGATTCAATATTATTTGTTAATGGTGCGAAAGTAAGTAATGCAGACGTAATGGCGGACAATGGCGTAATTCATGTTGTCGACAATGTCATTATGCCTCCGGCTGAAATAGGAACACCTACACAAAATATTGTTGAAGTAGCAATAGCAGATCCAGATAACTTTTCAACATTAGTTACAGCACTAACAGCAGCTGATTTAGTAACGACCCTTTCAAATGAAACGGCTACATTTACTGTATTTGCCCCAACTAATGCTGCTTTTGCTGCAGTTGACTCAGACGCCTTAGCCGCTTTATTAGCCGACACTGATGCATTAACTCAGGTTTTACTCACACATGTAATAAGTGACGAAAAATTAAGCGCTTTAGATGCCTTTGCAGCAAACGGTAAAATGTTAACGACAGCTTCAGGTAAAACAATTAATGTTTCTGTGGATGCTGACTCAGGTTCGTTAATGATTGGTGGTGCAAAAGTTGTTATTTCAGATGTATATACCACCAATGGCGTTATCCATGTGATAGATACTGTTATTCTTGATTAGACCTGTTTATTTCCTCCTCACTTAAAGTGCACACTCTTTGCCCCTATCTTTAGGGGCTTTTTAATTTTTTAGTGATCAAAAATTGCATTTGGGGCGTATATAAAGCTATGAACAAAAGAGTGAACTATAAATGAAAGACACTATCGTAGATTTACCTATTTTACCATTACCTGTCTTTTTATTGCCTGGTGGAATAACGCGGTTAAGAATTTTTGAACCGTATCATTTTAAATTGATTAAACTTGCTACCCAAGGAGAAGGGTTTGTTATATGTCTAAATCCTCAGGAACCCAAAAAGCCCATAATTAAGTGGGGAAGTTGGGTTGAAGTTGTTAACTTTGATCAAGGTAAAGATGGCGTGTTAGAAATTGATGTGAAATGCAATGCATTGGTAGACATACAATCGATACATAAAAACCTCGATAATTTATATATGGGAAAAGTTTGTGAAATTTTTCATTGGTCACAAGCAAGGGACGATAGTACAGTATCAGAACTTGGAGATTCATTAGCAGAAGTATTTGTCAATGATACTATGCTTAGCGAACTATACCTTAATAGATTCTCTCAAAATACTAGTTGGGTTGTAGCAAGATGGTTAGAAATTTTACCTGTCAATTTAACTGTTAAAAGTGCCTTTGTAGATGCCCACAATTACGATGAAGCAAAATATTTTGTTCAATCAATTATCGGACTAGATAAAAAAAATTAAATTATTTGTTTGTAAAGTGATCCTTTTAAAAATGCAAACCGTATTTATTATCAGTTTTAATGATCAACCGGTGATAATGCAATGCAAACTAACTTGCCAAGCAAAGTGACAAATGCTAAACCTAGTATTATGTCAGATAAAATAAATCATCCCCAACTTTGTCAGTGGCTTAATGCTGTTGCCAAATCGAGAAACAAGCAAGCATTCACGCAGTTGTTTCATTTTTTTGCTCCCAAAATTCAACGTATATCCCGTAGTAAATTCCCTAACGAAGCTCAAGCAAGTGAAGTTGTACAAGAGACAATGAGTAATGTTTGGCGTAAAGCTCATCTCTTTGATGAGGAGAAAGGGGCGGCGACAACATGGGTATATACGGTAATGCGTAATGTAACTTTTGATATGCTACGAAAAGTAAAAGGGAGTAAAGAAGATAACCTCAGTGATGATATTTGGCCTATTGCTGAAAGCATGATAGGAGAAGATGAACCTTTCGAAGACCATCTTGAACACAAACAATTACTTACCGTTATTGAAAAGCTCCCCGAAGTACAACAACAAGTCGTTAAAGGTTTTTATTTTATGGAAATGTCGCAAGAACAACTTTCTGTGCACCTTAATCTACCGCTTGGAACAATAAAATCTCGTTTGCGTTTAGCTTTAGCTAAACTCAAAGTGCAGTTAGGAGAAGAACATGATTAAGCATCACCCTAAATTTGAGTTAATTCAATCCTTTGTTAACGGTGACTTACCTGCTTCATTATCAGCAGCTATCGCTATACATGCCGATATGTGCCCCTTATGTCAAAAGCAAATAGCTCAATTAACCGAACAAACAGCAGAGGTGAGCTTCGAAGAAGCATATTTGGACAGGTTTATTGTCAATGATATTGATTCTAATGCAGAGTCAGGTCTTGCAGAAATAGATTTTGACGACATGGTAGCCCAAATAACTCAATCAAGTGCAATTGATGAAGTAGAGCCACTCATTGAAAAAGCATTAACCTTTAAGGGGAAATCTTATACGTTACCCAAAGCAATGAACAAAATGGTAATGGGTAAAACCGTGCATATGGGTAAATTATCTAGAGCTAGAATCCAGCTCAATGAAAATGAAATACACACAAGTTTACTTGAAATTGAACCTGGTGGTGGTGTGCCACAGCATACTCATAAAGGCTTTGAGCTAACGTTATTGTTAGATGGTTCTTTCAATGATGAAAAAGGAGAGTATGTTAAAGGTGATTTTATTATGCTTGATGGATCAAACACACACAATCCTGTTTCCGATAAAGGTTGCCTTTGCTACACTGTGGCAAACGATGCATTACACTTCACCCAAGGCATCAATAAGTTACTTAACCCGATAGGCTCGCTTATTTATTGATCAGCTAATGTTGATAAGGAAAAATGATGATTCATTCTGTAGACAAGAAAGATTTACATATTGGTATTAGTGCTTGCCTAGTCGGTGAAAAAGTTCGTTTTGATGCAAGCAATAAACCTTCAAATTTTTGCATTCATGAATTTGGACAGCATGTTACCTATAAATCATATTGCCCTGAAGTTGCTATTGGTTTACCTATTCCAAGAGCAACTATACGTCAGATTAAAAAAGATGATGTGATTACTGTATCTAGGCCTGATGGATCAGGCGATGTAACTGATGCCCTTAAAGCTTATGGTCAAAAAGTAGCCAAAATAACGAAACATTTAAGTGGATATGTTTTTTGTGCAAAAAGTCCAAGTTGCGGTATGGAAAGGGTAAAAGTTTATAGCCCTGAAGGGAATGCACTTAAATCAGACGGTATTGGTGCTTTTACCCGAGAAATTATGGCAGAAAACCCATTACTGCCCTGTGAGGAAAATGGTCGACTTAATGACCCTGTTATTCGAGAAAATTTTGTAGCGCGTGTTTATGCCTATAAACATTGGCAAAATCTAGAGGGTTCAGGGCTTACTAAACATAAATTAACTACCTTTCACAGTCAGTATAAGTACACGGTAATGAGCCATGACTTAGTTGCTTATAAAAAATTAGGTCAATTATTAGCAAGAGCAAATTTACCTTTGGATGAAATGGCTGCTCAATATATAGTAGGTTTAATGGCCGCTTTAACTATTAAAGCGACTCGGAAAAAGCATGCTAATGCTCTGGCCCACATACAGGGATATTTTTCTAAACATTTAAAAAGCAACGAACGCCAAGAATTATGCGAACAAATTAATGCTTATCGTGAAGGACTTATCCCTTTAATTGCCCCGTTAACCCTGGTTAAACATTATTTATTGCAATACCCAAAAGAATATTTAGCAAAGCAAGCATATTTATCACCTTACCCTGATGAACTTAGGCTCAGGTATGCGTACTAATGCATAAAGGAACATCATGATACTTTGGTTTCGTAACGACTTAAGAACACACGATAACCCCGCCTTACATCACTTTATGAACACCCCTTGTTCAAGTCATTCACGTAAGGCTTTTTTTTTCATTTCAAAGCAGCAATGGCAATCTCACGACTGGTCTTTAATTAAGAGTGACTTTGTAATACGTCACGCCAAAGCTTTAGTAAAAGAACTAGCAAGTCTTAACATAGATCTTGAACTCGTAAATGTAGCTAATTTTTCGGCGCAAATAGCTTTCCTTAAAGATTATTGCTTACAACATGAAATTCAGTGTGTTTTTGCCAATAGTGAAGTTGAGTTTAATGAGCAAGAACGCGATAGCTTATGCATTGAGCAAGGAATTCCTCTAAAGCTTTTTGAAGCAGATGTTATTGTGCCCAAAGGTAAAGTACTTAATCAATCAGGCGCTATGTTTAAAGTTTTTACCCCTTTTAAGAAAGCTTGGTTAAAACATGTAAAACAATTTGGTTTTGAATATTTAGGTAAATTAGAAACTAACCCATGCAAAAATGTTAATAACAAACAAACACATTCTTTATCAAGTTCTTGGCCATTAGCACATGATTACGAAACAAATGAGTGGCCAATATTTATTCAAGACAAAATAACTGAATACGCAGAACAAAGAGATATACCATCAATAAAAGGCACTTCTGGTATATCACCTTATTTAGCCGCAGGTGTTATTAGTCCGAGGTTTCTATTGATGTCGCTGTTAAATCGTTTTCCCGACTTACTAGTGGCGACTGATACTAAAGATTTTTCCTGGCTAAATGAAATTATTTGGCGGGAGTTTTACCGCCATTTGCTTTTTCATGAGCAAAAATTAAGCAAGCATGAGTGCTTTAATCAAAAGTATAAAGACGTTAAATGGCATAACAACAGCCACTTTTTGAACGCTTGGTGTGAAGGAAAAACCGGTTACCCACTCGTTGATGCTGCAATGCGACAACTCAATCAAACAGGCTGGATGCATAATCGTTTAAGGATGGTGGTTGCTAGTTTTTTAACGAAACATTTACTTATTGATTGGCGATTAGGCGAAAAATTTTTCATGCAACATCTTATAGATGGCGATTTAGCATCAAATAATGGCGGGTGGCAATGGGCTGCAAGTACAGGATGTGATGCTCAGCCGTACTTTAGAATTTTTAACCCGATAAGACAAAGTGAAAGATTTGATCCAAATGGTCAATTCATTCGTAAGTATTTACCAGAGTTAGAAAGTATTCCTGACAAATACATTCACTTTCCTCACCAATATATTGCCAAGCATCAATTGCAATTATATTGGCAGCCTATTGTTGAACATAAAGAAGCTAGAATTAAAGCGTTAGCTTTTTATAAATAGTCAGAAATAGCGAGTGTGATGATTAAGTTAAAGGCTTTCTATTTACCTATTTATTTTAGTTTGATTTTTATTATTGGTAATAAAATGCAAAAAACACAATTCAATCGTTTAGCTAATAATTCACCTGTTTGGTTAAGTAACTTTATTAGTATTTACCAAAAGCTTGGCACCAATAACTTAGATTTATTGTCAGTGATTTATCATGACGATATAACGTTTATTGACCCATTACATGATATTCAAGGCTTTAGTGATTTATACCAATATTTTAAAGGACTCTATCAAAACTTACTGACGTGTGACTTTGTTATTAACAAGGTAATATTCGACGGTAATGAGGCTGCTATTTATTGGACAATGACTTACCAACATAGCAAATTAAATAAGGGGGCATGCGTTACTGTTTCAGGCTCTTCTCATATTCAAGGTAACGAGGATAAAGTGACCTATCACCGTGATTATCTTGATTTAGGCGCAATGCTTTATGAGCAATTGCCATTGTTTGGGAAATTAACCAAATGGATAAAAACACAGGCAGTTAGCTAATGACTGGAAAAACTATTTTTATCACTGGCGCTACGTCAGGTATTGGCTTGAGTTTGTTTGAGCACTATGTAGCGCGTGGTGATAATGTTATTGCCTGTGGTAGAGATTCAGCTAAGTTGTCGTTGTTAGCAAGTAAAGCATATAAAACTTGTTTGTTTGATCTCAATAACCCTGAGCAAATTGAGCAGCAGCTTAATGGTTTAGGTAAACTCGACATGGTTATTTTAAATGCGGGCGATTGTCGCTACATAAATGATGCTAAGTATTTTGACGGAAAATTGTTCACCGATATTATTACCACTAACCTATCGTCTTTAGGTTGGTTGTTACAGTTTACTTTGCCTCAAATAAAACCAAGAGGGCAACTGGTATTGGTGAGTTCAAGTGCCACAATTTTACCTTTTCCAAGAAGTGAAGCCTATGGCGCATCTAAAGCAGGTATGGACTACTTAGCTAATAGCTTACGCTTAGACCTAGCGGTGCATAAAATTGAGGTAACCTTAGTTCATCCAGGATTTGTTAAAACGCCACTCACAGATAAAAATGACTTTGAAATGCCTTTTCTTATCACTAGTGCTGAGGCAGCCTCTCGAATAATATCGGGTGTTGATGCACGTAAACCGTATTTACATTTTCCAAAACGTTTAACATTACTTTTAAAATTTATCTCCTTTTTTCCCTCGTCACTTTGGCAAAAAATTATTACAAGGAATAGTGTTGTATGAAAAACATCGCAATTATTGGTTCAGGCGTTTCAGGTTTAACTGCCGCTTATTTGTTATCTAAAAAACATCATGTGACGGTGTTTGAAAAAAATGACCGCATTGGTGGACATACCGCGACCGTAGACATTGAAAAAGAAGGTGAAGAACTAGCCATTGATACTGGCTTCATTGTTTTTAACGATAAAACTTATCCTAATTTTTTGGCGTTATTATCTGAAATAGGTATAGGCAAGCAAGCCACTGAAATGAGTTTCTCAGTGCATAACTGCCAAACAGGAATGGAATATAATGGCCATAATTTGAATACACTTTTTGCCCAGAGGCTTAATTTGTTTCGACCTAAATTTTGGCTGCTAGTTAAAGAAATTTTGCGCTTTAACAAGTTATGTAAAAGGGTATTTGAAACACAAAATTATCAAAGTGGATTAACTTTAGGACGTTTTTTATCACTAAATAAATTTGGAGATTACTTCGCAGAGCACTATATTTTACCTATGGGGGCGGCTATTTGGTCAAGCTCTTTAGCACAGATGGAAGATTTTGAGTTCAGGTTTTTTGTGCAATTTTTTCATAACCATGGGCTATTAAATATTGCTGACAGGCCCCAATGGTATGTTATCCCTAATGGCTCAAGAAGTTATTTAGCTCCGCTGTGTAAACCTTTTAAAAATAATATTAAATTAAATGCAGATATTACCACGCTTCGTCGAGTAAATGGCAAGGTGCAGTTAGACTTCAATCAAGCAGATAGTCAAATATTTGATGAGGTTGTTATCGCTTGTCATTCTGATGAGGCTTTAGCGCTGTTAACTGATGCATCTTTAGAGGAAAGTAATATTTTATCAGCAATGCCTTACAGTGAAAATTCAGTGATATTACATACAGATAAAAAGCTATTACCACAACGTGAAAAAGCATGGGCAAGTTGGAATTATCAACTGAGCAAAGATCGAAATAAGGCAGCTAGTGTTACTTACAATATGAATATTCTACAAGGCATGCAAAGTAACCATACTTTTTGTGTTACGCTAAATCAAAAGGATGATATTGACCCTAAAGAAATTTTAAGAGAATTTACTTATCATCATCCAATATTTTCAGCAAAATCTATTTCCGCACAAAAACAAAGAAATAAAATATGTGGCGTTAATCATACTCACTTTGCTGGTGCTTATTGGCATAACGGATTTCATGAAGACGGGGTAAGAAGCGCAGTTGAAGTTGCACAACGTTTTGACTGTTTTTTAGAAAGTTAGCAAGAGTTACACACTAAACATGAACAGTTCATTAGAGCAAAGTAACATTTATTTAGGCAATATTGTTCATCGACGTTTTGCTCCTAAAAAGCATAGCTTTGATTATTCACTTTATATGTTAGCGCTAGATGTATCAGAGGTTAAAGATGCTAATAAGAACATAGGACTCTTTGGTTTTTCGTGGTACCACCCGTTAAGGTTTGTTGAAAAAGATTACTTGAGGGGTGAACCACATGGGTTAGCACAACGTATATCTAATAAAGTTGAGCAATTAAATGGCCAAGCAGATATACATAGAATTGTTATGTTGGTGCAAGTTAGGTGTTTCGGTATTTATTTTAGCCCGGCAAATTTTTATTTTTGTTATAACCAAAATAATACCTGTACTCAAATGCTTGCTGAGGTGAGCAATACACCTTGGAATGAACGGCATTACTATTTAGTTGAACTACTCAATAACAATATGAAGGTTAATAAAAAGAATTTTCAAGTATCACCCTTTATGGATTTAGATATGTTTTATTATTGGCAAGTAAAACCGCCAAGTTTAGATAATGATAAGTTAATGATACATATTGAAAACAAACGGTTAAATTCACAAAATGGCAAAATGGAAAAGTTATTTGATGCGAACTTGGTTATGAAGAAGCAAGTGCTTAATCAAAAAAATTTATTACGTATTTGGTGTCAGTTACCCGTGATGACAGTAAAAGTTGTTTTTGGTATTTATTGGCAAGCAATGAAACTGCTTATAAAGCGAATACCGTTTATTGGTTATCAAAAAGTAAATTAATTAATCACTATGTGAGAACTGTTTTAGGAGAGTCAGATGGAATACGTTAAAAGTATTAAAATTTTAAAAAAATCCAGTTGGTTTAATAAACGCTGCCGCTCTGTTGTTCATTCTGTATTTGAAAAGATTACTTACGGAAAATTAGAAGTAGTTGAAGGTTCAAATCATTATTTTTATCCAGACAATGCTAATAACGATGAAATAAATGGGAAAATACATATTCATGACATCAGTATTTACCAAGATTTTATCAAGGGAGGAAGTATTGGTGTTGCTGAAGCTTTTATTGCCGGAAAGTGGAGTAGCCCTAACCTAACCAACGTGATTCGTATTTTTGCAAAAGCGCAACAACAAACCGATTTGATAGAAGCAAAAAAATCTTGGGCAAACCGAATAAAAAATGTTTTGGCTCATTGGCAAAATAAAAACACCCAATCAGGCTCTAAACGCAATATTCTGGCGCATTATGACTTAGGGAATGAGTTATACACTCGTTTTCTAGATCCTGAAATGATGTATTCATCTGCAATTTATCCAACAGAAACTAGTTCATTAGAAGAAGCTCAAAGTCATAAACTTAAAATGATTTGTGAACGATTAGCATTAAAAAGTAGTGATAATTTACTAGAAATAGGCACAGGTTGGGGGGGGTTAGCAATCTATGCAGCAAAACATTATGGCTGTAAAGTTACTACAACGACAATATCAGATGCCCAGCATCAATACGCTCAAGCACGGATAAAACAATTAGGCTTGTCGAATAAAATCACCTTATTAAAAGAAGATTACCGAAATCTGACCGGGAGTTACGAAAAAGTTGTTTCCATTGAGATGATTGAAGCCGTTGGTTATGAATTTCTACCGAGTTTCTTTAAGCAGTGTAATGACAGGTTAAAACCTGGTGGAAAACTACTTATTCAGGCGATCACCATTGCAGATCAACGTTTTGAATATTATAAAAATAACGTAGATTTCATTCAAAAGTATATTTTCCCTGGCGGTTTCTTACCTTCTGTGAATATTTTAAGCCAACATATTACCGATCATAGTAGTTTAACTATCGAGAGCTTGGACGATATTGGCTTAGATTACGCTAAAACCCTCAATGATTGGCGAATCAACTTTTTAAATTCGTGGTCCGAGCTAACACTATTTGGCTATGATGATAAATTTAAACGTTTGTGGTTATATTACTTTGCTTACTGTGAAGGCGCATTTTTAGAGCGTTCTACCAGTACTGTTCACTTAGTAGCCCGAAAGTAAATACCCTCAGTTCGAAGAATCATCAGGAAAAGGTCTGATTAAATTAATTCTTGATAACTAAACTTAATGGAAATGGAACATGAAAACATTATTATTGATTGCTCATGGTAGCCGAAGAGAGCAGTCGAACATAGAGGTAGCTCAACTTGCTGATAATTTAAAAAACAAACTTTCAAATGATTACCAAGCTGTTCACCATGCTTTTTTGGAGTTGGCTTCACCTTTAATACCTGATGTAATAAAGTATTGTGTGGATGATGGAGCAACATCCATTCTTGTTTTACCTTATTTTTTAAATTCTGGACGTCATGTGCATGAAGATATTCCTAACATAATTAATGAAGCTAGAAAATCGAGACCAAATATTTCTATAAATATTGCTTCGCATATAGGTGCATCTGAGATTATGGTGGATGTGCTAATGGGAACTATTAATGCTTCATTAAATTAAAGATAGTTTTTTATCAGAATAAATTTTTATATTAGAGCCACTTATATTACTACTCACTATTTTAAATCTTACAGAACTTATCAATGAAATATAAAGAAAGTAAAAATTTTTCCCACAAGCAACATGACAAGATTGGCATACTCATCACTAATCTAGGTACTCCAGATGCCCCAACAAAAAGTGATTTAAAAAAGTACCTTCGAGAATTTTTATCAGATCCTCGGGTTGTCGAAGTCCCTCGTTTTTTATGGTGGATGATCCTTAATCTGTTTATTTTAAATGTTCGGCCTCGGCGATCAGCTAAGGCATATAACACTGTCTGGACAGAACGAGGCTCACCTCTTTATTTTCACACCAAAGATCAAGCAGATGCATTGCGAATAAAATTAAAGCACAGCTATGGTGAAAATATTGTGGTGGAGTTTGCCATGCGTTATGGTTCGCCCTCTGTTGATTCAGTAATAGATGGGATGCTGGAGCAAGGTATACGTAAGCTTTTGATTTTACCTCTTTATCCCCAATACTGCGCTTCAACAACTGCATCCACGTTTGATGCTGTAGCGGCGAGTTTGGCAAAAAGGCGGTTAATACCTGAGTTGCGCTTTATTAATCATTATCACGACTTTCCGGAGTATATCCAAGCAGTTGCAGATAAAGTACGACAACATTGGGGTATTAACGGAAAAGCAGAAAAATTAATCTTCACTTACCATGGTATTCCAAAGAGATATTTACTCAATGGTGATCCATATCATTGTGAATGTTATAAAACGTCAAGGCTAGTCGCAGAGAATTTAGGGTTAAATGAAAATGAATACTTAGTTAGCTTTCAATCCCGTTTTGGTCGAGAAGAATGGTTGAAGCCTTATACAGATAAAACACTGATAGCATTAGCAGACCAAGGGATTAAATCAGTACAGTTAGTCTGTCCAGGCTTTTCGGCAGATTGTTTAGAAACAATTGAAGAAATTGAAGTCGAAAACCGTGATTATTTCATGAATGCGGGTGGTGAACGTTATGAATACATTACTGCTTTGAATGCTGAATCAAGTCATATTAATATGATGGAAAAGTTGCTAGAGCAGCACTTGCAAGGATGGTCTGTGTCTAGTAGTACAGAGCAACGCGCAGAATTAGCAAAAAAATTAGGAGCTCAAAATTAGGCGATACAACCTTGTTTTAGGTTTTATCATGAAACATCCTCTTGCTTTACAACGGGTATGATTAATTTTTTGTGTTGGTTAAGTGGTTTTGAGTACGGATTTCTATCTCACAAAGGGGGGAAACCGGCTTAGATTGTATACTCTAATATCCTTGAAGGTAATAATATGAATGTGAGATTTTTTCTCTAATAATTAGCACTACATTGGTGTCTTTAAAGGTCTTATAATTGTGCTTTTTGGCCATCTTTATCATCTCATGAAGTTTAGCTTTGTGATAAGTCCCTAGTTCTCTAGACAGTTTTTAAGTTCTCAAAATACACTTTT
>ERZ1048872.1102-NODE-1102-length-24160-cov-5.456461_pt1 | contig 24160 bp, 20 predicted proteins | sample MGYA00383100_ERZ1048872 | MGnify/ENA primary metagenome ERZ1048872 (study PRJEB29581, sample SAMEA5548370) | metagenome | biome: marine; feature: coastal; material: water | depth 50 m | study: Short-term variability in the microbial, nano- and picoplankton...
CCCGTGCGCAGGTGCTCGGCGCAATGTTCATTGATTATTGGCACACCTGAGGCATGGCAATTTCCCAATATGCCATCAGTGCCCGCCATCCGACATACCTCAGCGACCAATTTTGCTGGAAATGCGGGCGTTTCGTCAGGAAAATAATGCCAATCCCATGGCACAGGCAAACCAGCTAGCTCCCAATGGCCCGATGGTGTGTCCTTGCCATTTGAAACCTCCCGCGCAACGCCCCATAGTCCTTGTGGAACGGCATTTAACCCTTCGGTTTTGCATCCGGTGGATAGTTGAATAGCCGCACTTAGGCCCAGCGCATCTAGGTTCGGCACCCGTAAAGGACCTTGTCGATCAATATCTGCACGCCCAGCTGCACATTCCTCAATAATATGCCCAAGTGTGTTTGCCCCCTCATCACCAAAGGTCGCCGCATCTGGTGCACCACCACATCCCACAGAATCCAAAACGATTAAAAAGGCACGTGGCATCAGGAAATCCTTTCGACAACAATTGCTGTGTCTGCTGGTGGTTCATCCGCAATTGATATCGTGGCCATTATCCGCTTTGCAGCCGTTCTGGCATCAGCTTCATTTGACGCATGAATTTTCAACAATGCGTCGCCTTTGTTCAATTTGGCACCAAGCGGCAAAAGATCAGATAGGCCAACACTTGGATCGATTACGTCCTCTGGCAATTGCCGACCGCCACCTAATTCAACCACACTGAAGCCAAGTTCTGTTCCGTTTAATCCCACCAAATATCCTGATTGTTCAGCAACCAAAGGCATCACAACTGGGGCATTGGGCAAAATTTGATCCCAGTTTTCAGCAAAATCCGCGGGGCCGCCCATTGCAATCACCATCCGCGAAAATCGCGATAATGCATCACTACTGGAAATCGCTTTAGCTATTGTTTGGCGGCCATTGTTGACAGCTGTCAACTGAGCGCCTTCAAGCAGTTGGCCACCCAGAACCTCTACCAATTCCATCATGCGTGGATGATTTTTGCTGCCACTTAGGCATTCCATGACGGCCCGTATTTCCACGGCATTGCCAATACAATTTAACACTGGCTGGTTCATATCGCTAAGAATGGCCGTGGTTTTGCATCCCGCAAGGTTCGCTGTATCGACCATTGTTTGTGCCAAGGCACGTGCGGCTTGGATTTCTTGCAACACCGCTCCTGAACCAAATTTCACATCCAACACCAAACCGTCCAATCCGGCGGCCAGCTTTTTGGCTAAAATAGATGATGTGATCAAATCAATACTGTCTACCGTGGCCGTGACATCCCGAATTGCATAAAGCCGCTGGTCAGCGGGGGCTAAATCAGATGACGAGGAAACGATCGCACAACCCACATCTGATACAATTGAACGAAAGGCTTCCCCGCTTTGGTTGGTATCCACCCCTGAAATTGCCTCAAGTTTGTCCAATGTGCCGCCTGTATGGCCCAAACCGCGCCCTGAAATCATCGGCACAAAGGCCCCACACGCAGCCAATGCAGGTGCAAGAACAAGTGATACCGCATCACCGATCCCACCAGTTGAATGCTTATCTAAAATCGGTCCCTGCAAATCCCAATGCAAACGATCGCCAGAATCGCGCATCGCCAAAGTTAGATCAACGCGCGATTGATCCGTAAGACCACACAGACGAACCGCCATAGCAAAAGCGCCTGCTTGGGCATCAGAAACATCACCATTTGCCAAACCTTTTGCGATCCACGCGAACTCATCGCGCGTTGGGTTTTGCTTGGTTTTGACCAATTCAATGATGCGACGTGTATCCACTTTTTCAAAATTCCATATGATCTGGGCCAAAGGCGCCAGGCAACAATTCACCAACGGTGGTTTTAATTTCCTCACCGCCGAGTGTCACCATTGTCACCACAACATCAGATGCTGAAAATTCCGCCAGCTTTTGACGACAACCGCCACAGGGCGTCACGGGCAAGGGGCTGTCTGCAACCACGCACACCTCTGCAATCTTGCGTTCACCCGCCACACACATGGCAGCAATCGCACCTGCTTCAGCGCAGGTGCCCTCAGGATAGGCAATGTTTTCGACGTTGCAGCCTTGGTAAATCGTGCCTTCCGCGGTGCGAATAGCGGCACCAACCAAAAATTTAGAATACGGCGCATGCGCATTAAGGCGCGCGGCTAGGGCATCTTTCAATAACGTCATTTTCATTCCTCACTTCGTTTAAAGACAGACTGTCGTGCCAAAAGGTTAGTTGCAAGCCGCAACCTTAGAAACACATCGAAATTCGCCAACAAAGGGCGACAATGCGCCCCTTGCACCGAATTCTCATGACTTTAGAACTATGGCAAAATCTAAAGGGAGTGACCATGACTTACGCAGACGTTTACAACGGTTGGAAGAACGATCCTGAAGCATTTTGGATGGAAGCCGCCGAGGCCGTGGATTGGATAAAGAAACCTAGCCGCGCATTGTTTGCTGAAGACGCCCCCATTTATGAATGGTTCAAAGATGGTGTGGTTAACGCCTGTTACAACGCTGTGGATCGTCATGTTGAAAACGGTCGCGGTGAACAGACAGCTATCATTTATGACAGCCCGGTTACCGATACGAAAGAAACAATCTCGTTTACCGATTTGCAAAGCCGTGTTTCCCTTTTGGCCGGTGGATTGGTCGCCAAGGGCGTTGTCGCCGGTGATCGCGTCATCATCTATATGTCAATGACACCGGATGCATTGGTTGCCATGCTGGCCTGTTCACGTATTGGCGCGGTTCATTCCGTCGTGTTCGGTGGCTTTGCTGCAAATGAGTTGGCAACACGCATTGAAGACGCCACCCCTAAGGCGATTATTGCAAGTTCATGCGGCATCGAACCTGGCCGGATTGTAGAATATAAACCATTGCTTGATGATGCGATTGAATTGTCTGCCCACAAGCCAGAATTCTGTGTCGTAAAACAGCGCGAGCAAGCACGCGCCAGCATGATTGACGGGCGCGATTACGATTGGGACGCGTTCCAAGAGGGTGTTTCCGCTGCTGATTGTGTGCCTTTGGCAGGTGACCATCCAGCATATATTTTATACACGTCTGGCACGACCGGCCAGCCAAAGGGTGTTGTTCGGCCAACTGCTGGTCACATCGTTGCACTGAACTGGACCATGAAAAACGTATACGGCGTCAAACAAGGCGAAGTATTCTGGGCGGCATCTGACGTTGGTTGGGTGGTTGGCCATTCTTACATTTGTTTTGGACCTCTGTTTCACGGCAACACGACCGTGGTTTTTGAAGGAAAACCAGTTGGTACGCCAGATGCAGGTACATTTTGGCGCGTTATGGAAGAATACAAAGTCACCAGTTTTTTCACGGCACCAACCGCATTTCGAGCCATCAAGCGCGTTGATTCCAAGGGTGAATTTCTGAAAAAATATGACATTTCATCTGTTCGCGCCTTGTTTCTTGCAGGTGAGCGCGCCGATCCAGACACAATCGTTTGGGCGCAGGACCACATGAAAATACCCGTGATTGACCACTGGTGGCAAACCGAGCTGGGATATCCAGCGATCGCCAATCCATTCGGCATTGAATTGCAAGACGTAAAGCTTGGCTCACCTGCGCTGCCAATGCCGGGCTATGAAATGGCGATTTTGGATGATGATGGAAAGCCTTTGCCAGCTGGTGAATTAGGTGCAATCGTTGCCAAACTTCCTTTGCCACCAGGCACTTTCAACACACTGTGGAATGCCGAAGATCGGTTCCGCAAATCCTATCTAGATGCCTTCCCAGGATATTATGAAACTGGTGACGCGGGCTATATTGACGATGATGGATATCTTTACATCATGGCGCGCACGGATGATGTGATCAACGTCGCCGGTCACCGCCTTTCAACAGGTGGTATGGAAGAAGTCTTGGCCAGTCATCCTGATGTGGCCGAATGTGCCGTCATCGGCGTAAGCGATCAACTTAAGGGGCAATTGCCCATGGGGTTTGTCTGTTTGAATGCTGACGCCGACCGTGATGCGGCGGATGTTTGCAAAGAATGCGTTAAATTGGTCCGTGAAAAAATCGGCCCTGTGGCGGCATTTAAATTGGTAACAGTTGTTGATCGTCTCCCCAAAACGCGTTCTGGTAAAATCCTGCGCGGCACCATGGTGTCTATTGCTGATGCGAAACCGTATAAAATGCCTGCAACCATCGATGATCCAGCAATTTTGGATGAAATCAAGGTTGCACTTGGCACTTTGGGCTACCCAGCGAAAACCTAATCGTTAACACTGATTGCAAATTGCAATTAATGACTGACAGGTCGTTGCATTTTGGATAGGCTGCATTTGTGAGCCCACGCTATTTAGCTTGGTGTGGGCCACTAATTTGCAGGAGATAGGGGTGCCATCCAAGAAGCCCGAAACACAACAGATCGACACGCAAAAATCGACGATGCCGGATTTGGCATTGCTAAGTCACGATATTCAATCGGCCGTTTTAGACGTCATTGGTGGCGTGCGTTTGGTCGACCAAGATCAATTGCCCGACGAGGCTAAACTGCAATTAGAGCGGGTTCGTACTGCCGCTGAATTACTTGCTCGGCTTGTTGAAAATGCGTTAACTGCACCAGGTGAAATTGGCCAAGACGACCTTGGCCTTAGCAACCTCAATCTTCCACGTTATCTTGAAAATCTCGCCTCTCGTTGGCACGGACGTGCGGTGGAAAAAGGATTGGCGTTTTCCCTAGACTTACCAAAAGATTACCCCGCGACCATTCACATCAACCGCGTTGTTCTAGATCGAATTTTGACGAATTTTCTGTCAAACGCGATGAAGTTTTGTGAAAACGGGCGAATTTCGGTCAAACTTCGCCTTGATGAAACGGAAAATCTGATTTTTTCAATTTTGGATGATGGCCCCGGCTTTGATAAAGCCGCACTTTTCAATCTGTTCAAACGGGCCAAACGCCCTGATAATTTGAACCAACCCGGTCAGGGCCTGGGCATGTTCATTGCCCATGACCTGACCGTGCAATTGGGCGCCGAAATCAGCGTAAAGAACCGCATAGAAATCGATGGATCCAATGGCGCATGTGTTTCACTGGTCCTGCCTTTGGTCGTATGGTCAGATCCAAGCCTAACCAACGTTGCAACCGATTTCCCTGATCTTTCTGGTTTGAAAATTCTGGCAGCAGAGGACAGTCCAACGCTGCAATTGATGGTTGCCCAAATGTTGCAAAAACTGGGCGCCGAATTTGAAATGGCGGCAGACGGTGTTGAAACGATTAATTGGCTTCAGCGCGAGAGCTTTGATTTGGTATTATTGGATATCGAAATGCCAAACATGTCGGGCATTGATGTGTTGAAATCTGTTCGCAAAATGCCAAAACCGTTGGCCGACATACCGATGATTGCGATGACGGCATTTGTACTTAACAGCCACCGAGAGGCAATTTATGCGGCTGGGGCTGATGGCATCATCGCAAAACCTTTGACACGAATAGAACGGTTTGGTGCGGCGATTTTGCGTGTGTGTCAGGCACAAGACCTTGTCATTTCTCGTGAAGTATTTGAACCAGATGAACCTGTAATTTCTAATGATCAACTAAACTCGCTTTTGGAGCTCACTGACAAAGATACCCGCGCCGAATTGTTGCGTCGGATCATTTCCGATCTACGCGGTGTTAAGGCACGCATTGCTCAAGATGCAAAAACCTTAAACTATTCGGCGATCCGCGCCCAAACTCATATCCTTATCGCACTGGCAGGGGCAATTGGCGCCACACCTTTGCAGCTGTCATCAAAGAAACTGAACCAACTGGCGGGCAAAGGCGAGAAAGATATGGTTTCCCAAGAGGCCGCATACTGCCTGAACTTGTTGAACAAAGTCATAAGTATCGTTGAAAAAACAGCGAAGGAACATCTGGATGAGTAAACCGATTTTGCTGGTAGAAGATACATCCAGTTTGCAACTGATTTATGCCAGTGCCCTGCGCCGTGCGGGACATATTGTTGAAACCGCCAACAACGGCATGCAAGCAAAGGCCAAATTCGCAACACTTAGACCCGATATTGTTGTACTTGATTTACTATTGCCTGATAAATTCGGCTTGGATGTTATGCGCGAATGTCTGGCCTTAAATCCAACGGCTCAATTCATTGTCGTCACCTCAGATGGCTCTATTAATCGAGCAATTGAGGCCATGCGGTTGGGGGCCAACGACTATTTGGTAAAGCCATTTTTGGATGCCAAACTGGTTGAATGCGTTGCCAATGCGAATACCCCAACCAACGTTGAAACCAACTTTGACGAAAATCGCCAAGCAGATGCATTAACGGGGTCGTCACAAGCAATTTTGGACATCCTTAAAAAGATCGGTTCTGTAGGGCGTTCGATGGCGGCGGTTTTCATTTCCGGTGAAAGCGGTACAGGAAAAGTCACATGCGCCAAAAGCATTCACAATAATTCTGCACGTTCCTCTGGCCCCTTAATCCAGGTTAATTGCGGCACCTTTCAAGCGGAACGGCCTGATTCAGAAAATTATGGGCAAATGCCCAACTCATTTCAAGGCGCCATTGATCGCTTGAATGCGCGCATTCTTGCGGCCGATGAAGGTACATTGGTGCTTAATGAAATTTGTGACCTGCCAAAAATCTTACAAACGAAACTTTTGGAATTTTTTCAAACCTCAGAGTTGCTGGTTTCCGGCGAGGCAAGCCCACGAAGAATAAATCTTCGTGCGATTGCTATTAGTTCTGTGAACCCTTGGGATGCCGTTACTTCCGGCACATTTTTAGAGGATCTGTTTTACAGACTGTACGTTATTCCCATTGAAATGCCGCCACTGCGCGATCGTGACACGGACATCGTACAAATCGCGACCCGTTCCTTGGCTGATATTTCAAAAGAGGAAAATCGCGATTTTAAAAGCATATCAACGAGTGTTTTGGAAATTTTTAGCAACTACGGTTGGCCAGGTAATGTGCGACAACTAGAAAACACACTACGCAATATGATTGTTTTAAACGAGGGCCCGGTTATCACACCTGAAATGTTAGCAGATCAATTTCTGCGAACGCCCGTTGAACGTGGCGCGGAAGCGACATCAAGTTTTGATGATAATGCGGCAGAGATGTTTATTGGCAAGACGCTGCTAGAAGTAGAGCGTTGGCTTATTGAGGAAACAATTAGAAAAGAGGGTGGTTCAGTTCCCCGTGCGGCACGGATATTGGATGTGGCACCTTCTACGATTTATCGAAAACGTGACGCTTGGCAGAATTGATCGCGTGTCGGCCTAAGCAAACTGCTCGCGCATCAATCGTTCTTCAAGTCCATGGCCTGGATCAAACAGGATACGATGGGAAACACTTGGATCGCTTTGAATTTCCACCCACTTTACATTCAAGGCCGAGCGGCCATCAGCATCTGCCATGACGGGTCGCTTTTCCGGCTCTAACACATCAAAACGAACCCTTGCAGATTTAGGCAGCAAAGCCCCCTGCCAACGGCGTGGTCTAAACGCAGCCATTGCTGTTAATGCCAGAACGTCTGATCCGATGGGTAATATTGGGCCATGTGCGGAATAGTTATAAGCGGTTGACCCTGCTGGCGTCGACAATAGTGCGCCATCGCAAACAAGTTCGGGCAAACGTTCTTGATCATTCACGGTTATGCGCAATTTGGCGGCTTGTGGCCCGGCCCGTAACAACGAAACCTCGTTGATCGCCAAAGCCGTGTGGATTTTACCATCCGTTGCCATGGCTTTCATTTTCAACGGATTAATCAATGTTTCTTCGGCATCATCCAAACGTTCCAAAAGATCGTCTTCGGAAAATTCATTCATCAAAAATCCAATGGTTCCACAATTCATTCCATAGACTGGCAATCCTGATTCCTGTGCCTCATGGATGGTTTGCAACATGAAACCGTCACCACCTAAGGCCACGATCAAGTCGGCATTTTCAGGCGTGTTTTGCCCAAATCGCGCTGTCAAAGCCTTAAGAGCTGTTTGTGCTTTTGGTTCACGGCTAGCGAGGAATGCGATTTTACGTGCCATGTCAGGCCCTTTTTTACGTCTATAAGAAAGAATGTTTCGCATGGCATGAAAACACAAGGGGCAATCCCATGCAAAAGACCTTTTTGCCCACTAGTGCGTCGTTTTACAGCGTTCCTAAAACTCGAATCGTGGGCTATTTGATCGCTAACAAAGGCTTTTTCAAAGGATAGCTGCTATGACTGCCAATACCCGCCATGCTGGATTTTTCAAAGACGATCTTGCAACAAGTGATCCAGACATTTTCAAATCCATCGAGTTGGAACTTGGACGTCAACGTGATGAAATCGAATTGATCGCATCTGAAAACATCGTCAGCCGCGCTGTAATGCAGGCGCAAGGTTCTGTGATGACCAATAAATACGCCGAAGGCTATGCAGGTCGTCGTTATTATGGTGGTTGCCAGTTCGTAGATATCGCTGAAAATCTTGCCGTTGACCGTGCAAAAGAACTATTTGGATGTGACTTTGCAAACGTTCAGCCTAATTCCGGTTCCCAAGCGAACCAAGGTGTAATGCAAGCCTTGGTAAAGCCAGGTGACACGATTTTGGGCATGTCTTTGGATGCTGGCGGTCACTTAACGCACGGTGCACGCCCAAACCAATCTGGTAAGTGGTTTAACGCTGTTCAATATGGCGTTCGTCGCGACACGTTGGAATTAGACTATGACCAAGTTGAAGAATTGGCCAAAGAGCACAACCCAGCGATAATCATTGCCGGCGGTTCAGCCATTCCACGCCAGATTGATTTTGCACGGATGCGCGAAATTGCCGATATGGTTGGTGCCTATTTGCACGTTGATATGGCGCACTTTGCAGGTTTGGTCGCTGCTGGCGAACACCCAAGCCCATTTCCACACGCACATGTAGCGACAACAACGACGCACAAAACTTTGCGTGGCCCGCGTGGTGGTATGATCCTGACCAATGACGAAGCAATAGCCAAGAAAGTAAACTCTGCGATCTTCCCCGGCATTCAAGGCGGCCCCTTGATGCATGTCATCGCCGCAAAAGCCGTCGCTTTTGGCGAGGCGCTTCAGCCAACATTCAAAGACTACATCAAACAAGTGATTGCCAATGCGCAAGCCATGTCTGATCAATTAATCAAAGGTGGCTTGGACACAGTTACCCACGGTACAGACACCCACGTTCTGTTGGTTGATTTGCGCCCCAAAGGCGTTAAAGGCAACGCCACTGAGAAAGCACTGGGACGCGCGCATATCACATGCAACAAAAACGGCATCCCGTTTGACGAAGAAAAACCAATGATCACATCTGGCATCCGTCTCGGTTCACCAGCGGGCACAACCCGCGGCTTTGGCGAAGCAGAGTTCCGTCAAATCGCAGATTGGATTGTACAGGTTGTTGATGGTTTGGCCGCCAATGGCGAAGAAGGCAATGCTGCTGTTGAAGCAGCTGTCAAAGCCGAAGTTCAAGCCATGTGCGATCGTTTCCCAATCTATTCAGACTTGTAAAAGCTACTAATTAGAAAAAGCCCCTGCTGAATGGTTTCAGCAGGGGCTTTTTTTCACATTCAACGAAAAACGAGCGATAGTTTTCACCCGATTTTGTTTTGTCAAAACGGGCAAAATTCTGTCGAACGGGGCGAACCCTCACGGGGCTGGTCATATTCCATTCAATCGAACCAATTTAAGGCGGTCAGGCTTTCACCTTGCCTTCTGCCATTATACTTCCCATTCGTTCATTTAATTCAGCCTGCCAATCACCCTGCAATTCACGCAGCTTGTTCATATACACTTCATTCTCAATCGCTGGAATTTCTGGATCGTAATGTTCCGCAACCGCCAACATGCTGCGTCGATCCATTTCACTGAATACCTCGACCATGCGATCCGCCTGTTCACGCGTATAACCAAGTGCTTCGATAGACGAGCGACCCATCCGAAGCGAGCTGTCATAAGTATCGCGAATAATGTCACGGCACCCCGCAAACCACAGATCATAAACGTGGTTACGATCAACGGCACGCGCAACGATATGCAGATCAGGATAATGGTGGTGCACATATTTAACGAGCTCTGTGATTTGTTCTTTATCGTCGATTGCAACAACGAAAAGCTTGGCCTCGGCTATGCCGGCGGCATGCAATAGATCAGGTCGTGTTGCATCCCCATAATAAGCCTGAACATTAAAAGAACGAAGCATTTCCAACTGTTTTGAGCTGAAATCCATCACTGTTGGCGTCATTCCTCCACCTCGCAACAAGCGACTGACGATGCCACCAACGCGACCGTGCCCCGCAATGATAATGTCGCTTGTTTCGGAAATTTCATCCATTTCTCGTTCTTCAAGTGCCGAAAACCGCGGCGCGATCACCTTATCATAAAGGATGAACAGCGCTGGGGTTAACAGCATCGACAAGGCAACAATCAACAACAGTCGATCGGCCAATTCGCTTGGGATTACGGCGTTGGCAACGGTGAAGGACAGTAAAACAAAACCAAATTCACCAGCCTGCGCCAATCCCAAACTGAACAACCAGCGATCAGAACCTTGCAACTTGAAGATTACAGCCAAAACATAAAGAACAGCCGCCTTGACGAACATCAATCCCAACGTCAGCGCAACAATCATTCCTAGGTTATCAAACATAAGGCCAAAATTGATACCTGCACCGACGGTCATAAAGAACAGACCCAGAAGCAGGCCTTTGAAGGGGTCAATGTCGCTTTCTAATTCATGGCGATATTCACTGTTCGCCAAAACCACGCCCGCAAGAAAGGTGCCAAGCGCGGGCGAAAGCCCCACAAGCGTCATCAACAATGCAATGCCAATAACCATCATAAGGGCCGTTGCCACGAAAAGTTCACGCAGCTTGGCCTCGGCAATAAATCGAAAAATTGGACTGGTCAGATAGGAACCCACTACGATCACTGAGGCAACTGCGCCTAGCGTAACAAGCGCCACACCCCATCCGGGTAAGCCGTCGGTCAAACTCATGCTGGCGCCATGACCACCTTCGTCACCATGAGCACCGTGTGCGGCATGTGACAAGGCCTCGACCAACTCTGGCATCGCTAATAGCGGCACCAAGGCCAGCATTGGGATTACGGCAATATCTTGGGTCAAAAGAACCGAGAAACTAGATTGCCCGCCGTCGCTTTTGATTAAACCCTTTTCACCTAAAGTTTGCAAAACGATTGCAGTTGATGACAGCGCCATAACCAAACCGATCGCCAAAGCAACCGTCCAAACTTGGCCCATCGCCATAGCAGCCAACATCACGATACCCGCAGTCAAGCCAACCTGCCCGCCCCCAAGACCGATCAATTTAGCGCGCATGGACCACAGCATTTTGGGTTCAAGTTCGAGCCCCACAAGAAACAGCATCATCACAACGCCAAATTCTGCAAAGTGTTGAATGGAAATCACATCCACATGCAGGAAGGCCAAAACTGGGCTAATTACGATCCCTGCGATTAAATAACCAAGTACAGACCCAAGGCCCAAACGCGATGCGATCGGTACAGCGACGACACCTGCGATAAGAAAAATGAACGCCAATAATAAGAAATCTGTCATGTTTGTGCCCCTAGTACGCTGAGTTGACGACAAATATGGGCGTAGACGGTGAAATGTAAAGCTATTCGCAAGCCACGAGTTTACATTTGATCGGCAAGCCAATCTACTGTTTGAATGGCTGCCTTTAGGGCGGATTGCTCACTATCAAAAGTCTGAGTTCCATAGTGACCAATGCTGTACCACCCGCGCGTATCCTCTGGGTCGCGGCGGAACTCGTCAAAACCAAAGGATCCATCGGGCCGCATAAAAACATCAACGCATACATTGTCGCCAAACAGATTCACTGATCGCATTACTTTGTTTTGATGTGCCATCATTGAGCCCCCTGCATTTGGCTTTAACAGTTATATCAATTTGTATGGGTCGGAAACTCAAGCCCAAAATTCGGAGTCGCAAGTTTGGGGGCGCCATTGTGATCACAAATTATTTACTAATCTAAACTACCGATAAAAGTAAAAAACAAACATCACAAGACCATGATAATTGGCATAGATACACTTACTCATTCTCAAAATCGAACAAAACAGACCGATTCATCTAGGTATTCCTAAACAACCGGCACCTGAATATCCCGCAAGAAACGTGATCACGTAAATAAATATTGTGATCACGTATGACAATAAAATGTACCTCTCAGCAAGAAAAGCCGCATTTTCAGGCACTACCACCCGTGACTTTGGATAATTTATTGGGTATCACCCGCATGTTCCATGGTTTTACTTTCAAAGGAAGCACCACAATGGCAGATGTGAACCGAGGCAAACGCCCACTTTCACCTCATTTGACGATTTATCGTCCACAGTTGACTTCTATGACGTCAATTTTCACGCGAATTACTGGTAATGCCATGCTTTTGGCAGCCCTGATGATCGTTTGGTGGCTTTTGGCCGCCGCGACTGGGCCGGGCTACTACGACCTTGCCAGAACTGTGATCACAAGCTGGTTTGGCAGTTTAATCATGATACTTTCGCTTTGGGCGTTGTGGTATCACTTCTGTGCGGGCCTGCGTCACCTTTATTGGGATACGGGTCGTGGATTTGAAATCAAACAGGCCGAACGTTTGGGGATCATGGTTATTGCCGGTTCCTTCATTCTGACCGTCCTCACACTCATTTTGATCTAAAGGGCAAACACATGGCTTTTATGACCGACCGCAAACGCGCCAACGGAATGGGCTCTGCCAAAGAAGGCACTCATCACTTTTGGTCAATGACCGTCAGCTCAATTGCTTTGGCAATCCTGATGCCTTTGTTCATCTTTAACTTTGGTCCGATGTTGGACGAAAGTTATGCCGATGTTCAGGCACATTTCGCCCACCCTTATCCTGCAATTCTGACGGGGCTTACGTTAATTGTCGCGTTTATGCATTTTAAAATGGGCGCGCAAACGATGATCGAGGATTATGTCAAAGGTGGCGCTCGTAAAATTACGATCATCGCTGTTTCCCTACTTTCCTACGCCGCTATGGCAACTGGGCTTTTCGCCCTTGCCAGCATCGCGTTGTAACTGAAAAGGCATCTAATCATGGCTGCATATGAATATGAAACCCACGACTATGACGTGGTTGTTGTTGGCGCTGGTGGCGCTGGTCTGCGCGCAACGCTGGGCATGGCGGAACAAGGGCTGAAAACGGCCTGTGTGACAAAGGTTTTCCCAACGCGTTCGCATACTGTTGCGGCACAGGGCGGCATCGCGGCGTCCTTGTCCAACATGGGGCCGGATAACTGGCAGTGGCATATGTATGACACGGTCAAAGGTTCTGATTGGCTGGGTGATACTGATGCCATGGAATACCTTGCACGCGAGGCACCCAAGGCGGTTTATGAGCTGGAACATTACGGCGTTCCATTTTCACGTACCGAAGACGGTAAAATTTACCAACGCCCCTTCGGTGGTCACACAACAGAATTTGGCGAAGGCCCGCCCGTTCAACGCACATGTGCCGCCGCTGACCGTACCGGTCACGCGATCTTGCACACGCTTTACGGCCAGTCGCTAAAGAACGACGCGGAATTTTACATTGAATACTTCGCCATTGATCTGCTTATGTCTGATGATGGTCAGTGTACCGGCGTTGTTTGCTGGAAATTGGACGACGGCACCATTCACGTATTCAACGCCAAGATGGTTGTATTGGCCACAGGCGGCTATGGCCGTGCCTATTTCAGCGCCACATCTGCACACACCTGTACAGGTGACGGCGGCGGTATGGCGGCGCGCGCTGGTCTGGCTTTGCAAGATATGGAATTTGTACAATTCCACCCAACGGGCATCTATGGTTCCGGTTGTCTGATTACAGAGGGTGCACGCGGTGAGGGTGGTTATCTAACCAATTCTGAAGGTGAGCGTTTCATGGAACGTTATGCGCCGACTTATAAAGACTTGGCGTCTCGTGATGTTGTATCCCGTTGTATGACGATGGAAATTCGCGAAGGCCGCGGTGTTGGTGCCGAAGGTGATCACATCCATTTGCACCTGAACCACTTGCCACCAGAAACTTTGGCGTTGCGCCTACCGGGTATTTCAGAAAGTGCGCGTATCTTTGCAGGTGTCGATCTAACCAAAGAGCCGATCCCAGTATTGCCAACTGTGCACTATAACATGGGCGGCATTCCAACGAACTATTGGGGCGAAGTGTTGAACCCAACGAAGGACGATCCAAACGCCATCACGCCTGGTCTAATGGCAGTGGGCGAAGCAGGCTGTGCGTCTGTTCATGGTGCCAACCGTCTTGGCTCAAACTCATTGATTGACCTTGTGGTCTTTGGTCGTGCTGCGGCCATTAAAGCGGGCGAAATCGTTGATCCAAACACACCCGTTCCTGCGCTGAATGAAAAGGCTGTTGATGCCGCTTTGGCGCGTTTTGATGGATTGCGTCATGCAACTGGCGGCGTCACAACCGCCGAGTTGCGTTTAGAGATGCAAAAAAACATGCAGGCGGATGCGGCTGTTTTCCGTACGGATAAAACACTGGCCGAAGGCGTTGAAAAAATGTCTGGCGTTGCGGCTAAACTGGATGACTTGAAAGTGTCGGATCGGTCTTTGATCTGGAACTCTGACTTGATGGAAACGCTGGAGCTTACGAACTTGATGCCAAACGCATTGGCAACAATCGTTGGGGCCGAAGCGCGCAAAGAAAGCCGTGGTGCACATGCCCACGAGGATTATGCGGATCGTGACGACAAAAATTGGCGCGTTCATACAATTGCGCGTGTAGAAGGCAACAAGACCGAACTGTCTTATCGCCCCGTCACCGTTGACCCACTAACCGAAGAAAAAGACGGCGGCATTGATCTGAAACGCATCGCACCAAAAGCGCGTGTTTACTAATGCGTGCTTTCGTACTTCTTTTCTTGGTTGCTTTGACGGGTTGTGCTGCGACTGAAAGCGCGGTGACTAACGTTACCCGCGACACGGCCAAAGGCGTGGTTAATGGCGTAGTAGCACAAAAGTTTCCGGGTCTGTCTGTGGCACCTGTGACGGATTGCATCATTGAAAGTGCATCGGCGATTGAATTGGTGCAGATATCAAAATCAGCCATAATTGGCGTGACGCCTGATGCAACCGCGTTGGTGCTGGAAATCGCCCAACGTCCCAAAGCCGTACAATGCATAGCAAAAAACAGCATCGCGCTGTTGGGTGGATAGAATGATATATCAAGTTTTTTCCACACAAATTTGCGCGACACACAGTTGATAACGAAGAGGCAACATCATGGTTGAATTCACTCTGCCTAAGAACTCCAAGATCACCAAGGGCAAAGTCTGGCCCAAGGCTGAAGGCGCGACGAATTTCCGCAAATTTCAGATTTATCGCTGGCAAGAAGAAGGCGGTAAAAACCCTAGCCTCGACACCTATTTTGTCGACATGGACACATGCGGCCCAATGGTTTTGGATGCGCTGATCAAGATCAAAAACGAAATTGATCCGACATTGTCATTCCGTCGGTCGTGTCGCGAAGGTATCTGTGGTTCTTGTGCCATGAACATCGACGGTATCAACACGCTGGCTTGTATCTACGGCATGGACGACATCAAGGGTGACGTAAAGATCTATCCCCTGCCCCACCTGCCTGTTGTACGCGATTTGATCCCTGATCTGACGCATTTTTACGCTCAACACGCCAGTATCATGCCGTGGCTTGAAACCAAGACCAATCGCCCGGCCAAAGAATGGAAGCAATCCATTGATGATCGTGGCAAGTTGGACGGTTTGTATGAGTGCGTTATGTGCGCTTGTTGTTCCACATCTTGCCCATCTTACTGGTGGAATGGCGATCGTTACTTGGGACCAGCCGCCTTATTGCATGCCTATCGTTGGATCATTGATTCACGCGACGAGGCCACGGGCGAGCGTTTGGACGAACTTGAAGATCCGTTCAAATTGTACCGCTGTCACACCATCATGAACTGCGCCAAAACTTGCCCTAAAGGGTTGAACCCAGCCAAGGCAATCGCAGAGATCAAAAAGATGATGGTTGAACGCGTCGTCTAGCGAATAAACACTTAGATTTTTCAAACGGCGTGATTCAATATGGATCGCGCCGTTTGTGTTTTTAGACCTATCTAATAACTAGACAAAACCGGCTAAGGGCGGCGATTTTGCAAGTATCGTTCTATGGGTGCTCAGATACCTGTGTGCTTCTTTAGAGTGGCCCAGTTTTAACAAGACGTTTGCATATGTCAGTTCCAGAATATCACGCTGTGCGCGGCTGCCGCCAAATCTTTCGGTTTGCCCCATAACAATCGTCAACTCTTCCAATGCTACCGCCCAGTTTTCATTGGCAATTTCACGCCATGCCCTTGCAACAGGTTTCACAAGATCGCCAGCAAATCCCTTGGCCGTATCCGCAATATACGCCAACCGATCGCCGTTGCCCGCCATCGCATGGCTTAATGCGGCATGAATATCTGCAAAACTTTGCCCCGTTTCTGGGAAAAATTTGGCGGCATAATCGCTAAGAACAGACCAACGTTTTGGATCTACAGAAACACCGGCAAGTTTTGCGCGATACAAAATGGCGGCTGTGTCGGTCAGCGTCACAAGCGGTAAGCCCTTGGATGAACTTGGCCCTATTCCATTATCAATGACGTGCCACATTGCATCTATATCGCCATCTTGTAGTGCCCAAAGGGCCGCGTGCCACGATAGATGCCCATGCAACAAAGACCTATCATCATAATCCACAAGCCATGATTTCAGGTAACTGCGGCCAGCAACCGCTTCGCCACCTTCATATTGGGCGTGGGATTTGAAATGCGCACCATTGGCGTTTCTTGGATTGATTGCCAAAGACTTTGCCATCAGTTCGTTGGACCGATCAATTTGGCCGGTTTCACAAAGTGACAGCGCGTGCATCGACATCATCCACCAATCATCCCCACAATGCGGCATGAGTGAACCTGTATAAGCCAGTAATTCTGCCTCGCGTCCAACATGGCCTGAAAATCCAATCAAACCATAGACACTGGCGTTTAATTGCGCGGTCAACACATCCCTTGGAAATTCTTCGACGTGCTGCTTAACGAGTGCTCTGGTTCCTTGTGGGTTTCCAGCAAGCAGCAATGCAAAACATTCGACATGTTGGCGTTGACGACTGTCCAGTTTGGCGGCCAAATCTTGAGCGGTCGCAATAGCCGCTTGCGCATCAGGCATACGCCCTGCCATCATAAAGGCCCTCGCCAAAGCGGCAAAACCAAGAGCAAAACTGTCATCAACATCTACAGCCGCCCGAAACGCTTCTACTGCCCCGTAGTTGGCGCCCAGAAACAATTGTACGCCTCGATCATAGTGATCCAATGCCACTTGGGACTGAACCGAAATCGCATTTCCATATTTGTCCTTAAGCATCAAACTTTATCCTTTTAAAAATTTCTGCTGAAAGGGGACAATAAACGGCACGTGATTTCAAGAAGTGTTTCTGTTTACACATTATTTAAAACCCAACAAAATTGTGCTCTAGGATTGAGCCACGACACATTTTGGGTCAAGCTGTTCACAAATTTTAGTTAGGTCCCCAAATGAAACTCACCCGTGAACATCCCGCGCCGGCGCATGCCGACCAAGCCAAGGCCACCAAGCCAGTAATCTGCTATCCAATTGACACACTGCCCACCCCTGACATGCCGATGTACAAGTCTGCATTAATAGATATGGTTAAAGTTGCCGAGGCGACAGCGGCCCCGCGTGAGGCCGCGAGCATCAAACTGAAAGCAGGTCAAGTTTTACGAATATCGTCTGTTAACGGACCGCAAGTTGGGGATTTGAATTTGTTCAACGCCAACGATTTAGACGAGCGCTTTTATTCTGGCAAAACGCGAGCCTTGCACGGCACGCATATTTCAACAGGTGATCGCATGTGGTCATCCTTTCCGCATCTTCGCCCTATGGCCACGGTGGTTGATGACACGCTTGACTGGTACGGGTTTGATGACTTTGGTGGTGCCGTTCATGACGTCATCGGCACACGGTGCGATCCATACACAGGTAATTTGTTGGCAGGCACACAATATCATCATTGCTGTCATTCTAATCTGACCCGTGCCTTGGCTGATGCGACAGGCATGAGCATGAAACAAGCGGAGCCTTTTGTTCATGATGTACTCAACGTCTTTATGTGTACTGGCTTCACGCGTGACACAGGCCAGTATTTCATGAAGGCAAGCCCCGTTCGCCCCGGTGATCATTTGGATCTACTTGCCGAGATTGATCTGTTGGCTGTTTTATCTGCCTGCCCTGGTGGTGATTGCTCGTCAGAACATTCCAGCGATACCGCGGCCTGTCATCCCCTCCTGATGGAAGTTTTTCAACCTAAAGAAGGTGCACTTTCAAATTGGCAAAGCCCTGCAAAAAATGCTTATGATGGCAGCCATGGAAGATAATAAAGTAACCGCACAATCGCTTGCACTGCACCATATCACGATTATGGGTGCCGATCGCGCCAGTTCAATTGATTTTTGGGAAGGTGTCCTTGGGATGCCGTTCATTTTTGAACAACCCAACTTGGATAACCCTGGCGAAAGCCATTTGTATTTTGATCCTGGCGACGGTCGCCTCATCACGATTTTCTGTGACGAAGCACGCACGGCCAAACACAAGCGTACGCCAACTGACGCGGGTTGTGTTCATCATGTTGCCTTTGCGGTGGCGGCCGCCAGCTTAGAGCAAGTACCAGACCGACTTCGTGCACGGGGCATTGGATTTACCGGCCCCAAAGATCGCGGTTTCATGCACTCAATCTATTTCAAAGACCCGCTTGGATTACTGATTGAGTTGGCATGTTATACGTTTGAGCCGCCAGAGGGTTTCACACATTCAGATGTTTTGCTTGCGTCCCACCGTGTACGTGTCGCGGCCGGTGACGACCATATCTTGCGCAGCCATATCGCCACCGCGATTGAAACTTTAGCAAAATATGGCCGCGAAAGCCTGTCAGACGATTAAACTAGCAATATCTTTCAATGCCAATCGTTTGGTAATCTGAATATCGATCACCATGCGCCCAGCCTGCTGGCATAATTCGATCAATTTCCGCGCGATCATCATCAGTAAAACTGATTTGATCCGCATCAGCCCATTCCAACAAATGTGCCGCAGTTCGCGTGCCTGGAATGGGTATCAAATTGTCGCCTTGATCCAACGTCCAAGCAATGGCGGCACCCGCCGTCGTCCATCCACGATCCGCACAAAATTCACGAAACTGTTTAACAATCGCTTCATTGGCTGAAAAATTTGGTTCCAAGAACCTTGGTTGATTTTGGCGAAAATCAGTATCACGAAAATTCTGAGGCTCCAAAATATGATCGCCTAAGATGCCGCGGCCCAGCGGGGAAAATGGTACGAAAGTAGTGCCCAGTTCCCTGCACGCCTGCAACATCCCCAATTCAGGCTGTCGCGTCCAAAGTGAATATTCATTCTGTATAGCTGCAACGGGATGAACCGCATGGGCACGACGCAATGATGATGGGGCAACCTCTGAGAACCCAAACCCGCCTATTAATCCTTCTTTGACAAACTTGGCTAAGGTCAAGGTCACTTCTTCGATTGGCAGATCAAATTGCCGACGATGCACATAGTAAAGATCGACAAAATCAACACCTAGTCTATTCAATGACCCAGTTAACATCTTGCGCAAACCGGCCTCGGTATTGTCGGTCTTTCCCCGCTCAGCCCCCATCACAATCCCCCCTTTGGTTGCGATGTGAAACTGCTTTTTACGTGACTTCTGCCAATCGCCGATGATCTGTTCACACAGGTTAGCACCATAGATTTCTGCCACATCCAAAATATTGATGCCTGCATCCCAAGCGGCATCTAAACAGGCAAAACTTTCGTCGTGTTGTGTTTCCCCGTAAATGCCACCGAAACTCATACAACCAAGCGAAATTGCAGATACCATTGGGCCGTCTTGCCCTAATTTACGCTGTTTCATTTGAATGCCGCCTCAAGTGCGATTTCCACCATATCACCAAAAGTGCGTTCGCGATCCTCTGCGGGCAATGCTTCGTGTGTGATTAAGTGATCAGAAACCGTAAGAATTGCGAGCGCGCGGCGACCATAACGAGCCGCAAGCGTATATAGTTCTGCAGCCTCCATTTCCACGGCCAACACACCATGACGCATCATTTGATCGGTCAAATCACTGCGTTCATCATAGAACGTGTCAGAAGAGTATATCGACCCAACATGCGTTGGCGTTCCTTTCGCCTCGGCGGCATGAAAGGCTTTGTGCAACAGATCAAAATCTGCAACGGGAGAGTAATTGAAATCCTTAAAGATTGTACGCGAAGGACTGCCGGCGGTGGCGGCAGCTTGCGCTAATACAACATCCCGCACCTTGACGTTTTCCTGCATTGATCCGGTGGATCCAATACGGATCAGTGTCTGCGCATTATAATCGCGTATCAATTCGTTGGCGTAAATCGAAAGGCTTGGCATGCCCATGCCAGAACCTTGAATGGTAACGCGGTGCCCGTTCCACGTGCCGGTAAATCCAAGCATACCACGCACTTCGTTCACCAGTTTAGCGTCTTTCAAAAAGGTTTCCGCGGCCCATTTCGCCCGATACGGATCCCCCGGCATCAAAACTGTTTCAGCAATATCGCCTTCTTTGGCACCGATATGGATGGTCATGACGCGCTCCTTTAATTCTCGCATTTCATAGCGAGTATAGCGCAGGTTACCAAAGGTGAAAGGATTTATGCAGCGTCAACCAAGGTTACCATATCGCCCATAATCTTATTCAACTCAAAGTCTTTGGGCGTATATACCCTGGCAACACCCAACGCGCGTAAACGTGATGCGTCGTCTTCTGGTATAATACCCCCGACAACCAATGGAATATGACCCAGACCAGCCTCGATCATGTCTTTCAGCAATTGCTCTACCAACGGAATGTGTGACCCTGAAAGAATGGAAACGCCGATAACATGAACTTCTTCGTCCTGTGCGCTGCTGATAATTTCACTCGGCGTCATACGAATGCCGCCATAGACAATTTCCATTCCGCAATCACGGGCGCGGGATGCGATTTGTTCGGCGCCATTTGAATGACCATCAAGGCCAGGTTTGCCGATCAACACTTTCATACGACAACCCAATTGATCGGAAACACGATCAACCTCCGCACGGATTTCATCCAACCCTTCGGTGCGGTTTGATGGGTTTTGTGAAACGCCAGTTGGTGCGCGGTATTCACCAAAGGCGGCGCGCACGACGCCTGCCCATTCGCCCGTTGTCACTCCTGCTTTTGCGGCGGCAATCGAGGGGCCCATCAGGTTTTCACCGGATTTGGCGGCCGCGCGAAGAGCAGCAAGTGCAGCCTGAACTGACGTATCATCGCGCGCCTCTTTCCAGGCATGTAAACGACTAATTTGATCCGCTTCAGCCGCAGGATCGGCAACCATGATGGCGTCTTCACCAGTGGTAAGCGGGCTTTCTTCGGATGTTGTAAACTTGTTCACACCGACAACAGTAGTCTCGCCACTTTCAATCGCACGGATGCGGGCGGCGTTACTTTCGACAAGACGGCCCTTCATATAGGCAATCGCCTCGTTCGCCCCGCCCATTGCATCGATTTGTGCCAATTCGGCCCGTGCGCCATCCTTTAGCGCCTCAACCTTGGCATCAACGACTGGGTTACCATCAAACAAATCGCCATATTCAAGAAGATCGGTCTCATACGCCATAATCTGTTGCATCCGCAGTGACCATTGCTGATCAAAGGGGCGCGGCAAACCTAGGGCTTCGTTCCATGCAGGCAGTTGCACAGCCCGAGCCCGCGCATTTTTCGAAAGTGTGACGGCCAACATTTCGATCAAAATGCGATATACATTGTTTTCAGGTTGTTGTTCGGTCAATCCAAGTGAATTCACCTGAACACCGTATCTGAAGCGGCGAAATTTGGGGTCTTCTACGCCATAGCGTTCAGCACAAATTTCATCCCAAAGTTCGGTAAATGCACGCATTTTGCACATTTCAGTCACAAACCGAATACCCGCATTCACAAAGAATGAAATCCGACCAACCATGGCGGGGAACGCCTCGGTTGGTACCTTGCCCTTTAAGTCATCCAAAACGGCTGTTGCGGTTGCCAATGCAAAGGCCAGCTCTTCTTCGGGTGTGGCGCCAGCTTCTTGTAAATGGTACGAACAGACGTTCATCGGGTTCCATTTCGGCAAGTGTTCGCGCGTGTAGGCCGCGACATCTGTGATCATCCGAAGGCTAGGTTTGGGGGGGCAAATATATGTGCCTCGCGACAAATACTCTTTGATCAAATCGTTCTGCACGGTGCCTTGCAGGGCAGAAACATCTGCACCTTGTTCCTCGGCCACTGCGATATAAAGTGCCAACAACCAAGGCGCGGTCGCATTGATTGTCATTGACGTGTTCATTTGATCAAGCGGAATATCCGCAAACAGGGCACGCATATCGCCTAAATGACTGACCGGCACACCAACTTTACCAACCTCGCCTGCCGCAAGTTCATGATCAGAGTCGTATCCAGTTTGCGTGGGCAAATCGAATGCTACAGACAAACCAGTTTGTCCCTTGGCCAGATTTCCACGATACAATTCATTCGACGCCGCCGCCGTAGAATGGCCGGCATAAGTACGGAATAGCCAAGGTCGTGATTTTTGCGTGGTTTGTGTCATATCGATTCCAAAGCCCTTGTAATATAATTACCGTAAAGAATGATAAATCGTAATTTTGTGGCGCTGTCAACACGCTGCACTGCGGCATTCTCAGACCAAGAGATGATTGTTCCAGCCAAGCAATTATGTATAACATTCTGGAATGAACGCACCCGTTACCCTTCCTTTATGGCTCTTTGTTTTGATCCTGCTTTTTGCAGCAATCACCGCCCTTAGCCATTTCTTGTTGCCGTCGGTGCGTTGGTTCTTTCGGCGCCGCATGGAAAAGGTCGTAACGCGTCTGAACAAACGTTTGGCCCGCCCCATTCAACCCTTTAAACTGGCCCGTCGTTACGACATGATTCAGCGGCTCATTTATGATCCCGAGGTTATTAAAGCGGTGGGTGATCATGCAATCAGCGAAGGTTTGCCAGAAAACGTCGCCTTTCAAGAAGCCCAAAGATACGCGCGTGAAATTGTGCCCGGCTTCAGTGCGACGATCTATTTCGGTTTTGCCATCCGTCTCGCAAAATGGTTAAGCCGTTCTTTGTATCGTGTGCGGCTTGGATATGTCGATGAGGCGGATCAAGCGGCTATTGATCCCGATGCCACCGTCATATTCATCATGAACCATCGTTCTAACATGGATTATGTGTTGCTGACCTATCTGGCCGCAGAACGCAGTGCGCTTTCTTTTGCGATGGGCGAATGGGCACATGTTTGGCCACTCTCCGGTCTATTGCGATCTCTGGGCGGTTATTTCATTCGCCGTAAATCCCGCAATCCACTTTATCGACGCGTTCTTGCGCGTTATGTGCAAATGGCGACTGATGCTGGTGTGACACAAGCCGTGTTCCCCGAAGGCGGGTTAAGCTTGGATGGCCGTGTCGCCCCACCGAAACTGGGTTTGATCAGCTACATTTTGGCAGGCTTTGATCCTGAAACCAGTCGCGATGTCGTCTTTGTTCCGATTGGCGTGAATTATGATCGCATCTTAGAAGATCGCGTTTTGATCGATGCCAACATACGTGGCGAACGGAAATTCAACTTTCGCATCCTAGTGTTTTTGAAATTCTGCTGGCGACAGCTTTGGTTGACGTTGACGGCACGAGGACACCGTTTTGGGTATGCTTCTGTTTCGTTCGGCAAGGCGATTTCAATGCGATCATTTATGAAGGATCATCAAGGCCCAAAATTGCAAGCCGAATTGGGCAAGCATTTGATGAAAAACGTAGAGGCCGTCGTTCCAGTGTTGCCAGTTCCATTGGTTGCCTCGGTGTTGAACGAACATTCTGAAATAGAAGAAACACAACTTTTCAAATTGGTGGCTGAACGGCGCAAGTTACTAGAGGCAACCGGCGTCCACGCCCATTTACCCCGCGAAGACGTCGATTACGCCACTAAAGTTGGGTTGCGCGGCTTGGTTTTGCGCAAGATCGTCATCAAAGAAGGTGAAAAAATCATCGTGCC
>ERZ1048872.1104-NODE-1104-length-24154-cov-28.804390_pt1 | contig 24154 bp, 25 predicted proteins | sample MGYA00383100_ERZ1048872 | MGnify/ENA primary metagenome ERZ1048872 (study PRJEB29581, sample SAMEA5548370) | metagenome | biome: marine; feature: coastal; material: water | depth 50 m | study: Short-term variability in the microbial, nano- and picoplankton...
CATCAAATTTGTGAAATTCTAGATGCAACAAAGCCCAATAGATGCTGATTTTGCTAGCCATTTATTAAAAATTTTCATAAATATCTAAGAATATATTTTGAGGATTGTATAATATCATGCGCAGATTGAAAACTGGTAAAAGCCTCTCACATTGGCTAACGAATGTTGATGAAGATGGTATAGCATGGTTACACCTTAAGACAGATGGTAAATCCGTTAATGTCCTAAACCATGCTGTAATGGCGGAACTAGAGAATATACTTGATCGACTTGAGAACAAAGAAGATCTTAAAGGTGTTGCCTTGCTATCTGGTAAGCAAGGTGGCTTTGTTTATGGTGCGGATATCCATGAATTCGAGACATTAAAAACGGCTGATGATGTTGCCAATCACATGTTGTACGTGCATGGGTTGTTCAACCGCATTGAGGCGCTTCCAGTGCCAAGTTGTGTTGGCGTTGATGGGATTGCTCTTGGTGGCGGTTTGGAAATCGCACTGGTATTCGACCGATTGTTTATCACGTCCTCTCCAAAAACAAAGCTAGGCTTTCCTGAGGTTAATCTTGGTATTATGCCAGGCTATGGAGGCAGTGGACGGGCCTATGGCCGGATTGGTACAAAAGCTGTGCTGGAAATGATGGTTAGTGGGCGTCCAATAGGTAGTATAGATGCAATCAAAACAGGGCTTGCTGATCAACTAGTTGATAAGGCGGATGACTTAGAAGAAGCAATGCGCGAATGGATAATTGGATGCAATGGCGAAAAGCCGATCTTTACCCAGCTTGAATCCGCAGCAGATGCAACAGAAATATCGGCGGCAAAAGACAAGTACCTTAAGCGGGTGCGCTTAGATCACACACCTGCTCAAGCAGCAATTATTGATCATGTTGAAAATTTTGGCCATGACAAAAGAGCTATGTCTGCAGGAGAGTTGGATGTTTTTCCTAACCTCATGGTTGGTAGCGCATCAAAAAATTTACGGCGTGTTTTTTATCTCACTGATGCAGTTCGGAAATCGGCACGCGGTGAGAGTGGCATCAAACGAATGCATGTTGTTGGAGCGGGCGTAATGGGAGGTGATATTGCAGCCATCGGGGCAATGGCTGGCCTTGATGTAACATTAACAGATATGAATGAGGCAGCTATTGTGGGCGCAATCGCGCGTGCGAAGAAGTTGTTTGAGCGGCGCCTGAAAAGTGATGAGAAGGTTGCTTTAGCATTAACACGACTTCGGGCCGATCTTGATGGTAACGGTGCCACTGATGCTGATCTAATCATTGAAGCAGTTGCGGAAAAGCTAGAAGTTAAACAAGCAGTTTTTAAAAATCTGGAGGCTGTTAGTAAAGCAACTGCAATCTTGGCGACAAACACTTCGGCTATTCCGTTGGAAGATATAGCAACCGCATTAAACGCACCAGAACGCTTAATTGGATTGCATTTCTTTAACCCTGTTCCTGTATTACCGCTTGTTGAAGTAATCTGGTCAAAATATTCTGATCCCAAAATTGTTAGCCGCGGCATGCAGTTTGCTGGTCAGATTGGTAAAATGCCGGTTCGCTGTAAATCGGCGCCGGGTTTTTTGGTAAACCGCGCCTTACTTCCATACATTTTTAAGGCGATTGAGGCAGTAGCTGGTGGTGAAAACGCTGACCATATTGATGAAGCACTTGTAGATTTTGGGATGCCAATGGGGCCAATCGAACTTGCTGATCAAATCGGACTGGATGTTTGTCTTGATGTTGGCATTGTGCTTGGCATGCCACCCGCCACAAAAGCACTGCTCGATGAGAAATGTAAGACTGGAACAATTGGGCGTAAATCTGGAAGCGGTTTCTATGAATGGGATGGAAATCGAGCTATTCGGGCGCACCAATCACAAGATCCAATAGTAATGGCTGCAATCGCAAAAAATATGTTGGCTCCTATGATTGAGGAATGCCGGCAAGCGGTGGATGAACAGGTCGTAGACTCAGCCGATAGCGCAGATGTTGGAATGATTTTTGGCATTGGCTTTCCTGGTTTTCGAGGTGGGCCGCTCAACTGGTTTAAAGAACAATAAATCAAAAGACTGTATTAGTGAATCACCAGAACTGAAATTTTCATTTTAGCGGCACAAAGGTCAGCTATTGGCAACTATGGTGGCAGCTTGAAAGACACTGCTCCAATTAATCTAGCCATTCCGGTTGCAAAGATCGCAATTAAAAAATCTGGTACCCCGGCAGATTTAACCCAACATGCCGTTTATGGCCATGTGATATATACCGAACCAATCTATATGTATTTTCCGCGCTGTTTTCCTACTGAAGTTGGTTTGCCCGATACGGTATTGACAGGCAAACTTAACGTCCCATTAGTTGGTCCCTAGTTTTCATCAAACGTATTGTGTAGGGCGTCTATACCTTATCACATGTGTCTAAGTACACTTTTCATGTTTTAAAAAACAAAAATCCTTGAGCAGTTTTGACTGCACAAGGCTCAATTGTTATCGATTAAATCAACCTTGCTGGGATGCAAGCAATGCTTGAACTAGCTTCCTAGCAGTATCATCGTCTACTACTGGTGTCACAGTTGGGAAAGTACACTGCCCTGACCAACCCATCATCCATGATGTTAGGTTTTCCTGATTATCAGATTCAATTACAGCCCATCCACAGCCATTTGGTATGTCGTGCCAACGTCCAATCTGTTTTACACCATCAGGAAGTTCTCCTGCAATTTGTTCTGGCGTCATACTTGCAAAAAAAGCTTGGGTATCAGTCTTTTTATCATTTTCAATTTGATATTGGCACATAAAAATCATTGGTCACTCCATCTCTAAGTTAGTTTAAGAATTAGTTTAATTATAGGTAGATCAATTTGGTGGTTACCGCATGGAGATACCTTGGTGGTTATCGCGTGGCGATACCAAAGAGGATCTAATTAAACACTAGATAGTATTTAAGATTAAAGCATAGAATCAATAAAAGTCATACAAAAAGTTTCTGACAAGTTGTAGATACCTTATATGAACGTGATATTTTGAGAGGTGTTAGGCTTTGCCTGACAACACCGCCATTTGCTTTCCCAGATTGCAAAATAGCCCATAATTGTGTGAATTACTCCGTTGTTTCAGCGACATACAGGTGAGTGTTTAGTGTGATGTTTATTGTTTTTTATTCTCTGATGCGTCAAGATGCGTACACAAAAAACCATTGGGATAGGCATGTTTGGAACAACAGGTTGGCGCCGGTTCAAAGCCAATGATGAAATCAAAAAATGGGCAAACGCGGCGCGAAAATTTGCCAGTAGCGCTGCGCAAAACCCCGCATTGAAAGAAAAATGGTTGCAATGCGAAGGCACTTGGTATGTTGGGGTAGACGTCTTGCCTTCGGATGAAGATGGACGCTTTGATGATTATGAGCTGGCTGGGCCTGTCTCAGAGTTAATTCGAAGCGTTGTTACAAAGCCGTTGCACCCCGCGCAGGTCTCAATCCTATATCCGGGATATCCAAAGCCACGGCAGGGCGAAACCAAGGCTGGGTTTACCTATCGGTTGAAGCGGGACGCGGCGCATGTGGACGGGCTTTTGCCCATCGGTGCAGAGCGCCGCCGCATGTTGCGAGAACCCCATGCCTATGTGCTTGGATTGCCCTTGAATACCTGTGATATCAAAGCTAGCCCAATGGTTGTCTGGGAGGGCTCACATCTGATTATGCACAAAGCGTTTCAGACCGCACTCAGCCCCTATCCTGCAGCGCAATGGTCTGATATTGATCTGAGCGATGTTTATCATGCCGCGCGCCGAGAGGCTTTTGAAAACTGTCGGCGTGTTGCTGTTCATGCTGAGCCCGGCCAAGCCTATGCGATCCATAGGCTGGCTTTGCATGGGATTGCTCCATGGCAAGCGGGTGCCCGTGCCCCTAGTGAAGGCCGCATGATTGCCTATTTTCGGCCAGAATTAAATGATATCGAGGAGTGGCTAAACCTATGAATGCTCGGGGTTGTTGACTGGGTCTGACAACACCGCCATTTATTCATACACAGTAACTGTTTTATAATAAAAAAATCTTACAATATATATTTAGTCCCCATGTGGTTGATCTGCGCTATGTATTAGGACACACGCAATTGCTTGTGCATTGGCGTCAATTAAATCGTGAGGCTTGTTACACATTAATATAAGAGGATTGCTAAAATTAAATTAGATTAAGGTCGTTATGGCTCGTGAATGTAAATGGCATTTGGGTACTGTCAGATTATATGATCTAAGGCTTTTAGTACTGCGACATAGAAAAGGATAAGAATATCAAATACTTGTTTGTCATAATTATTATTTCATTATCAATTGCAGCCTACATACGTTTTGCGCAAGTTCATCCACTTAACAACATCCCAGTTTCAAATTCTAACCAACTTTCAAGCAAAGGATTTGTATTTATAAAAGCCTACACAGGGAGAAAAGATGAATTTTATGAAGAAATAACAAAAGTAGCATTAGAGACTCCCCGCACATTATTACTTTCTAATGATCCCCTTCAATTCGTAACTCGCTCAAAGTTTTTTGGATTTCCTGATATCACTGCGATAAACATACAAGATGAAAATTTGATTATTTTTGCAACGTCAGTATTTGGTAGGTTTGATTTTGGTGTTAATCGAGCGCGGGCCTTAAAATGGATAAACTTAGTAAAAAATTCACTGCCTATGGATTCCAGTCTTGATTGGTAGTGATATGATTTTCAGGTATTTATCCCTTATCTAAATCCCATCATAAACTTGTCAAAAGTGAAGGTGCGATATACATCAATCGGTGTAAGGAGTTTATCATGGTTCTCAGATTAGAAGGGGTTAAAAAATCTTTTCGTAATAGCGAAGAGCTTGTTCCTGTTTTGCAAGGGGTCAGTTTTGAGCTTGAGGCTGGTGACACTTTGGCATTGCGTGGAGAATCTGGTAGTGGAAAGAGTACGTTACTCCATATAGCAGGCGCTTTAGAGGCCGCAGATGCAGGTCGAGTTTGGGTGTCTGGGAAGGAGCTAACACAGCTTAAAGATTGGGAGCGTGCTCAATTACGTAGAAGGGACATCGCCTTAATTTTCCAACAGTTTAACTTAATTCCCTCCCTGACTGTGGCTGCTAATATTGCATTCCAATCTGCACTTTCAGGAACGCCAGACTTGGCTCATATAAAACATATTGTGTCCGCTTTGGGCTTAGAGGAACAAATGCAAAAATATCCAGAGGCTTTATCTGGTGGGCAACAACAGCGCGTTGCTATCGCACGGGCAATTGCAGCAAAGCCAAGGTTGTTGTTGGCAGATGAGCCTACTGGTAATCTTGATGAAATAACTGCCCAAAATGTGTTAGATCAAATGCTAAAACTAGTTGCACAAACAGGTACTGCATTGATGATTGTAACTCATTCCACAAACATAGCTGCCCGCATGAAACGTCAATTGCACCTATGTAATGGGCTTTTGGAATGATTGCTTGGTGCCTGAAGGCGCTTTTATCGCATTGGTGGCGTAATCCAGTTCAATTATTTGCATATTTAGCAGGCCTTGCTTTAGCTACCGCACTTTGGTCTGGGGTACAGGCTATTAACTCTGAAGCTCGTGCAAGCTACGATGCTGCGGCCAAAACATTAGGTGAGGGACAGTATGATCTGTTGATCCCAAAGCAGGGTAACCGCATTCCTCAAGATGTTTATGTTTTGCTTAGAAAATCAGGTTGGCTAGTCTCACCTGTAATTGAGGCGCGTATTAATGATGTGCGCCTTTTAGGCATTGATGTTGTGACTTCTGCTACAGGGTTACCTAATTTAGCTAATGGGCAATCTGCGATTACTTACGATACCTTATTTGCAAATGAAGAAACTGCGCTTAAAGTTTCTATGTTGGCTAATGTTACAGTGGATAAAAGTATTGCACCGGGCATAGCCATAGGTGACATTGGCCTTGTTCAAAGGATCTTAAAGCGGGATGATTTGACCCGCCTCATTTTATTGCCAAATCAACCTATTAAACAGCCAAGTCTAGGTATGGTTGCTCCCAATTTACGGATTCAATCCGCACATGCGGTTGCAAGCGTTACGGAACTTACGGGTAGCTTTCATTTGAACTTGACTGCCTTTGGCCTATTAAGCTTTGTTGTTGGTTTGTTTATCGTAAACAGCACTATTGGATTAGCTTTTGAACAAAGGCGGGGTATGATCCGCACTATTCGCTCGCTTGGCGTGCCAATGCGAACTCTTATTACGTTAATTACTTTTGAGATGATGACTTTAGCTGTGATTGGGGCGGGATTTGGTATTATTTTGGGTTATTTTATTGCAGCTTTTTTGCTACCAGATGTTGCTGCAACATTGAGGGGTCTTTATGGTGCGCAGATCTCAGGTACACTTGAATTACGTGCTTCTTGGTGGGTATCAGGCATGGTGCTTGCATTAATTGGTACAGCTGTAGCACTTTCATCAAGGATTTGGCAGATTGTACAAATGCCACTTTTAGCAAGTGCCAAACCTCGCGCATGGGTTGTTGCAACCGGATCACGTTTTCGATTGCAATTAATTATAGCAATTACATTGTTATTTTCCACAGTGCCATTAGCCATGACCTTGGAAGGTTTGCTGGCGGGATTTATTTTGTTGGGGTGTTTACTGATTGGTGCAGCATTGGCTTTACCTCCTTTACTTGGAGGCCTTCTAACTTTGGTTCAAAAGTATACTGTTGCGCCAGTTTGGGAATGGTTTTGGGCTGATACTAGACAGCAACTGCCAGGGCTTAGCCTTGCGCTTATAGCTCTTTTATTAGCAGTCTCAGCCAATATTGGTGTTTCAACTATGGTGTCAAGCTTTCGACAAACCTTCATAGCGTTTCTTGATCAAAGGCTAGCACCAGAACTCTTCGTGGAGGTAGATACCGCTGAACAAAGTGCTGCATTAGAAATGTTTTTAATGAACCGCCAAATTGAGGTTTTGCCCTTACTTACAACACAAGTCGTAATAGCTGATTTACCTGTAGATCTATATGGTATCCGTGTCGGCCAAACTTATCGAAATAACTGGATTTTTTTAGATAATACTCACAATGCATGGGATGCAATTGAGAAAGGTAAGGCAGTTGTTGTCAATGAACAATTTGCACGACGTGCAGACCTCTGGGTTGGAAGTTTAGTACAAGTGAGCCGTGATTTAATACTACCTATTGCAGGAGTAGTTGGTGATTATGGTAATCCGAAAGGGCAGATTATTATAACTGAACGAATATTTAAAGGTTTATATCCAAATCTCTACGCATCAAATTTTGGAGTGCGCACTAAAGATGCATCTCAATTACGAAGTCAAATTGTAAATACGCTTGGCATTAAAAATAACGCAATTATTAACCAAGTGGGAATAAAGGCACTATCACTTGAGGTTTTTGAGAGAACGTTTGTAGTCACATCGGCTTTAAATGTTTTAACACTAGGCGTTGCTGGCTTTGCTATTTTGATGAGTCTTCTGACATTGGCTGATTTGCGTGTACCACAGCTTGCCCCTGTTTGGGCATTAGGGCTCACACGTCGCCGTTTGGCGTGGTTAGAGTTATTGCGTGCAGTCTTGCTGGCTGGAATAGTCTTTGTTTGTGCTATTCCTATGGGCCTTGCACTTGCATGGATATTACTGACAATTATCAATGTTGAGGCATTTGGATGGCAATTACCAATGTATTTGTTTCCTCTTAAATATTTAGAATTAGGAGGTTATGCTTTAATTGCTGCGTTTTTAGCTGCCATGTGGCCTGCTGTTCGCCTTATGCGTACGCCACCATCAACTTTATTGAGGGTCTTTGCTAGTGAACGTTAAAATATTATTTTTTATATTTTGTTTGCCATTTAGCGCTGTTGCGCAAGGGTTTTCTGATCTTGGCTCTAGGGCTGATGGGTTTGCAATCCCAGAGCTGAATTCAACTTTTAGCTTTCCTAGTGATCATGGAGCACACCCTGAATATAGGATTGAGTGGTGGTACTTAACTGCGAACTTGAATGGTTCAGATGGTAAACAGTATGGTTTACAATGGACCCTCTTTAGAACTGGGCTGACGCCAGGGGAGGCTCAAGGCTGGCAATCGCCACAAATATGGTTTGCGCATGCTGCAGTCACCACGCCCGATCAACACTTTGCCACTGAACGTTTTGCCCGTGGTGGGATAGGGCAGGCGGGTGTGGAGGCAACTCCGTTTCGTGCTTGGATCGATGAATGGATGTTAGAGGGTGAAGACTTCCAAAAGATGACCCTCACTGCAAATGGTCCTAATTTTGGATATGACATGTTGCTTAAAGCAAATGGTCCATTGGTTTTTCATGGTGATAAAGGCTATTCCGTTAAATCAGAACAAGGCCAAGCCAGTTATTATTATTCACAGCCATTTTTTAAAATTGATGGAACGCTGAAATTACCTTCCGGTAACATTGAAGTGGAAGGGAATGCTTGGCTTGATCACGAATGGTCGTCACAGCCATTGTCAGATGATCAATTGGGTTGGGATTGGTTCTCGTTATCGTTCGTGGATGGTGCAAAATTGATGGGTTTTCAACTACGCCAAAAAGATGGATCACTATACAGCTCTTCGACTTGGATCTCACCTGATGGAAGCACTTCATCCTATCCAAATGGTGCATTCTCAGCTTTTCCACTAAATATAAAGTCAATAAAAGATCATGATATGCCTATTAAATGGCGTGTAACTTTGCCAGATAAAGATGTTGATGTTGTTGTAACTGCTCAGAACCCTGATGCTTGGATGGAACTTTCAATTCCCTACTGGGAAGGACCAGTTAACGTTTTGGGTAGCCATGTAGGGCAAGGATATTTAGAGATGACTGGTTATTGATAATGCAAATGATCTAAATGTTTCTAGATGAGGTATGGGTTATATTGGCCCCCAATTAAAGCATCATAATATTCCAATACGCGCTATCGATAGCCTTAGAGCAACATCAGTTGCACTATTGATTGTCCTACCGAATAGTTCATAATAAAGGCCTCTTCTGTGAATAGTAAAGATTGGCTAAATACTTAGAGAGTAACTACATTTTATCAGTAATTGGAAATATCCAAAGTGACTATTTATTTTATTCGACACGCTCAATCAGCCTTCAATGCGGTTCATGATCCTAACAAGCCAGATCCCATGATATTTGATGCACCTATTACTGCTCTCGGAGAAACTCAGGCTCAGCAAGCTCGTAGTGAAGTCAAACAACTTGATCTTGTAAACGTCATTGTTTCGCCCTTCACTAGAACATTACAAACAGCACAAATCATTTTTGGAAATAGGTTATCGTTTAAGATTAATTCTGAAGTACGAGAGCAACTTTGCAATAGCTGCGATGTAGGAAGTCCGCCTGACGAACTTGCTAGAAATTACCCGCATCTTGACTTTGATCATTTAGATGCTTGCTGGTGGCATGAAGGAGAAAAGGACCACCGAGGGATTTCAGTTGAACCAGAAGAGATTTTGCTGGAAAGGGCGAACAGGTTCGCCAACTTTCTCAAACGTGAAGCCATCCATTCCACGGCAATTGTCTCTCATGGCAACTTCATTCGTGCGATGACTGGAATTAAACCTAAAAATTGTGAAGTGATAAAGTTTGACCCAAGCTACGATATTCTAAGATAAACTTGATTGTGTAGTAGCTCGCACTCAACCGTTCTGAATGACAACAAAAAATCCATTCAAATATTTCAAGTATTCGTTTTAAATCAATTACATCTTTTAACTAACTGATATTCTTATTTTTTTAACTAGAACTTGCCGCGCCATTTCAACGATTGCGTGTTTAAAGCTACTAAATCAGTGTCACCTGAAATTATATCATTACACAAGTTGACCGCATTTTCAGCTAGATCGTGGGTTAGGTTTTTATATGCGGGTCGCAGCAGATGATCGTACCATACGCCTTCGCAAACAGCGTCAAGCACAATGCGTTGGAAGCAGTGATCATTACGCACTGGCCAGTGCTTGTGTGACGTTCGAGCAAGATGTGGCATGGTCTCTTTTGTCAGTACCATATATTGTAAAACAAGATCTGCGGTGTTGGGTTGTTCTTTAGGCATTTCTCTTATTTTTTAAATCCATTGATAAATATATATAAATTATTAAGTAAAAATTACATAATCCTAAAGGCTTTAATTAGTTAGGTAGTAATGGCGTTATGATAAAAACTGATCTACTTCTCTGCAATGTCGCACAAAAGCTTCATCGCATCACCCTATGTAAGCCACTTAATCAATATTGGTACAATGAGGCTTGTAAGCAGAGCATTGAGTGCCATGGCAATGCCTGCATAAGCGCCAGCAATAGGGTTAACCTTAAACGCCCGGGCGGTGCCAATACCATGGGCCGCAACCCCAACAGAGAAACCGCGTGCCTGCCAATCGGTGATACGGAGGATATTCATCAATGGCGTTACAGTAACTGCACCTATGATACCGGTGAGAATAACTAAAACCGCCGTCAGAGTTGGAATGCCACCGACTGCTTCGGAGATGCCCAAAGCGACTGGGGCTGTAGTGGATTTTGGAGCCAATGAGAGCAATACATTCATTGGCAGATCAAAAGCCTGTGCCAATAAAATAGCTGATCCCGCTGCCACTGTAGAACCGGCCATCAGGGCGCATAAAATTGGAACAACGGATTTTTTTATCGTGGCGCGGTTATCCCAAAGTGGCAGGGCCAGGGCGACGGTTGCAGGTCCAAGAAGAAAGTGGATAAATTGGGCACCCTCAAAATAGGTGCCATAATCAGTGTTTGTAAAAATAAGTATGGGCGAAAGTAGGGTAACTGAAATAAGCACTGGATTAGCCCAAGGTGGGTTGTGCAACCGCTCAGAAATTATCTCAGCAATCAGATATGCACCAATAGTTGCCGTTAGCCAGAGTAAGGGTGTGGCAGTCAGATAGCTCCAAAGGTTTACAAAATTATTCATTTTACCCACCTCATCATGAGCCGTTTCATTGCGATAAAAGTGGCAACAGTTACAAGCATCGACAGAATAGTTGATAGCGTTAAGACTACAAGCAAGACTGCCCAATCAGACGATAAAACCTCTAAATTCCCGATTACCCCGACACCGGCTGGCACAAACATTAAAGAGAGATGAGCTAAGATCACCTGGGTTGTAGGACGCAATATACCGGACAAGTTTGGCCGCAACGCCAATGCTGCAAGTAAAATTACTAAACCTAGGACAGGTCCGGGTATTGGCAGACCTAATCCACGCGCGATAAACTCACCCACTAATTGACAAACAAGAAGTAATCCCAAAGTTTGAAGCATAATCGGCAAAACCCTTTGTTTGAATAATAATAACGCGTAAAATAGGACGAAGCAATAGAATTGAAAACCAAAAGCCTATTCTGGTTTGTAGTCGTGACGGTAATTGACACAATCTATTTTCTTTCCTGAATATTCAAAATCCATACAATATTCTGCATTTCGCTCTTAAATTATTACATAGTCTGGGCTTCCCACACTTGTCTTATGTTTCTGATGCATTACTTAATACCCACGTTTTATGCGTCAGATTAAACATTTATTAATAGTGAGGGAATTCGTTGAAAAAAGCTCTTTTATTTGGGTCTATAGGTGTACTTACAGAAACATCAGAATTACAAAGAAGAGCCTATAATATGGCACTTAAATTAAATGGTATAAAATATATTTGGAATATTGGAACATATTGTGAATTGTTAAAAGAGCCTGGTGGAAAAAAACGTTTATCTTCATTTGGCGGTAAAATTCTTTCAGATGAACAAGTTGAAAAAATTCATATTGATAAACAACAAATTTTTGAAAATTTAGTGAAGAATGGCATTGAGCCAAGGCCTGGATGCCTCCAAACTTTAAAAAGATGTAAGGAGTTAGGTATTAAAGTAGGTTTTGTAACTACCACGACGCCTAAAACCATAAATATAATAAAAGAAGGTTTATCGAATTTTATTGATTTTGAGGATTTTGATTTAATTACTTCAAATCAAAAAGTGACACTCGATAAACCAAATCCTGAAGTTTATAAATATGCTTTAAAAGAATTAGGAATTTCTGCACATGACGCTGTTGCTGTTGAAGATACAATGGTCAATCAATCTTGTGCAGTTCAATCTGGCATTGAATGCTATTTATACCCGGGCGAATATGCAACGGTTGGTTACAAAGACATGATAGGAGAGAAATTCATATCAGAGGAATTGGAATTCTCCGAAATAATTATTTAAGTAAAATAAAATATGAAATGTAGGCAGCAAGATGAAACCAAAGGCTCTCAGCGATTATATTATCAAAAATTCTGAAGGTCGAAAGCGCTACATAGTGGCTATTGCGGGCCCACCAGGAGCGGGTAAGACTACATTAGCTCAGGCGCTTCGTTTGTCTCTAAAAGAAAAATCTATTCAAGCAAAAATTATTTCTATGGATGGATTTCATTTAGATAATTCAATCTTGGCGGAACTCAATCTATTAGATCGCAAAGGTGCACCAGCTACTTTTGATACTGCAGGTTTTATTCACTTAATGAAAAGGCTAACTAATTTTGAGGATAATGTAGTTATTCCAGAATTTGATAGAAATAAAGACTTATCTATTGCGGGCTCGAGCATCATATCAACAAAAGATAAGGTATTGATTGTTGAGGGAAATTATTTACTCATTAATGAAGAACCATGGGCTGAATTAAAAAAATCTTGGGACCAAACAATTTTCATAAATCCGGGTATAGATACCTTAGAAAAGCGTTTGCTGAATAGGTGGCTTAGGCATGGGTTAGACGCACGAGATGCAAAGAAGCGCACGTTAAGTAATGACTTACCAAACGCACGCTATGTACTTGAAAATTCTTCAGATTCTGATGTTCAAGTTCACTAATTTTTAAGAAGAACCGCTTCTGCTAGCTCTATCATTTTATTTTCGTAGTTTAATTGAGACCAAGCACAGTCTAGCACCAGTTTTTCCCAATTTTCTACTGTTAAAAGTGTCCAGAGAAGATCAGTCGCAATTTGCTCAGAAAGATCCGATTTAAGTTTTCCATCTTTTGCGATTGCTATAACTGCAGCCTGACATCCGTGTCGAACTGCTTGCATCCGGTCATCCCAAGCTTCTGCCGCTGCTTTATCATTTTCGCGCATGTTTCTAAGTGCAACTGACATGCCATGAATTTCTGGAATATAGCCTCCCCAAGCTCTGATAAAAGCATGCAAACGTTGAATGCCTGTTCGTGCAGTCCGGCTAAGCTCTAAACGCTGATCCACTTTTTTTACATAATCAATGTACTTTGTAGTTGCGATTAAAAGTTCAGCACGTGTTGGATAATGAAGGTAAAGAGCTTGGCGGCTTATACCAACCGCTTTTGCTATATCTGACATTCGATTGTTTGAGCCTTTTGTTTCCAGCACCTTCCATGTGGTTTTGAGAATCCGTTTCTTTGTTTGCTCACTTGACATCGTGTCAAGATATATACTACTTAGGCGATGTCAACTTTACACAGTGTAAAGTTTTGCTTTGCAAAATACATGGAGTAGAAGATGAAAGTTATAGTTTTTGGTGCCACAGGAAGTATAGGACATCTTACAGTGGATGAACTTTTAAAAGCTGGCCATACAGTAACTGCATTCGCTCGAAACCCAGAGAAATTAAAGATCAAAAACACCAATCTTAATTATTATTCTGGGGATGTATTAAATCCCATTGATATACTTAAAGCCATAAAAGATCATGATGCAGTTTTGATTACTCTTGGCTCAGGTATGTCGCGAAAAAGCATCGTTCGATCAAAGGGTACATTAAATGTAATAAATGCGATGCAAACCCAAGGAATTTCACGGCTTATTTGTCAGTCAACACTCGGTGCTCATGAAAGTTGGTCAAACTTAAATTTCTGGTGGAAGCACGTGATGTTTGGTGCCATTATAAAACCAGTTTTTAAGGATCATGAATTACAGGAAAACCTTATTCATGCAAGTGGATTGAATTGGACAATCGTTCGTCCAAGTGCTTTCATGGATGGCCCTGCTACAGGGGCTTTTAAAGAAAATTTCTCTTCAAGTGAACGTAACTTATCACTTAAAATTTCCCGTGCAGATGTTGCCACTTTTCTCAGTCAGCAATTAGATAATACTTCATATTTGGGATGCGCCGTTGCAATCTCTAACTAATAGAACCCATTAATGCACAATGAAAAAAGATTAAGGCAAATCTTAGATGACTTTTTGTGATATAATTTTTTGTGAAAACCGCCATCTGCTTTACAAGATTCCAAACTAGCTTGTTGTTGCATGAATAACCACGTTGTTTCAGCTAATTACAGGCGTGTGTTTTGTGTGGTGCTTTGGCTTAAATGTCTTTGAGTAAGCGCAAAGCGTCATAAATCGCGGCATGAGTGTTTCGTGCAGATACCGCATCGCCAATCCGGAATAACTGAAATTCACCGTCTGAGTTTTTCACAATATTTTGCGTTTGAGCGTTTATCAAAGCATCATGATCCACAGCGCCACCATTCGAGCTCAAATCTTTGAGGTCAAAGTATAGTTCGTCCAGAGGCAAAGTTCCATAGTTTACAACAACCTGATCATACTCTTGAATGTTGGAATGATCACTGTAATCTGTCCCAATCTGGGCTTCCAGTTTATTGCCACGGCGCTCTACTCCTAACAGACGACGAGCGACGGTAAAGGACGTATCTTTGTCCTGCAGCGAGCGCATATAAGGCACCAAGTTCATCGCCATAACACCTGCTGAAAATGTGCGGTCAGGTGTCATTATCTCCACTTTGGCACCCGCATTTGCGGCAACCTCAGCCGCTTGCAGCGCAGCGTGATCGCCACTTTCGTCATAAATCAATATGCTATCTGCTGGTTTTACATCTCCCGCGATTATATCCCAAGAGGTCACGACTTGGGTGCTGTCTTTGCCAGTTTCAAACAGTTCCGTATTTGGCATGCCTCCCGTTGCAATAATTACAACGTCTGGATTCTGGTCAATGACATCATTGGCTTCAGCCCATCTGTTAAAATTAAATTCAACATCATGCGCTGCACATTGTGCCATTCGCCAATCGATAATTGAGATCATCTCACGGCGACGCGGGCTTTGTGCTGTTAAACGAATTTGCCCACCTGGATCTGGTTGAGCCTCAAACACAACAACATTATGGCCTCGTTCGGCGGCCACACGGGCAGCTTCAAGGCCGGCGGGGCCTGCGCCAACAATAACAACTTTACGTTTCTTTTCAGCAGGCTGAATTGTGTGTGGCATGGTTAATTCACGCCCTGTAGCTGGGTTATGAATGCAAAGTGCATCTCCTGCCTCGTAGATGCGATCAAGGCAATAGGTTGCGCCAACACAGGGGCGGATGTCATCCTCGCGGCCTTCTATGATTTTTTTGACCACGTGTGGGTCGGCCATATGTGCGCGGGTCATTCCAACCATATCTAATAGTCCTGCCTCAACAGCATGACGGGCTGTAGCGACATCAGGGATTTTTGCAGCATGGAAAGTGGGCATGCCTGTCAGTTTTTTAACCTGTCCTGCGAAATCCAGATGGGGGGCGTTTTTCATGCCTTGGATTGGGATAAGATCAGTCATGGCTGGATCGGTATGAATACGCCCACGCACGACATTTAAAAAATCTAGCTGACCTGTGTCAGCAAGCGTTTTAGAGATTTTCAATCCGTCTTCCGCTGTGATACCACCTTTCTGTGCTTCATCAGCGGTATAACGAAACCCCACGATGAATTCTGAACCCACTCGCTTGCGGATTGCGCCAAGCACATCCATCGGGAAACGCATTCGGTTTTCTAGTGTATCTGCTCCGTATGGTCCGACCAAATCATTGGTTAGTGGCGACCAGAACTGGTCCAACAGATGGCCGTAAACTTGCAGCTCAATGCCATCCATTCCACCCGCCTTCATCCGTTCTGCGGCATCTGCAAAATCTGTAATAATCCGCTCAATATCCCAATCTTCAATAAGCTTGGGGAAGGCGCGGTGCGCGGGTTCTCTATGTTTGGACGATGATACAGAAGGCAGCCAATCGCCCTTGTTCCAGGTTGTTCGCCGCCCCAGGTGCGTCAGCTGGATCATCACAGCACAGCCATGTTCATGGCAGCCGTCAGTAAGGTTTTGTATCCATGGGACTACCTCGTCCTTGTAGGCGAGAATATTATTAAAGACCGGTGGGCTATCTTTTGAAACGGCCGCAGAACCCGCAGTCATTGTCAGCGCAACACCTGCTTTTGCACGTTCTTCGTGGTAGGCTCGATACCGGTCTTTTGGCATGCCGTCTTCTGGATATGCAGGTTCATGGCTTGTCGTCATGATCCGGTTTTTCAATGTAAGATGCTTCAGTTGATAAGTTTGAAGTAGTGGGTCTTTGCTCATTGAAGTATCTCACAATCATATAACTAGCTGAATGGCATCCAACTAAGAAAATGTATATTTGGAGTGCTAATATTTCTTGAAAGTAGTATATTTTATTTATGTAAACTAGACTATTAAATATTTTTTCTGAAGCCTACACGTCCACCTTATTTAGGAGATGGTTGATCAAGTTAATAATGATTATATTATTAGTGAGTTATGCATGAGGCTACTAAAATTTTAACTTAGTAACCCCATGTAATAAAATTTATTTTGCAGATTGCTTTTCTTCGTAAGCAGCTTTTTTTTCCAAATACTGCTCCTCTGTCAGGTTATGCCATCCTACACAGTTACCATTTGGGCTACGCCCACATCCACATTCGGCCATGTTAAACTCCTAATTTATTATATAAATGATATCTAGTACACGGATTGATTTTGACAAATTGTTACATCATTTGATGTCAAAGTTTGAAAGATACGAATGAGGAATGCTCAATCTAGTTGGAATGAAATTGAACTTTGAAAATTCAAAAATACACAAACAGTTAAACCGTGCCACTAGTGCGGTGGGTTTTGACTGCAAATGTCGGTATTGCTGAGATCACTGTGGCTGAGACGCTTGCCAAGAAATGTCGTCTGTTCATGTGGTGTCTCATGTTGGTAAAGTGAGATTTGTTGTGAGAACGGCTGTTGTTCCCAATACGGTGAGTATGATGAACCATTCTAAGTATATAGATTTGGAGAGATGAATTGCGGCGACTGGATCACCTAAACGCAGAGCCGGTATGAACCGAAGTTTGTTGGCAGCTGCAAGTCCTAAAAGACCGCCGACCAGAAGTACCTTTATGATTAAAGCCTGCCCATAACTAGTTTCTACAAGTGCATTGAATGACCCTACAAGTTGGTAGCCCATGTAAGCACCTACGACAATCAACAGGGGAACGGTAAAGGACGCAATAAGGCCAAATTGATGTCCGACATCCGCTGCAGATACATGTGTTGTAGAGGACGAAGCCAAGCGGTTCAGTGGTGTTAGAACTCCAATCCAAAAGGCAATTGCCACCAGATGCAACATTAATGTAACTTCCATGAAAGCAGCCTCACTGCCAGAAATGTGTCCAATTTGAGTAAATGAAAATAATGCGATAAGACCACCCAAAACTGACACCCACGCCCCAATATGGCCCAAGAAGAGACCCACTAATAGTAGACTGAGACCAACGAGACGAAGCGCCAATGCAGTTCCAACAGGTGTGCTCCACAACAGGTTCAGCATTATGAGGTCAGTCATACCACTCACGTCACCAGTTAGATTGGCACCGCGCAGAGAAAAACTTAGGATCGTTGCAAATAACCCGAGAGCCGCAAAAGTGGCAGCCAGACCGTGTGTGCGATCAAGCTTAAATACTAGAGTGGACATAACCGTTCCTGCTGCACTTATTACGCCAAAGTAAAGTAAGAATTTTGTGATAATTGCTGCCAGTCCAAAAAGATCAGGCATATTTATTCTACAGTGAAACTAAAAGTACCGTTTAGAGCATGGCCATCAGCACCAAGTCCACGCCATTTAATAACATAAACACCCGCGCCCATGTTGTGCATCGGCAATCTAAATTCCTTTGTGAATGCAGTTTGTTCCCCGAGGTCTATGTCCATGCTGCCTGAAGAAGCATGAGTGATGGTAACTCGTACCAGACGAATGTCGCCTTTGAATTCCATTAAAACTTCAGTTGGCATCTCTGACACAATCGCTTCATTGGCAGGTGTTGTTCCATCGAGCGGGGAGTGCGCAATAGCACCTGTTGCCCAAAAAGCTATCAATCCAGAAAGCAGAAAATTCTTCATTTTTTTTCCTATTTTTTTGAAAATTAGTTGATTCCATTTGATCGTTGCAGTTGGCGAATGTAAGTGATTATCATTTTGACATCACCTCGTGTCAATCCAAAAACAGGTGGCATATTTCCAAATTGCCAGTGATGGGTTTGAACGCCCATGGATACTGCACTTTGTACGCACTGACCTCAGTTTGTGATGTTTATAACATGAAATGTTATTGAGTGAAGTAAACCTTTAAAAGGGGTTTAAACTCGCGTCTACATATTGCATTTAGGAAGCTGAGAGTTCAAATTAAGTAAATCATCGCAGCACATCATAATATTGATAGAAAAATGATATATAATTTAAACGAATTGGCGCTAAGGCAACTAATAGATTACAAGCATGTAAATCCTGGCACTTGTTTTGGTGAAGAAAGTTTTGCCCTGACAATTGAGGAAGCCTACGCTGTTCAAGATGCAGTAGTCAGCTTAAGGGTGGAGGCAGGTGAAAAAGTAATAGGCTATAAAGTAGGATGTACAGGCCCAGGAACAACAAAACTTTTTGGTATGCAGGGGCCTATTCGTGGAACTTTGTTTGATACAGAGATACATCAAAGTGGTGTAAAGTTGAATTCTAATCACTTCTTAAATTTGGCTATTGAAGCAGAGATGGCAATCGAAGTAGGGGAAAATGGTAATATAGTTTCAGTCTTTCCAATAATTGAACTACATAATTTTATTTTCCGTGCCCCAAAGAAATCATTGTCCGAATTAATTGCAAACAATGGTCTCAATAGGGGTATTGTTTTATCAAATAAAACTTGGCGAACTTTACCTGAAACATACGATAAAACATCTCTTCTTTCTTTAGAAATTAATGGTTCAGTAATAGATTCTGGTGAATTGTGGCCAATGGAAGGTGGCCCAAAATCTTCATTAAATTGGCTTGAAAGTCATTTGGGCAATCATGGTTTAAAAACAACAAAAAGTAATATCATATTGGGAGGAACAGCACTGGGTTTGCATAGAGTTCAGCCAGGGGATTATATTGAAGTAAAAGTTGACAAAAAGATAGCCGTCCAATGTGTTATTAATCCAAGCAGCGAAGTCTAATTTTTAATATATAGTTGGTGGTATATATCAACAAAATTTTATACTATTAGCTCTACCCATAATGAAATAACAGATCAAGCTGGACAAACTATAATTATTAGAATTTATAATAAAGATATGACCAAGAACATCTTATTTATTATGTTTGACCAATTGCGCTTTGATTATCTTTCTTGTGCAGGCCACAAAACGCTTGAAACGCCAAATATAGATCGCTTGGCATCAATGGGCGTTAGGTTTTCGAACTGTTATGTGCAGTCTCCAGTATGCGGTGCATCGCGTATGTCTACGTATACTGGAAGGTATGTTAGTTCGCATGGAGCAGCATGGAACAATGTACCACTTAAAGTTGGAGAACTGACTTTAGGTGACCACTTGCGTAAGGCTGGAATGGATTGCTGGCTGATTGGTAAGACACACATGAAGGTGGATGCAGATGGTATGAAACGCTTAGGGCTTGCTCCTGACAGTGTGATTGGCGCACGGGTATCAGAGGCAGGATTTGACGTTTGGTTGCGAGATGATGGATTGTGGGCTTATGGACCAGATGGATTTTATGATGACAAAGTATCGCCATATAATAATTTCTTGAAGTCACAGGGTTATGAAGGTGAAAATCCTTGGGCAGATTTTGCAAACGCTGGAGTGGATGAAGATGATCAGATGACTTCTGGCTGGTTCATGAAATATGCAGGTACTGCTGCAAATATTCGTGAGGAAGACAGTGAAACACCGTGGCTAACGTCTGAAGCCATGAAATTTATTGATGCACAAGATGATAAGCCATGGCTGTGCCACCTAAGTTATATTAAACCGCATTGGCCTTATATTGTGCCCGCACCATATAACGATATGTACACGGCAGCAGATGTGCCTGATGCTATTCGTGCAGAGGGTGAACGTGATGATCCACACCCCGTTTATAAAGCATTCATGGAAAATGCGATTGGTCAGACCTTTTCGCGCGATGAAGTGCGCGAAACTGTAATTCCCGCCTACATGGGATTAATCAAACAATGTGATGACCAGATGGGTCGGTTGTTTAAATACCTTGAAGACAGCGGCCAAATGGAAAATACGATTATCGTGCTTACCTCTGATCATGGCGATTATTTGGGTGATCATTGGCTTGGTGAAAAGGATCTTTTTCACGCACCATCAGTCAAGGTTCCTCTGGTCGTTTATGATCCCTCCAGCGAAGCAGATGCAACACGCGGTACAGTTAGCAATGCACTGGTTGAGGCAATCGATTTAACAGCCAGCTTTGTTGAACATGCATCGGGCGAAGTGCCTGATCATATACTTGAAGGAAAATCCTTGTGGCCAATTATTCATGGGCAGGTTGTCGAGCAACCGCGTGAATTCGTTGTCTCAGAATATGATTATTCTCAGCAGAAAATGGCGAAGACATTAGGTGTTAGTATCAGAGATGCACGCCTTTTTATGGTGGCGGACAAACGCTGGAAATTTATGCATGCTGAAGGTGGATTCCGTCCAATGTTATTTGACTTGGAAAACGATCCAAATGAACTCAACGATTTGGGTGGACGAAGCACACATCAAGACATCATTGAAATGATGTATCAACGTTTGGCACAATGGGGTCGCCGTATGGCTCAACGTACTACTATTGAAGATAAAAGCATTCATAAAAAGTTTGAAATGGACAGCGACGTTGGAATAATGCTGGGTGTTTATGATGATGCAGATGTCCCAGACTTAGTCGCAGATTTTTATCGTGGTAAGCCAAAAGGGAGATATCTGAAGTGATCAAAAAGTTTATTTGATTATACTATTAATAAACTAATTTAATCTAATAGTTCTAATTTGCTCCACAGAAAATCAATAGGTAATTTTGCTTTTTTGCTGAAATTTTGATTGGTGAAAAAGAAAATATATACTCATCTTTACGTCTAAACTAGTTGAATGCCTTCCATTGTTAAGCTCAATTTGTTACTAATGCTTATTAATGAAAAGGAACAAATAATGTTATTTATGATTCAGTCTTCACATGATTATTCAACTTGCCAAACACATGACCCTGAGAAAGGCCCGCTTTTTAAAGAAACATTAGCTAATCTTGGCAACCATGGTGTGAAAGTTCATGCACAGTATTCAAACAGATTAGAACATACTTTGTTTATTGTTTGTGAGGCAGATACGTTTGAGGCTTTAGATGCTGCATTTGATCCAATTTTGGAGATGGGGCACCTAGAAGTTACACCAGTGATGAAACGCGAATGACAAACTCCTCATTTTATTGGGTGTTACTAAACGGAATGATGCTTGTGTGAAAATTTCAAAAATAATTCATATTACTGAGTTAATTCTATTTTTTATTTTTATACCTTTTGTTTTAGCAATTTTTCTTCCTCCAAATGCTTTGTACCCAGTGTTGTCTATGAGTGCATTTGCTGGTGTAATATTATTATATTTTACCAAAGGATTTTTTTGGAGAAGTTTAACTGGAAGTGTAAAGGTTAAGCCAATAATTATCCTTGGTGTAATCACGTTTATCTTTGCTAGTTTGATATGCTGGATAATTTTACCAGAACGTTTTTGGTTTATTATTATCAATGCACCATATGTCATGGTTGCAATAGCAATTTTATATCCTATTTTTTTAGTAATACCCCAGGAATTAATATACCGGGCTTTATTTTTTGAACGGTATGGTCACCTTTTCTCAAGTCAGCGACAAGCAATTTTTATTAATGCATTATTGTTCTCATTTGGCCATCTCATGTATTGGCATATTGTTGTTTGGTTTATGACTTTTATTGGTAGTTTTATTTTTGCTTACGCATATTTGCGGCCCAATGGTTTTATGCAAACTATTGCCCTACACAGCATCGCAGGCATAGCTATTTTCGCAAGTGGTTTGGGTTGGCTTTTCTACTCAGGTGGAAATCTTGCACAATAAATTTAATAGTTTGAATATCGGAAGATTACTAAAAATTGTTAATTTAAAAGTGGCTTAGGCTTTTTGGCAAATGCCATTTTAAAAGCAAAATTTAAAACATTTGCAATAGTTTCATTTGAAATGCCTTCCCTTTGCATACGCATTGCGCCGATATGTTGATTTTCGAGATAGAGAGCTGTTTCATTTGTCTCAAGGTCTGAAAGCTCACCCTCTAACTTGGCGCGTTTTACCCATGAGAAATATGCAGTGAAGAGATTTGCTCTAATTCTGTTAAGTTCTTCAAGAGTAGAGCTGCCTAATTGTTCAGATTGTGCTGTCATCATGACTAATAAGCAACCATTAGGGACACCCATAGATTTGCGATCTTGCGTAATAAAACTGATAGCTGCATCTATAGTTTCTGAAACAGGCTTATCTGAATAAAGGATATCTAATAGGGGTTGAACTGCGAGTGTCTGATAAGTTTCTAGAGCACTTTTTTTTAATCCGTCGTCGTTGCTAAATTCCCGGTATACTCCAGGTTTAGATGCGCCAGTTAATTTGCAGATATCATTAATAGAAACATTTGAAGGTCCCTTAGTCCAATATTCCATCAAAGCAGATTGTAATATTAAATTACGATCAAGTTTTTTTGGGCGACCACGAAGTGGCGTTTGGCTTTGGCTCATTATCGTACCTGTAGGTATTTATTCTTGACATCATATTTTCGTACCTTAAGTTACGGAAAAAATTAAGTAGATACCAGCCCTGAAAGAAAAACTATGCAAAAAGATCCTATAGGCGTTCTTGGACGTTTAAATGCCGCCAGCTTGATGATGATTACACCGGAATTTTATAAACTTTGGTCCAGACGTTCAAAGGGAGCTGGCAAGGTCAATTATGATCCTGCAAATTTTATGATGAAACCCAAGTATATGAGTTTAGATGGTGTAAAAATCCGATACGCGACCGGTGGCAATGTAGATGGACCAACAGTTTTATTTCTTAGTCCATTGCCTCAGAGCATTCTTTGTTATGACAAAACATGGTCAGCATTGTCTGCTACCGCCAATATGATTGCATTGGATTTACCTGGGTTTGGTCAAAGTGAGGGTGATAAGAGTTATATGTCATTTAAAGCACAAAGTGCTTTTTTACAAAAATTCATTAAAGAGCTTGATATGTCTGATGTCCATATTGTGGCGCCAGATGTTGGGATGCCCGTCGCACTACATTATGTTTTACATCGAGATCATAAAGCTAAGAGTATTTTAATAGGTGCTGGTCCAAGTGTTCTGCCATCTGCTGATGGAAGTCTCGTTAGAAAGATGATTCATTCACGATTTTGGCGTTTTGTATTTAAAATGACTGGTGCACCAGCTTTTATAGCGGGTGCTAACCAGTTAGGTTATTTGAATTACAGTCCCTCTGCAGAAGAGGTCAGTGATTACGCAGCTTCTTACTCTGGCAGAATTGGGCAGGTTACAAAATGGTTCAAAGGATACCCCATTGGGTGTAAAGACATACATCCGCATTTAGATGATATAAATATTCCTGTTCATATTTTGTGGGGTGAGCAAGATGCGTTTTTGAAAGCAGATAATGCAGAGCAGTTACATTCGCGATTGCCAAATAGCAGTCTGACTATATTTAAAGATTGTGGGCACTTTTTTTATCAAGATAAGTGTTCTGAGTTTACTCAGCTTATCAAGTCTTGGATTAAAGGTGGTTACAAACCAGATTAAAAAATATAGTTTGTCTAATTAATAAATTAGAATGGGTTCAGAGCCTTCCCTACTTCAATTTTAATGCTGTAAACTATCCCAAATTTACACTCACAATAAGAGGAGCTAGAGAAGCCTTGAGCTAGAGAAGCCTTTTAGGTATTGAACTCTAGCTCTTTGTGCATCATAAATTTCATGCTGTGACGTATTAGAATTAGCTCTTATAA
>ERZ1048872.1111-NODE-1111-length-24026-cov-24.428309_pt1 | contig 24026 bp, 25 predicted proteins | sample MGYA00383100_ERZ1048872 | MGnify/ENA primary metagenome ERZ1048872 (study PRJEB29581, sample SAMEA5548370) | metagenome | biome: marine; feature: coastal; material: water | depth 50 m | study: Short-term variability in the microbial, nano- and picoplankton...
AGAATGGGCAGATTGATAAGTCGCGAACGCTTGCATAACTCTCATATTTGAGAGAGCGGTTATGCATTTCCATGAGCGCATCCTATTGTATGAAAGCCATAGAGCAACTGATTTATTCAGATTAGCATGCCGATGGTGACCAAGATGCTTGGGACAAGCCAAGTATCTGTGGGTGGCGAAAGCAATGAATTTGATATGTTTTAAGGGCTGCTATCTGCCCCGATTACACTCGTCAAAGTTACCCGCTCGGAGTTGACCACTTTTTGCGATTGTGCATGCGCGGGGCAAGCCAATAACTGTCCATTTGTTGGTCTATAGCGAACTAGCTACTTCTCTAAGGATTAAGAAGTGGCTAAACCTGAAGCCAACTGGTTCACCCGAATTATTTGGATGGCACAGATTCGGACATTGCAACTCTCGTCTGCCTTTCGGGCAGCTAATCTTAAGGTATCAACATGAAAAACGCAGACGTTAGCAAACGCCGCGACGACGCAATTTCACGCGGTGTCGGAATGATGACGCAGATCTATGCTGAAAGCGCAAAGAACTCAGAGATCTGGGATATCGAAGGCAATCGATACATCGATTTTGCGGCCGGTATTGCCGTGGTCAACACAGGCCATTGTCATCCGAAGGTCATTGCGGCGGTTGAAAAACAGGTCAAATCGTTTACTCACACGTGCCATCAGGTCGTCCCTTACGAAAACTATATTGCGCTGGCTGAACGCCTAAATGAAGCGGCACCCGGTGATTTCGCCAAGAAAACGATTTTCGTAACAACAGGGGCCGAGGCTGTCGAAAACGCGATCAAAGTCGCGCGCGTCGCCACGAACCGTCCTGCGGTGATTGCGTTTGGCGGTGGCTTTCATGGCCGCACGTTCATGGGGATGAGCCTGACTGGTAAGGTTGAGCCTTACAAAAAGGGCTTCGGCGCGATGATGCCTGATGTTTTCCACGTGCCGTTCCCAATCGATTTGCATGGCATCTCAACCGAGCAATCGCTTGGTGCACTGACGAAGCTTTTCAAAGCTGACCTCGACCCCGACCGTGTCGCTGCGATCATTGTCGAGCCTGTTCAGGGCGAGGGGGGATTTTATGAAGCACCGGCGGACCTGATGCGGGGTCTGCGGGCGTTGTGTGACGAGCACGGTATCGTGATGATCGCGGATGAAGTTCAAACCGGTTTTGCCCGAACTGGCAACCTTTTTGCGATGGATGGCTATGATGTCAGTGCTGACATAACCACAATGGCCAAAGGTTTGGCTGGTGGTCTGCCCTTGGCGGCGGTGACTGGCCGCGCCGATCTGATGGACGCGGCCAACCCTGGCGGTCTTGGCGGGACTTATGCCGGCAACCCACTGGGAATTGCAGCGTCTCATGCGGTTTTGGACGTTATTGAAGAAGAAGATTTGTGCGCACGCGCCAACGAACTAGGTTCGAGGTTAAAGCAGCGGTTAGAGCAAATTCGCCAGTCGACGCCTCAAATGGTCGATGTCCGTGGACCCGGCTTTATGGTTGCGGCTGAATTTAATACGGCAGACGGCAGTGCACCGGATGCAGATCTCGTAAATCGCATTCGCGCAGAGGCCCTGAAGCGCAATCTTATCCTTTTGACCTGTGGTGTGTATGGCAACGTGGTTCGCTTTCTGGCGCCAATTACCATTCAGGATGAAGTATTTGCTGAAGGTTTGGATATTCTGGAAGCATCCATCGACGCTGCAATTAAGGGGTAGTTCAGGCTAAACGTCTTGGCTCCGATTGAAGTCTACGCTTTTATCAACGGTTGGTTGGCTAAAAGTAGAAGTTCACATGCCGAAGTAGTCAGATCGCGCGCCTAAGATCGCGGACAGACTGGCTATATGTTGCCTTAAATGCACGGGCGAACGCGGCTTGGGACGTGAAGCCAGTTGCGAGCGCGATTTCTTGGACGCGGGCGGTTGTGTCAGTGGCGAGACGCTGCGCTTCGGACATGCGCAGGCTTAACGAATATGCCTTGGGGGACGTGCCAAGGGCCTTTTGGAAACGTAGTTCGAGCGTTCTTTGTGTCAGGGAAAGTTTGCGCGCTATGTCTGCGATGCTCAACGGGTCGTCGAGAGTGTCAGACATCAATGTAAGAGCCTTGGCAATCTCGGGGTGTTTTTTGGCGAGCGCCCCGACTGGAAGCTGAGTTTGCTGCACTCCACCGTCAGGTACAGGATCGTAGATAAAGGCGGCAGCGACCCGATCTGCGAGGGCGGACCCATGGCGACGCGAAATCAACGCTAGCATCATATCAAGGCAAGGCGCAGCGCCACCGGTTGTAAGGCGATTACCGTCGATCACATAGCGGGACCGTCTGGTTTCAATCTGGGGAAAAGCGTTTGAGAAAGCCTCGTAATCCTCCCAGTGTGAAGTTGCGGCGTGGTTATCAAGAAGACCGGCATGGGCCAACGCCCAGACGCCCCCGTCAACAGCGGCGATGCCTTGGGCGCGATGGGCGTGTGCGCGCAGTTGCGTGACCAAGCGGGGTGAGATTTGTGGCTGAACTTTGAAGCTTGCAACCGAAATCAGCAAATCGGCCATTGGGCTGCGAAACAGCGCTGGGGCGTTGATCGTGATACCAGCCGTTAGGTTTGAAAGCGCGCCTGAGGGGGTTGCGAACTTCCAGTCAAAAAGCTTGCGACCTGCGCGCCGGTTGGCGGCGCGCATTGGATCAACAACGGATGATAGCGAAAGCGCATTCGTCTCGTCAAAGACGAGGATCAGGACCGACAGAGGCCTTCCTTGCGGTTTAAAGAGAATATTTTCGCTATTCATCAAGTATACTTCGTAAAAGATCAAATATCGAAAATCAACTGGGTCAAACTTCTGACAACGGAAAGAGGAGATTCCCATGCCACTCGCCATGAACAAAGACGTCTTTATCACTTGTGCAGTCACCGGATCGGGGGGCACGCAAGACCGCTCACCCAAAGTACCGCGGTCGCCGAAAGAAATTGCAGACAGCGCGATTGCTGCGGCCAAGGCGGGGGCGGCGATTGTACATTGCCACGTGCGCGACCCTGAAACCGGCGCTCCGAGCCGTAAATTGGAATACTACCGCGAGGTAACGGATCGGGTGCGCGACGCGGATATCGACGTTGTTTTGAACCTGACCGCTGGCATGGGCGGGGACATCATTTTTGGTGGCGCGAATAGCCCATTCCCATTGGCAGACGGCACGGACATGATCGGCGCAGAAGAGCGCGTGGCACATGTGCTTGAATGCCAGCCTGAGATTTGCACCCTTGATTGCGGCACGATGAACTTCGCTGAAGCTGACTACGTTATGACCAACACGCCGGGCATGTTGCAGGCGATGGGCAAGATGATGACCGAGTCAGGTGTGAAGCCCGAAGTTGAGGCGTTCGACACCGGACATCTTTGGTATGCCAAGCAGTTGGTTGCGGATGGCATTCTTGAGCCGGATGTATTGGTGCAGCTTTGCATGGGTGTGCCTTGGGGTGCGCCAGATGATCTGAACACGTTCATGGCGATGGTGAACAATGTGCCAGACAATTGGACGTTCAGCGCATTCTCATTGGGGCGCAACCAAATGGCCTATGCCGCGGCGGCTGTTCTGGCTGGTGGCAATGTGCGGGTTGGGCTTGAAGATAACCTGTGGCTCGACAAAGGCGTGTTGGCTGAGAATTACCAGCTTGTTGAACGTGCACGTGGCGTTGTCGAGGGTATGGGCGCACGGGTAATCGGTGCTGCTGAAGTGCGCGAAAAGTTGGGTCTGGTAAAGCGGGCGCCTAGATGAGCCGCCGCGTTCTCGTCACTGGCGGCGCGTCCGGGATCGGGCGCGCGATAGTTGAGTATTTTAGCCAAGAAGAAGTACGGATCGCGATTTGTGACGCGGATGCTGCGGCAGTGGCCGCGTTTCAAGCGGAGTTTCCTGACGCGATTGCCGAGGTTTGCGATGTGCGTGATGAAGCACAGATGGAGGCTTTTCTGGCGCGGGTTGAGGATGCTTGGGGCGGTGTGGACGTGGTTTGCGCCAATGCCGGCACCGGCGGACCAGCGGGACGGATCGAGGATCTCGACTATCAGGCGTGGCAAGACTGCGTCGGTGTGAACCTGTTTGGCGCGTTTTTGACGTGTCGCTGGGCAGCAAGGTTGATGAAGGCGCAAGGCTCTGGGGTGATTTCAATCACCACGTCGACGTCGGGGTTTCACGGTGTGCCGTATCGCTCGCCGTATGTGGCGGCAAAATGGGGCTTGGTTGGCCTGATGAAAACACTGGCGATGGAGTTGGGACCATTCGGGGTTCGGGTCAACGCCGTTGCTCCTGGGGCCGTTGAAGGACCGCGCATGGAGCGTGTGCTAGAGATGGAAGCCGCTGCAGATGGACGCGACATTGAAGAAGTGCGAGAGCTTTATGCGGCAGGCACTTCGATGCGGACTTGGGTGACGGGCGACGACATTGCTCAGATGGTCGGGTTTTTGGCCTCGGACGCGGCAAGCAAGGTAAGCGGTCAGTTGATGGCTGTTGATGGATATACGGAACGGATGGCGTGATGACAAACACAGCAGCAATCATTGGTGGTGGCGTAATTGGCGGCGGTTGGGCAGCGCGGTTCTTGTTGAACGGCTGGGACGTTCGGGTGTTTGATCCTGATCCAGAGGCCGAGCGCAAAATTGGTGAGGTTCTCGCTAACGCTCGTCGCTCTTTGCCCGGTTTGGGTGATGTGGCGTTGCCGCCTGAGGGGGCGCTGACATTTCATGCAGATTTGGCTGAGGCTGTCGCTGGCGCTGATTGGGTGCAGGAAAGCGTACCGGAACGTCTTGATTTGAAGCAAAAGGTTTACGGCGCGTTGTTGGAATGCGTCGCTTCGGATGCGGTTATCGGATCTTCGACCAGCGGGTTTAAGCCATCTGAACTGCAAGCAGGATTGGCTCGTCCGGGTCAGGTGGTCGTGGCGCATCCGTTCAACCCTGTTTACCTGCTGCCAGTTATTGAACTTGTGACGACCGGTGCCAATGATCCGGCAATTGCAGATAAGGCGATGGGACTACTGCGTTCGGTGGGGCTAGAGCCGGTGCACGTCAAGAAAGAGATCGACGCCCATGTGGCGGATCGCCTGCTTGAGGCCGTCTGGCGCGAGGCGCTTTGGATGGTCAAAGACGAGATTGCGACGACGGAAGAGATCGACAACATCATGCGTTATGGTTTCGGTTTGCGCTGGGCACAGATGGGGTTGTTTGAAACCTATCGTGTGGCCGGTGGTGAAGCTGGAATGAAGCATTTCATGGCGCAGTTCGGGCCAGCATTGAAATGGCCATGGACCAAGCTGATGGACGTGCCTGATTTCACGGATGAGCTTGTGGACCTGATCGCGGGTCAGTCAGATGCGCAGTCTGGTCACAAAACGATCCGCGAGTTGGAGCGTGAGCGAGACGACAACCTCGTCGGGATCATGCGGGCTTTGAAGTGGAATGGAAATGCCGCTGGGGCGTTGATTGCCAAAGGGGATAAGGCACGGTTGCCAACCTCGGGGATTGAAACACGTGCAGCGGATATCGCTGATCCGTCACAGCCAGTGATGACGATAAAGCGGGCGGTGCCTTTGGATTGGATCGATTATAACGGCCACATGACCGAGAGCCGGTACCTCGATTGCTTTGCCATGGCGACGGATCGTTTGATGGAGATTGTGGGCTGCACGCCGGATTACATCGCGACAGGCGGAAGCTATTTTACTGCCGAAACCCATCTGCGCCATCTGGATGAGGCTAAGGCTGGTGCGCCGATTGAAGTGCGCACACGGGTGATCAACGGGCAGGGTAAGAAGATGCATCTGTGGCATGAAATGACCTCGGACGGAGTGCTTTTGGCAACAGCCGAGGCGATGCTGATCCATGTGTCGCTTGAGACCCGTCGGGCATCAGTGCCGAGTGATGAGATTGCAGCCAATTTAGACATGATCGAAAAGTCGCAGGCCGGATTGCCAAGCCCAGAAGGCATCGGCAAGGCTATCGGGGTTCGGTGATGTGGCGAGGGTGGCAGTGCGCAATGAATGCGTACCCTACGGGGTTACGAGATTTCTGCGCGCAGGCTTCCCAAGAAATTCGGCAGATCCCTCGCGGGGACCTCGGCCTCGCGTACGAGAATGTCGAAATGCGCTGTGATTGCGTCGACGCGTTCTAGGTCGCGGAAAGCTAGGTAGTTCTGCCCAAGGTAAACCACAGCTAAAAGTGGCCCGAAAATTGTGACGGGGGCTGAATAGAGCCGTCGAGCGTCAAAGAGGCATAGTCTCAGGGAAGGATAATGCTCGGTTGTGAGGGCTTGCATCCGCTCAATCTGCTCTACGCGAGTCTGGTGGGGGAGACCTGAGTAGTAACCCTCGGCGTGGGCAAATGCGCGTAGGTCGTGCAGAGGAACTGCAATTTCGTAGTCCGAACGGGATCGGCGCATCAGTTCCAGACGACTTTCAGAATCTTTGATGGCTTGGGTCGTTGATCGGCCTAGTGAAGGCGCGTACTCCCATTCTAGCATCGCGTTGGTTTTCAGCATGTCGGGCAAGCCGGCGGGGACGTGGCGGATTTTGTAGCCTGCGGCCTCTTGGTGCCATTGAAAGATTTGCTCGTCGATTAGGGCGCGCGACGCTTCGGTCATACTCATCGAAGCGGCAAGGAGATCGGCCGCGCTTTCCTTTTTGTCCGTGATCCCGAGAAGCCAATCAGCCGAAACCCCAAGGATGCTGGCGCATTGCGCAATGAGGTGGGCGTTTGGCAATCGAGGGCCATCTGACTTGATCAACTGCGAGATTGTCGATCGATCGACGCCAGCCTCACGAGACAGGTGGCTTTGGTTGCTGCCCGATTCCTTCATTGCTTGCTGAAGGCGTTCGCGGAACAGCTCTGCGCGGTATGATTTTGTGAATAAATTCTGCATCGGTGATTAATATCACCAAATGAGGCATTCTGTTAATCCCTATCAGAATGTTTTTGATGTGCGATCTCACGTAGTCGTGAAGTGAAAGCACAGGAGACAGAATGGAAACGCGAAAACGATCCCTTGTTAAGGCCGTGGTCTGGAACGCCATGGGCTTGGCCAGCATGGCAATTGTTGGGTTTTTGATGACCGGATCTGTTGCAACTGGCGGCGTGATCGCGGTTGTGAATACAGTCCTCGGGTTCAGCATGTATCTGGGATATGAGCGCGTTTGGGCCAATATTCGGTGGGGGCGGCATGTCTAGGATTGCCCGAATTGAATGGCCTACTGTCGCGATGTTGGGGCTGACATATTTGGTTTGGGGCTTCGCGACGGTTTGGATTGCGCAATGGTCCTTACCATTGGCAATGGTTGTGGCAGCCGTTGCAGGCGCGCAGCATTCGTCTTTGCAGCACGAGGTTCTTCATGGGCATCCGACAAATTCTAAACTCTTAAATGAGGCGTTTGTCTTTCCTGCGCTGACCGTTGCAATTCCTTATATCCGCTTTCGCGACAGCCACTTGGAACACCATCAGGATTCAAACCTGACAGACCCATATGATGATCCGGAAACGAATTTTCAGGACCCTAAGGTTTGGGATTGTTTGCCGAGTTGGTGGAAACGAGTTTTGGGTTTTAACAACACTCTCGCCGGGCGCATGCTCGTCGGGCCGATTGTGGCACAGGTTGCATTTATGTGCTGCGACTGGCGCGCGATACGGGAAGGCAACCGAGCCGTTTTGTTGGGTTGGCTTTGGCATGTTCCAGCCTTGGCGTTGGTCGTTTGGTGGATTGTGAGCGTGTCATCTATGCCGATCTGGGCGTTTTTGGTTTCAGCCTATGCGTCACTCTCAATCCTGAAAATCAGAACCTATCTTGAGCATCAGGCACATGACCGTGTGCGGGGGCGGACAGTCATCATTGAAGACCGAGGCCCGTTGTCGTTGATCTTCCTAAACAACAATCTTCATGTTGTTCACCATATGCACCCACGTGTGGCTTGGTATCATCTGCCGAAGCTCTATTTCGCGGACCCAGACAGGTATCTTCGAAGGAACGACGGTTACCGATTCCAGAACTATGCAGAAGTTTTTGGGAAGTTTCTGTTCAAACCCAAAGACCCTGTGCCCCATCCTCTCTGGCGGAAGTAGCAAAATCAGGTCATTGAAAGGGGATGGAACTTTGGATCCCCATCGCAATCGCCGCTGCTGCGTTTCAGAACGTGCGCTTCATGCTGCAAAAGGTGCTGAGCACCGGCAATCTGACGGCCACGGGCGCGACTTTTTCGCGGTTTATCTATTCAGCGCCGTTGGTTTGGGTGCTGGTGTTGGTCTACTCAAACCTGAGCGGCATTAGCCTGCCGTCTCTTCCACCAAAATTTTGGCTTTTTGCTCTTTGCGGAGGGTTGGCACAGGTGTTGGCGACGATTTCGGTCGTTGCGCTTTTCAAACACCGCAACTTTGCGGTCGGCATTACGCTAAAGAAAACCGAGACCGTTCAGTCGGTTCTTGTTGGCTTTGTCATTCTTGGCGATCAGGTCTCATGGGCGGGGTTTGGCGCGATCTTGATCGGCCTAGTCGGCGTTTTGTTATTGGTTGATGCGCCTCAGTCCAAAGGGCCGCTGTTCCAACGTGTATTCAACAAAGCAGCGGGTTTGGGGCTTGGGGCAGGGGTGTTGTTTGCCTGTTCCGCTGTGGGGTATCGAGGGGCAAGCCATTCCTTGGCGCTTGACGATACATTCCTGCGCGCGGCTTTGACCTTGGCCTGTGTGACGACATCACAGGCCGTTGGCATGGCGATATGGATGAAGTTTCGCGACAAAGGGCAGATCACCAAGGTGCTTGCCGTATGGCGGACAGCAAGCCTTGTGGGGGTAACCTCGATGGCCGGATCATTGTGTTGGTTTATTGCCTTTACGCTCGAAAATGCTGCTTACGTGAAAGCAGTCGGTCAAATTGAGTTGGTGTTCTCGTTTCTTGCGTCTGTGCTGTTCTTCAAAGAAAAAGTTGTTTCCCGCGAAGTCGCGGGCATCGCAATTCTATCATTTGCAATAGTGGTTCTAATTCTAGTGAAATAGCTATTAGCTAGTCCGTCAACTTACGCCCGTGAAGGCGCAGGAACAGGCTTTCCTCATCGTCGTTGCGAAAGAACGGCACTGAGGGGGGCGGTTGATCGTTTGCGATGTTTGAGGCGACTTCGGCAAGAACGACCTCGGTTATAAACGGCAAATCAAACGAACGTGCCTCGGACAATGGTATCCATTGCAGATGAGAAAGCTCGTCGCTGGCGCGAGTGAAGTCGTTCAAATCGTTTTGGATATGCGCGGCATCAGCTAGGAAAAAGCGGGCATCAAATCTACGTGGGCGGCCGGGTGGTGTGATGGCGCGAAAGACAAACTGCAGGTTTCGCCCGGACGGCAGATAGCCCTCGTCGGCAAAGGACTGCCAGTCAACGGGCGCTGTTGAGGGCCAAGCGCCTTGTTCGCCTAGTATCAAACCCGTTTCTTCCCACAGCTCACGGACAGCCGCTGCGACAAGACCAATTCGCAGATCCTTTGCGGTGTCTTCGACCAAGCGTAAATCACAAGGTGCTGGCATTCCGTAGGCTAAAGGCACATCAAGGTCCGCGACATCCATCGCCCCACCGGGGAACACGAACTTGTTGGGCATGAACGCCGCTTTCGCACCGCGCTGCCCCATAAGGACGCTTGGGTTTTCTTGTCGATCACGGACTAAGATAATGGTCGATGCGTCCCGAATAGCTGTTTTGTCCACGCTGAGCCCTCGTGTTTTGGAGTACTAAAAGCCGTGCATGCGTCGTGACCATTGGATCGCGACGACAACGCCCTTCAATCTTGGCAGAAGGTACAGGGACAAGGCCACGCAGCCAACCGATAAAACCGAGAACATCACAAGAGGTTCAGGGCGAAACGTCACAAAGAAGAAATGCATGGTCGGCGCAAGGATGTGACCGACCACAAGGATCGTAAGATAGGCAGGGCCATCGTCGGCGCGATGATGGTGCAGCTCTTGTTTGCACACCTGACATTCGCTGCGCACTTTTAGGTAACCAGAAAACATCCGACCAGATCCGCAATTCGGGCACTTTCGACGCCATCCGTTTGCTACCGCAGGGCGCATAGGGCGATCATCCTCGGGCACCGCTTCGGCTGAATCTACGGTTTCGACCGAATAATCGGCTTGGGAATGATCGACTGACATTAAAACGCTCGCACTGTTTGTGATCGCAAATTGGGGTCGAAACCCCTGATTTGTAAGGGCACGGATTGTCCTTGCGTCCCGATGTCGCAAATTAATTGAAAAAAGTTCGACGGAAACTTTGGGCTGGCGCGTTTGTATTTATGAACACGGCGAGAAACGCTGGTTCAAACAAAAACAAGTTATTAAGGCAAAAGGAAACCTGACAATGAATAAGCACCTAAAAATTGGCGCACTCGCAGTATTAATGGCTTCTGTTGGCGTTGTAGGCACAGCAAACGCATTCGGCGGACCAGGCGGCGGAAGCGCTCCGACTTTCGAAGAACTGGACACCGACGGTGACGGCATCATCAGCTTGGAAGAGCTTGAAGCCCAGAGCGACGCACGCTTTGACGAGCTGGATACAGACGGCGACGGCTACATTTCAGCGGACGAGATCACTGCCATGATCGAAGCCGAAGAAGCCGAGCGTGCTGCAAAAAATGTTGAACGCATGATCGAGCGATTTGACGAAGACGGTGACGGCGTATTGAGCGAAGACGAAATGCCTTCGCCTGATCACACCCGCATGATCGACCATGCAGATGAAGACGAAGATGGATCAATCTCAGAAGACGAGTTTGAGGCAGCAAAAGAGAAACGCGAAGAGCGTGGTGGAAAGCACGGCGGTAAAGGCGGCAAAGGTGGCAAAGGCCACGGTGGCCGCGGTTAATTCAGCCGAGCCTCGGTCGGCAGGGTCTCCCCCGATCCTGCCGATTGCTACTATAATAACGGACTGATACTGCTCGGAATATGGCAATGCCCTTAGATGCATACGCAGACGCACCGGACGAAGCATTGTTGGCGCTTTATGCCAACGGCGATCGTGACGCCGCGCGTTTACTGATGCATCGCCTGACACCGAGGATCTTTCGCCAAGCGTATCGAATGCTAGGTGATAAAGCTGAAGCAGAAGACGTCACGCAAGAAGCGATGCTGAAGCTGTGGAAGATCGCAACGGAATGGCGCCAAGACGAAGCCAAAGTTACCACTTGGCTTTATCGGATAGTGGCCAATTTGTGCACTGACAGGCTGCGCAAACGTCGCGGGAATGCCAGTATTGATGAGGTTGCAGAACCTGAGGATGGCGCGGAAAGCGTAGCCGACCAAATGCAACAGACAACAAGGTCAGATGCGCTAAGCGACGCGTTGAATCAACTGCCAGATCGCCAAAAACAAGCGGTTGTTTTGCGCCATCTGGACGAGCTTTCGAACCCTGAGATCGCCAAGATCATGGATGTTGGGGTCGGAGCCGTCGAAAATCTAATTGCACGGGGTAAGCGTGCTCTTGCCAGTGTCTTGGCAAAACGGAAAAAAGAACTGGGGTACAGTGATGACTGACGACAGTGACAAAATGATGGATCTCGAAGCCTTTTTTGAGGCCGGACGCAAAGACGCGCCCGAACCCTCGGCTGCTTTGATGAGCCGTATTATGGACGACATTGATAGCGTCGCCGATCAACGAGAAGCACCCGAACCAGTACAAAAGGGCAAGGGGCTGTTTGGCCGAATTATCGACGGGATAGGTGGTTGGCCTGCTGTGTCTGGAATGGCAACGGCTGGCATCGTTGGCATTGTCGTCGGTGTTAGCCCGCCCGAAGCAATATCCGATTTCACATCCGCTTACGTCAACGGCACGACCGATCTCTATTTGGTTGACCCGTATGACAGTTTCGGGTTCGAGTCATTTGAAGGATAAGAATATGAGTGACGCGGAAAATAAAATACCAAAGGGTCCACGTTGGGGCAAGATCGCCTTGATCGTTTCGCTCTCAGTGAACTTGCTGATTGCGGGGCTGGCCGTTGGCACCTTTGCGAACGTCAAAAGAAACGCTCCGCCCATGGGAGCAGGCGAGGCAGCAGGGGCATATACTTTTGCCTTATTGCCAAAGGATCGTCGGGACATCGGCAACGCGCTTAGCAAGCTGAACCGTGAGAACGGCAGTACCAGAGAAAAGATTGTGGCTGAGTATCAGAACATGATCGAAATACTTCTAGCTGACGAATTTGATCGGGATGCGGCCGAACAGATCCTGGATCGTCAGTTTCAATTTGCCAACGGCAGACGTGCGGTCAGCGAAATGCTGCTTCTTGATAAGCTAGAGCAAATGAGCAAGGAAGAACGCAAGGCTTTTGCTGAGCGCTTGAAAGAGGGTGCAAATCGCCACCCCGGAAAGCCACCTAGACCCAGAAACTAATCAGGGTCAAAAGTATCGACCTTTTGGACCGCAGTTTCGCTTGTGATTCCTATCCCAGTTGAGCAAAAATCAGCGTGGATAGAAAACTACTTCAAAAGCAGGATGAACCGTGAACCAAGATCGAGCAGAATCGATTGCATTGAAAGCGTTGGCTTTTCTCGTATCTGATGAAGATTTGTTGCCTGTGTTTATGGGCAGTTCGGGCGTGTCGGCGGACGATCTACGCCAAGGGGCGGGTGACCCTGCGTTTTTGGGGTCGGTTCTTGATTTCATATTGATGGATGACCAATGGGTTATTCGCTTTTGCGACGAGCACAAGCTTGACTACAACGACATTCACCCAGCACGTTATTCGCTGCCTGGCGGCGAACAGGTGAATTGGACATAGGAGACGGCATTTTGCGACAGATTGACGGGATCGTCTTTGATAAAGATGGCACTTTGTTCGATTTTGAGGCGACCTGGACACCGTGGGCGGCGCAAGTTCTGATGGAGCTGTGCAAAAACGATCGCGCGCGTGCCGAAAATCTTGGCAAAGCCGTGGGGTTCGACCTAGAGACGCGAAAGTTTGACCCCAAAAGCATCGTTATTGCTGGCACACCGGAAGATATCGTCGCCGAGTTTGCTGACCTGATGCCTGAATACTCTCAGGCGCAGATTGTTCAAATCCTGAATGCTACGGCAGAAAACGCACCTATGGCTGAAACCGTGCCCCTTGCGCCGTATCTTGCTGGGCTTGCACAAAGCGGCTTGAAGCTTGGGGTTGCGACGAATGATGCCGAAGCGCCGGCACGGGCGCATTTGTCGGCGGTTGGTGCTATCGGACATTTGGATTTTATTGCAGGCAGCGATTCAGGTTATGGCGGCAAACCCGCCGCGGGCCAATTGCTTGGGTTCTGTGAAATCACAGGTATTGCCCCTGAGCGCGCTGCGATGGTTGGCGATAGTTTGCACGACCTTGTAGCGGGCAAGGCAGCGGGATTTCTAAGGATAGGTGTGTTGACAGGTCTTGCTACACGCGAAGAACTAGAGCCGCATGCTGATGTCGTCCTCGACCACATTGGTCAAATTCCCGAATGGCTTGACCTGAAGCAGCCGTAAACGAACATGCAATTGGAAAATGCGACAAGATAAGTCGCATTTCGCTAACCTATGCAGCCTGTTCTACGTTTTGCTGAGAGGTGGCCCCAATCGGAGAGCGAACCATGGCAGAACGATCCCAAAAACGTAGGCGCAGCGGCGGCAGATTAGGCAATGCTGAGCGGCGTGGTGGTTCGGCAATCGCGCAAATGCCGTGGCAGATACCGATAAACAACGACCGCCCGACCGAGCCTCTGAATGAGGATGGTGTGCAAGCGATCCACAATGGCGCTATGCAAATTCTCGAAGAGATCGGGATCGAAATTCTAAACGAAGAAGCGCTTGAGATTTTCCGCGATGCAGGCGCTACGATAAACGGTCAAAATGTCCGTGTTGGACGAGAGTTTATTATGGAGATGCTTGAGAAAGCGCCTTCGGAATGGACTATGACCCCGCGCAATCCCGATCGTACTTTACCAGTTGGCGGAAAGGCGATGTTGTTTGGGAACGTCAGTTCGCCTCCTAGCTATTGGTCGGTAGATTCTGATGGAAAGCAAACTGGCACACGTGAGATGTGCAAGAATTTTATTAAGCTAAGTCAGTACTTTAACTGCATTCACTTCATTGGAGGATATCCTGTAGAGCCGCAGGATATTCATGCCTCAATTCGCCATTTGGACGTGCTTTATGACAAGCTGACGCTCTCGGACAAGGTGGTGCATACCTACAGTCTTGGGAAAGAACGGGTTGAGGATGTGATGGAAATGGTTCGCATTGCCGGAGGTCATACCCACGAAGAGTTTGAAGCCGGACCAAAGATGTACACCAACATCAACTCGACCTCTCCACTGAAGCACGATGAACCTATGCTGGATGGCTGGATGCGATTGGCGCGTCGTAATCAAGGGCTGGTTGTGACGCCATTCACGCTTGCGGGGGCGATGGCGCCGGTGACGATGGCGGGCGCGGTTGCCCAGTCATTGGCCGAGGGTTTGATCGCTGTGGCTTTGGCGCAATGGATTAGACCGGGTGCAGCCTGCGCAATCGGGACGTTCACCTCAAACGTCGACATGAAATCCGGCGCACCAGCGTTTGGAACACCCGAATATATTCGCGCCACCCAGATGACCGGTCAATTGTCGCGCTTTTATGGTCTGCCAATGCGTTCAAGCGGTGTTTGTGCTGCCAATGTCCCTGACAGCCAAGCGACTTGGGAGACGATGAGCAGTCTCTGGGCGTCCGTACAATCGGGTACTAACTTGGTTTACCATGCGGCCGGCTGGCTTGAGGGAGGCTTGATCGCCAGCCCCGAAAAATTCGTCATGGATTGCGAAATATTGCAGCAAATTCAACGCTATTTCGATCCGGCGCTTACGGCGACCACGCCCGATGACATCGCAGTCGAGGCTATCAGATCTGTCGGCAACGACGGCCATTTCTTTGGCATTCAGCACACTCAAGATCGCTATACGACGGCATTTTATCAACCATTCCTTAGTGATTGGCGCAACTATGAAGCCTGGGATGCCGCGGGTGGAGTTTGGACAACTGAGCGCGCGCATAATGTTTACAAAGCGATCCTTGAGGACTTCACGCCCCCCCCGATGGATGCGGCAATTCACGAAGAACTAGCTGCGTTTGTTGAGCGCAGAAAGTCTGAGGGTGGCGCGCCCACCGACTTTTAAAATTGTCTCCGTTTTTGTGCGGCAATTTGGACTTCGTTAAGACCTGACCCTCTAGTCTACCGGCAGAAAGTAAGGGGTAGACTATGCAGGGCTTTGTTAACCGTGCTGTACAGTGTTTTGTGCGTGACACTTATGGGTGGGCGGTCTGGCTAAATGTGGTTAGGCGCGCTGGTCTTGGGTTCACCAATTTTGAGGCGATGCTGGTTTATCCTCCGCACATCACCGAGAATATCGTTGTCGCGCTTGAGATTGAATTTAGGAAGCCCCGATCAATTATTCTAGAAGACTTGGGGACCTATCTTGTTACCAGTCCTACGACTGAAGTTCTCCGCAGGATGCTGCGATTTGGTGGGGAAGACTTTGGTGAATTCATTTTGTCTTTAGATGAACTGCCCGACCGAGCGCGATTAGCACTGGCTGAAATTGAACTTCCAAGTATCCAACTACACTCAACGGGCGCCAAGCAATACTTGATCGAAATAGGGGAAGGGCTCCCCGGTTTTTCTTGGGCATTGGTCGGTGTGCTGCGCGCACTTGCGGATGACTACGGTGCGTTGGCATTCATCGAGCATAAAGCTGGCAGCAAAAGAGACCAAATCTCTGTCGTGCTTGCGGATGACAGCTTTAGTCACGGTCGACATTTTGAATTGGCGCCGGCGCAATCTGCAACAGGTTGATTTTTTGGCGTTAACAGGGGCCCTAGACGTCCTCAATCCGATGAATGTGGTCGTCGAAAAAGACGGCACAATCTGTCACATCGGTCCGACAGCCAAACGATTTCAACCAGATATCGGGGTTGGTTTTTTTGAAGCCTTCGTTGTTACGAAGCCGTCGGATGTAATTGAGTTGGCAGATTTACACGACGTTGCTGGGCAGAAACTCGTGCTAGGGCTTCGGCACTCCGATGGACCCTTTTTTACTGGGATCGCAATGCCCTTGAAGGAGAGGTTCTTGATCAATTTGTCTTTCGGTTTTGGTGTTGTTGACGCTGTTCGGCGATTTAATCTAACCGCAAGTGATTTTGCCCCCACGGATCAGTCAGTTGGAATGATCTATCTGACCGAAGCCAAAACAATCGCAATTGATGAATTTAAAAGATTGAGTGAACGCCTGAACGGCGCCAAAACGCGTGCGGAACATGCGGCGCAGACCGATGAATTGACCGGATTGATGAACCTCCGAGCATTGCGAGAAGAGCTGATTGGATTGCAAAGTTCAGGGGATCGCTTTGCAATAATGACCTTAGATCTCGATCATTTTAAGGCCGTAAACGATAGTTTGGGGCACGCCGCTGGGGATCATGTGTTGAAAGAAACAGCCCGGATACTGTGCGAAGAAACACGAGAAGGTGATGCGGTAGCACGAAATGGCGGAGACGAGTTTACGCTTCTTCTAAAGGGTGTACAGGCGCAAGCGACCACTCTTGAAATTGCGGCGCGCATCATTGATCGGATTGAGCAACCAATAGTTTTTGAGCATTCCACCTGTCACATCTCGGCGAGCGTCGGCACGATTTTCTCAAATGATGCTCAAGCCTTGGACATCGAAGAAATGCTGAGCAACGCAGACAAGGCGCTATACTCGTCAAAACGGGCTGGGCGCGGACGCAACACGATCTACACGTAAGAATTAGGCGGTTAGAGAATAGTGCGCTTGCCTGAAGATGTTGGATCGTATGGCAATACGGTGCCACCAAACAGCGGGGAAGGGTTTGCTCTCTCGGCCGTCTTTAATCGTTCCGGCACACCCTCAAGATGTCGCCAAATCGCTCCTGCCATAAGGAAAGTCAAAGGCGTCAGCGTCGCATTTGGTAACATATCTACGGCATTCGCAGCCAACAGCATCGCAAAAGCAGGTACGTATGGCGAAATGACTTTGGGATCCGTGACATTGCGCCAGCGGAATGCGGCAATGGCTGGCGCCAAAATCAATCCCATTTCACTTACGAAGCCGAAAACTCCATAAATGCCAAGAGTAATAATCCACTGACCGTCGGGAATAGCCAGCAAACGGCCAGATATTGGGTCAAGAATAAGATGGCGAGCACCGGCGCCCCATCCAAACCAGCGTCTCTCGCTTGCACGATCAAGAAGAATGTCTTCATTCAAGAATCGGAATGCCAAGGAGCCCCCTCGATCGGCACTTGCGCTTTCTGCAGCCCCTACCAGCAATTCAGCTGGGAACAGCTCATACTCACGCAAAACAGGGTAGCTCAAGACGATTAAGGCTATTGCGAAAGCCGAAATCACCTGGAGTTTAGGTTTTGAAAGCAGCAACATCCCAGAAAGTGAGAAGCCAATCAAGATTGGGCCCACTGATTTGCTTACGATCAGTACAAACAGGAAGAAAAGGCCCATGAATAGATATACAATTCGTGGGTCATGCTTGAAAAAACGTCTGAACATGTATTCAGGCGCAAAGATAAAGGGCGAGCTCGTTTTGTGCGTACTATTTTTAAACAGTGCGACAGCTGCGACGACGCCCATCACGGTAAAAAAGCCGACCCAAAGTGCGTGATATAGGAAAACAATTGGACGGAACCCTGATCCACGTATCATTTGTAGGAAAGAGTGCTGGAAGAAGCCATAGGTCCAAATGTTCAATTGAGGGGAAATGCGTACCTCGAACAATATGAGGATTGAATATGCCATCAACCCAATGACGATTGCCATCAAGATATCACTTAGATGATCAAATTTTGAAAGTAACGAATAGGCCATTAGAAAAGGAATGAGAGAAATAGTCTGAGCAATGACCAACGCTGGAATTTCGATGTAATTCAGGCCACTCAGAACGATACGCCCAAATACCACGTCATCAGGGTTCGTAAGAACCGTGAAGATCGGTGATGTGATATATGCAAACCCAAGCAACAAAATTACTGGATTCTTTGGCAACTTAAGAATGCTAAAGCCATGAAACGCCAACGCCATTACGAAAGAGGACACAGCTGCAATTTCAATCTTGGAAAATTCAGGCAGGCCCGGAAGGTCAAACGCGGCAGAGGCTGGCGGCATGAACAAATAGCCCAATAGAATGGACCAAATGAATGCGCGCTGCACTGGCAGACGCGAGTACATGAAGAAGACCAAAAGCGGCCAGGAATATAGGACGAGAAATGCAAATATATTTGGCATGTCGGTCTATGTCTCTTTTACTCGTTAATCCTACTTATTCACTTGATGCCTAATATCAAAAAAGGTCCAAATAATGGCTGGAACAGGTTAACATTGGGCTGAAATGGGCAGTGTCACAGCACCGCCCATTGAATTTTCGGCTCTTTAGTAACCGGTGCCACGCACAACGACGGCGAATGTTTTAAGCATGACAAGCATATCAGTCTTAAACGAAAGTTCGCGAAAATACTGAGCATCGAATGGTGCACGCTCTGTAAAGCTGGTCTCGTTACGCTCTGAGATTTGCCAGAAACCAGTGATACCTGGGCGAAGAGCATAGTACGACGTGCATGGATACATCTCACGTTGTTGAACCATAATCGGGCGCGGTCCGACCAGGGACATGTCACCCATGAGTACATTCCAAAACTGAGGAAGTTCATCAATTGATGTTTTACGGATGACGCGTCCGATGGAAGTAATGCGAGGGTCAAGTTTTAGCTTTTGGTCTTTGTCCCACTCGGCTTTGGCAGTTGGATCGGCGGCTAAATATTCGGCCAATTTCGCATCCGCATCCACCACCATTGAGCGGAGCTTCCACATTTTGAATTCTTTACCATCTAGGCCAACGCGCTTTTGACGGTAAAACGGAGAGCTTCCGTCAAATGCGATGAGAAACAGGAAAGGAACGATCATAAGCAAGATCATTGGTGCAGCAATTAGCACCACCAAAATGTCGAGCGTTCTCTTTACATACGTACGGTACATCCCAAAACGCGGATTACCAAATGCAAAGCTGTTTAGACCCAAGGGTTGGGATTTGTTTAGGCGTTCTTCGAACTGGAGTGCCATGTCTTTATCTACCACTAGAAACCACTTACGTGACCCCACCCAAACCAAGGACATACGTCCCATTTAACGGTCCCGAAACCGTCAGTTAGTGTCTAAGAAGTGCTAAACTGGCAGCAATCCTTTGACGCGATCTAAGCAATCTCATTCGCCCCAAATGAGTAGTCTTGCTTCGATCATATTACGAGAGATGCACGCTTCACCTAAACACACGCGGTGATCAATGCACTTTCGCTCTGACTTCTTTGTGCCACAAATCACGTATTACAGCCACATTTTTGTCCAATTTTGCCTTGTTCTAAAGGAAATCAGTGTGTTTCCAAAACGGAGACTGTGGACAATTTTAGATGATGTCAGTGTTTGTCCACGTTTACCGAAACAATTAGGTTTTGGTCAATCTGTTCTTCGGTATGCAAGGGCCTATCCAAAATGCGATGTTTCCTAAGCAAAATTGAATATTTTCAGTTTGTGCGGATTACTTGGTTACGAAAATGGCTCTGGCCAAAATCGCTCGTATAATTCTCAAAATGATAATGTGATGGTGGCGCAATTTTGATTTTGAATTTAGGCGCATTTTCGCGAATTTGCAGCTAAAACACTCAAATTGAAGTTAAAACCACCGATTATGCGGCATTTTCAGACGCCGAATTTCGCGAAATTGATTCGGTTTTTGGACTGGCCGGTACAGTTTCATTGGTCGGATTTTCGCTGAGACAACGCGCTAGACATATGCCCAGGAAGGACAACGGCGCAATCAAAGTATCTTTTTGCCATTCGCTTGGGATTGGACAGCATCCGCCACAGCCACTCCATCGCGATCCTGCGCACCCATCGTGGTGCTCGTTGCTGGTGGCCAGCAATAAAGTCTAGACCGGCCCCAATCGATGCAAATCCAATGTCTGGAAAATGCTCATATCCGCGCGCGGCGAAAATCTCTTGCTTGGGGGCGCCTAGTGCTAAAAAGCAAAGGCGCGCACCGGACGCATGTACCTTCGCCAAAATCTCGCCAGCTGGGGCGCCCTCGGGATCAAATCCGAATGGTGGGGATATACAACACGCGATCTCAGCTTCTGGAACGAGTTGGCGCAAGCCATCGGCGGCTTTGTTTAATGACTCTGGTGTGCTGCCGACCAAAGCTATTGAGGTGCCGGTTTGGGTTGCCCACCTTGTTAAAGGCACAACTTGATCCGAACCGGTGATCAACTCCAAATTGTCGCCACCAAGCTTAGCGACCCACACAACAGGATTGCCATCGGCAACGACTAAGTCGTGTTTACTGTATGCGTCAGCGAATTCTTTCGATTGCCCTAGCTTAACTAAATGATCGACATTCATTGTCGCGAGGGCAAATCCTCGGCCATTAGACAAGCGATCCTTAACCTCTGCCTCAAGCTTGGCGAGGGTTGGGATATTGATATTGATAGAATAATGCCTGCCGCGAAATCGCATACTGCTTACCTGAATACTGTGCGTGTCCGATATCATCGGACTTTTTGTTGCTTATAAGACGTGAACTTGTTCCAACCAAGAAAATCCCACTCATTGTCATGTCAGCTTTCAATTGAAGCCCGTTGATGTATTTTGCCAGAAACGCAGGTGGAAACGAAAATGTCGGGTACAGGCCATGGATGACATCGCGATCATCGCCATCGGGCGCAACGAAGGTGAGCGGCTAAAGCGCGGCTTGGCTTCGATCGCGGGTACGGGCATTCCGATTATATACGTTGATAGCGGTTCATCCGACAACAGTCTTGAGATCGCGCGCGAGGCAGGTGCGCATATCGTCGAGCTTGATATGAGTGTGCCGTTCTCAGCGGCCCGCGCGCGCAATGTGGGGGCAGAAGCAGCATTGGCGTTGTCACCAGTCCCACAGTTCCTACAGTTTATAGACGGTGACTGCGCGATAGCAGTCGGGTGGTTGGACGCCGCGCAAAATTATTTGAATGACAATCCAAGCGTGGTTCTCGTGACGGGTTGGCGCGAAGAGATTGATCGCAATGCGACCGTCTATAATGCGATGTGTGACGTAGAATGGCATCGCCCAGCGGGTGAGATCGAAGAATGCGGTGGCGATTTGATGGTGCGATCGAATGCGCACCAAGCCATCGGCGGTTACAATCCCGTCGTTATTGCGGGCGAGGACATAGATTATTGCTTGCGCTTAGGCACTCAGGGCAAACGCGTGCTGCTTCCTGTGTCTATGACGCATCACGATGTTGCGATGACAAGCTTTAGTCAATGGTGGCGGCGTGCGGTGCGTGCGGGGCATTCTTATGCCCATATAAATGACCTTTACCCTGGGCGTTCGCGACGTGAGATCCTGAGGGCATTCGTCTATGGGCTGGTTTTGCCAATTGCGGCAGTAACATGTCTGTTTGTCTGTCGTTTGGCGCTTCTTGGCGTCATCGCACTTTATGGGCTGTCTTACATTAAAACTGCAGCTGGACTGGTTAAGAACGGGCAACCGATTGGTGAATCTTTGCATCATGCCATCTATCTAAGTCTGTCAAAATTTCCGAATTTACTCGGAATAACAACGTATTACCGACGCAAACTGCAAAGATCCGATATGGAAATCATTGAGTATAAGTAGGTTCAGATCGTTTGAAGTAAGAGGTATTTCCGAATCACTTTCACGAAATTGCCGGATTCGGCCTGAACATGATGTCGTCAAAGCCCTGCCCAGCTATTGCCACATTTCAAAAGTTGTCGAAATCGATACAATTGGAGCGAAACCATAGGAATCGTTGCCATTTTCAGGTCAAATTGACCAGAAATAGCCTTACTTTACGCTGGGGAAACTTGATTACACCCCCCGTAATACTAAACATAGGACAAGAAGTTTAAGTCTGTGTGCAGAGACAACAATCTCTGAAGCGTACCGGTGTATGAAGGGTATGAAGGTTATGAATACTGTAGATAAATCATCCAATCTGTTTAATGCAGATCGACCACGCCGCCCAAGTGCGGAGGCATATACTGCTCCTCTCTTGGACATCCGTCCTCCGGAAGAGGCGTGGGATGAACTAAGACAGTTCGTACCGCATCCACATACATTGGAAGCGAACAAAATGATCGCGGCGACGCGCCAAGATCCAGCGCATGTTGCGTTTGATGTGTTGCGTACCCGCATGTCTTTGGCATTGAAAGAGCGTGGCTGGCACCGCGTTGGCATCACCTCTCCTACACGCGGTTGTGGCAAAAGCTTTACCGCGGCCAACCTTGCCATCAGCTTTTCACGTCAAGAAGAGCTACGTACAGTTCTAATGGACATGGATTTGGCGAACCCAACCCTTGCGCGATACCTTGGTGCAAGCGGCGTTGGCGCGATATCAGAATTCTTGTCCGGTGGCCGCACTGTGGAATCGCATTTCATGCGTTCCGCACCGAATTCGCCGCATCTTGGGTCTAACCTTGCGCTAGGCTTAAACGAGCAGAATGAGATGTTCGGGTCGGAAATGATCCAATACCCGTCTGCAGAAATGGCCATCAACGAAGTTCAGTCTCTACTGGACCCAGACGTTATGCTGTTCGACCTTCCACCGGTTCTTAGCAGTGACGCTGCCGTTGGTATGAGCGAACAACTCGACTGTATTCTGATCGTCGTTTCTGGCGAGAGCAGCAGAGCAGAAGAAATTCGCGAAGCCGAACGCATCATAGCCGGCGCGAAGCCAGTGCTTGGCGTTGTCATGAACCGCGCAAAAGGCACACGCGTCGGTAACTAATTCAAAAACCCTCCTACGGTTTTAAAAGAGGCGCGATTGTATCGCGTCTCTTTTGCTTTGTGTGGTCCGGAAGTGATCTGTAGTACATGGCAGTGCTAGGACGGGTGCGGTTTGCTGCGCTGGGTGGCAGTCATGCGTCTCGCAGATTGCGGGTTGATGGCGTCTGGTAGTGTGTTGATGCATACAGGCGTAGAACTTCACCAAAGAGCGATCTCAGCAACCCTTGTGAGTTAGACAGATTGCACGCGAGCTTTTGATTATAGACTGAGGACGCTCTTGTGGGTGCATCGGGTTCAGCCAGTCGCGATAATACCGCTCTGAGGGCACGCTTGTGTTGTTTAGGCTGGGATAAGACAATCTGGAAGGCGACAGACGGATGTAGACTGCGCATTAGGCACCGTGTCTGGGCGCACTGATGGTCTTAATCGCCGGCTGTTCAGGTTACCCCGTCATGAACAGATGCGAAGCTCGTGTGGCGGCCCTTGATGTACGCAATACCGAATCCGCTATCCGGTATGTTCAGGTACACGCACAAAAAATGGGCTGCACGAAGGTCGCACAGCCCATCAATTGAATATGGAGTTGTTGTGGCCTTAGGAGCCGGTGAACTGGATTGTCACCAACGGGATCACAAGGAACAAGATGGCCAGCATAGATGCGATGACCAGTCTTTGACCAAACGCCTCTCTTGGGCTGACGATGCTTGGGATTGATACCACTGGTGTCAGATCAAGCTCAGACTTGAGACGGCTTGCATTTCGGATCGCCGGGTTCATCTGCTCAAAGATAAAGATGGCAACACCCGCACCAATGACCGACAAGGCCATACCGATACCAAAGATCAAGCGGCGGCTTGTGGAGACTGGGGTTTCGGAAGGCACCGCAGTTTCCAAGATTTCAAAGCGTTCGGCCTGATTGCGATCTTCTAGCGTGAGCGAAAGCTCAGCTTCGGAACGACTGACCGTTACGACTTCGTATTGGCCTTGGAACAACGTTAACTCGCGGGTTAAACGGCCCAACTCGCGTTCAGCTTCGGGTGCGCGCTGGATCTTTGTACGCACGCCAGCTGCTCTCTCAGCAAGAAGCGTTTTTTGCTCTTCAAGGATTGCAACTTGGCGCTCAACAAATTCGTCGCGTTGGCGATTGCTATCACTTTCGAG
>ERZ1048872.1113-NODE-1113-length-24009-cov-17.213618_pt1 | contig 24009 bp, 23 predicted proteins | sample MGYA00383100_ERZ1048872 | MGnify/ENA primary metagenome ERZ1048872 (study PRJEB29581, sample SAMEA5548370) | metagenome | biome: marine; feature: coastal; material: water | depth 50 m | study: Short-term variability in the microbial, nano- and picoplankton...
TTTTAATTGGCGAGCCAACCCCATCAAACGCCACCTCTTCAGGCAAAACAACAGGTAAGTCTGTTTCAGGTACAGCTACCGAGCCACAACTTGGACAATTGATAATCGGAATTGGGCAACCCCAGTAGCGTTGGCGAGATACGCCCCAATCGCGCAGGCGGTAGTTGGTTTGTCTGCTACCTAAGTTTTTGTCTTCAAGGGTGTGGGCGATTGCCTCAAAGGCTTGGTCAAAATCCATGTCATCAAATTGTTCAGAGTTAAACAGCACGCCCTTGTCGGTAATGGCGGCTTCGCTGATGCTTTCTTCCTTGTTAATAACTTGCTTAATGTCAATATTGTATTTTTTGGCAAATTCATAGTCGCGCTCATCGTGTGCCGGCACACTCATTACTGCACCGGTGCCATAACCCATGAGTACAAAATTAGCAATCCAAATGGATACCTCGTCGCCAGTGATGGGGTGCACGCACTTTAAGCCTGAGTCAATGCCTTTTTTCTCCATGGTTTCCATTGCTGCTTCAGCCGTTTCCATGGCTTTGCACTCGTCGATAAAGACCTGAACATCGGCGTTGTTTTTTCCTGCTTCAAGCGCTAAAGGGTGCTCGGCTGCAACAGCCAAGTAGGTGACACCCATTAAGGTGTCTGGGCGTGTGGTGTAAACCCTGAGCGCTTCAGCGCCTTCTCGGGCAAAGTCAATCTCTAAGCCTTTTGATTTGCCAATCCAGTTCTTTTGCATGGTTTTGACTGCATCGGGCCAGCCATCGAGCTTGTCTAAATCCGCCAACAATTCATCGGCATAATCGGTAATGCGCATAAACCATTGTGCGATTTCTTTTTTCTCAATCAGCGCATCAGAGCGCCAACCGCGCCCATCAATCACTTGTTCGTTGGCAAGCACGGTCTGATCGACAGGATCCCAGTTGACAACAGCATTTTTCTTATAAACCAAACCCTTTTCAAACAGCCTAACAAATAGCCACTGCTCCCAACGATAATATTGTGGATGACAAGTGGCAATCTCGCGCGACCAATCATAGCCAAAACCCAGTTGGCTTAATTGTGCCCGCATATAGTCTATGTTTTTATAGGTCCAGTTAGCAGGCGGCACTTTGTTTTTTAGTGCGGCGTTTTCAGCTGGCAAACCAAAGGCATCCCAACCAATGGGTTGCAGTACATTTTTGCCTTGCATTTTTTGAAAGCGTGCAACCACATCGCCAATACTATAATTACGCACATGCCCCATATGTAAGCGCCCTGATGGATAAGGAAACATACTTAAGCAGTAAAACTTTTCTTTTGAATCGTCTTCAACAACTTTGAACGACTTGTTTTCTTGCCAATATTTTTGTGCTTGCGCCTCAATATCTTGCGCGTTATATTCTGGATTCATCATAGTGCTTACTTTGGGTTACAAGGCGAGTGAGCAGTATTGAGCTCTAATGTGCCAACTAACTCACCAATGTTGTTTAGATTGTTGTCTGTCAAATATTGGCTAATGCCATCGTTAATTTTACGGCAGACTAAAGGGTCGTAAAATAGCGCTGTGCCAACACCAATGGCAGAAGCCCCTGCAATGATAAATTCAATAGCATCATTGGCGCTCATAATGCCGCCTTGACCAATAATGGGCACATTGTGATGCTTGCTGACTTGATAAACTTGGTGTACTTTTAGCAACGCAACAGGCTTGATAGCAGGCCCAGACAAGCCACCCTGATTGTTGCCAATAATAGGCTTACGTGTTTTGGTGTCAATTGCCATACCCATTAGCGTATTAATGACTGCCAAGCCATCGGTACCCGCATCGATACAGCGTTGAGCTGAAAAAGCGATGTCAGTTTGGTTGGGGGAAAGTTTGGTAATAATGGGCTTGCTTGTGTTCTTTCTGCAAATTTCTACCACACGATAAGACATCTCTGGATCGTTGCCAAACGCCACCCCGCCTTCTTTAACATTTGGACAGGATATATTGATTTCTATTGCATCAATATCGGTGTCGTCAAAGCGTTTGGTAATTTCACCATACTCTTCTACAGACGAGCCTGAAATGTTGATGATAAATCGGGTTTCATTTTTGTCCAGTTTGGGCAAAATGTCGTTAATGACAACATCGCTGCCTGGGTTTTGTAGTCCGATAGCGTTAATCATGCCTTCAGGGGTTTCACAAACCCTGTGTGGAATATTGCCAAGGCGCGGCCCAAGGGTTGTGCCCTTTAAGCAAACTGCACCCACGTCGGTATTAGAAAACCCGTCAATACGGGTGTATTCTTCGCCAAAACCAACACAACCAGAGAGCAAAACAATGGGTGAATCTAGTGACATTGTGCAAAACTGGTTTTTTAAGTTGTTGTTCATTCCGCTATTATACTTGTTGTGACTTGTTTTTAAGCATAACAGCCTGAATTGATTAGACTATCAAATTGAATTTTTGTAGTTTTTCTCTTAAAGCGGCTAGATTGATTGGCTTAATTAGCAAATCGTCAAACCCAACTGCCATGAATTGTTCCTTGTCTGCCGGCAATGCATGAGCTGTATAAGCAAAGATAACGCCTAATTTGTCTTTTGAAATTGCCTTTTTAATTTGCGCACACAGCTCGTCACCCATTAAAACCGGCATACTAATATCGAGCAAAACCAAATCATAGAAACTTTCTTTTAAGGTGTCAACAACTGCCAACCCATCTTTTTGTGTGGTGGTTTGAAAGCCCAGTCGCTTTAATACAACCTCAAGTACAAAGCGGTTTGCCTTGTTGTCATCAATAATCAGTGCTTTTTTTCTTTTTTGACTCATATGGAACCCCTTAATAAAACCAAACTCTATTTAGGCTCAGCCTTGGTTATATTGTCCTATTAGCGTCGTTACGTCGTTAAAGTTTAAAGTTTACTTTATTATGCCAAGTAAAAACACCTATAAAAAGTACGCCTTTGTTTTATCTTTAGACATAAGGCGGTGTTAAAATTACTGCTTATGAGAGGATTATTTGTTAGTGGCAGTAGCACCGATGTTGGAAAAACATTTGTTGCCAGTTATATTATTCAGGCGCTTAATGCAAAATACCGTGTTGTTGCTAGAAAGCCCATTGAGAGTGATTGCACAAAAACGGGTAGCGGGTTAACAGCAAAAGATGCGATATTATTAAATGGCGCCTGTGCAAAACCAGAGCCAATTGACACAGTTTGCCGGTTTAAGTTTGAGGCCTGCGTAAGCGGCGAAAAGGCCAGTACAGACAAAGGCTTGAGCATTGTGCTTGAGGATTTAGTTGCGGCAGTGCAACCAAGCAGAAATGATGACTTTGTGGTGATTGAAGGTGCGGGTGGGCTGTATTCGCCAATTGCACAGCAGGCGTTAAATAGTGACCTTGCTGTGGCGGTTAATTTGCCGCTTGTTATTGTTGTTAAGGATGAACTGGGTGCTGTTAATCAGGCACTACTTAGTATAGCAGCCGCCAAAAAGCACAAACTTAAGATTGCAATGTTGGTTTTAAATCAAATGGTTGTCAATAACTTAGATAATGACAAGGCGCTCAGAAACTACACAGGTATTGATGTGGTGGTCTTTAACAAGGATAACATAAATGACTTTAATGCCAAAGTCTTGGCGTTAACCCAATATTGTTAGATTTGGTTTTTAAGTATAGTGGCTTGAGTCAACTAGTCTAGTAAGTTAAATTTTTTTAGCTTCTCTTTTAGGGCGACTACATTGATTGGCTTAATTAGCAAATCGTCAAACCCAACTGAAAGAAGCCGTTCTTTATCTTTTGGTAAGGCATGCGCAGTGTAGGCAACTATAACCCCCAACTTGTCTTTTGAAATTGCCTCATTAATTTGCACGCACAACTCGTCGCCCATTAAAAACGGCATACTAATATCAAGCAAAACCAAGTCATAAAAACTCTCTTGTAAAATGTCAATAACCATCAGCCCGTTTTCTTGAGAATCGGTCTGAAAACCTAGCCTTTCTAGTAAGACTTTAACCACAAAGCGATTTGCTTCGTTGTCATCAACAATTAGCGCTTTTTTCATCTTTTGTTTTTATGGTTTTTAAAATACTAAATATAAAACAAGTGCCTTTATTAACTTCAGAACTGACAGTAATGTCGCCACCCATTAATATAGACAATTGCTTGCTTAAACTTAAGCCTATTCCAATCCCCTGGGCTTTGCGATCAGTGAAGCTTTGTTCTTGATAGAATTTGTTAAATATTTTGTTTTGGTGCTCTTGACTAACGCCCAACCCTGTGTCAGAAACATAAAAATCAATGTATTGCTTGTTGCTTTTAAGCGTCAATCCAACCTCTCCAGAGTCTGTAAACTTAACGGCGTTATCTAATAAATTAACCAACACTTGTTTTATTCTTGTTTTGTCGTTGGTAACATAGAGGCTTTCGTTATTTTTGACGTTAAACCCGAGCAACTTTTGTTTAGCTTTGTTCTTATATGTGTCACAAATACCATCAAGAAAAGACTGGTCTAACTTAAAGGTTTCTATATTGAGTTTAAAGCGCCCAGCTTCAATTTGCGCCAAATCTAGAATATCTTCAACCACACTTAACAAGTGCATGCCATTTTCATAAACAAATTGTGCGCTCTTTTTTTCTTGTTTATCTGTAAGGCCCTCTCTCAAGTGGTCAGAAAGCCCAATAATGCTATTTAGTGGCGTTCTTAACTCATGAGAAACATAGGCCAAAAAGTCATTTTTCAACTGATCATTTTCTTGCGCTTTATCCCGTGCTGATTTCATTAGCGCTATGGATTTTTCGACCTGATTAGACATTTCGTTAAAGTCTTGGGTTAGTCTTCCCAGTTCGTCGTTAGATGTCACTTCAAGCCGATGACCATAATTTCCCGACTGAAAAGACTTGATGCCTTTGGATAGCCTGGTGATACGCTGAGTAATGGCGGAAGCGATAAAAACCGCAATCGCCACAACAATTAAAACCATGATTAACGTTGAAGCGATAAGCCCGAAAGACATGCTTGAGAAAACTTCTTCAATCTTTGTCCGAGCATCAGACGAGGTTTTACCAATTGCAGAAACAAAGGTTTTTTCGTTTTTTTCTATGAGTGCTTTAGAGGCAATTGCCGGCGCATGAAACTCGTTAACATTTGCGCCAATAGTGACAAAGCCAAACCCTTTTTTGCTATTTTTATAATCTCCAGTAAAGTAAGGAATGGCAGCGGCAGTTGTTAGTTTCCATAGTTTGCTCCAAAAAATCACAAAAGAGCCAGAGCCACCATAGGTGGTTAGATTGTTCCAGCCTTGACATTGTGGCGCAAAATTGAGGTAGCGACAATCAAGCGCAAGTGTGCCTTTTTTTATTTGTGCAACAGCAGGCTTGTTTTTTAATGATTGCTGGTAATAGGTGGGCTGCGCCCCAAGGAAGTCAGCAATACTTAGGTTGCTTTTTTTCCATTTTTCATACATGGTTTTTTCCAGCCAGGGCTCTACCAGTTCCCCAGTATTGGCATCATAGCCAACAATAAAGTAGTCTCTGGGGTGCGATATGTTGCGCCCTAAGTTGTCCCACATAAAGGCGTAATTACCTGTTGAGGCATCTGATATTTCGCTATAACGCTCTTCAGTTGGCAATATATTGTCGGTAAATTGCATGATATGAGTGTGGTCAAGCGCCAAACTGACATAGCCGATACGTCGCCCTTCTCTGACAACGGGCATCGCCCAGCGCACAATGCCTTGAAATTTTTCCCCTAATGGGTTTTCTTTACCGGCATAAGCAGATTTTTCCGGCTCAAACTTGATGCCTTTTTTTGTGGCTGTTTCAGGCGTATATTTTCCAATAACGCTCGAGCCGACGTAGGCGCCAATAACGGGCGAAACATAAATTTCGTTATCTTGAAGTTGAGACAGACGCGCAAAGTAATTTTCAGATTTAACAAAGGTGTTTTCTTTCTTGCTGACGTCTAAAAGCTTGTTTGAAAATAAATGCGACGTGTTAATTTTGAGTTTTTCTTGTCCGTTTATACCTATAAAAGACATAGAAAGATACAAAGGCTTTAGTATTTGATGAGGTTCGTGAACTTCTTTTGAATGAAAGCGCTTGCTGTTGTCTGTCAATTTTGCCTGAACAGTTTTACCTTGTTTTAAAGGCGTTACAGCAACCCATTCTTTTTGTGTTGTATTTATCCTCCATTCTCCTTGTTGAATGACGGGGCTATTAAGTGAGGCAAGAAAACTGGCGTAAGATGCTTGGTTGATTTGCAAGTTGCTTGCAATTTTAATGTTAGCATCTCGCTCATATAAAAAGGAAGCAACGCTCTTAGCGGTATCAACAGTTAGCCTTTCAATTGCCTCTCTTGATTTGTTGTCCAGGGCGTCAATAGAGTCGTTAATGGCTATTTTTGCAATATTAGAAACGTTCTTTTTTGAGCTTGTGCTTATTTTTTCGGCTTGTCCGGATACACTTTGAGTCAACTCTTCAGTGACGGTTAAAACGTACCAAGCCATTAGCAGCAACGGCGCAACTTTGATTACAATAAATAGAGCAATCAGTTTAACTTTGATGCTTGTTGTGTTAAATGAGAGACCCACCGCATCCTTCAATAAAAATAATTTATCTAGATTTTAACATCTACACCAGCTAAGAATGCGTTTTAAGCGTATTCTTAGCAAGAAGGTAGAGGGACAACGTTAGGGCATGAGCAGATTCTCACCTGCGCTTACGCAGAGATGCCACTTAATAAGGATGAAGTACGCCAAAGCCTTGGCACTAGTCTAATATTGTTAGATTGGGCTTTGTGGTGTTTTCTGCCTCAATGTCGTTAGCCTCGTTTTCAAAAAACATACCCTCGCCATTTTCGCCCGCATAAATTGTTAACACTGAATTGCTGGGCACGTATATCTCTTGAGATTTTCCGTCAAAACGCGCTTTAAACGAAATGGCTTCATTGCTTATGTTTAAAGAGTCGGCTGCCTCATTGCTGATGTTGAGAACGATTTTCCCTTGTTGAACGAACTGTTTGGGCACAGTAACGCTGGGTTTTGAACAGTCAACCAAGATGTGTGGCGTAAGCCCGCTGTCTTCCATCCATTCATGATAGGCACGAATTAAGTAAGGTGCGACCGAAGGCATAGAGGCAGATTTAAGCGTTGTACTCCTTTTCGCAATCGGTCAAGCTTTCTTTAAAGCTTTCTCTTGCAAACAGGCGTTTCGCATAGTCAGTAACAGCTTTTCCAGGTGCACCTAAATCAATGTCAAGCTTTTTTAAGCGCCACAACAGCACCGCTAAACAAGTATCAACAATGGTCATTTCGTCACTCTTAAAGAAAGGCTGGTGTGCAAACAAAGGCACCAACTCAATCAAACTGCTTTTAAGTGCTTTTCTTGCGCTGTCAGCCTCTTTTTTTGTGCCAGTTTCAATAGCATTTGCCAGCTCAAACCAACTGCCCGCCGCCCTTGTAAATCTGAAGATTAATAGGCGTTTTTCTGATTTTTCAATAGGGTCAACAGGCAATAGCGGAGGAAAAGGAAAACGCTCATCCAGGTATTCCATAATGACAGAAAGGTCATACAAAACAATGCCACGGTCAAACAATGTTGGCAATGTTGGGTAAGGCGTTAGCTCTAGAATCTCCTCAGGAATTTCCTTGGTTTCCAGATTGGCGATTTCTCTTTCAATGTTTTTTTCTGCCATAATAAAGCGCACGATATGCGACTCTATCTCCTTGGCAGAAGAATAAAGAATGGTTGAAGATGGATTTGGTTTGCTTAACATATTGAGTGTCCTTAAAAGTAAAAAACAGCGCTATTATGATAACACTGTTTTTGGTGTATCGGTAGCGAGGTTAATTAGTCTTTAGCACGCCATTTGCCATATTTCACATCTTTCCAATATTCTTTTTTCATTAAATAAGCAAAAACAAACAAAATAAGCAAAAAGCCTAGCACCTTGAAACCTAAGTCAACGCGCACCAATTTTGCAGGCTCGCCTACATAGTCTAAAAAGTTGGTGATATCTCTAACATCTTGGTCAAATGCCTCAGGTGATTTGGCTTGTTTAAGGTTCCATAAAACATCGGGCATAGAGGCATTAACCAAAACTTTGTTGTTGACACCAAATGGACGAGCCTTATCTTCATGGAAACTGCGCAAGTAAGTGTAAATCCAGTCTGTGCCTTTTGAGCGGGAAACCAAAGACAAGTCTGGCGGTGTTGCGCCAAACCATCTCACTGCACCCTCTTCGGACATAGAAGAAACAATAGGCGCACCAATTTTTTCTGCGTTAAACATCAAGTCTTTTTTAACTTCAGCATCAGACATGTTCAAGTCTTTGCCAATGCGGTTGTAGCGCATAAATGAAATTGAGTGACAGCCCGAGCAATAATTCATAAATAACTTGGCGCCATTTTGTAGTGATTTTTGATCATTGATGTCAGTATTTGCAGCATCTAAGTGTACGCCTGAACCTGCCGCTAAAACGTTTAATGAAATTGTTAAGCCTGCTAAAACAGACGCTGTTGTTGCTAATAATTGTTTCATCATATTACTCCGTTATCCTCTCAGGTACTGGCTTGGTTTCCCCAATAGAGGTAAACCAAGGCATTAAGATAAAGAAACCAAAATAAGTGGCAGTGAATATCTGAGCCAAGATGGCGTTACGATAAGTTACAGGCTGCATACCCAGCCAACCCAATACAATAAAGCTAACAACAAAAACAACCAAGGCTATTTTGTACGGATATGAACGATAGCGAATTGATTTTACTTTTGAACGGTCCAACCAAGGCAATGCCAATAAAATAAGCAAGGCTGCAAACATAGCAACAACGCCCGGGAACTGTGAATCAAACATTGTTGGAATTGCTCTAAGTATTGAATAAAAAGGTGTCAAGTACCAAAGCGGCGCGATATGTTCAGGCGTTGCTGCAGGGTTTGCCTGAATGAAGTTGGCGTGTTCCAAGAAATAACCATTCATTGCAGGCGCAAAGAACACTACTGCTGAGAAAATCATCAAGAAAACCACCACGCCAACAATGTCTTTAACGCTGTAGTATGGATGAAATGGAATACCGTCTTTTGGAATGCCGTTCTTGTCTTTATTTTTCTTAATTTCAATGCCGTCTGGGTTGTTTGAACCAACGGTGTGTAGCGCAACAATATGTAAGAATACCAATACCACTAGAATAAGCGGCAAAGCAATAACGTGTAATGAAAAGAAGCGATTTAAGGCAGGGTCGCCTACTGCGTAGTCACCTAAAATCCATATTAGTAAGTCAGGGCCAATCACTGGCACAGAACCAAATAGCGAGATGATTACTTGTGCACCCCAGTAAGACATTTGCCCCCACGGCAAAACATAACCCATAAAGGCCTCAGCCATCAGTGCAATATAAAGCACCATGCCTAAAATCCAAATAAGTTCACGCGGGGCTTTGTATGAGCCATAAAGTAATCCACGATACATGTGCAGGTAAATTACCACAAAAAATGCCGATGCACCTGTTGAGTGCATATAGCGAATCAGCCAACCCCAGTTAACATCACGCATGATGTATTCAACTGAGGCAAAGGCGCTTAGTTCATCAGGTTTAAAATGCATGGTTAAAAAGATGCCGGTAACGATTTGCATTACCAATACCAAGATAGCCAATGAGCCAAAGAAATACCAAAAATTAAAGTTTCTGGGTGTGTAATATTCAGCTAAATGCTCGTTCCAAACCTTGGTTAACGGGAACCTTTGGTCAATCCAGTTTTTATTATTATCCATAGTCTTATGTGAGTTTGTTAGATTTGAAAATAGGCTTAACTTCGTGTGTGTCTGGGCTAACACCAATTCTAATAAGCGTATCTGATACAAAGTGATATTTTGGCACCTTTAAGTTGGTTGGTGCTGGCACGCCAGCATAAACACGACCTGCTAAATCAAATTTTGAACCGTGACACGGGCAGTAAAAACCACCTTTCCATGCATCACCACCTAAGTCAGCCGCACCCAACTCTGGGCGGTGAGTTGGTGAGCATCCTAAATGGGTACAAACACCTTCCATAACGGCAATTTCTGGCCTAATCGAGCGATAGTTTTGAGTGATGTATTCAGGTTGTTGTTTTTTTGAGCCTTCGACGCTGTTAGGGTCTGCTAATTCGGCGTCAAGTGTTTTTAAGTTGGCAATGGTTTGTGCATCGCGCTTAAAAATCCATGTTAATTTTTTTCGGTAAAATACACGAATTAACTGGCCATGCTCCAGTTTAGAAATATCGACATCAATCGGCGCGCCCGCTGCTTTTGCTTTAGCAGACGGGTTCCAAGTAGATAAAAATGGCCATGCGACGAAACCAACACCAACTGCGCCAACCACGCTTGTTGCGCCTGTTAGAAAGCGCCTTTTTTTAAGGTCTATTGTTTGTTCTGACATAAGATTGATATTCCCTTGTATAAAAATGATGACTACAAAAACCTAATAATTATAATGTATATCGGCTTTATCAAATTAATTTCTTCTAATATTCTTGCAAATCAACCTTAATAACTATTTTTTCTATCTGTCTAAGTGCATCTATCTGTTTTGTTGCACTTAGCAAAATATTGTTTTGTTTTTGCGCACGAAAAGCAACAGCCTGATTATTAGTAATAAAAGTAGCCGTATTGTTTTCAATCGCACATAATGATAATGACGAAAATTGCTTCGGCAGGTGTTTTAACAGCTGTTCGTTGAGATGGTTTAAGCCTCTGGCTTTTTTAAAAAGCTTTCCTAGCAAGCCCTCTGGGGTAAATTTTGATAAGTTTGTTATTTTTTCTGGCATTGGGCTTTTTAATTATATATATTACGCCATCTGTGGGAAAATAGAGTAATTTTTAAGGGCTTTTACAAATATTAATGAGTATTATAAATAAAGTTGTCGCCAAAATTGTTGGCTCTCGTAATGATAGGCTGGTAAAAAAATTAAGCAAAATGGTTGCGCAGATTAATGCGCTTGAACCTGAGTTACAGGCCTTGGATGATGAGGCGCTAAGCGCTAAAACACAAGCCTTTAAGGAAAAGATTGAAAACCAAGCAACATTAGATACGCTATTGCCAGAGGCATTTGCAGTGATGCGTGAAGCCAGCGTTAGGGCGCTTGGGCTTAGACACCATGACGTGCAACTGATTGGCGGTATGGTGCTCAACGAAGGCAATATTGCCGAAATGGGCACGGGTGAAGGTAAAACCTTGGTGGCAACATTGCCCGCTTATCTGAATGCGCTAACTGGCAAAGGGGTGCATGTGGTCACGGTGAACGACTATTTGGCAGCGCGTGATGCACAGTGGATGGGCAAAGCCTTTGGTTTTTTAGGCTTGAGTGTTGGCATTATTACCTCAAATATGCCGCCAGAAGACAAAAAAGCCGCTTATGATTGTGACATCGTGTACGCAACAAACAACGAGCTGGGCTTTGATTACCTAAGAGACAATATGGCGTTTACCACTGAGCAGAAGGTGCAGCGTGAACTTAATTTTGCCATTGTTGATGAGGTTGACTCTATTTTAATTGATGAGGCTAGAACCCCGCTTATTATCTCTGGACCAGCAGACGATTATTCGCAAGTTTATCAAGCCATTAATCAAATTATTCCGCATTTTACCAAGCAGACCGAAAGTGGCGAAGGCAAAGAAATTGTCATTGAAGAGGCGGGGGATTACACGGTTGATGAAAAACACAAACAGGTGTTTTTAACCGATGATGGACACGCTAAAGCAGAGGAGTTATTGATTAAATCTGGCGTGCTTTCAGAAGGAGCAAGCCTCTATGATGCGAGTAACATTTTGCTAATGCAACACCTTAACTCAGCCCTGCGCGCGCATGTTTTATTTCGTAAAGACGATCACTATATTGTTGATGGTGATGAGGTGATTATTGTTGATGAATTTACCGGTAGAACCATGCCGGGGCGTCGTTGGTCTGAGGGATTGCACCAAGCGATTGAGGCCAAAGAAGGGGTTAGCATTAAGAATGAAAACCAGACCTTGGCGTCAATTACTTTTCAAAATTATTTCAGGCTTTACAACAAACTTTCAGGCATGACTGGTACGGCAGACACTGAGGCGGTTGAGTTTCAAGCGATTTACAATTTAGAAACCGTGGTGATTCCGCCAAACAAGATTTCTGCACGAGACGATATGTCGGATCAAATTTACCTAACTTTGGGCGAAAAATTAGAGGCAATTGCCAAAGATGTAGAGAACTGTCAGACTACAGGACAGCCTGTTTTGGTGGGCACCAGCAGCATCGAGAACTCTGAGGCAATTTCAAAGCTACTCACAAAAAAGAAAATCAAACATGAGGTTTTGAACGCCAAACAACACGAGCGTGAAGCGCAAATTATTGCCAATGCGGGCGCGATTGGCGCAGCAACCATTGCCACCAATATGGCAGGTCGAGGTACGGATATCGTACTCGGTGGCAAGTTGGTAGAAGACGCAACGGACCAACAAAAACAAGACTGGCAACAACAACATGACGCTGTTATTGCCGCAGGTGGCTTACATATTGTGGGTACCGAACGCAACGAATCTCGTCGTGTAGACAACCAACTGCGCGGACGCTCTGGTCGTCAGGGTGACGTGGGCTCAACGCGTTTTTATTTATCTTTAGAAGATAACTTAATGCGTATTTTTGCCAGTGAAAAAATGGCTGCCATGATGCAGCGACTGGGCATGGAAGAAGGTGAGGCGATAGAGCATAAAATGGTGAATCGTGCGATTGAAAACGCACAGAAGAAAGTTGAAGGTATGAACTATGATGCGCGTAAGCACCTATTAGAATATGACGACGTATCAAACGACCAACGCAAGGTGGTTTACAGGTTGCGTGATGAGTTGATGAGTTCTAACGATGTGCAAGACAGATTTATTGCTATGCGTCAGGAAGTTGTTGGTGATTTGTTTGCTGGCTATATTTCAGCGGCACAAGCCGAAGAAGATTGGGATGTTGAAGGTTTGCACAACGCTTTGAAGGCAGATTATGCGGCAGATTTTCCATTGCAAGAATGGCTGGATGAAGGCGTAGATGTAGATGAGTTAGAGTCAAGAATCTCTCAGGGATTGGGGCAAATTTGTGATTACAAAGAGCAGATTGTAGGCAGCGAACAAATGCGTAATTTTGAAAAAGCCGTGATGCTGCAAACCTTAGACCATTTTTGGAAAGAGCATTTGGCAGCGATGGACTATTTGCGCCAAAGCGTGAATTTACGCGGTTATGCACAGAAAAATCCAACCCAAGAATACAAGCGCGAGTCTTTTGCTATGTTTGAGACTTTGCTCAACACCATTAATGTTGAGATTGTTAAAGCGCTTTCCAGTGTTGCTATTAATGAAAACACCAGCGCTGATGATGTGGCGCAACAAAATAATGACGACGTGCAAACACAGCATACATCTGCAAGCACAGAAGCCGAGGTGGAAACAGCAGACAATGAAACCGCTTCAGCTGATTCACAAACCTATCAGCGCAGTGGTGAAAAAGTAGGGCGAAACGACCCTTGCCCTTGTGGTTCAGGCAAAAAGTATAAACAATGCCATGGTAAAAAATAGTGCGTATATAGGCCTAATGTCAGGCACCAGTATGGACGGTGTTGATGGCGTTGTGCTTGATGAGCAACAAAAAATTATTACCACAAGTTATACGCCCTACCCAACAAAACTCAAAACACGATTACAGCAACTCAGCCAAACTGGACAAACCAGCTTGGAAAATTTAGCGCAAACTGATATCGATGTGGCACAAATATTTGCACAAACTGCCACCCAATTATTAACCCAGGGCGCACTCAGTAAAAACGACATTCAAGCAATCGGCTCACACGGACAGACGATTTATCATCAAGGCGGCAAGTATTCTATGCAAATCGGACACGGCGCACTGATTGCCGAACAAACGGGTATTACTACCGTGACAGATTTTCGCATGCAAGATGTGGCAGCTGGCGGGCAAGGCGCACCACTCACGCCAGCCTATCATCAACACATGTTAAGTGGCAAAGACGGCGTGGTTATTAATCTGGGCGGTATTGCCAATATTACGATTGTTAAAAACAATGAAGTATCTGGCTTTGACACGGGCCCTGCTAATACACTGTTAGATGCGTGGATAAAGAAAAGCAAGGGCAAGGATTATGATCGGGATGGGCTGTGGTCCCGCTCTGGAATTGTTGACACGGTGTTGTTAAAGGCGATGCTTGCCGATGATTATTTTCAGCAAAAACCTCCTAAAAGCACAGGACCAGAACACTTTAACTTAGACTGGTTGTCGCCACACTTAAAAGGTGCAGAGGCCCCAGAAGACGTGCAAAGAACTTTAATCGAGTTAACGGTGATGAGTATTTCTGCCAGCATTCCTGCGGGTGCAGATGTTTATTTATGTGGCGGCGGCGTGCATAATTTGTTTTTACGCGAGCGTTTGGCCTACCAAAATCCCGACAGCGAAACATCGATAACTGACGACTTAGGCGTACCAACAGATTATGTAGAGGCAGCAGCATTTGCCTATTTTGCTCAGCAAACCATCAATGACAAACCGTCAAACTTGCCTTTAGTAACCGGCGCAAAAGGTGAACGAGTTTTGGGGGCGGTTTATAAACCATGAAAAATGAAATAATACAGTCGTTTACCGACAGTTTTGATACGCATTCAAAAACTACAGATATGGGTATAGAGTTTTGGTTTGCGCGGGATTTACAACACCTGTTGAGTTACAACAAGTGGGAGAATTTTCAAAATGTTTTGTCAAAAGCAAAAACAGCCTGTGAGGCTTCGGGTCATGATATTGCTGACCATTTTCCTGAGGTCAGGAAAATGGTCAGCACTGGGCCAAATTCGCAAAAAGAAATTGTTGACTTTATGCTTACTAGGTATGCTTGTTATCTGATTGCCCAAAATGGCGACTCAAGAAAAGAACCGATTGCTTTTGCTCAAACTTATTTTGCCATGCAAACTAGAAAATTAGAGCTCATTCAGGAGCAAATACATGGCTTGGAAAGACTGCAAGCAAGGCAAAAACTTACCCACAGTGAAAAAGAGCTGTCAGGACTGATTTATAAGCATACAAAAAGCGATAAAAATTTTGGCTCTATTCGTTCTAAAGGCGACGCAGCCTTGTTTGGCGGTAAAACCACCGCTGAAATGAAAGACAAAATGCAAGTGCCAAACGCTAGAGCACTAGCAGATTTCTTGCCTGCCATTACCATTAAAGCTAAAGACTTTGCCACAGAGATTACCGTGTTTAACACAAAAGAACATCAACTTGTTACTGAGAACGACATAACCAATGAGCATATAAAAAACAACGAAGGGGTTAGAAAAATTTTATTAAAACGAGGCATTAGACCCGAGGATTTGCCACTTGAAGAAGACATTAAAAAACTAGAGCGAAGACTTAAATCAATGGATAAAAAGATATCCAAAAACCCAGACAAACTAGGAAACGATGAGTAACAACAAAAGTATCAGCATTATTCAGCCGGATGATTGGCACTTGCACGTACGCAGTGGCGAGGCGTTGAAATCCGTAATTGGCTTTAGCGCCAAGCAAATGGGCAGAGCGATTATTATGCCTAATCTCAATCCACCCGTAACAGAGGCAACAGGCGCAAAAGCCTATCGAGAAGAAATTTTAAACGCCCTGCCAAAGGGCAGCGCATTTAAGCCGCTGATGGTGTTGTATTTAACTGATAACACTACGCCTGAAATAATCGCCCAAGCGCATGAGGCAGGTGTGGTGGCAGCGAAACTCTACCCTGCGGGGGCAACCACCAATTCTGATAGTGGTGTGAGCGATATTAACAATATTTATCAAACCTTGGAAGCCATGCAAAAACTCGGCATGAAGCTGTTGGTGCATGGTGAAGTAACGCGCCCCGAGGTGGATATTTTTGACCGTGAGGCGGTATTTATTGACGAGGTTTTAAACCAAGTGGTGCGCGACTTTACTGAACTAAAGATTGTATTCGAGCATATTACCACCAAAAATGCCGCAGACTTTGTGCGCGAGAGTGGCAACAATATTGCCGCAACAATCACGCCCCAGCACCTTTTAAACAATCGTAACGATATGTTAGTGGGCGGCATTAAGCCACACACCTATTGTTTGCCTGTGTTAAAACGAGCTGAGCATCAGCGTGCACTTATTGCGGTGGCAACCAGTGGCAACCCTAAGTTTTTCTTGGGCACAGATTCTGCACCCCATGCCAAGCATGACAAAGAATCCAGTTGTGGCTGTGCGGGCTGTTTTACCGCCCCTCATGCCATCGAGCTTTATGCGCAAGCTTTTGATCAAGCAGGCGCGATAGACAAATTAGAGGATTTTGCGTCAAAGTTCGGCGCAGATTTTTATGGCTTAGCACACAACACAGCAAGCATTACTTTAAAGAAACAAGACTGGACAGTGCCCGCAAATTATGCTTTTGCTGGTGGTGTTTGTGTGCCGTTTATGGCGGGGAAAGCCTTAAATTGGAAAATGCTTTAGCGGTTTAAGAGGCTTGCTGAAAATAGCGCTTAGCGTCTTCGACGTCTTGCTTGATTTGTTTTTTTAGAGTATCAAAATCATCAAAGTGACTTTCGTTTCTAATTTTGTGTTTAAAGGTGGTTTTTGCCTCAAACCCATAAACGTCTTTATTAAAGTCAAACAAAAAAACTTCCAATAAGGTTTTTGCGCCACCAATGACTGGGCGATTGCCAATGCTACACACCCCCTGATAAGTGATGCCATTTAACTCAACAACAACAGCAAATATGCCGTGAACAGGGCTGATTTTGCGCTTAATAGGAATGTTAATGGTTGGAAAGCCAATAGAGCGACCGTTCTTTAAGCCGTGAACAATCTTGCCAATAATAGAAAATTCACGTCCCAGCATTTGTGCTGCTAAACGCATTTTGCCACCCTCTAAAGATGTGCGAATTGTTGAACTGCTGATACGTTGGTTGTCACACAAAATACTGGGTGTTTTTTCTACCGTAAAATTATTGTCTTTTGAGAGGCGTTGTAATAACTTAAAATTGCCTTGACGCCCTTTGCCAAAACAAAAATCATCGCCAATCAGGCAGTGCTTCATGCCCAGTTTGTCAAGCAGCACTTCTTGCACAAAGTTTTGGGCTGTTAACTGAGAAAATGCTTGGTTGAAATAAATAATTAAGTGCGTGTCCACGCCGAGATTAGACAACAAGCAATGCTTTTCTTTAAAGCTGCTAAGCGTGGCCTGTTGTTGACCAAAAAACCCTTGTGGTGTGGGCGAAAAAGAAATCAGCACACAGGGCAAACCCATTATTTTGGACTTTTCCACCAGTCGTGAAATGATTTGCTGATGCCCAACGTGCACCCCATCAAAATTGCCAATGGTAACAACACTGCTAGAGATTTTTTTTAAATTTTTTAAGCCACGAATAAGTTCCATAAGTGGTATTTTAGCCCAAGTCAAATAAATATGACGACTTCTAATAATTCCAACGCAGGCTTTAACGGTTTTACGATATCTTTAGTTCGTCAATTGAGCAATAATTTTCTTAACAGGTGCCGGCAGACCGACTTTTATTTTGTTTATGGGGTAAAAATTTTCAGCAGTTTTTGAGCAGCGCACCACAATGGGGCTAATCATTAAATGGTAGTGCGTAAAGCTGTGCTTGAAAGTGGGCAGTTTTTGCATGATTTGTGCATTTTTGTCAAACTTTTTAATTACTTGGTTGATGTCCTGCTGCTTGTTTTCACACTCTATAAGGCTCCAAAGTCCACTCCAAATGCCTTTTTGCGGCCTTTTCTCTAAATAAATTTCATGGGCTATATTTTGATAAACCAGCATTGCAATTGAGCGTGTCGGCTTGTTTTTTCTTGGCTTTGGGTTGGGGTAAGCGTCTTGTGTGTTGTGTTGTTGCGCTTGGCAATGTTGGGCAAGAGGGCAATGTGCACAGTTTGGCTTGCTACGGGTACAGACAGTTGCGCCTAAATCCATAATGGCTTGTGTGTAGTCAGCATTGCGTTTATCTGGTGTGTGGTATTTTGCTAAACGCCACAATTCGTTTAAAGTTTTACTTTGCCCATAATGCCCTTTGACCTGATGGTATCTTGCAAGTACACGCTTAACATTGCCGTCTAATATGGCGTGATTTTGTCCAAAACTAATGGACAAAATAGCGCCTGCTGTGGATTCTCCCACACCCGGTAAAGCAAGCACCTGCTCAAACTTTTGCGGAAATACGCCATGATATTGTTCAGCAATAATTTGAGCACACTTGTGTAGATTTCTTGCGCGTGCATAATAGCCTAACCCAGCCCATTGTAACAATACACTGTCTTCATCGGCAGCAGCAAGCATCTCAATGCTTGGAAAGTGTTGGATAAAGTTGTTAAAGTAGTCAATTACTGTGCTGACTTGTGTTTGTTGCAACATGATTTCGCTCAACCAAACATGGTAAGGATTGGGTGGACTACCCTGCCAAGGCAAGTGATGGCGACCGTGTTGGTCAAACCACTTAAGTAGCGGTTTTGAGATTTTTGTCATTACTTTGAGACCTTGACAGTAGGCGGCTTCACTTTAAATTTAATGGATCGTCTGGGTTGATGCCATCCATAAATGGCTTGTTGACCTCTTCGTGCGTCACTTGATAGACGCAACCTATCCAGTTATTGATAATGCCACTGGTTGCATCGTGCCAAGTATTGCCCAGTGCTGGGCTAATGAGCGCTTCAGGAAAGTCTGCAATTGAAAATTCACCAGACAGAAGCTTGGTTTTAAACTCATTTAAAATTGCTTTGCTTTGCTCCCCCAGATAGTTTTTAGGGAACGGCGGATAATCGTCCCTTGCTTTCGACAGATAAGCGATGATTTCTCGTTTGTATTCTTTTAACAGGCTAATGGTGTCATACTCTGGGTGCCCTTGGAAAAAAACAATTCTAAGTAGGTCTTCACTCACGCCTAAGTGCGCGCCAATCTTGCTGTCAACCAAAATCTTAACACCAGCAGCGTTAAATTGGGCTTTTGAGATTTCGTTATATCGAGAGTGCGGCACATCAAAGCGGGTATTAACACCACTCATTAACGGATGCTGTTTGTCCAGCACTTGATGTGGAAACACGCCCCAACATTTTTCGCCGATGGCTTGGCGTTTTTGTCCGTACAGAAACTCAAGCACAGCATGTGTTGCCAAGCAAGAACAAAGCGTTGAAGTGACATTGTTATACGACCATTCAACCACCGTCTTAAGTTGCGCATAAAAAGGCGCTTTTTTCAAGTCAGCATCCTCAATGTGTGCGCCGGTGATGATTAAAGCATCTAAGCCTTGCGCCTTGATTTCATCAAAGCTCTTATAGTGCTTGTCAACATGTGTTTGCGCTTTTTCACCACGCTTAATAGAAGACAAAGTAAAGGGGTGTAGATAAAATTGTGCAATTTGGTTAGAGTGCCCAATGAGACGAAAAAACTGACGTTCTGTTGCTTCAAGCGCCAGGTCTGGCATCATGTTAAGCAGCCCGATGTGCAGTTCACGAATTTCTTGTGTGTCAGCACGTTCTTTTGATAAAACCGTTTCCCCTTCTTGGGCAAGGCGCTTAAAAGAAGGCAAGCCTGAGTATGCAATCAGTGGCATAACGCCTCCTGAATTAAGTCCAGCACTTCACTTGCGCTTTTACATTGATACAGTTGTTCGCTGTCGATTGTGTAGCCATATTGACTTGCAATCAGTTCATATTTTGGTTTTCTGTGTTCAAGTAAGCGTGGGAAAACCCAGCGCACGAAAGCGTTTGGATCAATTTGAGCAACATAAATCAGTTGGTTTTCTTGTAGGTAGGTCTGCAGTTGTTGTTTGAGAAACTCGGTCTGATAATATAAAGGCTTTGGGTGTGTTTGCGCACGCTCAATGAGTGCAGATTCGTTTGCTTTGCTCGCCCTAATATAAAGGATGAGTGTATGCTCGGAGAGTTTTTGATAGACCTTTTCATCGTCAAGCTCGCACAAAGAGCCGCCCGCATCATTGATAAAGTGATTAAAACCCTGTTGCTCGGATTTTCTAATAAATTCAGGCACGTCTAACATGGTGCTAATTTCTGCTTCTCGGTGCAGCAACTGTCTTTTGGAAAACTCATCAATTGGTAGTCCGCCCTGCTCGGGGTTGCCAACTTTACCTAAAAAAGCAGACACCGAAGACAAGTTATCAAAAGTAACGTGGTTATTGATACTGATAGAGTCGCTGTCTAACAGTTCAGCCAAGTGTTCGTCTTGGCGGATTTTTTGTTTGATGTCATCAACAATATCGTCGTTCAGATATTTGGCGCCAATACGATAGTCCCCAGAATAGTGATACCACTTGTCGCTAAGGCCGAGCAATTTTGCTAAGTGGGTTTTGCCAACGCCCGACATGCCGAGCAGCGTTAGGCGCTTATTTTGTAAATTAGAGAATTCTTGAGCAGAAAGCTTCATAATATTGTCAAGATGCTACAACAACCCATCTTGTTTAAACATTTCACGAATGCCACGAACGGCTTGACGGGTTCGGTGTTCATTCTCAAGCAAACCAAAGCGCACATACTTGTCACCATATTCGCCAAAACCAATACCAGGAGAAACCCCCACTTTTGCCACTTTAATGAGTTTTTTGGTGAACTCTAATGAACCCATTGCTTGATAAAATTCAGGAATTTTTGCCCAAACAAACATTGTTGCTTTAGGGGGCGTTACTTGCCAGCCAATAGCGTTTAAGCCTTCGCACAAAACATCACGTCGGTCTTGATACATTTTTGCAATTTCTTTCACACAGGTTTGGTCGCCCTCTAAGGCTTCGATTGCTGCTACCTGAATCGGGGTAAACATACCATAATCCAAGTAAGATTTGATTTTAGCCAGCGCATCCACCAAGACTGGATTGCCCACCATAAAGCCAACCCGCCAACCCGGCATATTGTAACTTTTTGACAGCGAGAAAAATTCAACCGCAATATCTTTAGCGCCCTCTACTTGCAAAATACTTGGTGCCACATAGCCATCAAACACAATGTCTGCATAAGCCAAATCTTGCACCACCCAAATTTTGTGTTCTTTAGCAATCTTGATAACACGCTCAAAAAACTCTAATTCAGCACACTCGGTGGTTGGGTTAGAAGGGTAGTTAAGCACCAGCATTTTAGGCTTTGGAAAAGTGTTTTTAATAGAGCGTTCTAACTCTGCAAAGAAATCGTCCTCAGGACCGCAAGGCACATGTTGGATATCTGCGCCCGCAATCACAAAGCCATAAGGATGAATAGGGTAAGCGGGATTAGGCACCAAAACCGTATCACCACTACCCACAACTGCTTGCGCTAGATTGGCAAGACCTTCTTTTGAGCCAATGGTGACAATGGCTTCAGTTTCTGGGTCAATAGTAACATCAAAACGCCTTTTGTACCAGTTTGAAATAGCGCGCCTTAAGCGTGGAATGCCACGAGAAACCGAATAGCGGTGTGTATCACTACGGCGTGCTGCCTCCACCAATTTTTCTACAATGTGTTCAGGCGTTGGCTGGTCGGGATTGCCCATACCAAAGTCGATAATATCTTCGCCCCTGGCTCTGGCTTCAACTTTTAGTTTGTTGGTGATTGCAAAAACATATTCTGGCAATCTTTTTATTCGTGGAAAATCTTCATTCATCGGTCTTATCTCGGCAAAAAGTTATTTAATGTCTAATAATTCCACATCAAAAATAAGGGTTGCGCTGGGTGGAATTGGCCCTGCACCAAACTCTCCATACGCCAATTTTGATGGAATGGTGAGTTTGCGTTTACCGCCTACCAGCATGCCTTCAATGCCCATATCCCAGCCAGGAATAACCTCGCCTATGCCAAGTGTAAAATCAAATGGCGCACCATATTCTAAGCTAGAATCAAATTTTTTGCCATTGGTTAGCCAACCAGTATAGTGCATAGACACCATATCGCCGGACTTGCAAACCTGACCCGTTCCCGCTTCAATCTCTTCTATTTGTAATTCTGCCATTTGTATTATCCCACTGTTAATGTAATATTGTACGAACCAAATTTTCTAATGTTAATAACACCACAATCCAGCAATAAGTATTGACCTTTAATGCCTTGTAAGACGCCGTTAATTTCAGGCGTTTTATCAAAATTTAGTGATACGATTTTGCTTGGGTATTCTACCACAGGGTAGTTAATGTTTACTACCTCACTACCCAATATTGTTGCGTCCAAATCATTAACCATATTGGTTACCTCTGGTAGCAACTGATTTTTGAATGCGACAAGGTCAGCCGTATCTATTTCATTTTTCAACATTTTGCGCCAGTTGGTTTTGTCGCTAACGTGGTCTTTTAAGGCGTGTTCGATTTTTCCAGACTTAAGCCTTGTGTCCACTTCAAGTATTGGCAGTGCAGCCACAGCGCCTTGGTCTATCCAACGACCAGGCGTATTGTTCTTACGGGTAATGCCAACTTTAACCCCCGATGACAAAGCCAAATACACCACATGCGGACTAAAGCAATTATCCAATCCCCACTCTGGCTCACGGCAAGTGCCAAGGTGATGATGGCAAGTCTCAGGGCGCATAATGCACAAATCACAACGCGCTAAATTTTGACAACAAGGATAACAAAATCCTTGAGAATAACTCTTTTTGGTTGTTGCGCCACAATTTAAGCAAGTAATTTTTTGATTAAATTTAAGTGATATTTTTTGCCCCACCAGTACATTCATATCCACCAAATCATCGCCAATCGGCAATTGATAGTGCGCATCCCCATCTTCAAGCATGGTGTGCATTTTTTGTATGTAACCTGTTTTTTGCATTTTGTTATTTATTAAAGTAGCCTGTCCTCATTGCCCTTTAACGACCAAACTCACCTGACGCGTAAGCGGTCAGATGCAGTACTTTGTTAAGTGTTTTTAAATAATTAATGTTTATGTCCCCTTATCTTTCCTTATCTTTTTCAAGTTTTTGTTATATTTATCTAGCACACTTGCCACTTGACCAGTTGGTTCCACCACTACCATCTGGAACAAAACAAAATGTCATATCAATCTGTTCATCACAGTTTTTTACTGTCCAAAACTCTTCCCATACACCGTTATATTCTTTTCCACCCTGCTCGATAGTGGTCGGCTCAAGGGTGACTTTAGTGTTTATCACACTAAACTTTTTACATTCACTATTAGTGCGTTTTGCAGCAACCATCACGGACACACCTCCTACATATACATCTCGAAGTAGTTGAAGGGAGGTACTTGTGGTTCCAGGGACTATAGCAGACATTCTAGGCTTCTTATTCCCTTGTGCAGAAATTAAGGCGTTGTAGATAATGCTTTCATTGCATCTAGAGAAGCTGTATCTAAAAGTCCATATTCCATGTGTTGGATGAATGTTATTGGATTCAAATTTCAATGGTTTTATAAAACTATATGAAACTGGTTTTAAAAGATACTTGCTCTTACAGTTTGTTTGGATATTTAATATGCTTCTATCCCAATAAACACCTAAGTCAAATAATTGTTTTTGAAAATCACCTGACTTGAAATAAGAAGCTATTTTACCTTCTTCAGTAGATTTTGCACCCATACTCATCAAAGATGCGGTTATTGCTAAAAGAGTAATAATTGTTTTCATGGTTTGTTCCTTTGCTAAATATAACTATTTATTAACAACATAATTATACACACATGGTGTTTAACGAATTATCAACACAAGGAAAGTGTAATAAAAGTCAACAATATCTTTGTACCTCAATAAAAAACAACGTAAAGCCCGTTTATTTGCACAAAATCTGTTGAATTTTTTGGTATTGTTCGGAAGTCTTTTCTACAATATCATCTGGCAGGGTTGGGGCAGGCGGGGTTTTGTTCCAGTCTAAGGTTTCTAAATAATCACGCACAATTTGCTTGTCAAAACTTTTAGGACTGGTGCCGATTTGATGGTTGGCTTGTGACCAAAAACGTGAACTGTCTGGCGTTAGCACTTCGTCCATCAAGGTGAGTTGGTTGTTTTCATCTAAGCCAAACTCAAACTTGGTGTCGGCAATGATGATGCCACGTTTTAAGGCGTAGTCTG
>ERZ1048872.1114-NODE-1114-length-23979-cov-6.208953_pt1 | contig 23979 bp, 22 predicted proteins | sample MGYA00383100_ERZ1048872 | MGnify/ENA primary metagenome ERZ1048872 (study PRJEB29581, sample SAMEA5548370) | metagenome | biome: marine; feature: coastal; material: water | depth 50 m | study: Short-term variability in the microbial, nano- and picoplankton...
CAAAATGAAATTCATTACTCAAAAGTTGAGGTAGAAAACAATAATGGACAATATATATACCTTTTGAATGGAGAAAAAATTGACGGTATTATTTATCATAATTATACAAATAACAAGCTAAACGTAAAATTTCATGTCAAAAACGGATTAAAACATGGACTTTCAGAAGAGTATTATAATAATGGTCAATTGAAAGTCAAAACTTCTTTTAAGAATGGGCAGCAAACTGGACTATATGAGCGTTATTTTGAAAATGGACAACTTTACGCAAGATATGTTTGGAAAGATATTTCACCAGACGGTATTTCTGAAGAATATTATGAAAATGGTAATTTACATTTTAAATTTACTTGGAAAAATGGCGCTCCGCAAGGTACAATAAAGTCATATTACAAAAATGGTCAATTAAAAGATATTGTAACATATGTAGATGGTAAAAGAGAAGGTCTATATGAACAGTATTATAAAAATGGGCAATTACAAGAAAGATTTATGTACAAAGCGGGAGAAATAGATGGGAAATATGTTGATTTTCATGAGAATGGGCAACTAAAGGAGGAAATAAATTATAAAGACGGGAAAATGATTGGGCCAGGCGAAATATACTATAAAACAGGAAAACTAAAGGAAAAATCAACCTACATGGATGGCAAACGGAATGGCTCATTCAATAAATACTACGAGAACGGACAAATATGGGCCAAAACAACTTTTGCTAATGGTAAATTAAATGGATTTTTTGAAACCTATTTTGAAAACGGCAATTTAAATATAAGACAAAACTTCATTAATGATAAAAAGGAAGGAATCCATGAAACTTACTTTGAAAATGGCATCTTAAAGTTGAAAGGGAACTACATAAAAGGTAAAAAAAATGGTGTTTTTGAAATTTATTTTGAAAATGGTCGATTGTCATGGAGTCAAACATATATTAACGATAAATTAAATGGACTCACTAAACAATACTATGAAAATGGTAAAATCATGAAAACAGGAAATTTTAAAGATGGACTAAAAGATGGTGTTTTTGAGAACTATAACAAAAAAGGAAAAGTAACTAAAAAAGGAACATATAAAAACGATATCAAAATTAAAGGATAAAATAACGAAAGACTAAAACGTATATAATTTAATACATCATCTAGCTTACTTACAAAAATTGCTTACGCTGTTTCGCTACGCGCGTGACTCTCGGATTTTCTATCTGCCTGACGACAGACAGGTTTGGTTTTTATTTGCTAAATTAGTTGCTCAATCATGCAATTAATCATATTCAAAACCGTCGTACGCAAGCTTGTATTCGCCAATGACTACTAATGTTTAAACTTAATTTCATTCATTTTAATGATAGATTTAGAACAACAATTAAAAAACCCCGTTTGGCATTCCTTAAAAGAAACTCATAAAAAATTTGTTATTGAATTTAACGGCGTACAATTTTATAATCCAGAGATTTGCACTTTTGGGTCTTTTTACGATGAAACAAAAACAGCAAAAGCTTCAAATGAATATTTAAAAACTTCAGATGAATTCTTCTTCGTTTCTGAGGATCAAACACCAATAATTGATGACACACAAGCAGTCTTAGAAAAAAAAATTGATGGTTGTCAAATGGTTTTAAATAAGCTAACAGACATAGAAATAAAAGAAAACATTGTGTTATTAGATAAGACCTTTATTGATGAGATTTATGATTTAATTTGGTTGGTTATGCCAGGATATTATAAAAAAAGAACCTTTGAAATGGGTAAATATTATGGGATTTTTAAGGATGGTAAATTAGTTTCGATAGCTGGTCAGCGAATGCAAACGAATCTTTTTATTGAAGTTAGTGCTGTTGTTACCCATCCTAATCACACCAGAAAAGGACTGGCAAAACAATTAATTGCATACAATACAAAAGAAATTTTAAAACAACACAAAACACCTGTTTTACACACAAACAAAGGGAACTTTGCAATTCCGCTTTATGAAAATTTAGGATATGAGTTAACCAGAAATATGAACTGGTGGTTGTATCATAAAAAATAAGATCTTGTAGCCTAAGAGTATTTATGATGGAATGAATACCAACCTTACTGATTTGGAATTATAAAAGCATTGGCTTCCCAAAAATAACAATACACGCCTACTTGAACTTTGTTGTGGTATAAGCGGACTTGCACTACCTATTGTAAAGCTGTATATAATATTACTGGTATAGACTACAGGCCTGCTATGCTCGAAAAAGCAAAAGCTTTGAAATAAGGTTTAAAAGTTGAATTTATAGAAGCAGATATTAGAACTTTAGACTTATCAGAAAAATACGATCTTATTTTTATTCTATTCAATTCTATCCAATAATTAATGATAGTTATTCCTAGAATAAGCACTATTGCCGATTTCTTTGATTTTTTAACGGTTCGTTTTCTTTGCTTTCTTTAGTCCTAACGCACCATACTACTTTAAAATATTTTTCAAAATCCCCAAAGTTTTAGTACCCTTTTACTAACTTTAAGCTTTCCAAAGCAACTATTTACGAAATCATTGATAAAATAAAATTATTAGGCTTTGGTTGACTGACATACTTCAATATTAAATAACTAATGATTCAATCCTATAAGAAAAAACCAATACTACAAGAGCGTTATGATACTATTATTATAGGTTCTGGTATGGGAGGACTTGCCACTGCAGCTATTTTGGCTAAAGAAGGTCAAAAGGTACTCGTTTTAGAAAGGCACTATACAGCTGGTGGTTTTACACATATTTTTAAGCGTAAAGGCTATGAATGGGATGTTGGTATTCATTATATAGGTGAAGTACAAAGAGAGAATAGTATTTTAAAAAAATTGTTCGATTATATTAGTGATGGCAACTTAAATTGGGAAGATATGGGAGATGTTTATGACCGAATAATAATTGGTGATAAGCATTATGATTTTGTTAAAGGTGTGAAAAACTTTAAAGAAAAAATGACGTCTTATTTTCCAGAAGAAGAACAAGCCATAAATGACTATGTTGACTTGGTTTTTAAGGCTGTTAAAGCTAGTAAGAACTTTTATATTAGTAAGGTTATTTCTCCTTTATATAATGCAGTTGCCGGATGGTATTTCAAAAATCCATTTCACAAATTTTCGGATAAAACCACCTACGAAGTATTGCGATCGCTGACGGATAACGAAGAATTAATAAAGGTTTTAACTGGTCAGTATGGAGATTATGGATTAGCACCAAAAGAGAGCAGTTTTTCAATGCATGCTTCAGTTGCTAGGCACTATTTTGATGGAGGGAATTTCCCTGTTGGTGGCTCATCTCAAATTGTTAAAACAATTGACCCAGTTATCGCTGAGGCTGGAGGAACCATTTTAATAAGTGCAGAAGTAGATCAAGTTATTATAGAAAATAATAAGGCTATAGGTGTAAAGATGAAAGATGGTCAGCAGTTTACGGCAAAGAATATTATTAGTAATGCTGGCGTAATTACTTCGTTTAATAAACTGTTGCCTAAGCACATTGTTCAAAAACATAAGTTGAATAAGCTATTACAGAAAGTAAAACCTTCAGTGGCACATGTAAGTTTGTATATTGGCTTAGAGGGTTCTCCAGAATCGCTTAAAATTCCTAAAACAAATTATTGGGTTTATCCAGAAAAAGGTGACCACGATACTTGTGTAAAAAACTATTTAGAAGATTTATCGCAACCATTTCCAGTGGTTTATATGTCTTTCCCTTCTGCTAAAGATCCAGATTGGGGTAATCGATATCCAGGTAAAAGTTCTGTTGATATTATAACCTTAGTTCCATATGAAACATTTGAAAAATGGTCTGGTACATCATGGAAAAAAAGAGGTGATGACTATGAAAAAATTAAAGAAGACATTTCTCAACGTCTATTAAAGGAATTGTTCAACCAATTACCACATTTAGAAGGAAAAATAGATTGCTACGAGTTATCTACTCCGCTTACTACACAACATTTTGTTAATTACCAGAAAGGTGAAGTTTACGGCTTAGATCATAGTCCTTCAAGATTTAGACAATCGTTTTTAAAACCTAGAACACCAATTAAAAACTTTTACCTAACCGGTCAAGATATTGTTACAGCAGGTGTTGGTGGTGCTTTATTTTCTGGTGTGCTAACATCAATGGCTATAACAAAAAACAATATCTTGAAAAAAATATAAACCTAAATCTGCTATATAATTTGAAAGCTTTATTCAAACAATCCCATTATTTAATTAGACACTAAACAAGTACATTTGCAAATCAACTTAGCTTTAGTTTGAGTACAAACCGTCTATATTTTATTGATGCTGTAAGAGCATTTGCAATTCTAATGATGTTGCAAGGGCATTTTATTGACACGCTGTTGGATGAATCGTATAGAGATACGAGTAATGCTGCTTTTAATATATGGGAATACTTTAGAGGTATTACTGCACCTACGTTTTTTACAATTTCTGGATTAATTTTTTCTTATTTACTAATTAAAGCTAAGCATAGCGGCAACGTTGCTAAACGTATGCAAAAAGGGCTATTAAGAGGTTTAATGCTTATTGGTATTGGTTATTCTCTTAGAATCCCAATTTTTGAATGGTTAATAGGCAAGTTTAATAGCTATTTTCTAATAATTGATGTCTTACAATGTATTGGATTATCATTAATTATTATAGTTATTATTTATCGTATCACGTTAAAAAAAACATTGCTGTTCTCCATTTTGATGCTTCTAATAGGAGTTTCAATTTTTTTATCAGAACCTATATACAGAAATTTAGAGCTACCTCAACTTCCAAGTGTATTTGCAAACTATGTATCTAAGTCGAATGGGTCAGTTTTTAACATTATTCCTTGGTTTGGCTATATAGCTTTTGGTGCTTTTATTTCTACTCTTTTTTACAGATATGTAGAACGTCCACGTTTTAAAATAGCTATTGTTTCTGGTTTCTTTATTGTCGGGTTGTTATTGATTACACAATCATCTAGACTTTTAATGTATTTATATTTTGCCACAGATGTAGAACTGCTAAAAGATGTTGCCTATTACAATTATTTATTTACGAGGCTCGGAAATGTTTTAATTCTATTTGGCTTATTCTATACTACAGAAAACTATATAAAGCAACCAATGGTACTAAAAATAGGGCAAAAAACGCTTTCAATATATGTTATTCATTTTATTATTATTTATGGTAGTTATACAGGAATAGGTCTACATCAAATTATTGGAAAAACATTAGTGCCGTGGCAGGCAATTACAGGAGCAATTTTATTTCTATCTACAGTATGCTTTATTGCGTTTCACTATACAAAAACGAATAAATTCATATATTCCAAACTTAGAGTTCTTGTAGATAAAGTAAAAAAATATGCACGATAAGAAATTTAAAAAACTGTATCTTTAAGTATCTTAAAACTATAGTCTCAAACAAAGCAAAAGAAGGAATAAATAAAGGTGGTGAAGTAGTTAGTAAATCTGCAAAAGTGTATGTGTGGTGTATTTGAAGGTGTGGATAAAACCTTAGAATGTATAATTTTACTTTGAAATTAAATTAAAAATAAAGGTTTAAATAAAAGTATTTATTATTAAGTATATCAGTATTTTAAAAATACAAAAAATAAACTACTATTTTATTTTGAAGCAGGACTTTAGTAAAGAAGTATTAGCCATAGCTTATAATAAAAAGGGTAAGAAACAGGGAGAACAAGAGTTGTAATTAAAGGTGAATCTGGTGGACGCTGGTTATTTTGATTTTATGTTTGATAAACGAACAGATATAGGTTATAATAATAGAATAACAAGAGAATAAAGATGCAATCTACAATAGAAACATTTTATACTGCTTTTAATAATCTCGATGCTGATGGTATGCTAGCATGTTACCACGACGATATTGTTTTTGAAGATCCTGCATTTGGTATTTTAGAAGGAAGTCGTGCCAAAACCATGTGGAAAATGTTGTGTGAATCGCAAAATGGTAAAAATTTTAACGTTGTTGCATCAAATATAAAAGCGAATGAAAACAAGGGCTCAGCTCATTGGGAAGCTTTTTACACTTTTAGCAAAACTGGAAGAAAAGTACATAATAAAATAGATGCCAAATTTGAATTTAAAGATGGACTTATTCTAACACACAAAGATGATTTTAATTTACATAAATGGGCAACTCAAGCTATGGGAATTACAGGGTTCTTTTTTGGAGGTATGCACTTTTTTAAAATTAAACTTCAAAAGCAAACTAATTACCTTTTAGATAAGTATCTAAAAGAAAAAAAGCTATCGAATAAAATAGGATAGCTTTTTGAGGCAATGTTTCTTTTTAGGGACTTAGAGTTTACTTTATGTTTCATTGCAGTATATATACTTCAAATGTTATGCCAAATTAAAATAGGAAGTTAACTATACGCTTTCACCTTACCTTCCACTCCTTCATAAAACGATTTCATAAATTTAAAATCAGCTTCCATATCCTCTGTAGGATAAAAAGGCTCAGAAACTTTATTTTGCTTATTCTTAAAATCTAGTGTAAACATAATTATTGGCACATTTGCTTTCTTAGCTATGTAGTAAAATCCTGTTTTCCATTTTCCCACCTTTTTCCTCGTACCTTCTGGTGCTAAGCTTAGCCTAAACTCTTCTTCACCTTCGAAAAGTCTGGCAATCGCTTCTACTTTATTTTGCCCAGGTGTTCTATCTAAGGCTTTTCCGCCTATTGCTCTAAAATAATAGCCAAATGGCCATTTGAATAGTTCTTTTTTACCAACAAAATTTGTTTTAACCTGAACTATTTTTCTCAGTAATACACCAATACAGAAATCGTACCAACTCGTATGAGGTACTGCAATTATAACAGCCTTTTTAACCGTATCTTTTGAAAAATTAGTATTACCAACAACTTTCCAACCTAATAATTTGAAGTAAATAAATCTTGCTAACCAGCGCATTTTACATTTTTTTGTAGAGCGACAGTAATTTCTGTCGTGTAATAGTGTTTTTCCAATTTTTACCTAATGCATTTTCCCAAAGCGGTTCTAAACTTAATGCTACGTCAATCATTTTATCAAACTGATAATCTTCTAAATCAGCACAAATACCTTCAGGTAATTCAATATTATGCTTTGCTTTCATTTGCCTAAATAGTGCTACACCTTCTGGATAATAGTCTTCTAAATGATCAAATACAATACAATTACCAATGCCGTGTTTTATTCCTAACAAGTAACCCAGACCGTAGCTCAAGGCGTGTGCAACACCTACTTGCGAATAAGCAATACTCATACCTCCATGCCATGATGCCATCATTAATTTATCTTGAGCATCCTTTTTACTTAGTCCCTCTTCTAAAAATATTTCCTTACAAAGCTCAAATGCTTTTTCACCATAACTCTGACTAAAAGCATTTAAATAGGTGCCATTGAGCGATTCTACACAATGCACAAAACAATCCATACCTGTATAAAACCATTGATCTTTTGGAACATCTTTAGTTAACTCCGGATCTAAAATTACTTGGTCAAAAGGAGTATAATCACTGTTAATGCCCAATTTACGTTCTGGACCAGTTAGTATTGTTGTACGCGAGACTTCAGCACCTGTACCTGATATGGTTGGAATACCGACATGATATATTGCAGGGTTTTTAATTAAATCCCATCCTTGATAATCTTTAGAATCTCCTCTATTTGTAAGCATTAGTGACACTGCCTTAGCAATATCTAATAAAATACCTCCTCCAATTCCAATAATACCTGAAGGTAATTCACTATGCTCTAAAATAATATCCTCAACGAGTTGATCTATTTGAGACGTTTTTGGTTCTTCTTTAGTAGGAACATAAATGATTTTATCCTTGTAAGACAAGGTTATTCTGGAAGTTAACCAATGATTTCCTTTAAAAACATCGTCAACATAAAATATAAATGGCGCATTTCTACCCTTGCGTTTAGGTGAGAGAATTTCATCTAATTGATTGAAACTTTCTCGGCCAAAAACAACTCGAGACACCATTGGATAATTCTTATATGCCATTTACTCTAAATCTAAAGCAAAAATAAAAACTTAGTTCTATTTTATTGCGTTTTGAAAAAATTTAATATTTCAGTTAAACTATCAACCGTTTTATACTGCGCACCATTGGTTTCACTTTTTGAAACTTTTTCGTGCTGCCAAGTTGTATGAAACGGAACATGAATTGCTTCTGCACCTATATTTACTAATGGTAAAATATCAGATTTTAATGAATTACCTATCATTAAAAATTCCAAAGGTTTAATATCCAAATGCTTTAATAGCTTGCTGTAATTGGCTTCTTGCTTTTCACTTAATACTTCTATATGATGAAAATAATCTAATAATCCAGACTTTTCTAATTTTCGTTCTTGATCTAACAAATCACCTTTAGTAGCCAATATTAGCCTATAGTCTTTAGATAAAGATTTAAGCACTTCCTCTACTCCATCTAACAGCTCAATTGGCTTATTAAGCATCCCTTTACCTATGTTCAAAATATTGCTTATTATTTCATTAGAAACTTTTCCATCAGATAATTCTATGGCTAATTCAACCATTGACAAAACAAATCCTTTTACACCATAACCATAAACTGGAAGATTCTTTATTTCCATTTTAAAGAGTTCCTGATCAATTTTATTTGGTGTTTCGTAATGCGACAACAATCGACCTACCTCCTCTTCAGCTTCTCTAAAATAGGTTTCGTTAACCCAAAGTGTGTCATCTGCATCAAAGCCTATTACTTTAATATTTGTATAATCTACTTCCACAAACGTTTCGCTTTTTCTAAATCTTCTGGTGTGTCTATTTCTACGCCTTGCACTTCAGTTTCGACCATTTTTATTCGCTTGCCGTATTCCAAATAACGTATACATTCTATTTTTTCTGTAGCTTCAATAAATTGCATTGGTAACACCGTGAATTCTAATAAAGCCTCTTTTCTGAAGGCATAAATACCTTTGTGCTTAAAATAACGTGCTCCTGCCTCTTTATCCCTTGGAAATGGAATCGGGCTACGTGAAAAGTATAGCGCAAAATTATTTTGATCTACGATAACCTTAACAGTGTTAGGATTATTGATTTCGTCCCAATCTGTAATTTCTACCATTAAGGACGCTAAATCAATTTCCTTTTCAACATCATCTTTAAAAACTTCTAAAACTCGTCGCAAACTTTCGCGCTCGGTAAATGGCTCGTCTCCTTGAACATTAACAACTACATCACAATCTACATCAGCAATAGCTTCTGCAATTCTATCGCTACCAGACTCATGCTCCTTCTTGCTCATAATCGCATTTCCACCATTATTTACAATTTCATCGAATATGATAGTACTATCCGTAACCACATAAACCTCACTAAAGAGTTTTGTGGCAACAGTAGCTTCATAAGTTCTTAAAATAACTGATTTGCCTGCTAAATTTTGCATCAATTTACCTGGAAATCGAGACGCACTATAACGTGCAGGAATCATTGAAATAATCTTCATCTATTGACTTTATGATAATTCAAAAATACGGCTTTAGGATGATTTTGACTTATTAGGTTTTAATTTTTTATACAGTTTAAAAACAATATAAAAAATGAATATAACCAAAATTATAGCTAACACTGGTATAAAAATAGAAACAATAGACATTACAATGGATGTGCCAGTCTCTATTGTAGAAACTATAGGATTACCAAGACCTGCTGTTGATACAGTAGATCCTAAACGTGTTGCACTTGCAGAACTCTTCACTGCAGCTGCAGTGCCTCCTCCTGCGATTATTGCTAATGCCCAAGTAATAACCGGACTCAAATCTGCAACCGTTGAAACCATTACAGCAGTACCAGCTATTGTTGCTAATGGAATTGCAATAGTATCTAAAGCATTATCAATAACAGGTATATAATATGCTCCAATTTCAACTAAAGTAGCAATACCGAGTGTAATAACTGCTGTTGTGCTTCCGACCCAAAGCCAAGATTCGTTTAGCTCCCATACATTAAAATAAGCTGCCAAACTCAGTGCGAACAAAGGTAAAAAGACTCTAAAACCTACTGAAGCTGAAAGTCCAATGCCTAAAAATATACTCAAAATAGTATCTGTAGTCATGCTTCTAATTTAAATTATTTTCAATAAACATTTCATCTTTAAAACCAATTAAATAAAGTTTTTCTTTAGCACGTGTAACAGCTGTATATAACCATCGAATGTAATCTTTGTTCATACCGTCCGGCAAATAAGGCTGTTCAACAAATATGGTGTTCCATTGTCCACCTTGTGACTTATGGCAAGTTATGGCATAAGAAAACTTAACTTGCAATGCATTAAAGTATTTATTGTTTTTTACTCCTAAAAAGCGCTTATAATTAGATGTTTCATTTTCATAATCTTTAGAAACTTCTTGATATAGTCGGTTAGATTCTTCATAACTTAGAGACGCACTTTCTACATCAATGGTATCTAAAAGTAGTACCGTTTCAAATGGTCGCATTCTTGGATAGTCAACCATTTTTACCTTTACTTCAGCAAATCGAAATCCATACAATTCTTTAATACTAAATATTTCGAGTACTTATACAATATAAACATTGGCTATCAAACCAGCTTCGGTTGTAGAATTCACCAAAAAATAGTTATTATTAACAACCATTAAATAATCTCCAGCTGACAACTCGCTTTCATTAAATAAAATACGTTGCCGTATTTGTTGATTATACATATTAGCACGCTTATTACTTCTAACTATAATAGCGGTTTCTTCATACCCTTCGTTACTGTAGGCGTCATTTATAGCATCCATAATCTCATAACCATCAATGAGTCTAACAATATCTTTAAATGGACCTACATTAAACTTAAAACTCTCGTAAATACTGGTTTCTAATACGGATCTAAGCTCAGTTGCATTATTCAGAATACCAGAATTTTGTTCTTGTCTTACGACTTCATCGAGTTCAATACCAATAACATCTTTATTGTAATTTAAACTAAGTTTATCTGGATTTAACGCAGGGCTTAAATCTGATTTTACAGGCGGCAATTGTGCTACATCACCTATTAAAAGTAACTTACAATGATGGCCAGAATATACATATTGCATTAAATCGTCTAATAATGATCCGTTTTCAAATAGTTTGGAATCAGAGGGAGTATCCGGAATCATAGACGCCTCATCAACAATAAAAATTGTGTCACGATGTTTGTTGGGTTGCATTACAAATTTTACTCCACCACCTCTATCCTTTTTTGGAAAATAAATTTTCTTATGAATTGTAAACGCTTCCTTTTTAGAATAGTTAGAAATAACCTTAGCCGCTCTACCCGTTGGTGCCAATAGAACAGCACTCTTTTTTACTTGCCACAAATTAGAAACAATAGTGCCTATTATACTCGTTTTTCCTGTTCCAGCATATCCTTTTAAGAGATAAATTGAATTTTTATTAGTGTCGAAAACAAACTGAGACAACTGCATTAACACCATATCTTGCTTAGAAGTTGGTGTAAATGGAAATTTAGATTTTAATAACGAATAGAATGCAGAAGCATTGGATATCATAAAGTAATATATATACAGCAATATAGCATTATTCTGTATTTTGTGTAGTCAAAATTTAATAAGTTCTAATTTTTGAATGATTTTCATTTAGATAGTTTTAACCAACAAAAAAAAATTGTAGATTTGCGAGAGACCTAATTAATAAATCAGAATATGTTAAATGTAATTATTGCCATTGTAGTCATTATACTATTAACCATTGGTATTGTTTGGTTAATAGACAAATTTGTACCAAAAAAGCTTAAACCTGTAATTAACATAGTACTTTGGGCAGCAATTATATTCCTAGGTTATTTAACCTTTAATTCGGTTTACGATGAAATTAGATTTAATAAACTCAAAGTAGAACGTTATAAAACTGTAATTGATCGTTTAATCGATATTAGGGATTCTGAATTAGCATATAAAGAAGTTAAAGGTGAATACACAAATAGTTTCGAAAAATTGATAGAATTTGTAGATTCTGGTGAAGTACCAATTACACAAAGACGAGATACATTGGTGTTAGATGCTGAAAGAACACTTGCTTTTGGTGGTGTTGAAACCTTCAAAACAATTACGTTAATTGACACTCTAAGTTTTTATTCAGTTAAAGATTCATTATTTAAAGGTAGTGATCGTTACAAAAACATGATGAATGTTGGTGTTGGTAAAGAAGGTGCTACATTTACATTAAAAGCAGGAAAAATTGATGATATTTCAGTATTCGAAGCTAGCGTAGCTAAAGCCATTATTTTAGATGACCAAGAGAAATATTTAATTGATAAAGAAAATCAAGTGGTGTCTGTAGATGGTGTTAATGGATCAGCTTTAACCGTAGGTTCTATGGAAGAAGTATTCACTAAAGGAAACTGGCCAAAAAGTTACACAAACAAAGAATAGTTTGAAAGAAAATAATATTAAAGAACTGTCCATTCAAATCAATTTGAATGGGCTTTCTTTTTGCATATTAAATAGAGAAACTAATACTATTGAGTTCCTCAAAACAATCACGTTTGAAAACAAATTAACGCCATTTGAGGTTCTCAATCGACTAAAAGATGAACTGAGTAGTAATACTGTCTATTCGGAAGATTTTGGTGCTATTATGGTAATACATCAAAATGAATTGGCTTCGCTTGTACCTAAGATGCTTTACAATCCAGATAACAAAGCAGACTATTTAAAATTTAACTCAAAGATCCTTAGAACAGATTTTATTACTGAAGATGAATTAATCATCAACGATAGTATAAATATTTATGTTCCTTATGTAAATATCAACAACTACATTTTTGATACGGTTGGTGAGTTTGTGTATAAACATTCATCGAGTATATTGATAGAAACAATATTACAACAAGAAAAGACTTCAGAAAATTCAATGGTCTACATAAATTGCAATAAAAGCACTATCGAACTGTTAGTGGTAAACAATGGTAAACTGCAATTATTCAATGTTTTTGAATACCATAGTAAAGAAGATTTTATATACTACGTCTTATTTGTGTTTGAGCAATTAAAACTAGATGTAGAATCGACTGTTATTAAATTAAGCGGAAATATTGATAAAGATGACGAATTATATAGCATTTTATATACCTATGTAAGACATATTGAATTTATCTCAACAGAGATAAAATTTACTATTTCAAATTCCATTGAAAACATAAATCTGCATCGTAATTTTCTAATTCTAAATTCCTTTTAATGCGCATTATTTCTGGTTTATTTAAAGGCAGACGCATTACAGCGCCAAAAAAGTTACCTGTGAGACCAACTACAGACATGGCAAAGGAAGCTTTATTTAATATTTTAAATAATCAGTATTACTTTGATGATATATCTGTCTTAGATTTATTTTCTGGTACAGGGAACATTAGCTATGAGTTCGCCTCAAGAGGCACTGAACAAATTACTTCGGTTGATGACAATTATGGTTGTATAAAGTTTATTAATGAAACAGCAGAATCTTTCGAAATGCCCATTAATACAATTAAAAGCGATGTGTTTAAGTATCTAGAAAAATCAAAACAAAAGCACACAATTATCTTTGCTGATCCACCTTATAATTTTGAATTAGATGCTTTTTCAAAAATCCCGGAATTAGTGTTTCAAAATCAACTACTAGAACAAGACGGATTATTAATTGTAGAGCACTCAAAACATACCGATTTAAGCGAAATAGAAAACTATTCTCACTCTAAAAGTTATGGCGGAAATATGTTTAGTTTTTTTAATAAAGAAACGTTAGAGTAAAAAACAAAGCTTCATGTTTCCATGAAGCCTGTTTAATATAAGCAAATCTATAAGCCGAATTCTGTACTCAAACGAGTCCTTATCATTTATCTACGTTTACTGTTACCAGTAAACTTTAGCTGCCTACCCTCTAGCATCGCGCGTGTACGCTCAAGCACTAGTTTACATGACATTGCACCACATAGAGTTTACCTGATTTCACTACAGCATTACCTGTACATACTTTCTGTTGCACTTTTCCTAGCCTTACAACTGGTGGCTGTTAACCACTATGCTTGCACTATGGTGTTCGGACTTTCCTCAGAGACATTTTATTATCACTGCGATAAGGCGATCTGCTTAGCGCAAAAATACATAAATTGTTAATAACTCATACTAAATTTAGGTGCTAAGAATCGGCTATTTAATCGTTATTCTTAAATTTGTAATTCATTATTTTTTTTAAAATTAAACAGCATCTAAAGATGCTGAAACAAGTTTAGCCTAAATTGGAACACTTCGTAGTATCAGCGCGCAAATACAGACCACAAACCTTTAAGGATGTTGTAGGTCAGCAAGCTATTACTAATACATTACTTAATGCTATTGAAAATAACCATTTAGCGCAAGCCTTATTATTTACTGGGCCTCGTGGTGTTGGCAAAACGACTTGTGCGCGTATATTGGCTAAAATGATAAATAGTGATAACAGCACAAGTGAAGATGAAGATTTTGCTTTCAATATTTTCGAACTCGATGCTGCATCAAACAATTCTGTTGATGATATTAGAAGTTTAACAGACCAGGTTCGTATTCCACCTCAAGTTGGAAAATATAAAGTCTATATTATTGATGAGGTACATATGCTATCGCAATCTGCTTTTAATGCATTCCTTAAAACTTTAGAAGAACCGCCAAAACATTGCATCTTTATTTTAGCAACTACAGAAAAACACAAAATTATACCTACCATATTGTCGCGGTGTCAAATTTTTGATTTTAAACGTATTACAGTAACAGATGCAAAGGAATATTTAAAATATATTGCGAAGGAACAAGGCGTTAGTGCAGAAGATGATGCACTTCATATTATAGCTCAAAAGGCAGATGGAGCCATGCGAGATGCATTATCAATTTTTGATCGTGTTGTTAGTTTTTCTGGTAAAAATCTAACCAGACAGGCCGTTACAGAAAACTTAAATGTACTAGATTACGAGACCTATTTTGCAAGTACCGATTATATATTAGAAAATAAAATACCAGATTTATTAATTCAATTTAATAGTATTCTTTCAAAAGGTTTCGATGGTCATCACTATATCGCTGGTTTAGCATCGCATTTTAGAGATTTAATGGTATGCAAAAATCCTGCAACAATAGAATTATTAGAAGTTGGTGAAGAGACCAAGCAAAAATATATGGCGCAATCTCAAAAAACGTCGAATAGCTTTCTAATGAAAGGAATAGACCTTGCTAACAGTTGTGACCTAAAATATAAAACCAGTAAAAATCAACGGCTACTGGTAGAATTAACATTGATGCAACTCGCCTCTATCACTTTTGATGGAGAAAAAAAAAAATAGGCACTTTATAATTCCACCTTCCTACTTTAAAGCCAAAGGTATTACTCCAATTCCTGTTGTAAAACCCAACAATGATGCAACGACTGGTGATATTACACCTAGTATTGAAAAGGAAGCTGCAAAGACACCTGTAAAGGCAAATACTAAGGTTGAATCCATTGTTTCAGAACCAGTAGAAATTTCTAAAATTTCAATTAATAAGCCAAATAAGGTCACATCCGGCTTATCATTAAAAAGTATTAAAGAAAAGAAAGAACACCTTATTCGTCAAATGGATGTGATTATTGATGAAGAAGACCTACCAAAAGAACCTGTTACACAAGAAGCCTTAACCAATGCTTGGAAGGCGTATACTGCAAAAATGGATACGAAAGGTGAAAAAATTATGGCTTCAATTTTGCAGATGGACGAACCTAAATTAAAAGGTACTACAATTTACCTCACCTATTCTAACAATACTAATAAAATTGAACTGGAACGTGCTGAGTTTCCATTAATGGCTTTTCTTAAAAAGACACTACTTAACTACGATTTAAGATTAGATATCACAGTAAATGAGGAAATAGCAAAAAAATATGCATTTACACCTTTAGAGAAGTATGAAAAGTTAAAGGAGAAAAACCCAAACATTGAAGTATTGAAAAGAACATTTGGATTAGATATATAATACCATGAAACAACTTCTAGGACTTTTATTGATCTTTTTTATTGCTTTTGTAAGTTGCGATAATAGAAAATCTCAAAGACAAGCACTTTCTGAGAGCATTGAAGAATTCGATAAAAACGCAAGTATTCAAGTAGATGTATACATACCTGAAACGTATTTTGAACGTATAGTAGATACCACCTTGAACAACGGCTTCAGAGTAACGATAAAAACATATACAGACACGAAAAACAATGTACTTTTTACAAAAATAAAAGACACTATAAATTATCAAACATTTTATAGGAATTTCAAATTTGAAATTAGTGTGTTAAATAATAACGAACTTATTTATTATGAATGCTTTAATAAGAAAAAAGTAAACAATTACTTCAAAATAAAAAACGGGTTAAATTCGCGCTCAAATTCACATAATTTTGAAAAACTTTCTGTATTAAAATCAATAGACATTAACCATAATCCATCGCATAAAAATAAAGTGCAAATAGATGTATTATACACTATACCAAAATCTAATAAATCTGTAGCTCATGCTATAATTATAGATGAATATGGAAAATATAATATTGTACAATTAGATATAAAATAATGATGTTAGGACTAAAATTACCAACAGATCCTAGATGGATTAATATTGTAGAAAAGAATATTGAAGATATTCTAACCGATCATGCGTATTGTGAGCAAAAAGCTGCAAGCACAGCAATTTCTTTAATCGTTAGTTTTCCGGAGTATACAGATCTTGTAAAAGAGATGGTTGAGCTTGTAAATGAAGAAATGAGCCATTTTAAAATGGTACATGATAAAATTTTAGATAATGGTTGGATACTAGGCAGAGATCGCAAAGATGACTACGTTATTGCACTTTTAAAATTCTTTCCAAAAGGTGGTAGTAGAACGACACAACTAGTGCATAGATTGCTGTATGCAGCACTAATTGAAGCGCGTAGTTGCGAGCGTTTTAGATTACTATCCGAAGAGTTGGAGGATAAAAAATTAGCGAAGTTCTACAGAAAGCTAATGATAAGCGAAGCCGGACATTACGCTATGTTTTTGAATTTTGCACGTCAATATGGCGTTCGTAAAGAGGTAGATAAAAAATGGGAAAACCTTCTTATTTTTGAAGCTGAAATAATGAAAGACTTAGGAAATAAGGAGACAATTCATGGGTAAAAAAAAGCCTCAACAAACGTTAAGGCTCAATTTAATTTTATTTAGTAGGGATTAAATCTTTATTCCAAAACCAAATTGAATTACATGATTTTTTGCTTTTGCATCTGTTAAGTCTTGATCTAAGACATTACTGAAACCATATGTTAATCTAGTATCTACAAACAATTCGTCTGTTATCATATACTCTAGTCCAGCCACACCAGAAAAGGCAAAAGTAGAAAATCCATCTTTATTTTTCCAGGTTTTCAAAGCAATTTGAGGTCCAGCCCCTATCGTCATACGATCAGACAATGCTACTCTTAATTGTATTGGAAGTTTTATATAATCAGCTCTAATAGCATCTTCTTTGGCCCCTTCTGCGGACCATTGTAATTCTGTACACAACGACACTTCCTCTGTAAATCCATAATCAACAAATCCTCCAAAAGCAAAACCGTTTCTGTGTTGGTTTACGAAAGAGGCATCCGGATCAAAATCTAAATGAGACACATTTAGCGCAACTCTTACCCCATATCTTACATCTTGAGACATACAGATACTAGCATAAGAAATTAATAATAAGGCAAATAAATATCTTTTCATAATTTTCAATTTGAGACCACTAATATAAATTAATTTGTAAAACTCTTATTAATTTATAGACTTTTAAACTAAAAAAAAGGCAATAAAGATGTTTTTACCTATTATACTTCCAAGCCCATACTGGAAACAGTTTTAAAATAAATACTTTTTATTACACCATCTGAAAGCCCAATTTTAGGAACATAAATGTCTTTTGCACCACTCCATTTCATGGCAGATAAGTATATTCTAGTTGCGGGAATTATTACATCTGCTCTATCTTGGTTTAAGTTAAGATTAGTAATTCGCTCTTCATAAGTAAATTTTTGAAGGGATTTATAGTAGCTAGACAAATAAAAGTAAGTTAATGGCTTGCCAATATCTTTTCCAGATATCTTAAAAATCTTATTAATATTACCACCAGAACCAATTAGTGCTATTTTATAATATTTCTTGGTGTTTTCTTTTATCCACACCTCTAGTTTTGTCCAGGTTTTCTTTTTCACAATATTGTTTAACAATCTCACCGTTCCTATTTTAAACGATTTGGATTGAATTTTTTTACCATTATGAATTATTGAAAATTCAGTACTTCCACCTCCAACGTCAACATACAAATACGTTTTATTTGGATTGATAAAATTCTTTAAATCAGTTGCTGCGATAATTGCAGCTTCTTCATCACCATCAATGATGTCTATTTTTATACCACAATCTTCTAATATTTTATCCGACAACTGTTTGCTGTTATTAGATTCTCGCATTGCAGAAGTTGCACAGGCTTTGTATCTCTCAACATTATGAGATTTCATTAAAAGACTAAAAGCTTTCATCGTATCTAGCATACGAGCTTGGTTGTATTCTGAAATTTCACCATTCAAAAAAACATCTGCACCTAATCTAATCGGTACGCGAACTAATGAATTTTTTTTAAAAACTACAGGCTGATCATCTAGCTCAATAATGTTAGAAATTAATAATCTAACTGCATTAGATCCAATGTCTATTGCGGCATATTTTTTAATATTCAGCATGTTAACTTTTTAATTTATTTAAATAGTAATTGTACGTTTCAAATTGAGCTCTAACTTTTTCTTTATCATTTTTACGATAGGTATTGTCTTGAGATTCGTTAATAATACGCGCTTTTACATTATCATTCCAACAAATATCAAATAAATCTAACAACTCTTTTTTAATATCTTCATCATAAATAGGGCAACTAACCTCTACTCTAGTATCGATATTACGTGTCATCCAATCTGCAGATGAGATATAAATCTTTGGATTATCGTTATTAGAAAAAACATATAATCGTGTATGCTCTAAGAACTTGTCAATAATACTTATAATCTCGATATTTTCGCTCATTCCTTTTACACCTGGTACCAAACTACAAATACCTCTAATAATCATTTGAATTTTCACACCTGCTCTACTTGCTTCATATAGTTTGTCAATCATTTTATAGCTACTTATGCTATTCATTTTTAACTTTATATATGCTGGCTTTCCATTTTTTGCACTTTCTATTTCATTATCAATTAAGGCAAATATCCTAGTTTGAGTGTAATGAGGTGACGTAATAATGTGCCTATACGTTTTGATTTTATAATTAACTTCAAAAAAGTCGAATACTTTATTAATATCCTTCAATATTTCTGAATTTGCCGTAAATAGTGTAAAATCTGTATAAATTTTTGCTGTTGATTCATTGAAATTCCCTGTACTTATAAAGCCATATCTAACTAGTTTGTTGTTTTCTTCACGCTCAATCACACACATTTTACTATGTACTTTTAAACCAGTAACACCAAAAAGCATAGTTACTCCTTCATCTTGCATTTGTTCAGCATAATTGATATTTGCTGTCTCATCAAAACGAGCTCTTAATTCTATAGATACTGTAACCTTTTTACCATTTTTCGCTGCATTTATTAAAGAACTCGCTACATGCGAAATTTGAGCTAATCTATAAATAGTAATCTTTATGATCTTTACTTTCGGATCTAAAGCGGCTTCCCTTAAAAATTTAACGATATAAGAAAAGGTATGGTATGGAGTATATACCAGATAGTCTTTTTTAGCTATAGTTTCAAAAATACTACCCTGTAAACTAAGTCCTTTTACTGGTAGAGGACTAATTTTATCGTATAATAAGTCTGTTCTTCCTAAACTAGGAAAACTCATATAATCCCTTCGGTTATGATAACGGCCACCAGGAATAATACTTTCTTTTTTACGAATATTCATTCGCTCTAAAAGGAAATTTAAAGTATCGTCATCAATATTTTTGTCATACACAAAACGAACAGGATCACCACTTTGTCTATCCTTTACACTTTCAGATAATTTATCAATATAACTTTTACTTAAATCACTATCAAAATCTAACTCACCATCTCGAGTTATTTTAATCATATGAGCACTAATGCTATCATAATTAAAAATGTTGAAAATATCATTTAAACAATATCTTAAAATATTGTCTATCATAATTATATAATTACTATCACCTATACTTGGTAGCACAACAAAGCGATCCATTGCTGACGATATTTCAATTAATGCAACCTGATCTTTACCAAGAGAACTAGACATTTTCACTGTTAAATACGCCGAAATATCTTTTAACTCAGGTAAATCTACATCCTCGTTTAACATAATAACAACAAGAGCTGGGCTAATTACATGATAAAAATAATTTTTAATAAATTTATGATGAACTTCATCTATTTCATCCTCATTAATTACAAAGATATTTTCAGTTTTGAGCTCTATATCAATTTCTTCTAAGATTTCTAAACTATAACTTTGTTGCTTTATTACAACTTTCGTTATTTCTTCTAAAAGATCACCTGCCTTTATTCCACCTAACTGACTTTTCCCACCTTTTCCTGCTTCATATATCCGTTTAACAGTAGCATATCTAACTTTAAAAAATTCATCCAGATTGTTAGAAAATATGCCTAAAAAACGTAATCGCTCGATAAGTGGTACGTTTTCATCTGCAGCCTCTTGCAGAACCCGCTCATTGAACTTTAACCAGCTTAATTCTCTGTTTATATATATGTTTTTATCTTTTGTCATCATTTTAATTCCTTCGGAATAATTATTAAATCAGTTGTTCCTTTTCTCAAATCTTTCCAATTATCAATCTCAAATTTGATTTTTACTAATCCACTTGTGGGAAGATTATCTATAAAAATGTTTCCAAATATATTAGAAATAGATGTGAAAGCATGATTATGACCAAATATCATTATATCATCACAATCATTTGGTAAAGCTCGAATAAATTCAATTACACTGTCGCCTCCAAAGTCATATAGTGCTTCGACAATTTTTATTTCTTTTTCTGATAAATTAAAATGGCGGGAAAATATTCTACATGTACTTAGTGCTCTATTTGCTGGACTAGAAAATATTTTTTCAGGAATTTTATTTTGCTTAACAAATTGAGAAGCAACTAAATTAGCGTCATTAATACCTCTAGTTTTTAGAGGTCTATTTCTATCAGAAACATCAAAATTCCATGATGATTTTCCATGTCTAACAAGTACGATTACTTTCATTTCTCTTATCGTTTAAATGCGTTTTTTTTCGGCAAAACGTTGTGTAATTCAGTTTTAACGAGTATTTTGCCCCCTTAACACTAATATTTGCTTGTATTATAAGATATAAGTTCATTTGTTTTGTAAAATTAATGTAAATGACCCCAAATCAAAAACATATTAATCAATTCGTTATTTCGTTTACGTTAACAAAACTTCCCTCTAATTTTTTACAATTAACAAATTTAAAAATGTTGCTTAAGAGCTAAGTGCTTTTCAATACAAATATTTATTTGGAACAAGCATTTATGATTTCGCAGTTTTTAAAGATATTATAAGTTATCATGTACAGTATGAAAAACAAATACAATTGTATTTCAGTCTTAAGTATAACAAAAGCTATCATTATAGCTTTACTTGTTATATTTCCAAGTATGCTAATAGCACAGCAATCACCTTCTATTCAAACGGGAGTAACATTTCAGTGGGTGGACACGCAGGCAAATAATAGTGATCCTGCAACCATTCAGTCCGTTACGATTGGAGGAGTTGAATATAATACTTTTGTCGTACCTACAAGTTATGAGATGACACGTTTAGGGCCAGATGGTCATAATCCAAACAATATTATGCAAAATGGCGCTATGGTTGGGGGTAATAGTAGTGGAGCTAATTGGAACACAAATGCAATTAATACATTTCAAGATAAAAACTTAAATCATTACTTTTCTGCAATTCCTAATGGTCAAAATATTTGTTCTGATTTTTCAGCCGTACAGACAACAAATGCACAAAAGCAAACTATTTTTTATAGTCCAGCCATTCCAGCAAATCAAGATGGAGTTCTAGCTGTTACGGAAAGAGGTGGTAATAACTGTTACTATCTTGAAATATGGGGAATACCCGAAGGTGGTGGTTCTGAACAAAAACTAGGAGAAACTTTCGTACGAAGTGTAGGCGATTATCGGAATTGTACTTTCGCGCCACCAGTAGCTGGTTCTGATTATTGGCAATCTGGTCGTTGCAACGAAAATGGACAAACCGTTGGTATTGGTCTATTTTATTTGAATAACATTGCCCCAACTGGATCAAAAATAACAAAAATTGAATTTGTTGGTGCGTCAAGAGATCATGGTGATGGGAAATTCTTTTTACTTCAAAAATATGCTGTTGATCAACAAAATATTAATTGTTTTGACACAAGATACGATGGGGATTTAAGTATTAACAATAATGCCCCTGAGAACTCAACATACAGTCTAATGTCAGGTCCTACACCTACGGGTCTTTCTTTTAGTCTAAATTCTGATGGTACATATAGCTATTTACCAACTGCTGGATATATTGGTGCTGTAACTTTTGAATATCAATTATGTTTGCCAGCTCCAAATAGCTCTGTATGTGATATAGCGACTGCAACTATAGACTTCATAGAATTACCACTTATACCAGAAGCCACTGTCAGTTGTGGTTCTGTTAATGATGACTTTTCTATCTCTGTTACTAGTCCGCTAGGTTCAGAGTTTGAATATTCTATAGATGGTGTTTCTTATCAAAGTTCACCGGATTTCAACAATTTATCTGAAGGTTCATACTCAATATATGTGAGACCTACTTTGACCATGTGCGATAACATGAATCCTAATCCTGTTGTTCTAGATAATTTAGAACTTTCAGGAACAACATCTAATGTATTATGTAAACTAGAGGACACTGGTGCAATAGATATATCGGTATCTGGTGGAAAACCTCCTTACACTTATTCTTGGAGTAACTCATCTACATCAGAAGATATCTCAAATGTATTTGCTGGAACTTATACGGTTACAGTTACGGATGCATATGGATGTACAATATCAGATGACTTCACAATCGATCAACCGGTTGACGAATTAGCATCTACAATTAGCTCAAAAACTGATGTACTTTGCAATGGTGATAATACAGGTGCAATAGACTTAACTATTTCTGGTGGTACTGCACCTTATACGGTATCTTGGGATAATGATTCAACAGATCAAGACCTATTTGGTATTGCTGCTGGTGTTTATAATGTTAATATTACAGATGCTAATGGGTGTACTACGACAAATCAAGCAACTATTAACCAACCAACTGAGGTATTAGCTGCCAACGTAACCAATATTACAAACATAGATTGTATTGGAAACACTGGAAGTATTACGGCTGAAGGTTCTGGTGGAATCCCACCGTATTCATACTCTATCGATAACGGAGCAACATCCCAAGCTACTGGATTTTTTGAAAATTTAGCCGCTGGAAACCATACGATTTTAATAACCGATTCTAATGGTTGTACAATCAGTGTCAACGGTACCATTAATACAGATGATACTGAAAGCCCCGGAATTACTGTACCAACTACAATAATTATAGAAGGTTGTTCTGTTTCTGATATCACATTAACAAATGCTGTATTTGCTTTTAATGATATGCAGTCTGGAGATATAAAAGCCGTTTTTGCTTCTAATCCTAATTATACAGCTACAGACGATTTTAATATTGCGAGTATTACTTATATAGATGCAATAACATCTACAAATAATTGTCCAATTATAGTTCTAAGAACTTTTACAATTTCAGATAATTGCGATAATACTGCTACGGCATCACAAACTATTAGTGTTGAAGATACAACACCACCAACACTAACACTTCCTGCAGA
>ERZ1048872.1115-NODE-1115-length-23971-cov-9.373265_pt1 | contig 23971 bp, 20 predicted proteins | sample MGYA00383100_ERZ1048872 | MGnify/ENA primary metagenome ERZ1048872 (study PRJEB29581, sample SAMEA5548370) | metagenome | biome: marine; feature: coastal; material: water | depth 50 m | study: Short-term variability in the microbial, nano- and picoplankton...
ACGTGCCAAAGGTATTTTCTAAACCAACCGAAATGTACGCGGCTAGCGCAACGGGGTAAACCTAAAGTGATAAAAAACCTCTAGCGTCGGTCGAGAGATTAAAAAATCCGCAAATCTTCATGCCGCATAAGCTGGATTTTGAGACCAGAGACCGATCGTGTAAATTATTGGCCTATACTCGTTTCGCAGAAATGATGAGGTCTGTTGGCGCGCCAAATTAGATTTGCCGTACAAAACGCCACTATTCGCCAGCGATATGATAACTGGCGGCCCCTCATGTGCCGCCGCATGCAGCGCCACAACCTCTTCTAACGCATCATTTAAATTGGCTGCGGCGAAGATAACAGGGGGTTTTTGCGCCTGTTCCACAACCGCTATGGCCGCTTTTAAACACAATAAAAAAAACAGAAAAACCCGGGGAAGATGAGGAACTCGAATACTCATTCGGGTTTTGCGGGCAGCTCCAAATCTGACCAATATTGGGAAAACTTTGGAAAATTCCACGTCATATGATAATGGCGCGATGTCACGGGCGTGCCAATTTTCATATCTTTCACCAATGAGGGCTTCAGGGCATGCCCCGAAAAGGTCAGCGCGACCTGTGATTTTCTACGCGCCTGCACCCAAGGCAAGCGGCATATGAAACCAGAATAATCCCATCCCACGGTCATATATTCGGTGGTAAATTTACTGGCCAATGCACGCGGAAAGACCCGAGTTTTTCCGCGGGCAAAATAACTGATAAACCGTTCATCCGTTTTACAAATACGATCAAGGGGCCATTTATGGGTGATGCCACGCCAGCGCACATAGCCAAATTCTTTCTTAAACGCGTCGGGCAAGCCTGCAAATTCTCTTGGGTAGAAGGCCATAATCGGACTATTGCCGTAATAGTAGTAATTCTTCGCGAGCAGCCGCGCCAAGGGCATGGCCCGCCACCAAGGAATATAATGCCCACGGCACATATACATCCCGCCGGTTTTTTCCACATCGGCAACTAATTTTGCCACATCGCCCAAAATCATCGTGTCCAAATCAAAAAATACGGTCGGCAGATCCGGACTTAAAACGCCCGGAACGAAAATAGACAGCTTCAGCCGGCAGCCTTTTTTCATCGTTTCATACCAATCTCCCCAATCGGGAAAGGGTTGCACATCAATGAAATCACCCAATCCCTCTGGATCATCGGTCACGCATATAAAACGCACGTTTCGCGATGCCATTTTCTGCAGATTTAAAAGCGTGTTGTTCACATGGTTCGCAGAATAACGATCGCCCCATTTCACCACCACAACCTGCATCATACTGAAACCTCTTTTTGTTTAGCGCCTACATTCGCGCCGCCCAGAATGCCAACGGGCACGCGCTCTGTGCATAAAACGTTGCTCACCGCGCTGTCTAGCCCTAATCAATGTAACCCATGCTCGGCAGGATGCAGCCCAGAGCGTGGCTTTATAAATCCACCCCGCCCGATTGACAGGGCTTAAGCCCGCGCACCCGGCCCATAGCGTGCTGTCAACCTGTTGGCTCCACGCCTTTAGAGGCCGGTTTTACAGCGCGGGTTTCTATCCAAATATTCATATAATTTGCACCAAAAATTACCAAAGCTCCGAGCACCACATAGATGTCAATCACCTCACCATATAGGCTAAAGCCGACCAACATGATCACCGGCAAACGCAATAAATCCACCGGCACCACAACGGTGGCCGGGGCTAAAGACAAGGCGCTGGTCAGGCATAGATGCGCAAATAATCCAGCGCAGGCAATCAGCACGACCCAAGGCATGTTGCTTAAAGATGGCAATGCGATATCGCCATCAGCGCCCGCGCAAACGGCCCCAAAGACCAGCTGCATCAACGTCATGTAAAACAACACCGTCCAAATGGTTTCGCTGCGCGTCAATCGTTTTGTCGCCATAATGGATCCAGCAAATCCGATCGCGGCGATCGCACCGGCCACCACCCCCCAACTTAGCGTATCGGGCGTTGGGCGGGTGACCAGCAGCACCCCAAGCAACCCCAAAGCACCAGCCAATATGCGGGTTTTGCTCAATCGTTCGCCAAGCACCAAGGGAGCCAAGAGTAAAACCCATAAGGGCGCGGTGAACTCCAAGGCAAACACCTCGGCCAGCGGCACCACAGTAATGGCAAAAAACCATAAATTCTGACCGGTGAAATGGCAGATATTGCGCGCCAGATGAACGGGTAGGTGCCGCGTTGAGATCGCCTTGATTTGGCCGAAATACAGACCAAAGGCCAACACCAAAGCCGCCCCGACCGCACTGCGAAACAGCATGATTTCAAACGTATCAAGTTGGAAGCTAACAGCGCGCCCGGCAACCGCCATGGCTGTAAAGCTTGCAATCGCCCCGAACATATAAATCGTGGCACGCAGCAAATGCGAGTTTTGCGTTGTCACCAGTTTCCACCTTCCTTTTGCGTTGCCAGACGGGCCAGATTGTCTTGGCTTTGCAAACCCGTATCGCTCTATCAGAACCCACCCTGCTAGAGGGAAGCGTCCGCGTTGTACAGACAAAACAAGGGCCTGCGCTGGTGCAAGGGGCGCATCGGGCGCGCCAGATTCAATTTGACCTTGGGCGCTGCACTGTCTACCTAGCTGAAAGATCTCGAGAGGCCCAACCGATGATATATTCTTCTGCAGAGCAATGGCAAAACGCGCCGCATAAACGGGTGGTACTTTTTGGCATGTCAGGTTTGGGCAAAACCTATATGTCCAATATTTTGCGCGACACCGGCAGTTGGTTTCACTATTCGGTCGATTATCGGATCGGCACACATTACATGGGCGATTACATCACGGATAGCATCAAGCGCAAAGCGATGGATGTGCCCTATCTGCGCGAGCTTCTATTGTCTGACTCGATCTATCTGGCCTCAAACATCACCTTTGAGAACCTGGCGCCGCTATCCACTTATATGGGCAAACCGGGCGCTGAGGCCAATGGCGGCGTGCCGTTTCAAGAGTATCGCAAACGTCAAGAACAGCATCGCCGCTCGGAAATCGCCGCGTTACTCGACACGCCAGAATTTATCGGCCGTGCCGAAGATATATATCAATATGATCATTTTATCTGCGATTGCAGCGGCTCAATCTGCGAAGTTGTTGACCCATTTGATCGCGATGACCCTGTGCTAAAATCGCTTAGTGAAACTGCGCTTTTGGTTTGGATCAAGGGCAACGCAGCGCATACGCAAGAACTCGTTCAGCGTTTTGATAAAGCCCCCAAACCCATGTATTACCATCCTGATTTTCTTGTTGAAAAATGGACCCAATATCTTGCCGACCAAACCCTGCAAGAGCACCAAGTAAATCCAGATAATTTCATTCGGTGGATATATGCCGAGGCTTTGGCGCATCGCCAGCCGCGCTATGAGGCAATGGCCAATTGGGGCGTTACCGTTGACGCCTCTGAGGTTGCGCGCGCCAAAAGCGAAGAAGATTTTAGCGCTTTAATCGGCCAAGCGCTCGCCGCCAAAGCTGCCCCTTAACGGGTCTAGGAAAAATCTTTGTAAAGTAATTTGGGTATCAGAAAGACAAACAATGCCACTTAAAATTCCAGCGAACCTACCTGCCTTTCAAGTTTTGAAGCAAGAGGGCGTGATGGTGATGAGCGATGATGACGCTGCCCGACAAGATATCCGCCCCTTAAACATCGGTTTGCTGAATTTGATGCCCAAAAAAATTCAAACCGAAAACCAGTTTTCGCGCTTGATTGGCGCAACACCGCTGCAAATTAATCTATCTTTGATCCGGATGAGCGAACATCATACCAAAAACACCGCGGCAGAACATATGAGCAGCTTCTATCGTGCCTTCCAAGACGTCAAAGCAAGCGGTGAAAAATTTGATGGCCTGATCATCACCGGCGCGCCAATTGAGCATCTGCCCTTTGAGCAGGTGACCTATTGGGATGAGCTTCAAGAGGTGTTTGAGTGGACGCAATCGCATGTGCACGCAACCTTTGCCGTCTGTTGGGGTGCAATGGCGATGCTCAACCATTTTTATAAAATTCCCAAATATGATTTAACCGCAAAGGCTTTTGGATGCTTTGCACAAACTAATTTGGATCCGACCTCCCCTTTTCTGAGGGGGTTTTCAGATCAATGCGTTATCCCAGTGAGCCGCTGGACCGAAATCAGCCAAACCGATATTGATCACCATTCCGGCTTGACCACGCTTTTGGGTAGCCCCGAAGTTGGCCCCTGTTTGGTGCAAGATCCCGCTCGTCGCGCGTTGCACATTTTCAATCATTTTGAATATGACAGCGACACCCTGAAACAAGAATATGACCGCGATGTTGCGTCGGCGACAGATATCAACGTGCCGATCAATTATTATCCAAATAATGATCCGAGCAAAGCGCCGCAAAACCGATGGCGCAGCCATGCGCATTTACTTTACGGCAATTGGATCAATGAAATATATCAAACAACACCTTTTGATCCTGCCCAAATCGGTCAGCCCCTTTCAGACCCGCGTTAATTTTGCGCCTTTTGAGATAAGCGCCACGTATCGGGATCAATGGCTAGACAGGCCTCAACGGCCGCATTTGCAATCACTGAAACCGTTCCGTTTTCGGGATCAGTCACATTCATACCGCCTTTTACAACCGTTACATTTGCCCGCCCGCGGGGCAGCGATGCGGCAACCACCTGCGCATCCACACGCTCTGGGCACATGGCTGCAATGGTCACATTCACCTGCATCTCTGCATGATCCAACGCTAGACTGCGAAACAAAACCAGTGAACTGTGATGCAGCGCATCTTGTACCGCCCGACACGCCGCTTTCGTGTAATCTTCGCCGTAAAGATCATTGCCGCTGCCCATTTCCAGAATAATACGTTTCATTGCTGCAGCTCCAAATCAAAATAAACCAATATCGCGGCATTTGCGATGATCGTCGCAGGCCCGTCGGGCTGGTTTGGTCGCGGTATTTCCAACCCGCCAACAGCCCCTTTGATTGAAACGTGCCCATAAGGAAATAGAGCCTGTAAAGCCTTAAAATCCAAGGCATCGGGGTTTGGCACCGCGATTTCAACATCGATCAACATGGCCTCCTTTGGAAATCCAAACGCCTCCGCAAGACTGACTGAATTATGCCATAAGGCGTTTTCTATCGCCCGTTGCGCGGCCTTGGTGGAACTGCCGCTGCGCAGGGCCGTTCCCATCCCAAGTTCCATAAGCATTCGTTTCTTCGCCAATTTTATCCAACCTCTACCTGTGGAAACCCGTCTTCTTTTACCCAAGGCCCTCGGGTGAATTATCGCAAGTCTTTCACAGGCCCTCAGGAATGGAAAGCGCCAAAGGCAGCCATATTTTAAAAGCAATTGTCCAATTACGACACAGCGTCGCAAATAAGCCAGACTAAGAGGCTACAAGCTTCAAAACTTGGCCCACAGGTTCAAGGATTTGGCATATGCAAGCTGAAGCTTCGATTATTCAACTGATCTGCTGCACCATTGGCGCGGAACGCGGCCGGGCGGCCCGCGGTGCTCCGATCAATTAGACGCAACCCGCGCCATTTCAAGTTGACAAATCACTTTTCGGACGAAGCTATGACAGAACAAATTATCCGCCGTGCAGGAGGGCGCTCTGCCCGAAGATCTGCGCGCAATGCCCCCCTCGCAGATCACTTGCGCCCCGTACGCGCTGGCCTTGAAGGCGGGCGATTTAACCCGCTGAGCCCACAAGCTGAAGACCGCATACACGCAGCTGTGCTTGACGCTTTGGAACAAATCGGCTTGGCCGACGCCCCCCCCAGCGGCATCGAATATATGACGAATGCCGGCGCAATTTTAGGCAATGATGGCCGCCTTCGCTTCCCGCGCAGTTTGATCGAAGACACCATCGCGCGGGCAAACCGCTCGATCACGCTTTACGGGCGGGATCCAAAACATGATCTGGAATTATCGGGAAGTCGGGTGCATTATGGAACCGCGGGGGCTGCGGTCCATGTGGTGGATGTCGATGGGCGCGCTTATCGCGAAAGCACGGTGCAAGATTTATTTGATGCAGCCCGGATAACCGACACGCTCGACAATATTCATTTTCTGCAACGCCCGATGGTGTGCCGTGATATCCCCGATAACAGAGAGTTGGATCTCAACACCGTGTATGCCTGTAGCGCAGGCACAACCAAACATATCGGAACCTCTTTCACAGAACCTAGTTTTGCCGCAGATGCGTTGGAGATGTTGCATCTGATCGCAGGCGGAGAAGACGCGTGGCGCGCGCGTCCCTTCATGTCAAATTCAAACTGCTTTGTGGTTCCGCCGATGAAATTTGCCACCGAAAGCTGCCTGGTGATGGAACGCTGCATCGCGGGCGGCATGCCAATTTTATTGCTCAGCGCTGGGCAAGCCGGGGCCACGGCGCCGGCCCCTATTGCGGGTGCTATCGTGCAAGCGGTTGCCGAATGCCTGGCCGGGTTGGTCTATGTAAACGCGGTACAACCTGGGCATCCGGCGATTTTTGGAACCTGGCCTTTTGTGTCAGATTTGCGCACAGGCGCAATGTCTGGGGGCAGCGGCGAACAGGCGCTTCTCAGCGCAGGATGCGCGCAAATGCATCGGTATTACGACTTGCCCGGCGGCGCTGCGGCGGGGATCGCGGATGCAAAACTTCCCGATATGCAAGCCGGCTGGGAGCAGGCGACGTCAAATGTAATGGCTGGCTTATCGGGGCTGAATATGGTCTATGAAGCCGCTGGAATGCACGCATCGCTTTTAGGCTTCTGCCTGGAATCGCTTATTTTGGGCGATGATTTGATCGGCCAAGCTTTGCGCTGCGTGCGCGGTATCGAGGTCACAGAAGACACGGTCAGCGTTGACGTGATCCGCGCCACCTGTTTGGAGGGGCCCGGCCATTACCTCGGCTCTGATCAGACCTTGGCCTTGATGCAAACCGAATATATTTATCCCGCTTTAGGCGATCGGACCTCGCCAAAAGAATGGGAAGAATTGGGTAAGCCAGATCTGCTTCAAAAAGCCACGGCGCGCAAAACTGAAATTTTATCGCGCCCTTCCGCGGCCCGTTTTGACCCCGCGATCGACAGCGTCATACGCGATAGGTTTAAGATCCACCTGCCCGCTTAGCGCCTGCAGAATATCAGGGATATCCCAATCGGGGCTTGATCCAGCGCTGTAATCCTATTTTTCGCCCAATTGGGCCCTATCTGCTCTGGCCTTTTGGGGCCAGAGCAGATAGGCGAGCCGCAACTAAAGATACAAAAGGGCACCAAATATGGATCTTCGCAATATTGCGATCATCGCGCACGTTGATCATGGCAAAACCACCCTCGTGGATGAATTGCTGAAACAGTCGGGCGCTTTTCGCGCCAATCAAGCCGTGGCCGAGCGCGCCATGGACAGCAATGATCTGGAACGCGAGCGCGGCATCACCATTTTGGCCAAAGCCACGTCGGTGGAATGGAAAACCACCCGGATCAACATCGTTGACACACCTGGCCACGCCGATTTTGGCGGTGAAGTTGAACGCATTCTCAGCATGGTCGATGGTGTGGTTCTGCTCGTCGATGCGGCAGAGGGTCCAATGCCGCAAACCAAATTCGTTACGGCCAAAGCTTTGGCTTTGGGCCTGCGCCCGATCGTTGTGCTCAACAAGGTGGATAAACCCGACGCCGAGCCCGATCGTGCTTTGGATGAATGTTTTGATTTATTCGCCTCGCTTGGCGCCAATGATGATCAGCTTGATTTTCCGCATATGTACGCCTCTGGCCGCGCGGGTTGGGCAGATCATGAGCTTGATGGGCCGCGTAAAGATCTCTCAGCCCTGTTTGATCTGGTTGTGAACCACGTATATGCGCCCAAACAAACCGCTCAAATCGGCAATGATTTTCAAATGCTGGCCACCACATTGGGCAATGACCCTTTTGTTGGGCGCATTTTGACCGGTCGGGTAGAGAGCGGCAGCTTGAAGGTTGGCGCCACCATCCAAGCGCTGACCCGGTTGGGCCAAAAAATCGAACAATTCCGCGTTACGCGCATACAAGCCTTCCGCGGCCTTGCGCCGCAAGATATTGAACTGGCCGAGGCCGGCGATATCGTCTCGCTGGCCGGTATGAGCAAAGCCACGGTTTCAGATACGCTCTGCGCCTTAGCCGTTGATACGCCGCTGCATGCCCAGCCCATCGACCCGCCAACGATCACGGTCACCTTTGGCATCAATGACAGCCCACTTGCCGGACGCGAAGGCAAGAAAGTGCAAAGCCGCGTGATCCGCGAGCGCTTGCTGAAAGAAGCCGAAAGCAATGTTGCAATCAAAATCAGTGAAACCCCCGGGGGAGAGGCGTTTGAAGTCGCCGGTCGCGGCGAATTGCAAATGGGTGTTTTGATCGAGAATATGCGCCGCGAAGGCTTCGAATTATCAATCTCACGCCCACAAGTTTTGATGCGCGAAGGCGAAAACGGCGAGCGCCTTGAGCCAATTGAAGAAGTGACGATCGATGTAGATGATGAATATTCCGGCACTGTGATCGAAAAAATCACCGGCACGCGCAAAGGCGATCTGGCGGAAATGAACCAGACGGGCAATGGCAAAACGCGGATTATCGCCCATGTTCCTTCACGCGGATTGATCGGATATTATGGCGAGTTCTTAACCGACACCCGCGGAACGGGCGTGTTGAACCGGGTGTTCCACGAATGGGCACCGTTTCGCGGAACTATACCCGGGCGCCGCGCCGGTGTGTTGATTTCTATGGAAAACGGCGTCTCCGTTGCTTATGCACTCTGGAATCTAGAAGAGCGGGGCCGTATGTTTATTGGCGCGCAAGCCCCTATTTATCAGGGCATGATTATCGGAGAACATAGCCGAGATAATGACCTTGAGGTAAACCCGCTTAAGGGCAAAAAGCTCACCAATGTCCGCGCGTCGGGAACCGATGATGCGGTCAGGCTGACCACGCCGATTCAAATGTCGTTGGAAGAGGCCATTGCCTATATTGATGATGATGAGTTGGTCGAGGTGACACCCCAGTCCATCCGCCTGCGCAAACGGTATCTGGATCCGCATGAGCGCAAACGGATGTCAAAAACAAAATAAATGAAAGGGCGTGCAATGCACGCCCTTTATCGTTAGGCCTCTGCGCCGCCGTTAAGCCTGTAATAAGGCTTCAACCGCCTCAACCGCCTGCGCGGCATTGCTGATATCGCTGCCACCGCCTTGCGCCATATCGGGGCGACCACCGCCGCCTTTGCCGCCCAAAAACGGCACCGCAGCCTTGACCATATCAACCGCCGAGATGCGATCGAGCAAATCGCTTGAAACGCCCGCGCACACCGCCACTTTACCCCCTAGATCTGCGATCAAAAGCACCGCGACCGATCCGATTGACGCCTTGTGGCTGTCAATCAGAGCCGGCAAATCTTTGCCCGAAACGCCGCTGACAACTTGCCCTAAAAACGCAACACCATTCACCTCTTTGGCCTGCGGCGCATCCGCTTGGCCCGCCCCCCCGGCCAATGCCAGTTCACGGCGCAATTGTGCCACTTCATTCGCAAGCGTTTTGCGTTCCTCCAGCAAAGCCGCCACGCGGCCCTCCAAATCGGGCATCGGTGCTTTCAACGCGCTTGCCAGCCCTGAAACGACCGCGCTTTGCTGCGCAAGATGCGCGGATGCCGCGGCCCCTGTCAACGCCTCAACGCGGCGCACGCCGGCGCTGCTGGCGCTATCGGATAAAATCACAAACCCGCCAATATCACCGGTTTGCGCAACATGCGTGCCACCACAAAGCTCTAAAGAATAGGTTGTTTGATCCATGCCTTTGCCAGATTCTTTGGCCTGGCCCATCGAAACAACGCGCACCTCATCGCCATATTTTTCCCCAAACAGCGCTTGTGCGCCGATGGCACGGGCATCATCAGGTGTCATGATGCGGGTGGTAACAGCGCTATTTTGCCGGATATACGCATTCACTTCGGTTTCTACGATTTGCAACTCTTGCGCCGTTAAGGCCTTGGCATGGCTGAAATCAAACCGCAAACGATCCGCAGCATTTAGTGAGCCGCGCTGTGCAACATGCGCGCCCAAATGGCCGCGCAACGCCTCGTGCAGCAAATGCGTGGCGGAATGGTTTCCGCGGATCGCGCTGCGCCGCTCGTGATCCACTGCCACCGAGCAGCCGATCCCGGGTTGCAAATGCCCGCTGGTAATTTCTGCATAATGCAGGAAAACACCCGCCACTTTCTTGGTATCGGTGATCCTCGCGGTGCCGGTTTCACAGCTTAGCACCCCCTGATCACCCACCTGACCACCGCTTTCGGCGTAAAACGGCGATTGATTTAACACCACAAGAACGCTTTCGCCGATTTGCGCCTGCGCAAGGTTTTTACCATCGCTCACAAGGTTCAAAATTTGCGCCTCGGCGCTTTCGGTATCATAACCCAGAAAATCGGTGGTGCCATATTGCTCAGCAATATCGAACCAAAGGCTTGAATCTGCAGCCTCGCCCGTGCCCGACCAAGCGGCGCGCGCTTTTGCCTTTTGATCGGCCATAGCGGCCTCAAACCCCGGCAAATCAACGCTTCTGCCTTTTTCGCGCAACGCATCTTGGGTTAAATCAAGCGGAAACCCATAGGTATCGTAGAGTTTAAACGCTGCTTGGCCAGACAATTCAGCGGCTTGCGGCAAACCGGCCACCTCATCATCTAACAGCTTCAAGCCGCGCTCTAACGTTTGCCGGAAGCGGGTTTCTTCTAACTGCAAGGTTTCTTCTATCAACGCTTGAGCTTGCACCAATTCAGGATAGGCTGCGCCCATTTGCGACACCAGCGCCGGAACCAACCGATGCATCATCGGGTCTTTCACCCCCAGAAGATGCACATGCCGCATCGCGCGGCGCATAATACGGCGCAACACATAGCCGCGCCCATCATTCGAGGGCATAACGCCATCAGCCATTAGAAAGGAAGTCGAGCGTAAATGATCGGCAATGACCCTGTGATGGGTTTTCCCCGGCCCATCGGGATCATTGCTCGACGCATCGGCGCTGGCTTCAATCAACGCGCGCATCAGATCCGTATCATAATTATCATGCTTACCTTGCAGCAGCGCCGCAATCCGCTCAAGCCCCATCCCGGTATCAATCGATTGTTGATCCAGCGCCGTCATCGATCCATCTTCAAATTGTTCATTCTGCATGAAGACCAAGTTCCAGATCTCGATAAAGCGGTCACCGTCTTCTTCGGGGCTGCCGGGAGGCCCCCCCCAAATGTGATCGCCGTGATCATAAAAAATCTCAGTGCACGGGCCGCAGGGACCCGTGGGACCCATCATCCAAAAATTATCATTCGTGGCAATGCGGATAATCCTATCATCGCCTAAGCCCGCAACTTTCTTCCAGATTGCGGCAGCCTCTTCATCGGTATGATAAACCGTGACCAGCAGCTTCGATTTATCGATGCCAAACTCTTTGGTTAACAGCTCCCACGCGAAGGGGATCGCCTCGGTTTTAAAATAATCGCCGAAACTAAAATTTCCCAGCATTTCAAAAAATGTATGATGGCGGGCGGTGTAGCCCACATTATCAAGATCGTTGTGTTTGCCCCCAGCGCGAACGCATTTCTGCGAGGTCGTTGCCCTCTGGTAATCGCGTTTTTCAACGCCAGTAAATAGGTTTTTGAACTGCACCATACCGGAATTTGCGAACATCAATGTCGGGTCATTGCGCGGCACCAACGGGCTGGAGGCCACAACCGCGTGATCATTTTTGGCAAAGTAATTCAAAAACGTACTTCGGATATCATTCATCGTGGCCATAAGCTGCCCTTTTCATTGCGCATTCTCTGCCGCACCCTCTAGCCTTTTGCCCAGATTTTGTCCACCGGTCCTGCTGTACTCGCAGGGGTATATTCCAAATAAAAAAGGCCGCTGGCGCGCGCCAACAGCCTAACTTACCTTTGGTTCTAATTGGGCCCTAGCCTTCTAAGACGCTGTCTCCACCATCGCTGAGCGAATTATCGGCTAAATTTTTCTCTAAATCAAAATCAAGCCCATGCGCAGCGCGAATTTTATCTTCAATCTCAAACGCTATTGCTTTGTTTTCGGATAAAAACACTTTTGCATTTTCGCGACCTTGGCCAATACGCTCATCCCCGAAACTATACCAAGCCCCAGATTTATCAACGATTCCAGCTTTCACGCCCAAATCCAGCAATTCCCCATTCTTGGAGATGCCCTCGCCGTACATAATATCAAATTCAACTTGTTTGAACGGAGGCGCAACTTTATTTTTAACAACTTTGACCCGCGTGGCGTTTCCAACCACTTCATCACGGTCTTTGATCGCGCCAATGCGGCGAATATCCAGCCGCACTGAACTGTAAAATTTCAACGCATTGCCGCCCGTGGTGGTTTCAGGGCTGCCAAACATCACGCCGATTTTCATCCGAATTTGGTTGATAAAAATCACCATGCAATTGCTGCGGCTGATGGATCCCGTTAATTTGCGCATCGCTTGACTCATCAAACGCGCTTGAACGCCAACGCTGCTATCCCCCATATCGCCCTCTAATTCTGATTTGGGCGTTAAAGCCGCCACAGAATCAACAACAACCATATTCACCGCCCCAGAGCGCACCAGCGTATCGGTGATTTCCAACGCTTGCTCGCCTGTATCGGGCTGGCTGATCAATAATTCATCAAGATCAACGCCAAGCTTTTTTGCATATTGGGGATCCAACGCGTGTTCCGCATCGACAAAGGCGCAAACGCCACCTTTTTTCTGTTCTTCTGCAACGCAATGCAAGGTTAACGTGGTTTTCCCCGAGCTTTCAGGACCATAAATCTCAATGATCCGGCCTTTGGGCAAGCCCCCGATACCAAGCCCAATATCCAGCCCAAGCGAGCCGGTTGATGTGCTTTCAATCTGTTGTATCGCGTTTTCGCCGCCCAACTTCATGATCGAGCCTTTGCCAAACTGACGCTCAATTTGGCTTAATGCGCTGTCTAATGCTTTTTGTTTGTCATCATTTTTTTTATTGGTCATGGAAAGTAAATCTGCCATATCGTTTACGCCTTTTCCGGTTATTTCACAGCCAAGGCCCCACGGCAATCACTGCTTTGTTCTGCTCATGTTCCTATATGGGGGTAAAAAGAGAACATTTCAACAGTTTTCTCGGTAAGGGTCTCGCAAAAGGGTTAATCAACCCTTTATATTTTATCAAAAACTTTTTGCGCTTTCGGCAGTTTTAGCCGAAATTTAGGGCCTTAATGAACCTATGCGCAGCGCAACCCTTCGCCGGCCATCCCAAAAATTTGGCAAAGCAATAAGCACTTGCGACAGGCGCAGGTGGGCTATTTGGCAAATCACGGCATTTGCGATTCAACCGCAGAGGCCAATTGAGTCAGAGAAAATGGCTTTGCTAAAAAAATTGAATTTGGCACGGATGATTGATCGGCCGTTAACTTATCTTCTGCATATCCTGACATGAAAATAATTCGTATATGAGGGCGGGTTTGCAAAGCCTCGCGCACCCAACTGGGCCCGCCACGCCCCGGCATCACGACATCTGTGACAAAAAGATCCAATTTTACGGTTGGGTTTTGCGCGATTTCTAACGCCCTTTCACCCGATTCAGCAACCAAAACGGAATACCCGCATAAACGCAGGGCTCGGGCCGCAAACGTCCGCACAGTGGCTTCATCCTCCACCAATAAGACGGCGCCGCCCTCCGGCCTATTTGCAACCAGTTTGATGTCCGAAGGCGGGGAGGCCGCTTTTTGAGATGGCAAATCACTGGCTGGCAAAAGTAAAATGAAGATCGTACCCTGCCCAACGCTGCTAACCACGAAAATATAGCCCCCCGTTTGCTTAACAATCCCATAGACGGTCGACAAACCTAACCCGGTGCCTTCGCCGGTGCGTTTGGTTGTGTAGAACGGTTCAAAAATTTTTTGTAATTTATCAGAGGCAATCCCACAGCCTTTGTCTTGAATGGAAATACTCACATAAGCGCCCTTGGGAACCGCCACGCGATCACGCAGCATGGGTTCGCAAATCTCTGTACCGGCTGTTGAAATTAATATTTCACCACCCTCTGGCATCGAATCCCGGGCATTCACAACAAGGTTCATAACAACCTGTTCTAACTGGCGTTTATCGGCCCGCACGGCGCGTTTCACTGGATCATATTCCAACCGTAACTGCACTTTCTCTCCAACAAGCCGGTCTAACAAATGCGTCAGATCAGAAAGCGTTTCCCGAATTTCAAGGTTTTGCGGCCGTAAGGTTTGCTTGCGGGAAAACGCCAAAAGCTGGGAAACAAGTGCCGCAGCGCGATTGGCGTTTTGATTGATTTGCAACAAATCATCGTAATCCTGATCCGTTTTTTTGTGGCGCAAGAGCAGCAAATCGCAATGCCCAGTAATCGCGGTTAATAAATTGTTAAAATCATGCGCCACGCCGCCTGCCAATTGACCGATCGCTTGCATTTTTTGACTTTGAACAAATTGCGCCTCCAGCGATTTAAGTTCGGTTGCATCGGTAAACACAGCGGTCAAACTGGACCGCCGGTTGGCCATGTCTTTATGCAACGACACTTGCACAAAGGTTTCACGCTCAGGTCTCGACAGACGCAGAAACTCGGGTTGCTTCAAACCTCGGCCCAAGGTGGCATCGCGCAGCCAATCCGCCAAAGCCCGCCCCAGCCCCTCCATCACCTCTTCAATCGCAGGCGTTTCACCGGCCCGCAGCCCCAATAGCCTCGAAGCTTGAGAATTGGCGCGAATGATCACGCCCTGAGGCGATAATTCTGCCATGGGAACGGGAACCCGCTCAAAATCATCGTGAGGGGTCGGTGCGATCCCTTCTTTCATCCAGTTTGGCACCAAAAAAACTTCATGCTCCCCAGTCTCCAACCGGTTTTGCAAAAAGCGAAATGTACCAGAGCAGCCATTCAATTTCAGCGTCTTGGGTAAGAGAGGCGCGCGCTTTAAGGCCTGTGTAATCTCTGTTTGGCTGTGAGCCTGTTTCAAAAGCTTGGTTGCCGCCAGATTGCTAAAAAGCACCTGCCCGTTTTCATCAAGACGAAAAAAAGGAAGACAATCACCGATCAAGTGGCAGCGGCGAGCATGAAAGCTGCTGGCCGAGGGCGCGGAAGTCGAGGCAAAATGCCCGAGGGTAAATTTTCTGCGCAGCCAGGTAAAAATATCCGCGATCTTATGCCAAGACATTTTAAAAATCGCTTATATCCTTAAAATGAAACTGGTTCTGCCGCCCTCTCATTGAAGCGTGCAGAATAAGAGCCACAAAACCTGCACCACCCCGCTGCGCAAAGCGATTATGAGGCCTGGCAAAATCTGCTTTCGGACAACTTTGGCCCAATGGTTTGCACGCGCCCAAAGATGGGATGCGGCCTTCGATTTGCGGCTTGCCTTGATGGAGGCTTTTTAACGCTGCAGAAAAATAGGCCAAGCTTACCCAAAAGGCCGAAGATGCGCGAAGGCGGATCCTAAACAGACGCGGCCCAATATCCCACACGCCCTGAGCGGCGCGGGTTGTTTCTTGCGCACCATAGGACGGCACGAATAGCGCAAGCGTCAGCTCATACATCTTTGCCCCAAAATACCAACTGGGCGATAAAAATACCGGTGATGCCATATTTCAACATGGCAGAAATGTCTTTAATTTATGTAAAGACTATAGCCGAGATATGTCACTCCGTACAAATCAATCTTTCTGTAATACAGCGTAATAGAAACCATCGCCCTGATTTGACGGAAGAAATTGCTTCGAATTCAGGCAAGACCAAGACGGATTCCCCGCAATAAAGCTTTCAATTTGATCGCTGTTTTCGCGCTTTAATACGGAACATGTCGCATAAAGCAGCATACCACCCGACGCCACCAAAGCACTGGCTTGCACTAAAATTTCGCTTTGCAGGTTTTGTAAATCGCGCAGACGGGCTGCCGTTAAAGTCCATTTCCCAGAGGGATCACGGCGCCAGACCCCACTGCCAGAACAGGGCATATCGCAAAAAACAAGGTTTTGAGCGGGACCATCTGCAAATGGCGGCTGATCGAGCAGCACCACCTCAGCTTGCGCGCGCGCTGCCCGGATTGGCAGATCGCGCATGCGCTCACCTGCGCTATCAAAGGCGAAAATTGGTTGTTTCAACCACGCGGCCAAGGCCAGCGTTTTACCGCCTCCTCCCGCGCAATAATCCAGCACAGGGCCCGCTGTTTCGCGCGGCAAAACCGTGATGCTCGCCTGGCTGGACGCATCCTGCAACTCTACCAAACCGGCTTCATAAGCCCGCGAGGTTTTGATTTTGCGCGCGCCCTCCAAAACCTGCAGCGCGGTTTCAACAAACGCGTGTGAAGCGGTAATAATCTTTTCTTTGCGCAACGCCTCTGCCGCCTCATCCCGGGTGGTTAGGGTTAGGTTCACCCGTAAAAACACAGGCGCACGCGCGCGCAAATTTTCTGCTACTGGGGCGGCGTCTTCCCCAAGATCCTGCTGCCAGATAGGCCATAACCAATCCGGCAAATCCGCTTGCTCAGCGGCAGAAATATGCGCCTTAGCCTTGCCCTCTTCGGCCGCTAACAGCGATGGTGCATAGCCTTGTGCAGTGAAATAATCCTGCGGGTCCAAATTCTGCCGTCGCAAGGCTGCAATCAGCAACGCGCGGCCCGTCTCGGCTCCACCCCAAGCCGCGTAAGAGCGCCGGCAGCGCAAAGCATCATACACCCAATCACGAATCGCCGCGCGATCCTTTGAGCCTGCATAGCGGTTTTGACGCCCCCAACGGGTCAAAGTTTTTTCAGCGCTCTCCCCCGACAAGATCAAATCAAGCAGGGTAATTGCAGCCTGAACGCGCGCAGCGGGAGTCATTTTTAACTACATAACTCGGTAATTGGGGCTTTCACGGGTGATTTGAACGTCATGCACATGACTTTCCTTCAAACCGGCCCCCGTGATTTTTACAAAGCTGCAATTGCGCCGCATTTCGGCAACCGTAGCGCAACCGGTATATCCCATCGCGGCGCGCAATCCCCCCACCATTTGATGGATCACCGTATTTGCAGAACCTTTGTAAGGCACTTGCCCTTCGATCCCTTCGGGAACCAGCTTATCGCTGGCCGCATCCTTTTGAAAATAGCGATCCGCAGAGCCGCGCGCCATCGCTCCAAGCGAGCCCATCCCGCGATAGGATTTGAAAGAGCGGCCCTGATAAAGGATCACATCACCGGGGCTTTCATCAGTGCCCGCGATCATACTGCCCACCATCGCGCAAGACGCCCCCGCGGCAATCGCCTTGGCAAAATCACCAGAAAATTTTATGCCCCCATCCGCGATGACCGGAATATCGCCGGCCGCGCCCGCGCAATCTAAAATGGCCGTCAATTGCGGCACACCAACCCCCGCCACCATCCGGGTTGTACAAATGGACCCCGGCCCAATACCCACTTTTACCGCATCTGCACCGGCGCCAATCAACGCTTTGGTGGCTTCTGCGGTGGCCACGTTGCCCGCAACCACTTGCACCGCGTTTGATAATTTCTTGATCCGTTCAACCGCGTGGGCCACGCCTTCTGAATGACCATGCGCGGTGTCAATCACGACCATATCCACACCGGCATCGATCAAGGCCTGCGTGCGATCAAACCCAGCATCGCCTACCGTAGAGGCAGCGGCAACGCGCAACCGCCCCAGATCATCTTTACAGGCTGTGGGATTCAAAACGGCTTGTTCAGTGTCTTTTAACGTAAGAAGACCCGTCAACCGGCCTTGGCCATCTGTCACCAGAAGCTTTTCAATCCGCCGTGATTTCATCAGGCTGATCGCCTCTTGCCGATCTGCTGGCTCGCGCAAAATCGCCAGATTTTCCGAACTCATCATCGTTGCCACGGGCGTGGCATCATCGCTGGCAAAGCGCATATCACGATTGGTGACGATCCCAACCAACAAGCCGGCTTGGTTCACAACGGGAAAACCGGTCACGTTATAGCGCTCTTGCAGCGCTTTGGCATCAGCCAAGGTCTGATCGGGTGTCAGCGTAATAGGGTTATAAACAATGCCGCTTTCAAACCGCTTCACGCGGCGCACCTGACGGGCCTGTTCCTCGGGGTCAAAATTGCGATGGATCACACCCATTCCCCCGGCCTGTGCCAGCGTAATCGCCATGCGCGCTTCTGTCACTGTATCCATGGCCGAGCTGAGCAGTGGAATGTTCAGCGCAATCGCCGATGTCACGCGGGTGCGCGTATCGGCTGTGTTTGGCAAGACGTTAGACGCCGCTGGAACCAACAAAACATCGTCAAAGGTAAGTGCCTCGCGAATCTGCATAAGATCATCCTTTTATTGCAGGTATCGTTTGACAGGTTGCTATTCCATGATCCGGCCGAAAAGGAAAGAGGCTTTCGAGAGAAGTTTCAAACCCAAAAGATTATGATGTTTAATTTCGCGCAAAAACCCTCTAGCAACGAAGCGCAGAGGAAGCGCGCGCGCCAGCCAATTGCGCGCCTTGAAATCATAAGGAACAGACATGAGCACACATGGCTATGAAAGCGGGCGCTTGGACCTTCCATTTGTTGGCATTTCCACCTTTGGAAAGCGCCCATATCAGCCCGATTGGAGCAATCTTGAGGCAGATATTGCAATTTTAGGCGCACCGTTTGATGCGGGCACGCAATGGCGCTCTGGCGCGCGCTTCGGGCCACGCGGCGTGCGCGACGCGTCAACCTTGTTCAGTTTTGGGCATGCCGGCGCCTATGATCACGAAGACAATCGTGTGTATCTGCCGGGATCTGTGCGTATGGTCGATATGGGCGATGCGGATATTATCCATACCGATACGCAAAAAAGCCATGCCAATATCGAAATGGGCGTGCGCGCAGCGCTTGCGGCAAATGCCTTGCCCGTCACCATCGGTGGCGACCACTCGGTAAATATTCCTTGTATCAACGCGTTTGACGATCAGGGCGATTTTCATATCCTGCAGATTGATGCGCATCTCGATTTTGTCGATGAACGCCATGGTGTGCGCGTCGGCCACGGCAACCCGATGCGTCGCGCCGCTGAGAAACCCTATGTGACCGGGCTAACCCAGATGGGCATTCGCAATGTCAGCTCAACCGCCAAAGAAGGCTATGAGGCGGCGCGGGCGATGGGATCGGATATTATATCGGTGCGCCAAGCGCGGGCTTTGGGCCCAAGCTCCCTCGTCGCACGGCTGCCAAAGGCGGCGGCGCTTTATATTACCATCGATATTGATGCATTTTGCCCCTCGATCGCCTCGGGAACCGGCACCCCCAGCCATGGCGGCTTTCTCTATTATGAGGTGCTCGAAGTGCTGCAAGAAGTCAGCAAGACGCATCGGATTATCGGCATTGATCTGGTCGAAGTCGCCCCCGATTACGATCCCAGCGGATCCACCAGCATATTGGCGGCGCAACTGCTGCTAAATCTGCTTGGGTTTATTTTTGATGCCCGTCAAAGCCCCGCAGCCCCATGACGCACAAAAACATTTTAATGACGTTTGCGGCCGATTTTTCGACCAAAAATCACGATAGGTTCGCGTCAAGGTTTGAACTTTTTGAATAGGCCCGTTTGAATGACCAAAGACCCTCTTGTTGTTTTCACCCCCTCTGGAAAACGTGGCACATTTCCCAAAGGAACGCCCGTTCTAAGCGCAGCGCGCGCATTGGGCGTGGATCTCGACAGCGTTTGCGGTGCCCGCGGCATTTGCAGCAAGTGCCAAATTTCGCCCGCCTATGGTGAATTTCCCAAACATGGCGTGAGCGTGGCAGATACTGCGTTGTCAGAGTGGAATTCTGTTGAACAACGCTATCAAGAGAAACGCGGGCTTAAACCTGGCCGGCGCTTGGGGTGCCAAGCCCAAATTCAGAGCGATATCGTGATTGATGTCCCACCCGAAAGCCAAGTGCATAAACAAGTGGTGCGAAAAGCTGCAAGCGATCGCGCAATCGAAATGGAGCCTGCCACCAAATTATATTTTGTTGAGGTTGAGGCACCCGACATGCATGAGCCTACGGGCGATCTTGAACGGCTGGAACGGGCGCTCAGCGCGCAATGGAGCATGGCGGGCATCCAGATGGAGCTGACGGTTCTGCAACAGCTTCAGCCAGCTTTGCGCAAAGGCAATTGGCAGGTAACCGTGGCCCTTTATCAGGATCATACAAGCCCCAAAGCACAGGTTCTTCAGGTTTGGCCCGGGCTGCACGAAGACGGTATATTTGGTTTGGCCATTGATCTTGGTTCAACCACCGTTGCGGCGCATCTCACCGATTTACAAACGGGCGCAGTAGTGGCCAGTTCGGGCGTTATGAACCCGCAAATTCGTTTTGGCGAAGACCTGATGAGCCGGGTCAGCTATGCCATGATGAATTCTGGTGGCGATCAGGAAATGACAGCTGCCGTGCGCGAGGCGATCAATGCATTGGCCGATGATTTGGCAAAACAGCTGGGCTGCAGCACGGCCCAGCTGTTAGAAGTTGTGTTCGTATGCAATCCTGTCATGCATCATTTGCTTTTGGGAATTGACCCTGTGGAATTGGGCCAAGCGCCGTTTGCATTGGCAACATCAGACTCTCTGAGCCTAAAAGCCGCTGATTTGGACCTCACCGCGCTTAATCCGGCTGCGCGCTGTTACATATTGCCCTGCATTGCAGGGCATGTTGGGGCGGATGCTGCGGCGGTGGCTTTGTCGGAAGAGCCGGGAAATTCAGAGGATCTGGTTCTGATCGTTGATGTTGGAACCAACGCCGAAATTCTTCTGGGCAATCAGCAGCGGGTTTTGGCCTGCTCATCCCCCACGGGGCCCGCCTTTGAAGGGGCGCAAATCAGCTCGGGGCAGCGCGCGGCCCCCGGCGCGATCGAAAAAATTGAAATTGATCCGATCACAAAAGATCCGCGGTTTCGCGTGATTGGCTGTGATCTTTGGTCGGATGAACCCGGCTTTGCGGAACAAAACCCCAGCGGCATTACCGGAATTTGCGGGTCGGGCATCATCGAAGCGGTTGCTGAATTGCGTCTGGCAGGCTTGCTGGATGAAAGCGGCTTGCTTGGCTCGGCCGAGGCAACGCAAACCGCCCGAATGGTGCCGGAAGGGCGCACGCATTCCTACGTGATTTTTGACGGCAGCGCCGATGATGGGCCGGTGATTAGCGTGACCCAAGGCGATATTCGCGCCATCCAACTGGCCAAATCGGCGCTTTACGCCGGTGCTCGCCTATTGATGGATGAAATGGGCGTTGAGAAGGTAGATCGGGTGGTTTTGGCCGGCGCGTTTGGCGCGCATATTTCAAGCAAACACGCAATGGTTTTAGGCATGATACCCGATGTGCCGCTAGAGAAAGTATTTTCGGCCGGCAATGCGGCTGGAACCGGAGCCCGCATCGCTTTGAGTAATCTTTCCGCCCGTAGAAAAATCGAAGCAACGGTGCGCAAGATCACCAAAGTGGAAACCGCGATTGAACCGAAATTTCAAGAACATTTCGTTGCCGCGAACGCCATTCCCCACAAAACCGATCCCTTTCCCGAACTCAACGCGGTGGTCGACTTGCCCAAAGTCTCGTTCAACGCGGGCAGTGGCGAAGGCCAAGGCGGGCGCAGGCGGCGGGCGCGCAAACCTGCCCTGTGAGCCCCGCAGTAAAGGCTTTTGAAGGTCAGGCCTTGGGCAGCGCTGAGACCCGATGCGCAAAACAGATTGCCCGATTGCCGTGCAGCTTTGACCACGCTGCCGCACGCGCCCAAAACCTGCTCGGCCGCGCTTCTTTCGGCCCAGTTCAAAACGAAAATGGCGTAATGCAGCCGCATGATACGCCTTCAGGTTTAACGCCCCAGAAACAGTTTTCAAAAAGAATAAGCGCAGGGTCGCGAGCAGCAGCTGGTTCCCAAGGCGAAACCGACAACAGCAGCGCAAAGCTTAAAGAGACAGCAAAGCTTGTAAGCGCATAAATCTCTAAGCGGGGTTAAAACCGAAGGCTATTTATCGGGCTTAGAGGCACAAAAAACCGCTAAAAACCCGCGAATTGTAAATGGTTGGGCAACATAAAAACGCCATTTATTGCCGCTAGACTTGCAGTTAAACCTGCCTTAGAGCACTGTAAGCACAGATAAAAGGGGTGCGTAAATGGCCTTAGCCAACAAGGTTCAATTAACATATTGGGGCGCAGCAGCGGCAATCAGCGGAGTGGTGTTTTGGGTGCTGGGGGATATGCTCTTACCCTTCTTAATCGGGATCGCAATTGCCTATTTTCTTGATCCCGCGGCGGATATACTTGAACGCTGGGGCTTGTCGCGCAGCCTGGCCGTACTGGCGATCACGCTGGCAAGCCTGGTTATTCTTTTGCCCGTTTTGCTCTTCATCACAACGACGCTGATCGGACAGCTAAGCGCATTGAACAATCTTTCCTTCTCTGAAGAAAAAATCATCGAAATCGAAGCGCAGCTTAAATCGATCCTGCCCGCTGCGATTGGAGAAAGCCTTGATCTACGCGCCCTCTTTCATAAGGTAAGCGCTTTTATCAGCGCGCGCGCCACACAATTGCTGGATGGCTTTGCGCAGCAGATGTTTGGCGCATTGGTCTCTTCAGCGGCTTCTTTGATCAACTTGGCCGTGCTGTTTTTGGTGGTGCCCGTGGTGGCTGTTTACATGCTGCTCGATTGGGATCGAATGACCGCGCATTTGAAAGGGCTGCTTCCCCGCGATCACGAAGGCACCATTTGCATGCTGGCAAGTGAAATCGACCGGACATTGGCGGCCTTTATCCGCGGTATGGGCTCTGTGAGCCTTATTTTAGGCAGTTATTACGCACTTGGTTTATGGGCCATCGGTTTGGATTTTGGATTGGCGATTGGTGCTTTCGCTGGTTTGGTTACATTTATCCCATATCTCGGCGCCATTATCGGCGGCGGTTTGGCGCTTGGCTTTGGGGTTTTTGAATTCTGGGGAGACTGGTCAAAACTTTGGTTTGTTGCAGGAATATTTATATCCGGCCAAATCATTGAGGGCAATTTTCTAACCCCCAAACTGGTTGGCACGTCAATCGGCCTACACCCGGTTTGGCTGTTATTTGCCCTATCCGTATTTGGCGGCTTATTTGGATTTGTGGGTTTGTTGATCGCCCTGCCGGTGGCGGCAAGCGTTGGCGTTTTGGTACGGTTTTTTACCGGCGAATATCAAAAAAGTCGCCTCTATAAAGGCAAAAGTGACCTCTCGTGAGCAAGCCCCTTTCTGCGCAACTTAGCTTTGATCTTCCCAGCCGGCCCTCTTTGCAGCGCGGAGATTTCTTTATTAGCCCAAGCAATGCGCTGGCCTTGTCCATGCTTGAAGAATGGCCTTCCTGGCCCAATAATTGCCATATTCTAAGCGGCCCGGAAGGCGCCGGAAAAACCCATCTTGCGCATGTATGGGCCGCCACCAGCGGTGCCCAAATTATAAATGCCAACGATCTGCCAAACCAAGAGATTGCAACGCTTTCTCAAACCTCGATGGTGGTCGAAAATATTCCAAATATCAGCGGCGATCGCGCCGCCGAAGAGGCTTTATTCCACCTCTTAAACCTTATTAAAACTGGGCCGGGTTGGTTGCTGATGACCGGGCGTGAAAACGCGCTTTTTTGGGGTATTAAACTGCCCGATCTAGCCTCTCGACTGGCCGGAGCCCGCAGCGCTGAATTGCACGCTCCAGACGATATTTTATTCGCAGCGCTTCTGGTGAAACTCTTTGCAGACCGGCAGCTATTTCCCAGCCCCGATGCCATTCAATATCTGGTCACGCGTATCGAACGCTCGTTCAAATCCGCGCAGATAATCGTAGCGCAAATCGACCGTATCGCGCTGAGCAAACAACAGGCTGTTACGCGCAGTCTGGTCAGCAAAATTTTGGCTTCTGCGGACCATTCAAGCGATTGACCTAGCGCATTCTGGCCGCCATAAAGCGAGACAGATAAACCACCCG
>ERZ1048872.1123-NODE-1123-length-23902-cov-41.998532_pt1 | contig 23902 bp, 20 predicted proteins | sample MGYA00383100_ERZ1048872 | MGnify/ENA primary metagenome ERZ1048872 (study PRJEB29581, sample SAMEA5548370) | metagenome | biome: marine; feature: coastal; material: water | depth 50 m | study: Short-term variability in the microbial, nano- and picoplankton...
ATGCCCATATATCGGTATAGCGCTCGCAGTCCAGCCGTCATAATCTCCACTCTATCGTCGATAACTATTTTAAATACGGGCCTAGCAATTTACAGCACCGCCGAGACGACATGCTCAATCGCTCCTCTTCGATTCAATAAAACCTTCAGCATCTGATAGCTCAATGTGTCATCAACAAACATTGGCACGATCAAAGGCCTATTTACTAACAATTGCGGCGCCCTCAGATAGTGCCTTTAATTTGGCAAACGCGATATCTGGATCTACTGCACCAAATCCAGCAAAAGTACCAAACCCACAGTCAGAACCGGCTATTACCCTTTCAGGACCCACAATGTTAACAAACCTCTGAATACGCTCTGCAACTAATAAGGGGTGTTCTACAAAATTGGTTGTTGTATCCACCACACCAGGAACCAGAATTTTATTGTCTGGTATTTCGGTTTTTCGATCTCGGAAGACTGTCCATTCATGAGCATGGCGTGGGTTCGACGTCTCAAATAGAATATATTGGGCTTTAGTTTTCATTAAAGTAGTAAAAACCTTGTCCATATCAATGTCACAGCAGTGAGGACCTTCATAGTTTCCCCAACAAATATGGATTCTGACCTTTTCCTCAGGTACATTTTTTAGCGCATGATTGAGCGCTTCCACATGTGATTCCGCAATCTTTATAAATTCTGAATCTGATAAGTGATCAAATAGCATGTGCCTCGACAGAGCTAGGTCAGGACAGTCCAATTGCAAGTCTAATCCTGATGCCACAATAGTCTCGTATTCATCACGCATCGCATCAGCTAGAGCTGCCAGATAAGCTTCTCGTGTTGCGTAGTGGTTATTTTGCAAGAACAGCGAAATAACACCAGGTGACGCTGCATTCATAAAGCCTCTTTCTATCCCGTTTGCTGCCATGGCTGCCTTAAGGTTAGAGATATCTTTTTGCAGTTCACCCTGACCTTTTGATTTAACCTCGCCAGTGCACATTGGTCTAGCATATTGTGGAGTCCCACCTTCATCTGCGAGTCTTTTTAGAAACCCCGGAAAAAGTGTCAAATCTTTTGGGGGATTGCGAGGGCTATCACCTGAAAATCCGGTATATCGGTCTTTTACATAGGTCGCGTACGATATTTTTGATGTCTCTCCATCGCTAACAATATCTACGCCTGCATGTTTTTGCTTCGCTACTGTTTCTAGAACATTTCGAGTCATACAGTCGTTGAACATACTCTCATCATATTGCTGTTGATTTTCTCGTGAAAAAATATAATCGACAACTTCCTGAGCTCTAGGTAATGAGCCTACATGGCTTGTTAAAATTCTTGTCATAAATAATTCCTAAATTGAATTGGCTAGTGTGGTTAACTCACTAATGCAGAGTCTCTGTGTTACGAGCTCCGCGCCAGAAAAGTCATTGTCTTCGGCAAAAGCCCCTGGAAAAGCAATACACCTAATACCCGCTGCTAAGGCAGCGTGCATACTGACTTGCGTATCTTCTATGGCAATACAATCTTGCCCGTCTAGATGGAGCTCAGATAGTGCTTTGAGATATATTTCAGGATTAGGTTTTGAATTAGAAGCGATTTTATCGTTACCAATGAAATCAAAATAACTACGGTTTATCTGGTTAGCGATGGCGCAAAAAACGGCATCAATATTAGCTTCTGAAGTATTGGTCGCAAAGCCAAGTTTTAAGCCATTATCTAGGGCATGGCGAACTATGCTCGCTGCACCAGGACGAAGTAAGATATTCTCACTGGACATTAAACGATCAAATATTATTGTTTTTTTGTGATGCAACTGTTCTGCGTCGACCTCAATACCGCGTTGACCAGCGAAGTCTTTAATTCGCTCACAGCCACCGGATTTAGTGAGCAGGTGTCTGTAATTTTCTACACTCCAATTCCAGTCAAGCCCAGCCTCAGTAAAGGCTTGATTAAACGCGCGGCGTTGGAGCTCAGACGTTTCAACCAGCGTACCAATGGAGCCAAAAAGTATAGCCTTGTAATCCATAATCATATCCTGTTCTAGAAACACACCATCAGCAAAAATAAGAGGGCCGTAATGCGCATCAATCTTTGTACTGTGAAAGCTTTACTAGTGCCCACATTTTATGGTCAAACCAGCAGCTTTTTGTAACCAATTAGTGCCAATGGCAATTGGCTATTTACCCTTAAAATCACACTAGATTAACTGGTTAAATAAATATAGGCCAGCAACTGTCCCAACAAAATACACAAGCAACCAATAGGTTTGCTTGTCGATGCGACCGGGCACTAGGTACCAGCCATTTTCCTTTTCAGGAAGGCGGTTTTCGGAAAAATATTGCTTCTGACCCTGAACACTATATCTGGAGTATTCAGCTTGTGGACCATCAATGATTAAGCTGGCACCAATCGAAACGGTTATATTGACAATACCGCCTATTGCGCAATACCAGGGCCAGGCAATATCGGTATTCGACGCGACCCACCAGAGTACTCCAAAGCCGGCGACCACTCCGGTTATTAGGCCTTTCTCAGTTGTGTGCTTGGAGAAAAACCCTAGACCAAACATAGCCAGTTTAGCGCCCACAAAATAGGACCCAACTTTACTAAGAGTCTCTAAAACCGAGCCATTACTTTTCGTATACATAAAGGCCGGAATGATGATCGCTAGCGCCCAGAAAATGGTAAATATCCGTGACGCCAAAAGATAGTGCTCTGAAGTAGCATCAGGTTTGACATATTTCTGGTAAAAATCAATGGTGGTTACTGTCGACATTGAATTAAATGCAGAGTCAAGACTGGACATGGACGCTGCTATCACTGCGGCGGCAATAATCCCCATTAATCCTGGAATCGCCAGAGAAGAGGCAAAGTCTAGGATAATAGTATTCCCATTGTCGAAATCGCGGCCACCGTAGTAGCTGTAGAACAGTATACCGAGCAAGAAAAATAGAAAGTATACGAAGATGGCAAAATAGCCCATCATTAAAAAGGACTTTTTTGCATCACCAATATTCTTAGATGCCAGAGTGCGTTGCACCATCATCTGATTAGCACCGTAGACGGTGATATGAAAAAGCGTCATAGCGATGACACCGGTCCAAACGGTGCTGACCTGAGTTGTATCGAAACTGAAATTTAGGGGATTCGTTTTACCCTCAGCCTTCAAGATTTCCAGAGTTTCACCCAATGGCAAGCTGAGGTTATTGATTAGGGATACCGTGATAATTAATGCACCGACCAATAATATTAACGCCTGTATGACGTCTGTCCAAATTACTGCTGCCAGACCACCCATGATGGTGTAAATAAGAGCTATAAGAGTAATTATAATAATGGCGTAAATAACAGGCATTCCCGTAATGAACTCAAGAACCAGCGCTGTGGCATAAAGAACGGCTGCCGAGGTAAGGGTTTGGGATACCAGAAAAATAGCAGCAATGAGGCTTCGTGAAGTGGGACCAAAACGCTTTTCTAGATATTCGTATATAGAGGCAACACCACTATTGAAAAAGAAGGGGAGAAAAAACGCAACAACAATGAAAATAACCAGGGGGTAGTTGAGGTGAATGGCAATAACACTCAGTCCCTCGGTGTAGGCCCAGGCAGGTCCACCAAGAAATGACAGTGCGCTTACATAGGTAGCGACAACTGAAATACCAATAGCCCACCAAGGAATATTTCGCTGCCCGACAAAAAAATCATCTGCAGTTGTGACTTTCTTACTCAGTACAAATCCAAGAACTATATTGGCGCACAGATAGGCCCCCAAGACCAGCCAATTTATTAAACCAAATGCTTGCAGTTCCATATTTTTCTTCTTTTTATAGGTATTTATTCCGCGCTGCTTAATCTGGCGCGATAAATTTGAACTAGGATGGACAGCTCATCGAAGATAGTCCACTCCTCGGCAATGAGCCCATCGATGATCCTGAATTGGCTCTCTCCCAAAATGAGCAGAGGAGTTCCTGTTGGCTCACCATAAAGACCAGCACCCCCATGATTCCCCGTGATGGTCCAACGAACCGCGACATCTTTGCCACCATTATCGTTTGGAATAGAGCAGCAATAGTCGTGGGAGAATTTTAGTTGCGTGACAGTACCTATTATTTGAGCATAAAAGGCTGCAATTTCCTCGCGTCCTTTCAATGTTTGATTTCTTGAACAGTGCAATAAAGCATCGTCCGAGTAGCTTTGAAAAACTTCACCGACCAATCTAGCATTCCAGATATTTTGCAGTAAAGCTTCGATAAAACCTTCGGAATCATTGGAACTACATCCTAAAAACGGCTGACGTTCGTGGGTTACACTTTTCTGCACTCGATTGAGCTCAGATTGATTCCAATCTTTGAGTCGCTGCTGTATTGGTATTGCCGCTTTCTCCCTAGCAACCTGATGGACATCGAACCCAAGCTCCTCTGCAAGGGCATAATTATCGCGAACCAGCCATTCTTCAATTATTTTATTACCTTTGACGATGCAATGCGCAATCACCAAAAAAGTTGTTGCTCTGTTTGTTGCGGCGCCCATGTCACTGCCGCCAAGGTTTGTCATCGACGTTTTGATCAGATGGGACGTGTGATACCCATCAATATCGTTGCCGCCCCAGATCACATTCTCGGCTTGCAGAGTTCTATCAGGAAAGCTAGCTAATGTGGTGAGTGTATTTTGCGTTACTTCTTCGGCGCCAATGGTAATACCAGACATTGTGTAAACTGGACAGTCATCAGAGTAATAGTCATAACAAAGCCCTATTTGCTTACCTTCCCAGATTCGGTAGGTAATGCGCAGGATATAGTCAACGATATTGACAAATTCATCATCAAAACCGGCCATGGGCGATTTATGCGACGTAACCTTACCTGGGGCGCCATCAAAGTGATGCTGCATTCTATCCATAATCATTTGTCTCTAAAATCTGATCAGCAGTAAGTTTGATTTTCAGTAATAATTTGCAGCGTCCGGGTTATCTCCACCCCGTAAGACTATTATATCGGCTGTTTCATTACCCTCATTGGCAAAACATCTAGCTAAGCCAATTGGGCAGGTGAATAAATCACCAGTACCCAGAGTCAAGGATCCCTCATCCGTACTGATGTTAAGGCTGCCCCGATGAACAAATAAAACTTCCTGCTCCTTTCGGCTATGCTTCGCAATTGTTGCACCAGAGTCAAGCATTAACCGTCGCAGTTGAAAGTTATGTGGCCGACTGATCTTGCCGGCAGGCATACCCTCACCGTCAGTTTTGTCACCAATAATAGCAAACTCATGAACTCCACTGTCATTGGTAAGACCTCCAGTAGCGTGCCCGCGAAGGTCGACATGGCGACTCACATTTTTGACCATGTCTTCCATGGCCAATGTTTTGAACGCCTTAAGCTCTTCTCCGCACACAGGTTCGTACAGGGGTTGATTGTCAGGGACAGATTGCCCCGCATGGGTATCAATAAGCCGACCATCTTGCAGTAAGACCAACCCATGCTTCTTTGCCTCATCAAACACGTAGGGCGCCCAGGTGACCCTCCCCGGCGTACCGTTTGGAAGATGCCCTAATACAGAGAATAAAAAACCATCATGGTCACCCACATTCTCAAAACCACGAAACAATTGTGTAGGAATAGAAATGGTATCGCCACTATCAAGCACGACCTCGCCATCACTTCCATCTTCGCCCCAGGTAAACTTCCACTGTCCCTTGTGTACCACAAATACTTCCTCTGTGTCGTGGCTATGATGGGAGTTTTTGCAGCCTGTTGGCTGGCGCGCCGCACCAACATCAAAGCCATGTGGCGTATTTATGTGCACTACTTGTGATGGGTTTTCTGCTACGCCACCGCCTATCAAACAGTAATTTTCTTTTTGGTCGCTCCCTGGCGAGCGAGCATCGATGAACGCCGTCTTGCAGGGTACGATCTCACTGCGTCGCACAATGAAAGGTTTTAGGCTGTCGTTTTTAGAAATTGAGGTCATGAGAGTATTAAAATCTTAGGTTTCAAAAAGCTAGTCTCGGATGGTATTGTACTTCGAATGCAAAAGCAATAACCGATGAGGCTTATGCCAAACTTGTTAACAGTCAAAAGTCAAAAGTCCATGCGTTTATTACAGCGAAAATGGCCTTAGAAATTCGAGGTCCGTTGTGGGAAGATATGGATTATTAATTTTAAATTCAGCACTGGCTAGTCTTGAGGCCTGTCTTGGAGCGCCATAATACGCCGAAATAATTCGATATCACGCTTAATTGCTCGCTGAAGATTGTCCTCCGTAAAAAGATGATTTTCGCTCAAGTATTGATATAGCTTGTTGGTTTTACCCAACCATTCGAGACGTTGAGCTAGTGCGGCAGATCCCTCAAAGACTGTCGTTGGGTCATCCTTAGCGTGATGAATATTCACTGGACCCGAGATCTTCCCGAGCTGGAGTTGACTGGTCAGGTCCAACTCACCCTGCAACAGGCCCTTAGTGGCCGCGGAAGGGAGAGAAACAGACCAAATACTAGATCCTTGCAACCTGTCTCCGAGAACAGCAGCAGCGATGAGCGTTACATGCCCTCCCATGGAGTGGCCAAGCATAAATAAATGTTCCATATTGGCGCGGTCAGTACCCTCAAGGGCAGCTATAACACCAAGCACATCTCGTGCATACCAGTGAGGTGAGCCCTCTTGAAGGGTAAATTCAGCCCCTTCAGAATCATTGTGGCCGCGATAATCTGGGGCTACGACTAAAAACCCTTGGCGCGCTAAAGTCTGAGGTATCTCGCGATAATAATCACCAGGGCGGTCATTAGCGCCGTCTTCACTGCGACGACCATTCATGAAAGGCTCGGGATGAAAGCCATGATTAAAAATAATCACTGGCCAGCCGGATTTTGGCATTCCATTCTCCGGATGAAGGATGAGAGTGTATTGAGTTAGCTCATCGACACTAAATTTTGCCACCTCAGCCGAGAGACCACTCAGGGGGTTCGCCAGAGTATTTCGTTCTACAGAGGTGAAACTATTGTCAGCATCCAATGACAAGATATCAGTTTTTGCAGGGTTTGCTTCATTATCGAAGGTCGCCACTGTAAGAAATATAAAACCGGCTACTACCGCTTTTGTTTTGAACATCATTATGTTGCCCCAAATTGATACTACGATCATATTTGATTGCGAAGTCAGAAAACAATCTATTTTGATCCTCCAAGTCTAGAAATCATCGGCCTGGAGAGCCAACCGCTGTTAAAAGAGCCGATTATGACGCTAACTTATACATATCTTTCACTATATAGGTTTTGGTGCCTGTCATTCTGCACTGCGCGAGCCTACAGAAGACATTGAGTGGCAGAGAGGTAAATTTTATGAGGCCTATTATCTTACTTGGATAATACGTTTCGAGCGGCATAAAATACTCTGCCTTGTTCCTGACGTGGCAAGCCTTCCAGAGAATTATACAAAGCATATTAAATGGGATAATCTGAGTACTGACCAACGACTTTTTAAAGCGCGTAAACAGGAATTCTAATCGGCATTTCTTCAGTCCCTTAGCTCGTCACCAAGCGCTTCAGCCAAAGGCTGTAGATGTCGCTCATATTTTTTCCATGCTTGCACTGAGGACTTGTAGATAGGCTTTCGTACCTGACTAGCACTAGGGGTTCTTACCAAACGCTCGGTTGAATAAAACTCTAGCATTTCAGGCTCAAAGGCCAATCCCAGAAATTCTACCAAGCGAACACATTGTTCCTGAATATTGGATACTGTGTCTTCATAGCGAACATCCAATATTCGCTGTGGATATAGCTTCTTCCATTGATCCATCAAACCTTTATATAGCCTGTAATGGTCTCCCAATGATTTCAACCCATGGGCATAGTCTTGATCATCAGTAAAGGCCAACTTGAAAATAGAGAAGCAATTATCCATGGGATTTCTGGAACAATGAATAAATTTCGCACTTGGAAAGACTTCAGCGAGCAAACCCAAGTACTGAAAATTCATCGGTGTTTTGTCAATGAGTACTGGAGCAGCTGAATATCTTTGAGAAATTTTCCCCAAGAAGCTTTCACGCAGTAAACTGATATCCTCTTGGGACAACCCTGAGAGTCCCTGAGGATAATGCTTTCCTGTTAGCTCCTTTACTTGTACCGCCATCTCATCAGCATAGCCAATCTCACCTAAACTACTTACCTGAGTGTTACTTGCCAGAATTTGGTCTGTCAGTGAGGTTCCGGAGCGCTGCATTCCTACTATAAACACAAGCTGGCGAATATTTTCTGCAGGAGGCTCAACAAGTCTTGCTCTCAATGCTTTGCTAAAGGCAATGGTTGAAGCCTGATAGCTTGTTCTCTTATCTAAGTCATAAGGGTAGCTCTCAGCTTTGTCTTGATTAGCGATCAGCCAAGCATTGAAGGCTTTGTCGGTTTGCCCTTGCTGGTCGTAGGCCTCACCCAATCCAAAATGTACATGAGACCTATCTTTAGAAGAGAGATCAGTCATTTTTTGAAGGCGCTCCATAGCCAATATTTCGTCTTGACTAATGATTCTGCCCTTAATCTGAGACAGATGATAGAGCGGTGATACTGCATCAGGTGCCAACTGTATCGACTTTTTGAAGCAGTCTGCGGCAGCAACTGTATCGCCTACCTGTTCTTTTAATATACCCAACGCTGCGTGGGCTTTGGCATGTCGTGGCTCCAGTGCAATTAGCCGATTTAAAACCTCAAGCGCCGCTCCTACATCCTCAGATTCTCGATACACCGTGGCCAACCCCAGCATGGATTCATAGAGTGTTGGACGCAGTTCAAGGGATTTCTTATAGGCACTGATAGCCAGGTCATATTTAAATATGTTGCGATAGATCTCGGCCATTTGGTTGTGTGCCTCAGCGAGGGAGGGATCAATCTGCAAGGCTCGGCTCACCGCCTTAAAAGCGTCTCCAAACTCACCCAGCTCAACCAGTGCCTGAGACAGATTGGTCCAACATTCAGCATAGTTACCATCGACTTTAAGGGTGCTTTCATAGACTTGAACCGCTTCGGATGCCCTGCCACTCTCTCTGAGCACGTTGCCCAGGCTATTAAAAATAGTCCGGTTTTTGCCGCCTAATTCGATAGATTTTCTAAAGCAGCTTTCGGCTAACTTGAGGTTACCCATGCGCTGATAAGCTAGACCTAAATTGCCTTGGGCCTGGGCATCAATGGGGCTGATTTTCAGTGCATCTGTTATCAGCTGCACGGCTTCTTCATGACGCCCGGTGTTAACACAGATCATACCCAGTAAATTGAGCCCATGAATATTGCGGTTATCGACCAATATTACTTGACGAAATTTTTTCTCCGCGCCCTCCAAATTACCTCGCTGGTATTGCTCGAGCCCGGCTTTGAGTAAATCAGTTATTGTCATATGAACGCATTCAGTCTGTGGTTAAAGTAAAAAGCCCCGCACTTAAGTGCGAGGCTTTAGTATACAGACCGTCCTTGGCCCTATGTGGCTGTATTGGCTCAGTTAGAAGTTATAACCAGCTCTTACACCCCAAATACGCTGACGGCCATAGCCAGCCATAATGCGGCCACCACTAAACGCGTTCTGATTAACCTTATAGAGTTCATCTGTCGCGTTGTGAACGAAGGCCTTAACCTCCAAGCCCTCTGTAGGCGTTATCCAAGTAACTCGCAGATCAAGAGTAGTATAACCAGATTGATTAGCAAAACCATACTCATGATTCATAGTTTTAAAGTCATCCTGTCGATAGACAGTGGCGCCCGGAATAAGAGTACCGCTATCACCTAAATCGATCCGATAGGAAACGTCAAGGTTAATAATATTACTTGGCGAGTAAGAAGCCTCTAGACCACTAAGATCATACGTTGGGGTCGCGGTTACCTCACCATTATCGGATCGGATCCAGTCACCTCGGTGCCCACCAGGACGATACGGGTAGTAACCGCCATCAGGGCTGCTCGCATCCGTGACGAATCGGCCTTCGGTAAATACCGACTCAACTACCTGGAATTCATCCAACACTGTGTCGTCAAATATAATGCCTGCCATGATATTAAGTTCTTCTATTGGCTGCCACAATAACTCCACCTCAAGTCCTTTAGAAGTAAGACCACCACCAGTCTCCTGTTCTGAACAAATGCTAGCGCCACAGACTTCAAAAACCGTATACGAAAGGTTAGTGTACTCACTGTGATACAGGGCTGCATTTAGCCTTACGGTGTTATCAGCCCATGAAGACTTAAAGCCCAGTTCAAGTGCATCGAGCTCATTTGGAGCAAGAATTTTGTCACCACTTACCGTACTAGGAATATAGCCGGTGGAGAGGCTACCGTAAATGTTGATATCGTCGCTATAAGCGTACTTTACGGCAAACTTGTAGTCAGTGTGACCTATATCTAAACCTTCATCGCTGCCATTTAGCTCGGTGTAGTAGCTTGCATCCAGCGTCAAGCCCTCGGCGGTGGTACTGTAGCCATCACCCCAGACAGACTTATCACCGTAGTAGTTACTACGGTAACTGCTAGATTTGGTCGAATCTTCCTGACGACGAATACCAGCAGAAACGGTCACGTCATCCGTAATGTCATACTCGGCATTGGCGTAGATCGCTGAAGACTTGGAACCACCACTATCCCAAGTTGTCCATGCGGGATATTTCATAGTGCCATCAGCTTGAACATAGGCCCACACATATGCGCTATTATTGTCATCCTCGTCCCATGCGTTTGACCAGTAGTAGCCAAGCGTCCAGCTAAGTGCCTGATCCCCGTTCGAAGAGAGATACATATCAAGCTGATCTTTAGCACGGACACTAACGACGCCATCTGCCAAGTCGCCGCCCAGGGCATCAACGTCCCAGAGCTGTAGGTTCTCAGACTCAGTACTGCGCGCTTTGACACTTAGGTCTGCAAAATCTAGCGCCCAGTTCAACTCAAGGGTCAAGGATTCGGATTCAGACTGCCAAGTGTTTGCAAAGTTACCGGTTGTAGTAAAGTAGGCCGTCGGATCGGTTGCCGGGTCGGCGTTGTGATAGGTGCGGCCACCAGTTGTGACGTCGCCGTCAATAGGTGCTTTACGGGGTACGATGTTGTCACTGAACCAACCACTCGATCGACCCGTGTCTGGGTTGATGGGCAGGCCCACATAATGAGTTCCAAAGCTACCATTACCCATCGAGTCAGTTTCCCAATTGGTGTACTCGACGTTAATGTCCATGGCATCAGTCGGAGCCCACGATAATTGAGCTCGAATATAGCTGTTGTCTTCATCGCGAAGGCCACCCTCACTAAACTCTTTATTTTCAATCAGCGGATCGCGCTCCGTGTTGCTAGCAGTAATGCGCACGGCGACAGAGTCGCTGATCGGCATATTGGCGAAACCTTCTATCTTGCGCGCACTGTAGTCACCCAACGTAACTGCGACGCCGTAATCTGTACCCTTGGTGCTTGGCTTTTTAGAGACAATGTTAACCAAGCCGCCGAGTGTATTTGAGCCATAGAGTGTGCCCTGCGGGCCGCGTAAAACTTCTACGCGCTCAACATCGAGCCATCCAGCCCAACTATTGCCTCCGGAAATCCCATTGGTGTAAAGAGGGACAGCGGAACCATTCAAGCCTGCGACGCCACCGCCACGCATTTTAAAACTTGGGAAGCCACCCTGCCACCGCACCTTTAATCCTGGCGCTACCTTTGGTAGATCAATGCTGTCGTAGACACCTAGGTCGTTCAATACACCACCATCAATCGCGGTTATTGCAATTGGAATCTCCTGAGAATTGGCCTCCTTCTTAGTCGATGTGACTACCACTTCTTCCAACATTGAAGTCTGAGCCAACGATGATGAAGCGACAAACGGCGCTAATACTAGCGTCGAAATAACGGAACTTAATTTGGTTTTTCGGAAGTTACTTGTCATTGAATTCCCCCAAGGAATGTTGTTATGTTTGCTTTAAATTGTGGCTCTTTTAAGCAGCTTCAATCGAAAAGAAAATACTGCTATGCAAAACTATTTTAATTTCATGAAAAATCTCTTGCTGCGATAGTGTAAAATATTTTGACTTCGAATGCTAATTTTTGAGCTAAATATCACATTCAATTAAATAAATGTATATTTTTCAATTACTTAGATTCAATAAAAGCATACTTCGCATGCAAATTTATGGTCACTAGCCCTAGCCTATTGCCAGTGATACCTTTAATTCGGTGCTCAACCAGATTGCAGCCGCTCTGTGTGATCTTATCCATACGCCCCCGGACATCACGAGGCAGTTTTTCGGTATAAGTAGTTTCAATCATTTTCTTCTCTCTAAATTGGGTTTCTGCGGCAAAGATCAAGCGAATTCGTATTTCAGAGATTCAAAATGTGTTATCTGCCACTACAGCCTCGTGTGCGGCGGCTGTCATGCTACTCTCTCCTAGCCAATCAGGATTTTGGGGTCTAACTGCGGCAGATTAGGCCTTTTCACCATTTTGGAGAGGTGCTCTTTGAGAATCCATCTTTTCCCACCCATGGCCACTGAATGGGTCGACACCAAGTTGCTGTAAGATTGACGGAAAATCAACCATAACCCAGTTATCGACAATTTTTCCATCGACCACTTTCCAAAAATCCATATAGCGAATTTCGATCTTTTTGTGAGTTGCCGGGATGCCCATAAAGTCACCAGAATGCACCGCCTCTTGGCGACCAAATGCAGAGCACCATTCACCCTCGGTTACTCTTGCCTCGTCGACACACACCTTGTCTGAAAAAGCGTCTTGAAATGGCCGCTGCCAATTTTCTTGAAATTCATTGAGGCCAACCTTGTAACCACAGCCAGCATTTCCTATCCAGCGAAATGATTTACTAAAAAACCTATCCATGGTGTCAATATCATGATCATTGAGACCGTCCACCATGGCGTCAATCACTGCCAGTGTTTCTGAGGTTTTACTCAGGTCATTGTTAGCCGTTAGTGGAGCTTGAGGTGGCCTAGATCCTTTCATAGTCAGGGTCTTCTTATTTTAAGTGGCGGTCTAAATCTAAGATTAACTACAAGTGGTTATATTTTTGCAGCGCTCAAGGATATCTAAGCCCTGCTGCTTAAGCCACCAAGGCAAATCAATAATGACCCAGTTCTCTGCGAGTTTATCGCCTTCCCGCCGATAGACATCGACGACGCGCATATCGACTCGGCAGTCATTGCCTGGAAGACCCAAAAACCCACCGGTTGGTGTATGTGTCAAATTGGGCCAGCCGAAGAAGCAAGCGTAGTCGCCATCGGCGTAGCGACAAATATGGCCGTTATACACTTTGTCTTTTAAGGCTTCGCGGAACGGGAAGGAATGCTGTTCCTGATAGCGGCGGACAGTATAGGTCGACCCGATACCGGCAGGCCCATACCAACTCATATCGGAGTGCCATGTCCGCTCCAATATTTCCGGAGGAAAGCGGCCTTCACCTAAACGGTTTAGCTCATTGAGATCAGCAATCATTTGGTTGAGCACCGCCATTGTTTTTTGCGACTCACTTTCGGGTTGGCCGGCAATCAGAATACCGTCCTGAGTTTTAGGCCCGGGAACGGTGACAGAGGCGCCAGTTTGCATTGGTAGTGGATTTATACCCGCTTGGTGCATAACGCCAATAATGTCACAGAAGAAGCTACTGCGAACGATCTTACCGTCTTTTACATTATGAAATTCGGCATAACGTAAAAAGGCCATCTTGCGAGTTGCTGGAATGCCCAGCCAATCTTTGTCGAAAAGGCCCTGAAAGTGACCCATACTGGTCACCCACTGACTGCCATCGATCTCGCTAGTACCCCCCATAAACACGTCCTGGCGACGGCTGATCGGTGACCAAGCATCTAAAAATGGCTTCCAGAATGCATCAGCTACTCCCTGAGCGTCGCTTTGCTCTTCAAAGGGGTATACGCCATACCAATGATAATCATCGGCAATAAATTGACTCACAGTCTCGGTAATATTCTGCGAAGTGGATTTTTCCACTGCAGCAAAGTAATCGAGGATAAGTTGCTTATTTGAGTTAATATCGGTCATTACAGTTATCCTAGTCGTGCTTGTTGAAGTAAATCAACACCAAATTGTTCAAAGAGGTCAATCATGTCAACAAAGACCCAGTTTTCGATAAACTTATCACCACGGCGAAGCCAAAAGTCCATGCCGTTAAAGTTTATCCGGTTGCCGGTAGCTGCTGCGCTGAGATACCTACCAGTATGTTGCGATGTAACCCCCGCCCAGCCTGAAGATCCTACAAAATTACCCTCAGCAAACAGACTGTCTAGATCCTGCACTTTGCGATCGGGAAACGCAACTAGCCAATGCTGCTGATGGTAGTTTTGAAACTCCTTGAGACTAAGGCACGCGCCTATTCCCCCAGGCCCATACCAGTTTATATTGTCGTGGAAAAAGTCCGCAACACCCATACTGGCGAGATTTTCTTCATCAAAATTATTGAGCCCTTCAAAAAGAAACTCTCGTATCAATCGCATCGACTCAGCTGTTTCAGACGCATCACCCTCGTCAAGTAAAATCCCATTAATACCTGCTGGACTGGGATACACAAAATCCGTGCCATGACTGGGGGGCAGAGGGTTTTTGTTAATTTGCTGTAGAAAGTCAATGATATCGAAAAGCGTATACATCTCTACAATCTTGCCATCCTCAAAGCGGAAGAATTCGCCCCACCTTAACTTGATCGCCTGATGCGATGGTTCAAAACCAAGCCAGGATCTTGAGAAAACACCTTCATAATAGCCAGTAGCGCCAACCCATGACTGACCATCGGGACTATTGTCGGCTTTACCCTGACTTATGCCACCAAAAAGCATATGCGTTTCTCGAGATACACCCGCAAATGCATCAACAAAGGGCAGCCAAAACGTCGAGCACCACTCTTCAGTGCTTGAGCAAGATTTAAAAGGCTTGGGGCCGTGCCAAGCAAAATCATTACCCACCTGCTGAGCCATTGCAGCCTGTGCTTTTTGAGGATCCTGGAGTGACTCAAAGAGCCTTGCAATGGCAAGTTTATTATTTGATACGGTACTGTTCATTTAAATGTTTCAAATCTGTACGATAGGGATTAGTATAGTAATGTACTTCGAATGCAAAATTAAAGTCAAACATTTTATACGCCGATACGTCTTTGTGTAGGATTGATCGTTCACAGCTTCGCTAATGGTTTTTAGTTGGCCTATTGGAAGGTCTGTAGTTTGGAGAATAGGGGCAAAATAGACCGTATAATTAACGCGGGTAGACCAGTTAAGCCCGTTCTAAAAGGGTTAGGAAATAGTGTTATACAAGCGCTAATCGTCGCTCAGCGTACCGCCGAATACTGTGTAATGTGTTAATATTCTTTTGGGTATTAAATACATTGCGTCTAATATTGATCGTATGCCGACAGGAGGTAGTGAAAAGGTATGAACAAAAAAATGCTAGCAATCACGCCACAAAATATTAAATCCGATGGCAAACGATCGACCTCTTATGATGTTGCACGAGTTGCAGGGGTTTCTCAATCGGCAGTCTCACGCTGCTTCAAGCCTGGAGCAAGTGTATCGGCGAAAACGCGGTCAAAAGTGGAGAGCGCCGCCAAAGCGCTGGGTTATCAACCCAATGCTATTGCACGTGGATTAATCTCCGGCCGGTCAAACATTGTTGGCGTATTGATTACTGAGCTTACCAACCTGAATTATCCCCAGATTCTGTCTGAGTTAAACCGAAAATTTGATGAGAAAGATATTCATATTCTCTTGTTTACGCTCGATAAAGAGAGCGATGTTGATCAAGTTTTAGATAAAGTCTGGCAGTATCAAGTAGATGGAATTATTGCCGCAGCTCAATTCACCGATACTCAGATAAGTGCCTGCCAAGACCGCAATATCCCCTTGGTTTTTTACAACCGCCTCTACCCCCAAAATTCTGTTTCATCTGTTTGCTGTGATCATTACGAGGGCGAGCGGTCACTGGTTGAAGGGCTGCTCAACAATGGGCGTAAGTCGTTTGTTGTAATGAGTGGGCCAGTGGATTCGTCAGTGAGTACGGCAAGAACTAAGGGTGCGGTAGCGCAGCTCAAGGGACTGCCTGTCGATATGGTCGAACTTGAAGGTGATTATAGCTATGAGCTGGCCTGCAGTTTAACGCGCAGGGTTATGGACTCAGCTAACCCTAGGCCAGATGCATTCGTTTGCACTAACGATATTATGGCTCTCGGCTGTCTCGACACACTACGTATCGAATACCGGGCGAATATCCCTGAAGATATATCTGTGGTTGGCTTTGACGGTGTCAATGCCGCTGCCTGGCTCAATTATGACTTAACAACAGTGCAGCAGCCTTTAGAGCGAATGGTAGAAGCGGCTGTGGGTATGCTTTTGGAGCGTATTAAGAATCCGGAACTACCTGCCGAGAAGCGTCTTTTTGCTGGTAGTATCAGGCACGGCGCTACAGCGCAGCTTGATTAGTATTCAAATAGTATAATTTCGATTGGAGTACCACCAGTGCCGTTACCATTATTACTTGTACCTGGTTCACTTTGTACCGACATGCTTTTTCAGGCGCAAATCTCAGCTTTTAAAAGCGATAGAGAGGTATTAGTAGGTGACTTTTCCAATTGCGATTCAATTGAGACTATGGCTACCAAGGTACTCTCGGAAGCACCAGCAGAGTTTGCATTAGCAGGCCTTTCGATGGGCGGTATTGTGGCCTTTGAAATGTTTAGACAGGCACCCGAGCGGATTGAGAGAATCGCTTTGCTAGGCACCAATCCACGGGGTGAATTGCCAGAACATGTACCTGTCCGTCATCAGCAAATCAACAACATTGCTCAGGGCGGCGTTGAGAGCTTGAAGACTCTAGTCAGTCAGCAGTTGATGCCAAAATATGCGTTTAAATCAGAACAGCTATTACAGCTCGAACCTTTGGTGATGGAAATGGCCTTGGATGTTGGTACCGATGAGTTCATCAACCAATGGCGTGCATTAGCGAGTCGAACTGATAGCTGGAGCACGCTAAAAGATATTCACTGCCCTGCCCTCATACTCTGTGGAGTCCATGATGCACAGTGCAATGAAAAGCTCCACCGGGATATGGCTCTAGAAATAAAACATGCCAAGTTGGAGATTATTGAAGAGGCTGGGCACCTCAGTACTCTCGATGCCCCGGAACAGGTGAACAAAGCCCTAGAAAATTGGCTCAATTCGTAACTTAATCTAATAAGAAATAATAATTATGGCTGCTTTTAACCCACACAATAATTTTCGACAAAAACTGTTATCCGGTGAATGCCTGATTGGCACCTTTGTAAAGACACCATCGATGATGGTTGCAGAAGTGCTAGCAAGTACAGAGCTAGATGTTGCCTGCTTCGATGCCGAACACTCCCCATTCGATCGTCGCGATATAGATAGCTGTTTGCTGGCTTTTCGCACAGAGCAGAAACCCGCATTAGTTAGGGTAGCCTCGTCATCAGCGGATCAAATACTCAATGCACTTGACTGTGGCGCTACCGGTGTGGTGATTCCACATGTTGATTCGCCTGAAAAGGCCTTGGCCTGTGTTAATGCGGCTAGGTATGGAAGGACAGGACGAGGATACGCAGGCTCTACCCGTTCGGCAGGTTATGGCGCAGCCAGTGTTGCTGACAATATCAGTCTCAATCAGTCAGAGACTACGGTAATAGCTCAAATTGAAGATATTGCTGCTGTGGATCAAATTGACGGGATAGCGGCTCAAGAAGGTATTGATTGCTTGTTTATCGGCATGATGGACTTAACCGTTGCTCTTGGAGCCAAGGCTGCTACTGATAAGGTCGTCGTTGAAGCGGCTGAAAAGATCTGTATTGCCGCTAAGGCTAATAATAAGAGGTTAGGTATCTTTGTGCCTAATATTAGCAGTATCGAATTTTGGCGCAGTCGAGGCATCACACTTTTCTTAATGTCTTCAGACCATAGCTTTATAAGGCAGGGTGCTAAAAACTTGGTTACATCTGCCCGGGCGAATTTTTAAATCATAGTGGCCTTAGGTAGTCAGAAATGAGGATGGATGCTGCTACCAAAACTGTGGCCAATCTATACACCAAACTCTGGATTTCGCTGTGGTGAAAACCGTCATGTATCAATCAGTCGTGCCTCTAGGTCACCGCTTATATTCAAGCAAACGTTACAGCGTGTGACTGTGAGCATCCAGATAAGTTAAGTAGAGCCTGCCTTTCGAAAGGTTCTTAGTTGAATGAGTATATGTTATGAATCAATCCATTGTTGCCCTGTTGAATTTTAATAGGGTATAAAAGCTCGATGAATTCCGTTACTTAAGAGATAAATATGAATAGCAATCCGTTTCGCTTTATCGATGCCCATCATCACCTATGGGATTTAAAGGCCTGCGACTACCCCTGGTTAATGGCTAAAGGGGAGCAACGCTTTTTTGGCGACCCTAGCCCGATTCAGAAGAACTACCTCGTTAGCGATTTTCTCAATGAGTCTAGCCAATACCGCCCTGAGAAGTCGGTACATATTCAAGTTGGAACAAGTAAATCGGATAGCCTTAAAGAAACACAATGGCTTCAAGAGCAAAACCCACTTCCCAATGCCATTGTTGCCTTTTGCGATTTAAGTGCTGACAACTATAAGCAGCAAATCGATGCTCAAAAAGCCTTTTCAAAAGTAAAGGGTATTCGTCAAATTATTGGGCGCCACGCCGATGAGGACATTAAGCATGGTAGCCATGTATTACTTGCAAACGCTAGTTGGCGTAAGGCCATGATCTATCTTACGGAGCAGGGCTTAAGTTTTGACTTACAAATAATTCCACCACAAGTCGATGCGGTATATAAAGTATTACAAGCCATACCTCACGTGAAGGTTGCCCTGTGCCACGGAGGCTCGCCCTGGGACCAATCGCGATCAGGGCTCGATAGCTGGCAAGCAGGTCTAAAGAAGTTATCCTTGCTACCCAATGTTTGTTGCAAAGTATCTGGGTTAGGTATGTTCAATAACCATTGGCATGACCAGGATTTAGGCCCATTGATTGAACGTATCATCGATACGTTTGGTCCCGACAAAACTATGTTTGGCTCTAACTTCCCTGTCGACAAACTTTATCGTAGCTACGACAATTACTGGGATTGTTACCGATCGGCTGTTAGGCAGTATTCCTCTTTAGAGCAGCATCAAATGTTTTATCAAACCGCTAACAACTTTTACCAAATGGACTAAAGTGAATACCAAGTAGCAAAAGTGATGTGCATTTATTGGCGTCATTGGCAGCATAAACGAAGGTAAGCGAGGAGACTTATTGCTGCTGTCGCAGAGCCCTCTAGATACTATTGATGCGTTCGATCATATAGAGAAAGTGTTCATCAAGAGAAAAATGATTGAGCGTGACTCTCTAATGGCTAAGCGTCTAGAGTTAAAATAAAGGGCGCCGCGCAAGATACTAATAACGTTCGCTTTTAAACAGGCCACGATAATGCTTCAATTCTCTCACTTTTTTTATAACAATACCGGTTCTACATACCACTCTGGGCAAACACATCTATGAACTCTCTAAAGTCACTAAAAAACAAAGAGCGTTTCTCTCTATCAGATTCGAGTGCAGCAATGAAGGCGGTTGTTACTTTGTCAAATGGGGGCTATGAAATGCTGAGCTACCAAGATGTTCCCGTTCCTCAGCCGAGCGACAATGAAGTATTGATTCAAGTGCTAGCCGCTGGCATTAACAATACCGAAATCAATACGCGCTTGGGATGGTATTCGTCTAAGGTAACCAAAGGCACCGACGCGCTCAGCGAAAATGATGCCGAGCAAGCCGACGCCGCCGATGAACTCGACGGTGGTTGGAACGAAGAAACCCCCTTTCCGTTTATTCAAGGTACTGACTGCTGTGGGCGTATTGTGGCGGTAGGTTCTAACATTGATAGAGCGCGTATTGGTGAGCGCGTGCTGGTTCGTTGTTGTATTCGCAGTAACGGATGGGACTCACCCGAAAACGTATGGATGGCCTCTGACTTTGACGGCGCATTTGCGCAATTTGTTTGTGTGGAGAGCTCTGAAGTTTTTGCTATTAGTACCGATTGGAGCGACGCAGAGCTTGGTACCATTCCTTGCGCGTATGGCACCGCAGAAAACATGTTGCATCGAGCAAAGGTTAAAGCAGGTGATCGAGTATTGGTAGCAGGTGCAACGGGCGGCGTTGGGTCGGCGGCAGTGCAATTAGCCAAACGACGCGGTGCAACCGTGATTGCGATTGTTGGCGAAAACAAGCTTGAAGCTGCGTCAATTCTCGGAGCTGATCAGCTCATTACCCGCGAAGAAAACCCAGTAGACGCCCTAGGTAAGGAGTCAGTCGATGTCGTTATTGATAATGTGGCTGGCAGTGGCTTTGAGTATATGCTTGAAGTACTAAAGCGGGGAGGCCGCTACGCCACCTCTGGTGCAATCGCCGGGCCAATCGTTAGTTTAGACATGCGCACACTCTATCTAAAGGATATCCGACTGATAGGTTGTACCGCTTGGGATGAGCCAGTGTTCCCTAATTTAATTTCTTACATTGAACGCGGTGAGATAATACCCTTGCTCGCGAAGCAATTTGATTTGAAAGACATTGTTGAAGCTCAGAAAGAGTTTACCCAAAAAACTCATATAGGTAAGTTCGCGCTCATTCCACCGGCCTTAACGGCGACACAAAAAAGCGCGTTAGCTGAATAGTATAATGACTAGCTCAGAGCAAAATTCAGCGGAAGACGGTTCTCTTTGGACGCGCCTTTACCATATAAAACATAACGACTCTAACTTAAACGAAGGCACATGGTTTACCGTTCAACCTTGTAAGCGCTATCGTCTTTTCGGTCAAACAATACTCATTACGCAACCAAGTTCTACATTTTGGGTATATCTATTGGGCATACTCACTACAGTGCTAGGTTGTTACTTATTGGTTGATCATGAAGGGCAGATATCGAGAGGCTTATGGGGAGTGTCTTTGGTGTTTTGGGGTATTGGCGCTCTACTAGCCGGCACAAGCTATCAAGCGTTTGCTTATCAACTCAAATGCGAGGGCCGCCCCGAAGTAGTCTGGACCAGCTGGTGGGAAGTAATTTACCTAATTTTTCAGCAGGTCAGTATGTCAGTGATGTTGGTTGCTGTGGCATATTCTTGCTTGCCTGCCGGTGGGCAAAAAATAGCGATTGTTTTAGCAACATTAGTCTCCCTAATTTACAGTGCGATGGTCTTTTATGGAGCGTTCAAACCATTAAAATCACTGATTACGTTCGAGCTGATGGTGCATATTTGTGCGCCGCTTGTTTTGTTTATGTTGTTGCTCAACACTTGGCGTTATTGGCAGTATTCTACCGCTTTGGATTTAGCACTAATTGGCAACTGGTTGGGGCTCATTGTGACCATGGCCCTATACGAAAATTATATGTCGCGAGGGTTCAGTGAAAAACTATGGGCTAAGGGGTATTGGTTCTCGGAGAACGATGTTTTGCATGTGGCCCTGATTGCATGGGTGTTCTACTTGAGCTTAGTGTTAGAACCGCTGATCTCGGACATTGCTGTCTAGTCGAGTAACCGCTATTTCACCATTGAAAAGGTCCAGCTACCATCAAGCACCTTTTGCTTGGGCCTATACATTCTAACGACAGCATTGTAGCCATCGGTTATGGATAAATTATTTTCGTGCGTGTCGTCTCCGCCAAAACGAGTAGTGTAAGAGCCATCGTTATTTGGAAAAGTGTAATCTCAGGGTCTAACTAGAGTTCAGTTGATCTCACAACCAGTGATCTTAAGTGAGCGTGTGTCAACGGCCAACAAAATAGTCGGTCCGTAGTTCGACAAAGCCCCTAGAGTTAAAGCTAACGTTTGATTCGAATAAAGGCCTGTGCTGCAAACTCAAAATCTTTACTGAGCGCCGCTGGCAGCAAGGAAGCGTCTTTGTATGTCCTTTTAGTGTTCTCACGGGTAAGGCACTAGATTCGGATCATCGCCCGAAAAAAGATCAATATCACGCTCAATCATATAGTCGTAGCCTGCAACATCGGAGGGCCCTGAGAACCACACGCGATCACTTATACCTAAAGAATGCGTATTCCCGCCGTATAGGAAAGAGTGGCAATCAGATCCATTGAGAGCTGCCTCATCACAAAGCGTTTCATTCCAGACCGGCCACGAGTAGTAATCCCGATTGGAAAAATGCAGGTTTAGTAGTTCGGTGATATACATCCACTGGTTAGGTCCGTAGCCGCCGATCTCCGCAAGTCCACTTTCGATAAGCAAATCATGCGTCACTTCAAACGAACCATCCGCAAGGTCGTTGATTTGATAGCTGGCATCACTAATGTCATCGACATTGTCATTGATAGCGCTATACATTTGATCCAGTTTAACGACGACCGCAGCCTTGACAGAGTTCGAATACCAGGTATCGCTCTGCCATGTCCAGGCGGGGGGGTCCGGATTCTCAATCCACTCCGGCGGGTATCCGAATACAAAATTGGTATTCACCTGACCATCGCTAGATTCAGCTGAACCGGTCCAGGTCCCGTCTCCCGACAAAAATGCTTCCGGCGAAGTCGCCATTGCGTGGTACGAGCGAAGCTGGGTAAAGCGATCTGGAAAGGTTCCTGACCAGATAGAAGCACCGCTAACACTGAGCCCGGATGCAGCACCCTCGCCCACTGCGGCAAGTACAGTCAGGATGGCATCGCCGCCCTGCGAATGGCCAGCGAGGAACACGCGGGTTGAATCCGTTTGGATCATCCGACTGCTCGTTCCATCTGCCGACGTGACGGACAACCCTTGGTCTGCAGGCAATGCCGCCAAAAGATTCAATACATCGATGGCGTAAAAGGAAGGGCTAATGTAGCTACCATTATCCCATGCCTCTAGGAATTCACGACCGTCTGCAACCGTGCCATTCACGGTTCCATGTCCACGGAAGCCAGGTGTGAGAACCACAAACCCTGCCTGCGCCATGGCATCGATATAACGGGTATACATCGATCCCGGACCGCACGAAAATCCGTACTGCGAGGCCTGTGATAGACCCACATATCCGTGTGCAAAAATGACCACCGGGTAGCCACCAGAAGCTGCGGGTGCCGCCGGAATATCCATGCGAGTGAAGACGTTTAAACCATCTGAGGAATAGGCCAGCATGTACGAGTCGTACTCCAAACCGTCAGGTGGCGGATTGCCATCGGCCGTACATTGGCTTTGAATGCTTTCTTCGACTGAGAGAGACGACGTGTAGCTGCGCGCCCGAAGTGACGGCACGGATAATTCGTCCAGAGAAGCGATATTTACGGCTTGAGTGGATGGTTGCGTAGTTGGCGCTGAAGTGGATGGTTGCGGACTTTGCGGTACAGCGGGGTCAGACCCGCCGCCTCCGCCACCGCAGCCCGGAAATGTAAATAGCAAAATAGATACAACGCAAAACAAGTTTGCAGAAAACTTTTTATTCATTACGTTAAGACCAAGTTATTTTATAAACTAGGAAGGTAAATGTACTTCGGATGCAAATATATTGCAAATATTTGCTTTATTCTTCGGTCAGCTACTTCGACTCTAAGTATTTTGTGGGCTTTTTGTACACGTTATGAGCCCATGATTCGTCAAAAATAGCTTATATTACAGTCGATTATAGAAAATCGCTTATTCATCATGTTGAGTCCAATCCAAATTATACGCGACGAGGCTGGCGGCACTTCGAATGCAAGATCCCGGGTAACCTTATTTCCCTCCCCAAGCTGGAAGGTTGCGATAACCCCTGAGAATGCAACAGATGCCTCAACTGCAAGTACTAGCACATCTAGCAACTCCATTGTCTTTCCCTTGTTAATGATAAAAAAGTTTCTCTGACCGAGGGAATTTCTAAAGAATTAAATCACTCTTGATCAAATGCCCAAGCAATAAGCTAGTAGCGCAAGTAGAGATAGCTTTTTATA
>ERZ1048872.1124-NODE-1124-length-23878-cov-6.638878_pt1 | contig 23878 bp, 23 predicted proteins | sample MGYA00383100_ERZ1048872 | MGnify/ENA primary metagenome ERZ1048872 (study PRJEB29581, sample SAMEA5548370) | metagenome | biome: marine; feature: coastal; material: water | depth 50 m | study: Short-term variability in the microbial, nano- and picoplankton...
AGTATCCAGGAGCGATTTTATTATTTAGAGTTGGCGACTTTTATGAAACATTTAATGAAGATGCGGTAAAAGCATCAGAGATACTAGACATCGTGCTTACCAAGCGTGCCAATGGCAAGGCAAGTCACGTCCAACTCGCAGGTTTTCCACATCACGCGTTAGACACTTACCTACCTAAATTGGTAAGGGCAGGCCAACGAGTAGCCATTTGTGACCAGCTCGAAGAACCTCAAAAAGGAAAGAAATTAGTCAAACGTGGCGTCACAGAACTGGTTACACCAGGTGTAACGTACAACGACAAAGTACTTGAATCGCGGCAGAGCAATTATTTGGCTGCCGTAACTTTCGACAAAAACGTATTAGGCGCAGCTTTTCTTGATATCTCAACCGGCGAATTTATGGTTGCAGAAGGAAGTTCTGATTTCATCGAAAAGTTGATACAGAACCTTAATCCATCAGAAATTCTATATGCTAAACCACAACGTAAAAAGTTTGAATCTGTATTTGGCAAAAACCACCATGTCTATAGTTTAGATGATTGGATATTTACCTACGACTTTGGACACGACCGGCTGATTCAACACTTTCAAACAGCAAATTTGAAAGGATTTGGAATAGAAAATCAAATGTTATCGATTGCGGCTGCAGGTGCGTGTTTGCATTATTTAGAACAAACGCACCACACGTTTGTAGACCACATTACGTCCATTAGCCGGCTTGAAGAAGACACGTATGTTTGGATGGATAATTTCACGGTTAGAAATCTTGAAATTGTTTACCCCAACCATGCCAATGGGAAAAGCCTTTTGCAAATTCTCGACCAAACAAGTACCCCGATGGGTGGTCGGTTAATCAAGAAGTGGCTTGTTTTACCCTTAAAATCTTTAACTCAAATTGAATTGAGACATCGGGTTGTTGAGTTCTTTGTCAACAACAATTCACTGGCTCAAACCTTCACTTCGCATCTGAAGCAAATAGGAGACCTAGAACGTCTTATTTCGAAAGTAGCTGTACAGCGGGTAAACCCGCGAGAATTGGTTCAATTGAAAAAATCATTGACGGCAGTTTCTACCTTACGTGATGAAGGTATTGCCGCTGGTCATGATGATTTGGTTCATCTTATGAATCAAATCGTTCCTTGCACCGAATTGGTTGATCGTATTGATGCCGAAATAGCAGAAAATCCACCCATGTTGGTGAACAAAGGAGGTGTATTTGCTGATGGTGTAAACGACGACTTGGATGAACTAAGAAAACTTGCATTCTCTGGTAAAGATTACCTCGTTCAACTGCAACAACGTGAGATTGAAAAGACAGGCATCACCTCTCTTAAAATTGCTTTCAACAACGTTTTTGGGTACTACATTGAGGTAAAAAACACACATAAAGACAAGGTTCCTGAAGAGTGGATACGCAAACAGACCCTAGTAAACGCCGAGCGATACATCACACAAGAACTCAAAGAGTATGAGCAGAAAATACTCACTGCTGAAGAAAAGATTCTTGCTATTGAGACAGAACTTTACAAAGACTTTGTTGAGTCCATACAACAGTACGTGGGTAGTATTCAACTCAATGCCCGTGTCATTGCACAAATGGACTGTTTGATTTCGTTTGGACTGATTTCGTTTGCAAACGACTACTGTAAACCGTTGATAGACGAAACAAAAACCTTGGCCCTCGTTGGGTGCCGACATCCCGTTATTGAACATCAACTGCCGCATGGAGAATCGTATATTCCTAACGACCTGATGTTGAACGCTGAAACGCAGCAGCTGATAATACTCACAGGTCCGAATATGTCGGGTAAAAGTGCCTTATTAAGACAAACGGCGTTGGCCGTGGTGTTGGCACAAATTGGATGTTTTGTTCCCGCAAAGCATGCACAGATTGGTTTGGTAGACAAAATATACACGCGAGTTGGCGCTTCTGATAACATCAGTCAAGGTGAAAGTACCTTTATGGTTGAAATGACTGAAACCGCCAGTATACTGAATAACATTTCGGAGCGAAGTTTAATTCTATTAGACGAGATTGGTCGAGGCACGAGCACATATGATGGCGTTTCGTTAGCATGGGCGATTGCTGAGTTTATTGCAAACCATCCATCTAAACCAAAAACATTATTTGCTACGCACTACCATGAGCTTAATGAGCTGGAAGTGAAAAACGAATCGGTGGTGAATTATCATGTAACCACCAAAGAAATAGGTAAGAAAGTACTATTCTTAAGAAAGATAGAAAAAGGCGGAAGCGAGCATAGTTTCGGTATTCATGTGGCACGTATGGCCGGTGTGCCTAAGCCTGTGTTAAAACGAGCAGATCAAATATTGGCTCAATTGGAGAAAGAAAGGACACATTTAAGTGGCCGAGACAGCATGAAACAGTTGCCACCAAACGATTATCAGTTAAACTTGTTCTCTATAGACGACCCAAAACTCAAAGCACTCAGTGAAGAGCTTAACCAGCTTGACACCAATACCCTTACTCCTATCGAAGCGTTATTAAAATTGAATGAGATTAAAAAGATTCTGGAAGAATAAGGCAGCACTGCTGGTCGTTTTGTTAACATCATCATTGGCTTACGGTCAAAATAGTTGGGTTTACTTTTCGGATAAATGTACGCCATTCGCTACTTTAGACGATGACGTTTGCACCACTTATGTTGAGACTTTAGAGCAACAAGGTGTTACTGTTATTGGCACGTCGAAATGGTTTAACGCAGCCTGTGTTTCTGGATATCCATCGGTTTTACAAGCGCTCAACTTTGTTGATAGTATTGTTCCTCTAAAAGCATACAAAACCACAACGTACGCCATAAACCAAACCCAAGAAACGTTTAATTATGGCAATAGCGACTGGCAACTTCAAATGGTGGGGTTAGATACTTTCCATAAGCTTGGGTATACCGGTAAAGATGTTACGATAGCCTTATTTGATGGCGGATTTTACAAAGCAGATACTGTCCATGCCTTTGACTCTTTGTGGCGTCAAGGAAGAATTAAAGGGTATTGGGATTTTATAACCGAGGATACCAGTATTTTCTGGGAATATGACGGACACGGCAAATACGTATTGTCGATTGTTGGTGCCAACTGGCCTGACTCTATGATGGGAGCAGCCCCAGATGCCAACTTTTTACTCGCCCGAACTGAAGATGTTACTTCTGAAAAAAGACTTGAAGAGTACGCTTGGGTAAAAGCAATGGAATGGGCCGCAGACTTAAACGTTGACATCATACACTCCTCTTTGGGATATTCCGTTTTCGACACCCTACAAGGAGACTACACCTATGCAGATATGGATGGAGAGTCCACCATTATTACGCGGGCTACAGACATCGCCTTTTCTAAAGGGATATTCGTCACCAATAGTGCCGGTAATGAAGGTGATGACGATTGGCACTATATAACAGCACCATGTGATGGTAAACATGTTTTGTGTGTTGGCGCTGTAGACTCAAATCAACAGCACGCGCCTTTTTCATCGTACGGCCCATCGGCCGACGGTCGGGTTAAGCCAGATGTGGTTGCCATGGGACAAGGCGTTACCTATATCAACAATCAAGCAACTTTAAGAACGGGAAGCGGTACATCGTTTTCAGGACCTATCATTGCCGGATTTGTGGCATGTTTGAAGCAAGCCTGGCCATCGTTAACAAATCAGCAAATCTATGAAGCCGTAATTCACAGTGCCGACCGTTACACAAACCCAGACACGGCATATGGCTACGGACTTCCAAACATCCTGGTCGCAGATTCTCTTTTGTCTGTTTTTTCTTCCTCTGTAGGGCTTGAAAAGGATTTAGTTGGCGTTTACCCTAACCCTGCTTCAAAAAACGTAACGATTACCGGAGCACGAAACATGGTTCATGTCGAAATTGTGGATTATATGGGTCGAGTGATAAGGGAGATAAACGTTAAACCAACATCAACGTTTGAAATAGATTGCAGTAATTCTGTTGCTGGTATGTATCTCCTTAAAGTTAAATTCCAAAACGGCAGTGTTTCAAGCAAAAGGATTCTAATCGAATAGCTTACAATTCTGTTGGATTGACTCCAAAGAATGACTTAAAACATTTCGAGAAGTAACTCAAACTCGTAAAGCCGGCTTTGGCTGATATTTCGGAAAGGTTGCCATAACCTAGGTCTATTAAGTCTCTACTCCTTTTTAAACGATATTCTCTAATAAACTGACTAACAGACTTGTTACATATGCGCTTTAACTTCTTTTGCAAGGCCGAAGTGCTAATCGATAAACCAGAAGCCAAGTCGACCATGCCAAAATTAGGATTGCTAATTTCTCCTTCAATTATCAACTTAACACTTTTAATAAAACGATCATCTTGGGATTCCACGGTAATCTTTGCAGGCTCATTCTGTATGGTTTGAATTAACTTTTTTCTAGTCTCAACGGTATTTCTAATCTTCAAAACCAACTCCTCCATCCGAAAAGGCTTTGTTAAGTAATCGTCTGCCCCAAATTCAAGTCCTTCCAAACGCGCTTCAAACCCAACCTTTGCTGTTAGAAAAATAACTGGAACGAGCTGTGTTAATTCGTTGGATTTCAAATCCTTAAGCATTTCAAATCCATCTTTTACGGGCATCATAATGTCTGATATAACAATATCTGGAAGGGATTTTTTTATTAACTCGAATCCCGCTTGCCCATCGTTGGCGGTTTCGACTGTATACCCTTTTACGCTCAATACGTCTGAAAATGTTTGTCTCAGATTTGCTTCATCCTCTACAATGATTACTTTGGTATTTGTCATTATGGTTTTTATGATTTCTAACGGTTAGAACCCAAAGTTACAATTTTCATTGAGTCACATATGTTGTATGTGAAGAATAAACTGTTAATTTGAAAGTAATAGGTTAATTTATGAAATCGTCTAACACCGTTTTAGTCATAGAAGATGAAAAACAGGTTCGCGAGAGCATTGTCGATATTCTAATGCTCAAAGGTTATGAAACCATTGAGGCAGCAGATGGTACAACAGGGTTTGAACTCGCAAAAAAACATATTCCTGACGTGGTGTTGTGCGACATCATGATGCCGTTTATGAATGGTTTTGAAACGATCTCGAAGTTTAAAGGCAACTCCTTGACCAAGTACATAAAGTTTATTTTTTTAACAGCTAAGACAGAGGAGGAAAATAGGCAACTCGGTTTAGACCTTGGTGCTACGGCCTATATCACCAAACCGTTTACAGTTGAAGAACTGCTTTCAGCCATTGAATCATAAACTAACGACTTAGTTTATATCCTAACGTTACGGTAAACGTCGTTTTTTTACCCATGGTACTTTGCACAGAAACGACACCACCGTTTAGATCCAGGTAGTCTTTTACAATAGCTAAGCCAAGGCCCGTACCTGAGATGTCGCCCACATTTGAGCATCGATAAAATGTTTGAAACAGCTCATCCATTTCACTTTGGGGAATTCCAATTCCATAATCTGTTACTTCAATTTTACAGTGTTCATCCTTAAAATGAATGTTGACCTCGGGGTTTGCGGATCTTGAATATTTAAAGGCGTTTGTCAGTAAGTTTTCGAAAGCATAATTAAGTGTACGTTCGTCAAATACAAACAGCTTAGGATTGCCATGAACATGAAGCTCAACAAAGCGTTCGTCTGATTGAATGTCTTCACACATTTGGGCAGCGCGTTTAATACAGGTGACCACATCATTCTCTTGATAGTCGACTGAAACCTGATTGGATGAAAATTTCCCTAATATGAGCACATCATCCATTAAATCCGTCATCCGTTTAACTTCACTCTCTATGCGTTTTTCTGCTTTATTGAAGAGCTCATCATTCATAGTTTTATCGGATTCGTTCAGCATTGATATGAGTTCAACATTACTTTGAATCACCGATAACGGCGTTCTAAACTGATGCGAAGCGGTGGCGACAAATCTCGATTTTAATTCCCCTAATTCTTTTTCCGTTTTCAGCGCTATTTCTAAATCCTCTTTGGTCTGCTGAAGCTCTAGGGTTCTGGTTTTCACCTCAGCTTCTAATGTTTTGGTAAATGAATCTCTCAATCGATCTGCTTCTACCCTATCCGTAACATCCATCACCATGCCTACCATTCGTGAAACATGACCATCTTTCATCTGAAATTGAGCAATGGTTTGGATAAACTTTTTCTTGCCTGAAGGTAATACGATATCAAAAAGTAATTCCATTTCAGTTTTACTTTTGATGGCTACATCCAGTTTTTTTAACGTGTCTTCTTTCGTTTCAGGATTTAATGTATCTACGAACATCTCTGCGTAATTCAATTGATCACCGTATTTCTGTTCAAATAGTCCACAAATCGTTTCGTCACAAACAATTTTTCCTGTTACCAGATGCCAATCAAAAACACCAATATTACCCGCCCGAACTGCCATATTCAAGCGCTCTTGACTTCGTCGTAATAATTCGCTTCTATTGTAGTCTTTCGTTATATCTTGAGCCGTACCAATCGTTCGATAACACCGTCCATTAGAATCGAAGATAGACTCCATTGCAATACGGATATGTTTCACTATGCCCCCGGATGTTAAAATCCGATGATCGATATAAAAGGGTTTTTGTGTCTGAAAATGATTGACAATGTTTTGTTTGACAATATCAAGGTCTTGTTTGTACACTGAATTCCAAAAATGTTTGGAATTCAAGGATGTACCTTCAAGAAATCCAAATATATGTATCAACTCTTTAGAACAATAGTACTGATCCGATGCATAATCATATTCAAAACGGCCTAGTTTAGCAATTTTCTGTGCTTGTTCCAACTGCTCTTGTTTGACCAAAACATCTTTCATGTTTTTATGACGTTCTATGGCATATGAAAACGTTTTTTCTAATACATGTTCATTATAATCGCCTTTTAGTAAATAATCTTGTACACCAATTTTTATCGCACTTATGGCTAGGTTTTTATCCATAAAGCCTGTAAGCGCTACAACGGGTATATCATTATTTTGAGCCAAAATTTTCTCAATTGACTTTAAACCTCTAGAATCGGGTAAACTTAAATCAACCAAAACAAGATCAAAGGTCCTATTATTTAATGCGTCTAACCCTTCTGACAAGGTGGGTTTAACCTCAATATCAATTTGTTTTGAAATGTGCTTTACAAACTCTCGTAAGATATATGCATCATCTGCATTATCTTCAATATACAATATGGTTAAAACCTCAAACATGTTTCGCTGGTAATTGAGCTGTACGAAACCAAAAACTTTTAATGTCTCCTATAGTATTATAAAGCGAAATAGCATCAGCTGGCTTTGTTATAAAGGCATTCGCTTGTGCCTTATAACAACTGGCTATATCTTCTGGCGAACTTGATGTGGTGAGCACAATTATGGGCAAATGGCAGAAATCTGCATGACCTTTTATGTCTTGCAACACTTCGATTCCGTTCCTTCTGGGTAGATTTAAATCGAGGAGTATGAGGTCAGGAGTTATTACGTTTACAAACTCTTTCTTTTTGAAGACATAATTGATTGCTTCTTCCCCATTTCTAACCACCGCCACACTATCTGCCATTTCATGCTTTGTCAAAACGTCTTTCATGATGATAATGTCATCATGATTATCCTCAACCATCAAAATATGCACACTGCTATTCATTCATTTGATTTTTAGGAAGACTAAAAGTAAATGTTGACCCACTACCAATTTTTGATTCAAACCATATTTTACCGTTGTGAATATTTACTATTTTTTGGACAATGGCTAGCCCTATTCCTGTACCGGAGTAGTCATCACTGGTATGTAAGCGTTGAAATATCTGAAAAATTCGTTTTTGGAACTTTTTGTCTATGCCAATCCCATTGTCCTTTATCGCTATGTGATATTCGTCGGTATGCTCAACAAAACTGATGTCGACTTTTGGTGTAACAGAAGGCTTTTGAAATTTTATCGCGTTACTGAGCAGGTTTAAAAAGACTCTTTGAACCTGTCCAACATCCGCCTGCACTGAGGGCAAATCACTTGGCACATTAATTTCTGCCTTGTTTTGCTTAATGGTTAAACTTAAATCGTCTAGTACTGTGTCAATAACATCTGACAAATTAACTTCGGTATATGCTAACTGTTTTTGATCAACACGGCTAAATGAAAGCAAATCGGTAATGAGTGTTCGCATACGTTTCGATGCTTCATAAGCCCGTTTGATATATTCATTAGACTTTTCGTCTATATGGTCTTTAGCATTCATTTGCACAAGTTGCAAATAACTCATTATTACGCGTAGCGGTTCCTGCAAATCATGGGAAGCTACATAGGCAAAACGCTTTAACTCGTCGTTAGAATTTGTTAGTTGCTCTAAAGACCGACTAAGCTTTTTATTGGTATTGTCAATTTCCGAAAGGTCCAATACGGTTGACCATATATTGTCTATGCCATTCATGTCCTGGATAACCGTGCCATGCAGTAATACAGGAAACCGATAACCATCCTTATGAATGTATTCCTTTTTATAAGGCCCATACTTGCCCTTTGTTTGTAACGACTCAAGCTGAATTTTCTCTTGATTATCGTATTTTTGTGGTGTTAGGTGCCAATACGAAAGCTCGTTTAGCTCATCAGTCGTATACCCTGTAAAGCGCTCAAATTCGGAATTGGTTTCAATGAATTTCCCTTCCATATCGTTTCGTGCAAGACCGATAGGTGCCAAGTCAAAAAATGCTTTTAACTGCCTTTCGCTATTTAGAAGCCGATATGAAGTGACGTTCTCCTTCGTTATATCATGATTTACGCCAACCATTCTGGAGGTATTACCTGCTTCATCAAGTAAAACATTAGCTTTTGCATGAATGTGTTTGACCTTTCCACTTCCCGTTATTATTCGGAATTCATGATTAAATGCCCGCCCGCCGTCTAAAGCGGTTTGAACTGCAGTTTCTGCGGCCTCACTATCATCGGGGTGGATGGTAACGGCCCATGCATCATAAGCTTGATTAAATTTTGCTTTATCAATACCATACAAATCGTACATGGAATCATCCCAAATCAACACATTGTTTGTGACGTCCCAGTCCCAGACACCGATGTTTCCCCCACTTAACGAAAGATCAAGACGTTCAATAGTTTGTCGCAGAGATTTTTCAATTTTTATACGGTCGGATATATCTATTAGCGTAATGACGATATCGTAGTCCGTCGTAGTACTAATAAACGCAAGACTTGCTTCAATAGGTAAGTGTACCTTGTCAATTGTTCGTGCTGTTAAACCAGTTTGTTTTTGGAACTTAATGCTTTCTGGTTCTTGACTTAAAGTTTTTGGTCGCTGGTAAGATAAATTCGGGATAAAGGAATCAATTGGCTTTCCTATTATTTGATTGATTGGCCCTATTAAGCTTTGAAATCGATTGTTTGCCTGTAGTATTTCACCCGTTACGCTAATAACCGCTTTGGGATTAGAAGTGTACTCTATTTGGTAGATTTTTTGAGCTGGTGGTCCACCGTCTTTTGTTGAAGACAGCTTAGATTCATATTCATTGATCTTTGTTTCTAATTCAACAATACGTTGCTTATACGTTTCAATAGAACGCTCCAACTCCAGTATATTATTCCCTTCTGCTCGCATAATAGCAATAAACCAAAGCAATCAATGTGGCAGTGTCTCCAAAAGTATATTCATGCTGCCGATTGTCGAACTTGGTTAATTTGGACACCACCTATACTCAAATATGCAAATTATATTTCAGTATGCCTTGTGTTTTTTTCGACAGCTGTTGATTAAAATTCTCTTAATGAAGGTTTTACAACATATATCAATTCAGTATACCAAATATGTAAATTGTACAGTTGTGGCTTCGCAACCAATCATGACAATTCATTTCAAATATAGGATAATTATGACAATTCCGAAGTGAGAAATTCACTTAATCAAAGCCGACTCTTTTTAGTTAAAAAATTCATAAAAAACATTGTTTCATACTTCCAAGAATTTATATCTTTGCGCACCTCAAAAAAACGAGGTTGTTCTTTAAACATATGCGAAAGTAGCTCAGCTGGTAGAGCATCACCTTGCCAAGGTGGGGGTCGCGAGTTCGAATCTCGTCTTTCGCTCAAAAAAAGGGGACTTTGTCCCTTTTTTCGTGTAACAAAAGCGGTTGATTACTTAACTGCTTCCTCTTTAGTGAGGGAAGTGTTGCCAAGCCCGGGTGGTGGAATTGGTAGACACGCAGGACTTAAAATCCTGTGACCATTGCGGTCGTGCCGGTTCGACCCCGGCTCCGGGTACAATTTATTAATACAAAGCCTTGCAAACTAGATGTTTGCAGGGCTTTTATTTTGAAGGTCAAACAACAAGGATATAAGTCCGGTCCTGTTAAGATTTATCTAATTCAAATAACCCGCTCTAATTTCTCTAACAAAACTAGGCGTTGTCGTGTAGCGCAATAGATACTTCTCAACCCAAATTGCTTAAAATATAGTCGATTTTGTATCTTTTTAGATATTTTACTTGTGATTTGTTATGGCGAATTTTGAGATATGAGTTTTAATCCAAATCAAGACCATTCAATTTCTTTAGCTGCAGCAGCTGCAATGACTAAAGACTACAGAGACGCAAACCCTGGTGCCTTAATCGGCGGCTTCTTTGGTAAAGATGCTTTACAAGCCATCTTAGACCAAGTAGAGTGCGTGGGAATTAGATACTACTATGCACTCGATAGCAACGATAATCCAACTTTGGTGCTTGTTGGCGCCAAAGCAAATGAAGATGATTTAGTCAATGGACAATTGGCAGAAATAGCACTTCCAGATCCACCAAATTCATCTTCTCCTAACGCTCTAAATTCATAGTTAAGGACAATGGTAGAAATCATGAGAAATACAGGCTTTAGGATGTTATTCATCGTGATTCCTGCCATTTTCGTTCTTTTTAAACAAAAAAAAGTCAAACTAGATAAGCACATTCTTCTTTACTTAACGATTGTTTTTTTTTCAGAAGTATTCACATACTTCCATCAGGGATATAACCTTATTCACTACAGCCTATTCCTATTAACCGATCTACTAATCTACAGCTACATAGTACAACAAGAAATACGGAACAAAAAGATTATTTACATCGGAACTTTGATTCCCACTTTTGTATTAGTGTTATTTCTTCTTACCGACTATTCCTCAATAAACATCTTGGACATAGTGAATGTATTTCCAAAACGAAGTCCTCTCGACACACAGCAATTTTTTGACTTTAGTGCGGTAGTTAATCTTTGTTTCATCGTAATCACATTTATGTGGTTGTACGATGTTATTTCTAAACCTAGTTTCCGTAGCGGCGGTTTAACCAAACGTTTCATCTACATATTCGGGTTCTTAGGCTATTTCGCTGGGAGCTTTTTCACTATTGCTTTTGGCCGATATATCATCGGAGACATTGCTGTATGGTTTGACTATTGGAACAAAATTTATCTTCCACTTTATCTTTTATTCATCTTAACCCTTAACATCGGACTTTTATGGAAGCCAACACCAACACCATCATCATCATCCTAGGAACAGCGTTTACCTTAGTTATACTGGCACTAACGATGATTATTGTTGTTACGGGGCAGAAAAAAAAGTCTTTACTCGAACTTCAAATGCAACGCATGGAGGTTAATCGACAAAAAGAAATTGCAGAAAACACGTTAATCTCTCAAGAAAAAGAAAGGCAGCGCGTCGGGTTAGAATTGCATGACGAATTAGGGCCAACTTTCGCAGCAATCCGTTTAAACGTAGACCGCATGCAACAAAAGGTTGAAAAAGACAAGGTTATTGAAATTCCAGAATTAGCTAAACAAACATCTGAAGCATTGGAAGTGGCAATCAGTCAATTTTCAGATATTTCTAAACTCCTCTACCCTGTTATCCTTAACCGACATGGCTTAAAACATGCCTTACATGATTTGGTAGACAAAGCAAATTTCGAAAAGCAAACAACTTTTTCCATGGACATAAACTTTGATGCATCACCCAAGGAAATCACCAACCTAACTGTATATAGGGTGTGTCAAGAATTAATAACCAATGCGAGGAAACATGCTAGTGCGACCAACGTCCATATCGACATTCAAAAAAACGATAACCGTATTCAATTGGTGTATTCCGACAACGGCGTAGGCTTCGACAACACATTAGATTATTCGGGCTTAGGCCTTAACAGCATCAAAGGACGCGTTGAAGCAATAGGTGGCAAAATACATACAGCGTCAGCTATAAATGAAGGTGTTACCTATAAAATAGACATGCCATATGATTAAACTTGGAATTGTAGAAGACCACAGAATATTACGCACTGCAATGGTCAATTTACTTAACGATCACGACGACTTTGAGATTACAATTGAAGCGGGAAATGGTCAAGTGTTAATGGATTTATTAGACAGGTCTAGTCTTCCAGATGTTATACTGGTGGATGTTGAAATGCCCGTTATGGATGGGCCCACAATGGTAAAAAAATACCGCTCTTTGTATGGCAATGAGGTTAAGCTTCTTGGTTTATCCGTTCATAAGGAGCCTAGATTGGTTAACGAAATGATTCAAAATGGTGCAAACGGATTTGTAACCAAGGCTGCCAGCTCTCTAGAATTATTCCAGGCTATAAAAACAGTATACAATTCGGGGTTTTATGTAAGTCGTGATATCGCTAGTTATTTAAAATCAACCGATCTACCTCGATTAAGTGATCAAAAATTAAATCCAAAGGAAGAAAGAATTCTTAAACTCATTTGTGAGCAAAAAACGAATGAACAAATTGCCCAGCAGCTTAAGCTGTCTAGAAACACCGTTAATACGTACCGTACCCGAATGATAGAAAAACTCCAAGTTAAAAATACCGTAGGACTGGTGCTTTACGCCATTAAAAGCGGGTTGTATTGGGTCGAATCTTAAAAAATGATAAAAATCACCCTCTATGTATCTTTTTAGATATTGTGTAACCCATACATATTCCTTTGTTTTGAGACTGAAGTAACGAATCAAACTTCAACCAATTAGAACTGCCATAATGCAGTTGGAAAAGGGCATTAAATTTACAAACTAACTATTAAGAGAGCGGTGAATACCCTCTCTTTTTTTTACCATGAAATTAGGAACAGCGCTTACTGAATCTCAAAAGATGGTTTTCGACTTTATGATTCAATCTGGTAATCTCGAACAATTTCAAAAAGAAATTACATCCGATCAAAAACTAAAAAATTACTTGGGAACACAAATCTCTTCTCTGATACTGCTGTGTTCAACAAAGACTAATGATATAAACAAATCGCTTGCTTTACTCATTGCCTCTAAAAAACAAACAAAGGCATTCGAGACCTATAGGGTCACTTCGACCTTACACAGGCTCACGGTCAGCAATGAACAGTTTATTCCTGCATTATATACCTCTTACGAACTGTACGCTGACGGGTATTTCTTTATGGAGACCATAGGTGTTCAGTATGGCCTATCCTTTACAAACACCTACTTTGATTTTTTTGAATGGGATAAGCTTCCGGAATCAGACAAACACAAATCCATGCAAAAAATATTTCCGACTGTGCAAGCAGAGGCTTTAAAAATCATTGACTGGTTGACCGTGAAAAAGATTAATATAATTGGCCGGAAAGGTAAAGATGGACTTTGTATCTATACAGACCTGCGTACCGTTTTTGAACGATTGACTTCGTATGACCACCAAAAAATAAGGTCGAAACGTGCAGAGTGGTTAACGCTATTTAAAATGGCAAAAAGAAAAATAATGCTGCCTCACGTACGAAAAAAATAAAGGCCCTAATCTCCATCAGGGCCCTTGCTTACTATAAATTATGATTGATTGCGTTGTTTATCTTACTACCGATAGCAACGTCCTTATCTTAGTCCGTAATCGTGTAGCATACGGTTATGGTTGCGTTTGGTGTCGCATTTATTAGTTGGTATTGATTATTCGATATAAGTTCATAGGCGAGCTGACGGCCTTTATTGGTCCCTTCGCCAGTAAAGCATGTGGTTATTCCTCTAACAAGTGCTTGATTAACTGACGATAGTGTTATAGATCCAGCTGATTCGCCAAAATTTCCTTGACCATCATCTCCAGCCGTTGATGCAAGTACCGTTAAACCTATTCCAGCAGGTAAGTCTCCATCTGCAATAGAAACATATATGTTTTTTCCTTCCTGAGACACCGCAGAGTAATTCAACCATAAACTATTGTTTACAGTCGACTCAAAATTTAAGGGTTTACCCGCATCGCTAGGCAGTTGTGGTGACAGAACTATAGATTCTGTGGTCTCTCCTGAAACCTGTATAGTAGATGATTTGGGCACAATGATTTTAACATCGTGATTGTCTGTATTAGGCTGAGCATATGAAATAGCGCAAAAACTAAACACCAAAACTATAGAAGTAATGAATTGGGTTGTGTATCGATTTAAATGCTGAAGGATCATCATATCAAGAAGTTAGTAGTAGTAGTGCATGTCGTCAGGATATCCCTCAAACACAGATACAATATGAACCTATAATGTTGAATATTAACTATTTATACGCCTAAGTGCAATTGATGTACGCATTATTTCAAAAACACATTGTGCAAATCACATAATCTTTGTGGAAAGCCTATACCCTATCCACATTGTTATTGCCTTTCATCCAAGACGCAACAACCACTTTATATTTGTTAGATGTGTTATCATATAAAACAGACCACCGCACTTGACATTTTGGCCGAAAAAATGGGTCTGAACGAACCCAAGGGTAATTACCAAGACTTGTTTGAGCCAGAATCCCATATAAATGGATATTCTTTTAGTTGGGTACCCATCCTTACCAACGAAAATCCAAGACAGATGAAATTGGGTAAATGGTGGTTAATGCCTTCCTGGGAAAAAGAATGGAATACCAAACTAAGAAACACCCTTAACACACGCGTCGAAAAAATTGAAGAGCATCGATCCATCTGTTACAAATACCAAGAAAACCATGCGACGTTATTGGTAGATGGTTTTTACGAATGGCAACATGTGGCGTCAGTCAATAAAAAAGGCAAAAAAGAGATTACCAAAGAACGGCACCTTATCATTATGCCAAAAGGAGATCCTTTTCACCTAGCCTGTCTGTATGCGGATTGGTTTTTCCCTGAAATAGAAGCCACCATTAAGACCGTCTCTGTTTTAACCAGACCCGCCAATACGTTAATGTCTCACATTCATAACTCAAAAAAACGGATGCCAGTCATTTTGGATAACGAGAACGCAAACAATTGGCTATCAGGTCATTTGGAGGTTAATGACTTTATTGAAATGGATGATTATTTTGAATCCCTACCTTTAGATGCCTTAAAAAGATAAAAATCACTACCTTTTGCCATGTAAATTGCAAAAATTTACTCACACATTTGCAGGCATGTTAAACGAGTTAAACAATCTTTTAAATGAATCTTACGTAGACCACGTGGATACAAAAAGACGTTTAATCACGTTCAACCTCCAAATTCGCAGAGCACCAAGACCAAATCAGAAGTGGTCTTTAAATTCAAGTTTGCAGCCTCACTATCTCAACAAATTAAGTTCTCAGCGCGAGAAAGATTTAACCGTTATTTAGACTGTTACTACATCACTTTATTTTCTCAAAGTTGATGCACTTCTTTCTACTAGATTTATACTTTTGTACCACAATATGAAAACAACAATTCAAACAAAAATTTGGCTCTTTGTACTGGTAACGGTGGGCATAATTGGTTGCCAAAATCCAGCACCACAAGATGCGACGAGTGAAGAAACCGCAGAACAATCTATTGCTGGTCGTTATGGAGATACCACTTGGAATGTAATTGATGCTTACGATCCTGCATCATTCAATTTTCTTCTTGGTGAAAGAGATTCTCTTGATGCCATTTTAAATGGTGAAATCTCTTCTGTATGTCAAGCGAAAGGTTGTTGGATGAAAATGGACGTTGAAGGAATGGACATGTTAGTTCGTTTCCGTGACTATGGTTACTTCGTTCCAATGAACAGCACAGGGCACCAAGCCACGGTTAAAGGAACATTCTACGTAGATTCAGTATCTGTAAGCCAATTAAAGGAATATGCACGTGATGCAGAAAAATCACAAGAAGAGATTGACGCGATTACGGAACATGAAATGCGTTATACCTTTATGGCTGATGGTGTTGTAATCGAATAATATGCGATTCAACTTATCAATACTCATTGTGGTTGTTGCGTTAAGCGCATGTAAGACCAAGCCAAAAAATGACGCTGCAGAAATGTATGAAGCTTCAGCGTTGTCAGAAACTATGCGCACCATGGTCGAATTCTCAAAGCAAGCAAAAGCAAATCTTGCTAAGGGTAATGCTATCGACTCTATACCAGAGGAAATTTGGCAGATGGCAAAAGCTACTGGAACCCGCGGCGAGCATTTAGAATCTGATTTTCAGGCACTTGCACCTCCTTACCTTGAAGCCCTAAAAGGAATCGAAAGAGGAGATTCTCAATCGTATTATTATCGAAAGTCGATTGACGCCTGTAAAGCGTGTCATAGCAGATATTGCGGTGGCCCGATGGCGATTATAAACCAATTGGACTAAGTGCAAAAGCACTGAAGTTCGAATTACTTCAACCCACTTACGATGCGTGGTTTTCCTTGTAAATCATCACAAACCTTAACGTTTAAATAATCGCTGGCACTAAGCAATTGAGCCACCTTGTCAGCATATAATTCATGTACCTCAAAATACAATGCCCCACTTTGTTTTAGATTGTCGGACGCATACTTCACGATAGCGTTATAAAAAAGTAATGGATTATCGTTACTTACGAATAAAGCGGCATGTGGTTCGTGCTTCAGCACTTGTTCCTGCATATCTGATTTATCGGCTTCCAGTACATAGGGTGGATTGCTTACAATGACATCTAAACCGGAGGTATAGAATGACTTCGGTTGAAGGATGTCTTCCTGGTAGAAGGCAACTTCAGTGTTTTTAAGCAGCTCCCTCCCATTTCTTCTCGCCACCACAAGCGCTTCATTCGACACATCGCATGCGTATATAGACCAATTGTTTCGATGTTTTGCCAGATTAACTGCTATGGCGCCACTACCGGTGCCTATATCCAATACTTTAAGCGCATGCTGATTATGTTGATTCAGAATTAATTGCACCAATTCTTCAGTCTCTGGCCGAGGTATCAAAACGGAATGGTCTACATAAAACGCATCGTCCATGAAGTAGGCCGTATTATCTATGTATTGAACAGGTTCTTTTTCGGTTAACCGTTTCAATGCATCATAGAGCTCATCGCGTTGCGCTGCTGGAAGTTCTTTGTCAGGTGCTAACACAGCGTCGGTCTTCTTAATGCCGAAAAATGACTCCAATAAACGGTAAAACAACTGATTGGCAATCCTGTCAGAATATTCACCTGAGAGTTCATCTCTAAATTGCTTTCGAATGCCGTTTAAACTTGAATACATTTGTGGTCGAAATTACAATCCATTGTCGGAACATAAACACATAAAATACATGGAGCGGTGTTTTGAGCTTGCAAAAAAAGGACACCCCCTAACCTACCCCAATCCACTCGTTGGATCTGTAATTGTGCATAAGGAAAAGATAATCGGTGAAGGTTACCATACGGGTTATGGTCATTCGCATGCGGAAGTCGAAGCCATTGCAGCCGTTAAAGACAAATCTTTGCTATCATCGTCGACATTGTACGTCAACCTTGAGCCTTGCGCCCATCATGGCAAAACACCTCCTTGCGCTGATCTTATCATTACACATGAAATTCCACGTGTTGTAATTGCGAATTTAGACCCGCATGATAAAGTGGCTGGAAAAGGTATTGCAACATTGAAACGCTCAGGTGTTGATGTAACTACAGGAATCCTTGAAGAAAAAGGAGCCGTTGTAAATCGTCGATTTATGACGTTTCATAGTCAAAGTAGGCCATACATTGTGCTTAAATGGGCAGAAACAGCCGATAGATTTATGGGCCGAGATCCTAATGACAGTAACCAGGCTAAATCAATTAGCAACGCGGTTGCGAACCTATACGTTCACCAATTAAGAGCCGAATCAGGTGCAATATTTGTCGGCACTAATACCGCCATTGAAGACAACCCTAGCTTAACAACCCGATTGGTTTATGGTACAAACCCTTTACGTATTTTATTAGATGTGGAAGGTAAAGTCCCTGCTACACACAACCTATTGGCAGACGGGTATCCAACAGTTGTAATCGGTAAGAAGCGAAAAGGTGTGAACGTAGAATTTGAACAACTACTTGCCGAGGATTCGATATTCGACACGATAAATAAAGTGTTGTTGTTGCGGAACATCGATCAAGTACTAATTGAAGGTGGCGCAAATATTCTTACACAGTGTATCGCACAAAACTATTGGGATGAAATGCATGTCATACAAAGCCAAGACCATTGGGGTATAGGAACAAAAGCACCGGAGTTACCCAAATTAAAAGCTACAAACGAATTTACTTTACAAGACAACTTAGTACACGTGTACCATAACAAATAACCATGTTTCTGCTCCTTAGCATTCTATGCTCAACAATTATTAATCTTGTTTTTCGGTATTTCCCAAAATACCAAGTAGACAACCAGCAAGCCATAGCGGTCAATTATTGGACATGCATTGCCACAGGTTTATTGACCTCAGACATCTCTTGGCATGTTTTGGTTGACAATTACCAAACCAGTTGGGGTCCTTACACTGCACTGCTAGGACTTTTGTTTGTTTCTGTATTCTTCGGAATGGCTGTTACTGCTCAAAAATATGGTATTAGCGTGTCGGTTATTGCAGCCAAAATGGGTGTCATATTTCCTGTGTTGTACGCGTTCTTCTTTTTAAAAGAAGGCCTTACAGCACTGTTAATCATAGGAATTGTGATGAGCTTGGTTAGCGTTTATTTCGTAAGTAAAAAAGACAAAAGTTTTGCAACCTCAAAAACAAAATGGGTGTTGCTCTTGCCTTTATTTGTGTTGCTTGGCAGTGGTGTTATTGACACCTCGCTAAAAATAATCGAGCAACAGATAATCGGTCAATCGCCAGCAGCGGCAACCATTATGATCTTCTGCGCAGCTGCATTATTAGGTACTGCGATAACCATATTTAGGATCGTAACTAAAAAAACCGTTTTGACGCGGCAAAATTTGGTTGGAGGAATTGTTCTAGGCATACCGAATTACTTCAGCATATTCTTTCTGCTTAAGGCGCTACAATCCGATTTTTTTACCACCTCTCAGGTATATCCGCTTAACAATGTGGGAATTGTTGTTCTTTCGACGGTATTGTCTGTTATTATCTTCAAAGAACGATTGAATAAAAAAAACATCATTGGTATTGTTATGGCTCTGGTCGCTATTGTTTTAATTAGTTTGCCTTAAGAAACATGGAAGGCACTTTTAAAACGATAGAGAAACAATCGGAAGTTCTACATAAAGACAGAGGATCTAAGTTTATTGGTTTGGCTTGCCCTGTTGAGAATGATGAGGAGTTAAAAAACACGTTAAATCAACTACGTGCTCAGTATGCTGATGCGACGCACGTTTGTTACGCCTACCGAATGGGGTTAACCGGCGAAAATTACCGTGCAAACGATGATGGAGAACCAAGCAATTCAGCAGGACAGCCCATCCTTCGTGAAATAAAGTCGAAAGACTTAACACATATATTGGTAGCCGTTGTTCGTTATTATGGAGGCAAGAAATTAGGTGTTTCCGGATTAATAGATGCCTATGGAAGTGCCGCAAAACAAGCCATAGAAGCTTGCACTATCGTTAGTAAAACAATTCAAAAAACATGTTGGTTGAAGCATCTTGGTGCCAAAGATTTTCAGGTGTATGAATTGGCCAACAGGCTAAATTTTACAATCATTCAACCTCCGAATATCCCAGGAGGTTTTTTTGAAATAAAATTATCCAAGTCTAAATACGATGAATTTAATGACCATCTCGAATCATTACCCAATTTTGAACTAACCGATAAACCTAATGGTCTCTAAAGGCGTTAACTTTACATAATGAAAAATTGGTTGTTGGTGTCTTTCCTTTGTATTGTTTCTCAGTTTGCTGTAGCACAAATTGCCATGTTACAAGATCAATCAGGTGACATCCAGATACCAGCAGTTAACATTTATACAACAGATAAGTCTTTCGCCACCGAGGAAGACGTTACTAAGTTTTTAGAGCAAGAGCACGATATCCTCAGCCTGCCAGGATACGCAACAACATTGATTAGTTCTACAAAAAGCTTAACTGGGAAGCATTTTACATATTCCATTAAAAAGAACGGTTATCCGATCCACAATGCCCAAATTCGGATTCACACAGATTTAGTTGGCAATGTTTTGTTTATGCAAGACAATGTGCCTTTTATCGACAATATCTTCCCAGAAAACCAGAACAAAACAAAAAAAGTCATCGTACTTAGTAACGGTATTTGGGCACTAGCTGGTTTTGAAAAACTTCATGACGCCTTCGATTCAGAACGCATTATCGTTGATGGTGAAGTTCAAGGTCTAATAACTCAAAAACTATTCTATACAGCACCAGACACACAAGTTAAGGCACAAGTATTTCTGGTAAACCCCCTAAACACGGCAGAAAAATCATATGGTTCACCATACATAGATTCATCAGATTTAGATGTTCCGCAACTCAATGCAGAACGTAAATGGGTTGACATGACAGCAGAATACGAAAACGATACTTTTTGGCTAAAATCAGACAGATACTATTTTGGTAACGTAAGTAACCCTATCACACCACAAACTTTCTCTTTAACCGATACCTTTTCTTTTACACGCAGTCAATATCAATTTGAGGATGTGAACGCTTTTTACCACATCACAAACATGAGCAACCATGTGGAGCAGTTAGGATTCTCAAATGCTTTACCCGACACCTTGGTTATTGATGCACACGGATACAATGGCAGTGATTTTAGTTCTTTTAATTACGGTGTTTCACCGGTTGAGCTAGAATTTGGTGAAGGAGGGGTTGATGATGCAGAAGATGGAGAAATTGTCGTTCACGAGTTTTCTCACGCTTTGGCATTTGTGGCTGGTGGTGACTCCTATGCCAACACCAGAGACCGAAGTGCAATGGAAGAAGGAAATGCTGATTACTTTAGTGCCTCATATTCAAAATCTTATACAGATTTTGCCTGGAAAAAAATGTTCAATTGGGATGGTCACAATCCTTTTTTTGAGGGTGTAACCATTGGTGCTAAACTGCAGTACCCTCAAGACATGACGGGTAACTCCAATGCAGATCGTGAAATTTGGTCTACCCCTTTAATGTGTATTTATGATAAAATTGGACGTGCCTCATGTGACTCTTTAGTGCTGGAGCATTTATTCTATCAATACAAAACTGCCACGATACCTGACATGGCTAACATACTGTTAACAGTTGATTCTTTGCTTTTCAACAAGCGTTATCATCAAGACATAAGGTCTTGTTTTTCAATGCATAACATACTTTTAAGCGAAGGAAAAAAACTTGAATTTAACCAGTTGTTCAATGCCTATAACACAGACGGTTTTAGTACCGGAATGGAGGATGCATCTATCTTGAGTAAGTCTGGACAACGATTTGGTTACACCATATCAAACGACATAGGTCAGGTGATTTCCCAAGAATCAAACGTTTTACAGTTAAACGTTCCGACCCAGGAGTTCAAGTCCGGAATATATTTTGTAGAATTGAAGTTAGACGGATTTACCTCTTTTCTAAAAATAATAAAATACTGATGGACGGCTGGAAAGAAGAAAACAATCAATTAAATAAAACCTTTGTATTCAAGAATTTTCTTGATGCAACACGATGGATGTTTGACGTATCCGAAGCGATAGAAGAGCTTAACCACCACCCTGAGTGGAGTAATGTTTACAACAAGGTAATGGTTAATTTATGTACGCACGACGCTGGCAATATGGTCACAGACAAAGATTATGATTTGGCAAGACTGTTAGATTCAGCATTTGCAAATTTTAAATAAAGCGTTGTAGCAGGTCCAAATTGAATCAAATAACACTGTATAGTAAAACTACCACAGAGCGATTAACATATATTGCTCAATTGGTTTTTGAACAACTTTTAGGGTTAGAACTTAGCCTGACTTCCGACGTTGATACATTTTTATCTTCTCAATCTACACAACTCAACTATTCAAACAACTCTGATCTTCCAGGTTTTCAAATAAAACCGTATGAATTGCTTTTTGAAGAAGACATTAAACCTATACGGATTGAATTAGGCCAAGAATGGAATAATTTGCCGTCCCTAATCATAGAAGGCTATCAGCACTTCGATTTATTAGCAATTAGCTTTTACTTGGTTTCGAGATTTGAGGAATATGTTCCTTTTGAGAAAGATGCCCATAATCGATTTACGGCTTCACAAAGCTGTTTACTAAAATTTGGATTACTACAACGTCCTATTGTCAATGAATGGGCGTTGGGTTTATTAAACCAACTAATCACCCAAAACACTGATTTACAGACAACACCACGTCAATTTAATTACGTTTCTACCATAGACATAGACCAAGCATGGAAATATCGTAACAAGGGATTTTTGCGATCTTTTGGAGGATTGGTAAGGGATAGTGCCAGGCGAAGTTGGCAGGAAGTAAAAGATAGAGTCTCCGTTTTAACCAATCAAAAAGCAGATCCATTTTACAACTTTGATTGGCAAGACAAGGTTCATCAAAAATTTAAGACTTCTGTAAACTACTTTATTCAAATAGGTAAACGCGGAAAGTTCGATAAAAACACAGATGTTTCCAATGCTGAGTTCCAGCGTTGTATTAATCAAATAAACGATACGTATACCATTGGAATACACCCATCTTACCGTTCGAACTACGAACACGCTTTAGTCGCCCAAGAACATCAAATGCTTGAAAATATTGTTGCCCACGATATTGTGCATAGCCGACAACATTTTTTGATGCATAAAATGCCAGAAACTTATGTAACACTTGAAGATATTGGTATTACAGAAGACCATACGATGGGATATTCCACGCACTTAGGGTTTCGCGCTGGAATAGCAGCCCCTTTTCACTTCTTTAATTTAACCACCAACAAGGTCACTAATCTTGAATTAATTCCTTTTTGCTGTATGGATATTACGCCCTTGCATTATATGAACCAACCTCCTCGACAGGCTGTTGCAACCATTATTGAGCTTATGGAGCGGGTTAAGAATGTGGGTGGATTATTTGTGAGCTTATGGCACAACGAATCAATGAGTGAAGATGGCAGATGGCAAGGTTGGCGTACTGTGTACAGTCAAATGGTTGAACACGCGTATACACTAAACGCCGACGATGAGAAGTAAGGTAAGCCTTTTAGTCATACTTGTTCTCCTTGTTGGCCTGGTATCCAGATCTGAGTTCGCACTTCAATTCGTACCACTAGGTGTTGGTGACGCGCTTTATGGAACATTAATTTACTTTCTTGTGCGATGGATACGGATACATAACCGTCCTGCACAGATATTTTGGATTGCCCTCTCTATTTGCTTTGCTATTGAATTCTCACAACTCATCACTGCAGATTGGTTTGAAGCAATACGCAATACTTCCATTGGAAAGCTCGTATTGGGCAATAATTTCAAACCGTCAGATTTGATATACTTGGCAATTGGTGTTACCGGTGGATTGGTAATCGACAAGAAGTTTTTGGGAGGGAATGAGGGAATGAAGGATTGAAGATTTCTCGCTCCTCTGTAATCTACGCTCTCAGTTATCCTGCAGTTAAGACTAACCTACTCACCAAAGCTAGAGCTAACAACCAACTCTTTTGTGCCATGGCTCCAGTTGTAAATACCTTCACCAGACTTAACACCATGTTTCCCTGCGTTTACCATGTTTA
>ERZ1048872.1131-NODE-1131-length-23729-cov-8.478035_pt1 | contig 23729 bp, 20 predicted proteins | sample MGYA00383100_ERZ1048872 | MGnify/ENA primary metagenome ERZ1048872 (study PRJEB29581, sample SAMEA5548370) | metagenome | biome: marine; feature: coastal; material: water | depth 50 m | study: Short-term variability in the microbial, nano- and picoplankton...
GCATGTTAAACGACGGCAAGGTACTGGCGGAAGTGGATCCCATTGAATTTGCACCGTACGCATTTCTGAAATGGGAATGGAGTAAGCAATAAGCAGCACTACCCACGGTTTTATCAACGTAGCATCGACTAGCCAATCGTCTGCATCAATTTTAGCAAAGTGGTTAACCTGAAAATGAGGTCTTTGAAAATGAGTACTCGGAAAGTAGTCACTTTGTTATTGATTGCAGTCGTTGGCTTCGTGTTGTTCAAAACCTTCTTTGACAAGCCTCGACCGCACACCCCTAAGGTCTTCGGCCCACCGGAGAAAACCCAATGGAAACCGGTAGGCGCTCGCTCCGCGGGACAGCACAGCTACGATGTCATCCCCGAGCCGGATACCTTTAATGCCATACATGTTGGCGTGGCCAATTCGGATAGTATCTGGGGCGTCGCAGCGCCTATGTTTGAACTGGACTGGGTGGCGGAGCCTGCGTACTTCGTGGGTAATGGCCCTCTCTTTGATAACCAGGGCAATCTCTACTTTAGCCCGCAGTTCTACCACGGTGAGCGCGTGGTGCTGGTTTCACTGGATGGCCAAACCGGTGAACGACGCTGGACGATACCCGCCGATGACGACATACAAGCAGGCAGCCCGGCCTTCATTTTGAACGACCCGGAAAACCCGGGGTCCCAGGTCATTTATATCATTGGCTATAACCGCGTCATGGCTCTGCGCCCGGAAGGCTCTTTGATCTGGAGTAAAGCCACCGGTTTAAGCATTCCTGCTTCCGAACTCAGCAATAAATCACCCAGCGATAAAGCGAAGGGGAAATTTCATAGTTTCAACTATCACCCCGCTACAGATTCACTGGTATCAATAACCAAGTCCGGAGCACTATTTGCCTTCAGCCGCAAAACTGGGGAATTGATAGCCGCTATCGGGCAGGTACCCGGCGCGCCTGCGATCAGTGGCAAAGGTACCAAGATTCCTGAATTCATCCTTAACAAAGTCGACCCATTGATGGATAAAGCCTTTGGTAAAACCGATGAAGGCTTGAGCTTGTTCTCATCCGCCGTCAATTACATCTACGGCGGTGGCGGTGTGGTGACCAACTTCTTCAGCATCGATCCTGATACCAGCCGTATCTACATGGCCGCTACTGCGCCAGATGCCGAGGACGGTACAGAGGACGGCAGGTCGGAACTTGGCGCAATTTACGCCTTGGACCTAGTTGATGACGGCAACGGTGGTCTGGAATTTCAGGTATTAAACCGCAAGACCTTCCAGGGCGGCACCGGATCAACACCGGCGCTTAGCGCAGACGGCCACCGCTTATATGTATCGGATAACGAAGGTCATGTTATTGCGCTGGACAGTGAGTTAGCTGAAGCCTGGCGGGTGGATGTGGGCGAGCCGCTGGTGGGTTCTATCACCGTGTCACCCGATAACAATGAACTGTATGCCGTCACTGCCAATGACGTAATCCAGTTGATCGACAACGGTGGCCACGGCAGTAGAGCGTGGACAGCTGAACTAACGGGCTTTGATGGTTATGCCAATGTCGATGTGCAATCCAACGCCTTGACTGCAACGGTAACCGCTAACGGTGTGGTTATTATGATCGGTGGTGGCAAAACATTGCTGGGCAGGACCCTTATGTTGCATATGGGCATGGGCCTGCTGGATCGAGAAACGGGAAAGCTGCGCTACTTTGCCGAAGGCCGGGAAGATTCTCTGGCCATGAGCGTGGTGGCTGCCGATGGCAGTATTTATGTCGCCCACTCACCCTTACGGCGCGCCGTAGGTAAGGCCATGTATCCGGATTTAACACCGGATGTCACCGGCGGTATTGCGCGTTTCAAACCGATTCGCCTGGATCTGCTGGCTCGGGATGCGATCTGTGCCGCCGAGGCGCGTGGCGCCAATGCCAGTACCCTGGACCAGGCTGCCGAGTCGGCAGCGATAAACACGGATATCCGGCAGATCAAGGTATTGCTCAGGCAGGCCAGTAACGCAATCGACGTTGCAGTCAGCGATGGCGACATGAGTACTGGGGATGCCGCCACACTGGATGATTTACTGGCGCAAAGCACTGCCAATCTGACTCCGGCCAGTCTGGAGCTTGCGGTTACAGATATGGCTGCGGGCTGTAGGATGTTTGATTAGTACGATCTCTACAGCCCGTCTATAGCAAATCATAAACCCACCCGTTCATGTGAACGAGTAGAACATGAGGAGTGTTGGGATCAGATAACGAGCCGAACATCAGTAATGCTGGGGTCGGTGGTTCAAGTCCACCCGTAGCTACCACTTTCTTTATATTTTTCAATAAGTTACCCGAATACTAAAGCGATGGCTGATGCGCACGTCGAGGGTTTGCTACCTACTTGCTACCTTGAGAAGCAATTCAGTGGGTACTGATTTTTCCCTGGCCAGCCTTAAGAGCCTCCTCCACCATAATCAACGCTGATCTGACCTCATCTTCCAGGGCCTTGCCTTCTGGTGAATCGCATTCATGGGAGATACGCCCCTCTTGGATCAAGGCGCTGGTTAGGTGCAGTTCATGGAGCGTAAGTTCGAGAGTGACTTTGTAGGAGGTGTGGTCGAGCAGCTTCATAAGTCGCTTCCAGATATAGCAATAACAACAAGATAGATGAATTTCTTCAGGGCTGCTTTTACACGAAAAGTGCCATCTTTTTCTCGCGGTGTTTATTTAACTTCAACTTCATCTTATGAGCGCATCTGTCCCACAACACCCATGTTAGCGTTCACTTACATTTGAGCAAATGCGTCTATTAAGTAAGAGAGAACAGCTCCCCTCCTACAAAGAACAACAAGGGAATACTAAAAATGGTATCGACAAGTTAACTTTCCAAGATCAGAGGAATTCAACCTCTGGCCTCAAGCAACTGCCCTGTTCCATTCGGCGAACGCACTAACCCTGAGGTTCCGATAGTGATTAGCGGACACCAGATGTCTACCCATTGAATGGTATTGCCAAATTAACTGCCGCAGATTGCTAGAATCGGCGAATGAATACCTATAAGCGCCACCGATTCCCGCCTGACATCATCAGCTACTCAGTTTGGCTCTACTATAGATTCAACCTGAGCCATCGAGATATTGAAGACTTGCTTGCTGAGCGCGGCATTATAGTTAGCCACGAAGCGATACGCCTCTGGTGTATCAAATTCGGGGCTATCTACACCCGACGATTGAGGCGGAAGCATCAAGGCTACGGCGATACATTCTTCATCGACGAGGTTTTCGTCAAGATCAACGGCAAACAGCATTATCTCTGGCGGGCTGTGGATCAGGATGGTGAAGTAGTCGATGTTTATCTGCAGTCCAGGCGTGATGGTACTGCTGCGAAACGATTCTTCAAGCGCCTGTTACGAAGTCATGGCAAGGAGCCCAGGAAGATCGTGACTGATAAGCTTCGTAGCTACCCAGTTGCCCAGCGGGAACTAATGCCTGATGTTATCCACGACACTTCCCGGTATGCCAATAATAGAGCAGAGCAATCACACGAGGCGACCAGGGTGAGAGAACGAGGAATGAGGAAATTCAAATCGATGGGGCAGGCCGGCAGGTTTCTCGTTGCCCATGCTGCGGTCAGTAATCTATTCAACCTTGGCAGGCATCTGGTAAGGGCTGAGCATTATCGTGACCTTAGGGTCAGTGCGTTCATCGAATGGAGCAGGGCGGTTGCCTGACATCCCGAGCCAGAGTTTCCATGCAATCAATGATTTAACTTGTCAGTACCACTTTTTCCGTACCGGTTCTCAACAAATTTGAGAATTGTGTCACGGACAAGGCCTCGGTCTTTTTCCCAACGCCTTCCCTCACCCGTGAAGAGTGACTCCCCCTCCAACATCGACATAAGGCATAGCGCTTCACCCTGGGGCGAATCGGCGCCGGCCTTTTCCATGGCAGCAATAAGCAGCGACATGTACTCGGCATAGACTTCTTCGAGCAAATCAGAAACCAGCGGTTCAACCTGCTCCATTGCCCACAACTGTGGCCAGAGCCTGTCATTAAGCAAGGTGTCATCAGGAGCGGACGTATCTTCCAACATAAAAACCGCAATATCATAGACAGTCAGGCCATCGTCCAGCCCTCTATCTGCCCAGGCATTCTTCATCTGCTCCTCGATCAAGCCCACCAGAGCGCGCAACAGCTCTTCCCAGGTTCGAAAATGATATTGAAGAGCGCCAAGTTTCATGCCGCTTGCTCTTGCCAGTGATCGCATCGACAGACTGCTATAGCCTTCGTCCGAGATGATTTCGATGGCGATATGCAGAATCTCCCGCCTACGTTCGCCCGCCATTCGTAAGACTCTCAATTAACATGTCGCATGGGATGCTAGAGTTTGTCACACGTCATGTAAAGCACTTGGAACCAACAATGACGACCGGACTCCTCCTGGAAGCCGGGGGAAGGGTATGATGGGCTTATACTCTCACCCCAAACATCCCAATTGTTGCTCCAACTGCGCGCGCCGCCCGTCACGACAAAGGGGAATAAGCGACAGCAGACTACTGCGCAGTATGGCATCAGGAACTGCATCCAGCGCAATCAAGCCTTTGTTCCACAGCAAAACCGAGCTCCATTGGTGACCCGCCAACACCCGGGCGGTTGCTTCCAAATCCAGATTTTCAATCAGCTCGCCCTGGGCCAGGGCCTGTTGCAGGTTTTCCTTTAGCAGGCGCACGCTGTTTCCCAGCAGCACATCTACCAGGTGGTGGCCTCGCCCTGCCTGGAACAGGGTTCGCGCCATGGTGTCGGCGTACGCTGGCGTGGCAACAATCTGCCTGGCGACAGCCTCGGTGTGTGCAAGGTGCCTGGCTATTCCCGGCTCTGCAGCGGCGACTTGCTCCAGTTGCTGCACGTCTTTAAGTAGTTCAGCTACCGACGCCAGCAGCAGTTCATCCTTGCTGCCATAAAGGTTGTACAGAGTCTTTAAAGCAACACCGCTGGCAGCCGCCACATCCCTGACGTTGATGCCGTCGTAGCCCACCGCAGTGATCTGCTCTCGCACCACCGTGAGAATACGCTGTTGCCGCTCTTGCTGGCGCGGCGATGAGTAATTCGCCCTGCGCCCCTGGACTGTCTTCGCGCCCATTTATTGCATCCCGTAAATTCCGTATTGACAAATATTATAACACGTTATACTTTTTACCAACCCCACATGAGATACCGTTATGAACGTTAACGACGCGACACTGATCGCCAACCCCTACCCCAACTACCAACGGTGGCGTGATGAGCAACCGATCTGGTGGAGCGACGGGGAGCTCAAAGGCTGGATACTGAGTCGCTACGACGACGTGCGGACAATTCTGAAGGACGCGAACACCTTTTCCTCGCAATCCATGGGTGAAGGCGAGACACAGGCCATGCCATTACCCCTCTTGACCGATGACCCACCGCGACATACCCAGCTACGAGCCATCGTCAACAAAGCCTTTACCAGCCGCACGTTGAAACAAATGGAAGTCGAGGTCGCAGAACTGACTGTGGAACTGCTTGACGCGATGCGTGGCAAAACCTCGGTAGACATCTCCACTGAATTCACTTCACCGCTGCCGGTATCGGTGATTGCGCGGATGATGGGTATTCCACCGGAGCGCAAGGATGACTTCAAGCGCTGGTCTGACGCCCTCACAGGCACCAGTGAGGCAACCGACCTGGCGGAGCGTATGCCGCACATCATGGAGATGGCCGGCTATTTTCAATCGCTGATTCCCCAGCGTCGCGAAAATCGCGGCGAGGACCTGATCAGCAAGGTAGTACACGCCCAGGTCGACGACCAGACCCTGGCGGATCAGGATATTGTTGGCTTTTGCATGCTGCTATTGATTGCGGGCAACGAAACCACCACCAACCTGCTGTCCAACCTGCTGAACCACCTGGCAGATCATCCAGATACCTGGTCCGAACTGCGTGACAACCCGGACAAGATAGACGCCGCTATCGAGGAAATCCTGCGCTTCGATGCACCGGTACATTGGGTCAATCGCAAGGCCACCCGCGACGTGGAATTTCACGGCCAGACGGTCAAGGCAGGGGAAGCGGTGTATGCCTTTCTGGGCTCCGCTAACAGAGACTCCAGGCATTACGAGGATGCGGACCAGTTTCGCCTGGACCGGGGTCGCGGTGACCACCACACCTTTGGGCATGGCATTCATTTCTGCATCGGCGCCCCGCTGGCCCGTCTGGAAGCACGCTATGCGATGGAAGAGCTACTGAGGCGCTACCGCTCAATCAGCCACACCCCCAGCGGCGATAACGAGCGCACCCATTCGACCATGTTACGGGGCTTTCACCACCTCTGGCTGGATTTGGAAGCCGCCTGATTCGGAGAACACACATGATGACACCGGAATACATCCAGACCCTGCGTAAGCTGATGGAGTTCGAGGCAGCGCGCACTGAGCCTCCCGCGGGCTTTCCAGCCCTGCCCGACATCCCCGCAGGGCGCTACGTGGATCCGCGCTTCCACCAACTGGAGCTGGATCACGTGTGGCGAAAGTCCTGGCTACTGGCGGCACATATCGACGAGATACCAGAGCCCGGCTCCTTCATGCTGTGGGAGAACGCCGCGGAACCCGTGGTGATCGTGCACGCTGAGAGTGGTGTCGTGAATGCCTTCTTCAACACCTGCAGCCACCGCGGGGCTCCGGTTGTCACTGAGCAGCGCGGTCAGTCCCGCCGCCTGACGTGTAAATATCACGGCTGGAGTTACGACCACGAGGGCGAGCTGCGCGGCATTCGCGATCCACAGGATTTCCGAGACTTCGACATGTCTTGCCGGGGCCTGAAGAGAGTACGCTGTGAACGTTTCGGCAATCTGGTGTTTGTCAACTTCGACCCCCACGCCCCGACTCTGCTGGAATGGCTAGGGCCCATCGCCGATGAGTGGGAGGAATTCCAGTTCGGTCAATGCCGCCTGGCATCACGGGCTATATTTGATCTCGACTGCAACTGGAAGATCGCCATGGAGGCAAATACAGAGGTCTACCATGTACGCAGTATTCACCCCGACACGGTCGCACCCATTCTCGATGATCGGCGCAACGTGAATACGCTGTACCCTAATGGACACGGGCGCATGATCGCACCTACGCCGAAGGGGAAGTCGAACCTGCAAGCCATCGATATTTCACCGGATGTCGCCCAGATAGAAACCGCGGGAGAAATTGCTCGAACTTGCACCCAGTCCTATGGACTGTTTCCCAACTGGGTGTCGCCACTGAGCCAGTTCGCTATTCCGCCAATACTGTTCTGGCCTAACGGTATTAATAAATGCCGCATGGAAACCTGGACCATGGCGCCCCAGTGGCAGGAGGGAATGAAGCCGGACCTGTGGACTGTTAATGACGGCAAGGAGCTGTGCCAGGTGCTGATTGAAGACACCCAGTTTGGTGAGAAAATCCAGCACTCAATGGAGTCACGCGCTTTCGAAGGGGTACCGCTGAGCTATCAGGAGGCGCGCATCTACCACTGGAACCAGGCGGCAGACCGCATGATAGGCATCGACAATATTCCCGACGAACTGCGGGTTCAGCAGGTTATCGGGGATGACTGGCTTTACCCGAATGATCCGCGTATCGCACAGCTGGACTAGATACCAGTAACCTCTTCCTGCAGAAGCTGCTTAAGCGACTCATGCCGGGGCAGTTACAAATGCCTCCAGACCCTGAGACATCAGGGTGTAGGACCCAGCCAGGGAATTCCCGACCTCCTCGCTATCAATCTCGGGTAGGGGCTCGAACTCTCCGCGCCATCGCAAGCAGCATTGCCCCGCTCCATCAGTAATCACCTGCACCGTGGCCGAATAGCGAGCCATGCCTGCCATGGTTTCAGACACCATGGAATAAGCCAAAGTCCGACTGGCATCATCGAGCAGGTCCAGGCGTTCAGAAACAAGCCCGAGACCAGGAATATCCAGATGGCGGATCATACCAACGCCCTCGCCCTCCAGTCGCTCAACGCCGGCTCCCCCGGTCGCCCATGCCAGGAAATTGCCGAAATCAGCTAACACCTCCCAGGCCGCATCACTATCACAGGCCAGGCTGTTCTCTTGTTGCAATACCGTCACACTTCGGTCCATTGTTTATTAAGCGTTGTCGTCTGCCAGTTAGTGTATTCCATCAGCCCATGCAGGGAGTTCTCACAGCCGAGGCCAGATTGCTTGTGGCCGCCGAAGGCTTGAAATGGCGAGTACTGGTGAACCTCGTTGAGCCATACGGTTCCGGCCTCCAACTGGCTGCCAATGCGCTCTACTGCTTCCAGGTCCTTACCCCATACCGAAGCGCCCAGGCCATAGATGGTATCGTTGGCACGGGCAATCACGTCGGCCTCATCTGACCACTTGAGAAGTGGCAGGATCGGACCGAAGGGTTCCTCGCGAACGATGCGGGAGTCCTCTGGGGGGTTGTCGATGAGGGTGACCGGTACAAACCAACCCGCCGCGTTTTCGTCGATGTCACCGCCGATGGCGAACTGGTAACCGTTGCTATGGCAGTCGGCGAAGTAATCCTGCACCTTGCCGTACTGCATCGAATTCTGGATCGGACCAAGGTCAGTATCCGCCTCAGTGCCATCGCCGACCTTGATGTTTGATGCAATAAATTCCACCAAAGCTTCACGCACCTCGTCATACACATCCTCGTGAATGTAAAGCCGCTTGGTGGCGTTGCAGAACTGGGCGTTGTTCTGAAAAGCAGCCCAGAACAATTCAGGGGCTACGGCTTTAGCGTCCACATCTGGCATCACAATAGCTGGGTCATTTCCGCCCAATTCCAAGGTCACACGCTTGATGGTATCCGCAGCAGAACGCATCACATGCCGGCCTGTCTCGGTAGAACCGGTGAATGCCACCTTGTTGATATCCGGGTGGCTGGTGATACACTTGCCGAGGTCATCACCACCACTCACGGCATTCAATACTCCGGGGGGAAAGGCCTGTTGCGCCAACTCGATCATTTTTAGGTCACACAGTGGCGTATAAGGCGAGGGCTTAAGCACGACCGTGCAGCCTGCCATCACGGCTGGCGCAATCTTCCAGATGGCGAGCAAAATCGGGAAATTCCAGGGCACGATGGCACCAACCACGCCTACAGGTGTATAGCGCGTAACAACCCTACGCTCATCAGTCTCCTCCACCTTCTCGTCAGGCAGGCGCTGAGTGGCAATGGCCCGCAACCAGGTGACGGATCCATAGACTTCCCACTCGGTGCCAGCCGCGGGTTTGCCCTGCTCCGCCGTAAGCAGTGCCCTGAACTCTTCCGCATGTTCTTCAAGTAGGTCAGCAAAGCGCTCCAGCGCGGCCTGCCTCTCGTCGACCGGCGTTTGACTCCAGCCCGCAAAGGCCTGGCGCGCAGCGGCAACCGTGGCATCCAACTGGGTTTTGGATGCATCCGGCACCTGGGCAAACACAGATCGCGTGGCCGGGTTATAAACAGGCAGAGTGTGCTCGGTGGTCACAGACTCGCCGTTGATGCTCATTACAAAATCGGTATCTACTTTCATGTCAGCCTCGCAAATCTCGTGGATTAATCCAGTGTTTTCAGTTCCCGGCGCATCACTTTGCCGGTGCTGGTTTTGGGTAAGTCGTCAACAAACTGCACAGCACGGGGCACCTTGTAGGCGGCCAGGTGTTCGCGGCAGTAAGCAATAATGTCATCCGCGTCCGGGGTTGCGCCTGTCTTGGGCACAATATAGGCCTTGGCCAGTTCGCCCTTAGCTTCATCCGGGATACTGCCCACAGCCACCAGGGCCACATCGGGATGGCCGGCTACGACGCGTTCAATCTCAGCGGGATAGACGTTGAAACCGGCAGTGAGAATCATGTCCTTCTTGCGATCAACGATGAATATACAGCCGTCTTCATCCATAGAGGCAACATCACCCGTATGTAACCAGCCATCAGGCTCTATCGATTCACGAGTGGCCTGCTCATTACCGTAATAGCCCTGCATGACAATACCGCCCTTGATCATCAACTCGCCTACTTCTCCCGGGGGAAGCGTTTTTCCCGCATCCTCTGTATCAGCTATTCGCGCTTGAACGTAGGGAATGGGAACTCCGATAGAGCCTTTCTTGATTGGACCATTGGCAGCGAAGGTAGTACCCAGACCGCCCAGTTCGGTCATACCCCAGACCTCAATGAGAGGGCAACCAAAGCGTGCTTCCACCTCCTCCATCTTTGGCTTAGGCATTGTCTGTCCGCCCACGGTACAGCAGCACAGGCTCGACAAATCGTAATCAACCAACTGCGGGTGATTGAGTAAAAACATATACATTGTCGGCACACCTTCGAACCTGGTGGCTTTGTGATCCTGTATGCTCCGTAGAATGGTCGCCTCCTCGAAGGCGGGATGCAGCACCAGGGTCGAGCCGTTTTGGATGGCACAACTCATAATCACGTTGCCGTATACATGCGGGCAAGGGAGCGCAGTCACAACGGTATCCCGATCACTGCGCTGATGCATCAGAGCCGTCATGGCGACATTGAGCAGTATGTTACGGTGGGACAGGCACGCACCCTTGGGGTGGCCTGTGGTTCCAGAGGTATAGCCGATTGTGGACAGACTATCGGGATCGATGTCCGCCACCTCAAACGCCCCGTCACTGGCGGCCAGAATTTCGTTGAAGGACAACATTCCCTCTGGCATTGCCTCATCACCAAAGGCAATCAACTCCTTCACCCCGGATTTCTCTTTTACTCCCGCAATGGAAAGTGCCTTCTCATGTGAGGCGATAACAATACTGGCGCCGCAATCATTTGCCACGAACTCGACTTCGCCCGGTGTCAGCATCACATTGATCGGGTTAATGACCGCCCCGGCTTTAAGCGCTCCGTAATAGCTGACGACCCATTCCCAGCAATTACCGGAATACAAGGTCACCCGGTCGCCGGGTTGCACAGCGAGGTTGACCAGTGCATTGGCGAACCGGTTTGTCAGTTCTTCGAGTTCGCTAAAAGTCAGCTCCCGATCGGGAACGATCAGAGCTGTCCGATCCCCAAAGCGCTTGGCGGCTTCAGCCGGGATTTGCCCGATAGAATTTATCATCGTAATCCGTTTGCCTCAGATAGGTTGTGAGTCGATTGTTTTAAATAGGCGGCAATGCGCAGCACAAGTGCAACAAGCCCGATGACCGTGTACACAACATCAATGGTCTTGGCGTCACTGCTCATCGCCATGGGGGCGTAGCTCGCCCAGATTGCCGCCCAGAAGTACCAGATACCAATAAGGTGTAACCAGCGCCAGTGTTCCGGGCGCATTTTGCGGCGCACCGGGAAGAACGATGTAATGGTTAGGGCGAAGAGAAAGACATAGCTTGCCATTCTCAGCAGCAAGTCTACGTCATTGTGCAACTCTTCCCAGTAGTAAGCATTATGCAAGGTAAGCAGCACACCGATAAACACCGCCTGCCAGCCAAAGCCAGCAGCAAAAGATAAACCGAAGTAACGGCGATTTCGCAAAAGCCATTTCGACAAATTAACAGGGAACAATTGCGTCATGGGCCTGGCAACAAAAGCAAGAAACACCCAGGGCGAGGCGAACTGCACTGACAGGCGAATCAAACTGATCGCCGCTTCCGGGGAGTCGGCCCCGATCAACAGAAAAGCTGTAACCATAGCTGCAAAGGTCACGCCTGCTATCAGGAAAAACAGCGGCCAACCGTTCAGCAATCGATACTGGAGCAGGTTCACCACGCTACCCTTCCCACCGGGTGTGTGACGTGCCTATGATCAATTGTTTAGCCAACGTGAATACACCTTCTACGAATCACCGAAACTTGGCGATCAATGCGTCCATTAGTTGAGCCGTCGCCCCCCAGCCGTGAGTCTCACCATCTCCATCTGCCCGTGGCCAGGTCGAAAACAGGGTGATGACGAGGCCAGCCTCAGGCACCACGCGAACGAACTGACCGTGTATGCCATAGCCACTCACGTCACCGCCAGGGTTCCCTTCGCCCCACCAGAAGGAACGGTAGTAAGGCTCTTCGTATCCGTCGAGTACAGGGTAAGGCCAGCTGACGTCGCCTTTCTGGCCTAAGATATCCTGGATAAATGCACTCGGAATTACAGCATTGCCAAAGGCCTTACCGTCGTTCAGCACCAACAATCCCACACGGCCAAGATCACGCAAGGTGGCACTCATACCATGATCTGCCAGAACAGCACCGCCCTCGTCCACAGTGATATTGGCATCGAACTCGGCGCCCATGGGTTGCCAGACATGCTCTGAAATCAGTTCTGCCAGTGGTTGCTTTGTCGCCGCTTCGAGCACCCAGCCGACAACGTTGGTAGAGCCGGATCGATAGCTGAATTTTCCGAACTTTGAGTTGTCTCGCCCGATGGTTGGCAGAAATTCATAGAGGCCAACTGGCCCATCCTCCGGGCAGTAGTCGGCATCGGTCCAACCAATGGCGCAGTCCTGGATGCGAAAGGTCGTCGTGAAGTCCGGATAGTCCTCGCTGTAGTCGGAACCGTCACGCATATCGAGAAGGGTTTGCAGCGAATCGGGGCCATAGCCGCTCTTGGCAAGCGCGGGCACATAATCGGACACCGGCTTATCGAGATCGATAACGCCCTGTGCAGCCAGCTTTCCGGCAACCAGCCCCACGATAGACTTGGATACTGAATTCATCAGGTGCGGTCGATCTTGCCTTAGGTGGCCATAGTACTTCTCGAACAGTATTTCACCGTCCTTGAGAATCAGCAGACCATCAACATACTGATGCGCGGCGATTTGATCGATCGATTGTTTGCGCCCCTGGAAGGTAACAGAAAAATCCGCAACGAAGTCATCGTTTTTCTCAATCGGAAGGAATCGATTGCGATCCCGTGGGATGTTCACCGTGGGGATGACTTCCCGCATATGGCTGAAGGACCAGCGATTGATTGGGCCGAACTGAAAGGATTCGAGTGTCAGATTTTGCGGCCTGCGACTTTCCTCGGCTATCGCAATTGATTGACTGAGAATACCTGCCATCAGGGGTGCGAGCATACTGATCAACAATGGGGAACGGAGCAGACTCACCCCACCACCTCATCCACCGCTCGGACTGCAGCGTCGATGGCCGCCTGCACATAGGCATGGGCCTCGGAGTCGGAATTGGCAATACTGATTCGACCGATAGGCTTGCGCCCCAGTTCGTGCGGCGCTTCACCCTCTTTCCACTCTGGGTCGAACAGCTCCATGTACTCATACGCGTAGCCGTGGGACCAACGGTTGAGAGTAATTGCACCGATGTCACGGTCCGGATCAAATCCATACTGACCGAACATCCCTGTCAGTTGCTTGCGGATCTCTTTCTCGTAGTCTGCAAAGGTCGTGGTATATAGCTTGTGCCTGCCCAGCCGACAAAGATCGCGCCCCGACTGCGTGCCATCACCCTCCGGTGCTGGCATATGGCCCATAAACATCGCCATGGGTGCCTCTGGTGCGTTGGAGGGAATGTAGTCGCCCAATTCCACCGGAGGCGCATACGACACCAGTGGGAAGAAGCTGCCGGGGCACTGATAGACTGATGTCCCGCCTTTCTTTACTGCTGCGCCAGATTTCAGCACCACGTTGGCCCAGATAAACGGCACTTTGACACCGTAGGCCAGATGTTCTTTTTGCGCTTCGGGCAGTTCCGGGCAAAGATGGGCGATCATGCCGTTGTAACCGGCCAATATGCAGTGATCACCACTTACCCGTAAGGCCTCACCGCCGCTGACATAGCTAACATCTACGGCCTCACTACCGCGGTTGGCAACGTTGACGACCGTACTGTTCAACCGCACACGAACATTCGAATCTTTGCGATCCAGCTTTGAGTAATCAAAGCGTGCCGTTACCAGATCCTGCATCGTATGACCCGGTGCAACCTTCGGGACAAGCTTCCTGACAAAAAGTCGCGCCACCGAGGCATTGCCATCGGGGAACAGAGGGTTGCTGTAGGCATCGGGATCAACCTCGGTATCCGCCTGGGTATACTCGTCGGGCAAGCCTACAGCCATCAGACCCGGCCCTCCCAGATAAAAACCTTCCATCACTGACATACATTCAATGCCCACCCCAAACATAGCCTGGGCCCAGGGCTCGATCAGCTTGCCGCCGAGCGGTGAGAGCCCCACTTTGTTATACAAAAAGTCGGCATAGCTCTTACCTCGAAGATAGGCCTCTTTCTCCTTCAGGGGTATATCAGCAAGGTAGTCCTTGCGTCCTTCCACCAGGCTGATGAGTAACTCTTCATCCCTTGGGGGCAATTTCAGTCCGGCAATCAACGCGCGATAGTCGCCCTCTCCCGCCAGCGCAGTGCCCCAGGGCCCCACCACAATGCGGTTCTCGCCGTAGAGATCCTTACCGAGGTAATAACCGAAATCCGCGGTGAGGTTAGACAGCCAGTAGTCGGAGGCAGCGGCATCCTGCAGTGCTTTAAACTCGACTCCGATTTCCTCAAGTAATTGATACGCCGCTGGACTCATGGCCGCCTGCTCGAGGTTGATACTGCCACCGAAGGCCAGCAGCATCTTGCCATCCACCTCAAATTCATTGCGCTTGGCGTGGCCACCAAAATCGTCATGGTTATCGAGGATCAGTATCCTGGCATTGGGCCCCTTCTGCTTTCTGTACAGATAAGCTGCCGCCAGGCCGCTAATACCTGCTCCCACCACCACAAGGTCGTAGTGCTCATCCAGCGCCTTATATTGAGAGGGCTTCTCTCCGCGCCAGGCCAGCGCATGGGCAACTTCGAATGAGCCTTTGTGGCTGCCGCGCATGCCGTTAAGCAACGGCGGGTAGTAACTTGCGGAAGTAGCTTCGGTCGAATTCATGGCCAATGTAGAAAAGGGTGCGGCAGCCGTTGCCGCCGCCCCCACTGCCACACCGTTGAGAAAATCCCGCCGGGTAATATTGGCTTTCACAGCAGTTTAACCCTCTGATTCGTCCCAGGCTTTCCTGTCCACCACGATTTTCTCGCGGTACTTGACCGGCATGTCCCAGGTACCCATCCAGCCCTTGGGTACCACAAAACTCTCTCCCACACCGTATCGCTGTTTCTCACCAGAGGTAGAGGTAAGTATCACCTCCCCCTCCACCACCAGCACATACTCGTCGTAAGGGAACGGATAACTGACATCAATGACCGCAGCTTCCGACTCGTACAACACCACCACAAACTCCCCCAGATGCAGGATCTTCTGCCAGTGCTTATTGGTTCCACTAAGAACCAATTCGTCAGGCCAGGGCGGTATCGACTCCAGTTCCATCTCCCGCAGCTGATCCGCGTTGAGCCCCAATACACTGACTTCGGCCTTAGCAGACATAGCGAGGACACTCCCCAATAGACAAACAAGAAACAATAGTTTTTTCATAACAATATTCTCTTAGCATCGTTCACAAGCGTGGCCGATCAGAAGTAAACGTTGAATTCAGCCCTGACCATGCGCTTATAGCCCCAGTGAATTACCTCGCCCAGACCGAGGTCCCCACGATATGCGCCGTATTCTTCATCGGTAAGATTGTCCCCGGCAAGGGCAAGCTCCCAATTGCCGTCTGTCGGGGTATAGCCAACCCTGGCGTTGAGGAGACCATAGGCGTCTTCCTCACTCCCATTGCCAGCGTCGTGATAAAAGTCATCCGTGTAGTTGTAGACCGCAAACCAGTTTAGCGTTCCGCCCAAAAACTGATGATCGAAGTTTGCCCCCACTGAAAATGTGCTCTCCGGTGCGTAGGCAAGCTCGTTGCCATCCAGCTCTCCATCAGTGAACTCGGCATCCAGATAAGCGTAGTTTGCCATCAGGACCAAGTTTTCAACCGGAGAAAAGTTTAGCTCGACCTCCAGCCCGTTGGTTTCGGCATCGCCACCATTAGAGGTCTGCATTCCGGTTTCTATGTTCGTGGTTTGAATCTGCAAATCTTCAAACTCGGTATAAAAAGCCGAGGCATTCAACTGCAGCTTGCCATCCATCAACATCGACTTGATGCCAACCTCAAAGGCTACACTGGTTTCCGGATCGAAGGGCAATATAGTGTCGCCTATAAAATCGCCATTGGTGTCGGCCGCCGAATTATTGAAGCCACCGCCCTTGTATCCTTCAGACAGACTGGCAAATACCATCACATCATCACTGATATTGTACTGACCAACCAGGCGAGAAGTGACTTCATCCCAATCCTCCTCGGTGCACAGTTCTCCATCAGTGGGACCACCTGCCTCGCCCAGATTGTCCTCAATCGTGTTTGTACACCAATCCTTTTCGTCGTAACTCCAGCGGACACCGCCGGTTAGGGCAAATTTTTCAGTCACATACCAAGTAGCATCCCCGTAGACGCCATAAGAATCATTGTCTCCTTCGTTCTTGATGAGGGTTCTGGCTATCGAGCCCAACCCAAAAGCCGTATCAATCAGATCGACCGAATAATCGGGCGCCGCCGAATCTTCGTTGTAGTAACTGACACCAGCAAACCACGTCAAAGCCTCTGCGCCACCGCTCAGCCTAAATTCCTGGTAGGTAGTGTCGATCTCGCCAGTTCCACTATAGGGGATGGTAATACCACCCGTGATGGGGCCGTAGATAGCATCGACCGCAGCATCGTTATCAGTGCCATCAGCGTCCTCCAAGTAATCGTTCTCAGCCGTGCGCACGTCCGTAATAGAGACTAGCTCCATGGTGTCACCGAAATTCCAGGTCAGGCGCAAGCCAAACCCGTAGTCCTCGGCATCTTCATAATTAGGGTCATTAACGGCGTACTTGTCAGGAAACTTGTCACCGGGCGCGATCGTGCTGAGAGGAATGTTCATTGCACTGGTGTAGTTGGTCTCTGCCTCACTGTAATTGGCCCTCAATATCGCTTCAAAATCATCACTTGGGCTCCAGCGCGCTGTCAGGCGTAAGGTGTCGCTCTCCTGGTAAGCGTCGTCGCCACTATTGACCTCCTCCCACATGCCCTCCCACTCATCATGTTGATAAGCGAGACGCACCGCGAAGGTGTCACTGACTGCCAGGTTACCGATAAGCTCATAACGTTGCTGCCCCTCATCGCCATAGGCTATTCCCAGACTAAACTCATTTTTGTCAGAGGGCTTATTGCTCACCATACTAATAGCGCCGGCAAGACCATTGCGGCCGAATAACGTTCCCTGGGGGCCCTTCACTACTTCAACCCGATTAATATCGAAGAACACGCCAGTTGCGAAGGCATTGCGGCCGACATAGGCATCATCAAAAAACACGCCCACAGACGGTTCAGAACCAATGGTCCAATCGTTACTGCTGATGCCCCGTATAGCCCAGGTATTGGTAGCAAGACCGTAGTCCGACCCGGTAACACCGGGAACCATAGGTATCACCTGACTCAAGGTGTTGACACCCGTCTTAATGAGCATTTCCTGACTGACAGCGCTGATGGCGATGGGCACATCCTGGAGGTTTTGCGAACGCTTTTGCGCTGTAACCAATACCTCCTCCAGCTGCGCAAAAGACGCGACCGGCGCGAGTGCGGCGCTGACGGCGATACTGAGCAAGTACTTATTAGATATTTTCATGCTTTCCCCCTGAAGGAGTCTGTAGTGTGAAATTTTCGGGCCAGGCCCTTTTGAATTGGTTTACCCTGATTTTTCTTAAGTAATTAGGGCGGTCAACAATTGTTCCTTGCAGCTAGCCTTCCACCTGATTTTTCATTGCAGCTTTGAAATTGAAAGCTATAGCGATGACTGAAATCACCAGCAGAATGGAAGGGCTCAAGAAGTAATTGTTGATTGCGGCAGGCTCGATACCGCCAGCGAGCAGCAGGATGAACAAGCACTGGTAAATGAGACCGAACAAGCCCAGTGTGACCGCCGAAATCTTTGCACTTTTCGATTTCCCGTAAAGAGGAGCCATCACCAACAGCGCAAATATTCCATAAAGCCAGAAACCCAGAAAATCGAGAGAGGTATAGAGCGAAAAGGGGATCGACACGTTGAGAATTAGCAGCAAAGTGTCAGACATCTGGGCACCCACCGCACCACTGACCGCTGTTTCAGCCAACAAGGGAATAGTCCACACCGCTATAAACTTGGGAATAATGAAAGCGACAACGGACATCAGCACGACCATACCTGCAAGCATTGCCCGCAGCGCATTTTCGGCTCGAATCTGCCAGGCCATAGCAAAGAACACACCTGACAGCGTGAGCATTGCGACAATCTGGTTCAACCACCCCGCAATAAAGGCTCCTCTATTGGCATTCAGCCAGGCAATGCGGTCAGCGTGCTCTGCGTTGTATGCCTCCGGTGCATCCAGAGGCAAGAACAATGATACGACTGCCGTCGCTAGTACGAAGATGACGCACCAAAACCCCAGGCGGTTGATTTGATAGTCGAGCGAAGTGCTATTGTTCAAGAATTCTCTCCATATTTTATTTCTATAAATTTCAGCATCGTCTTGCGAACCTCAGACCGGTCTCGTTCCCAACGCCTGCCCCGTCCCATAAATAGCGACTCGCCTTCCGTCAGCGACATCACGCAGAGCGCTTCTGCGCAAGGTGATTCACTTCGAACGCTTCTCGGATGTGCTTGTCGATATACCCCATGATGGAGCGGAGTAGCTCTTCCCAGGTACGGAAGTGATATTGAAGCGCACCCAATTTCATGCCGCTGGCCCGCGCCAGAGAACGCATACTCAGGCCCGAATAGCCCTCGTCAGCTATAATTTCAATTGCCGTATGCAAGATCTCTTGCTTGCGCTCGCCCGTCAAAAAATCGCCCCTCTCAATTTGACATGTCAAGTGACATGCTAGAACATGTCATTCGACATGTAAAGTACTTAGGATGACTGATGGCTAAACCAGTAACTCGTCGGGATTTTTTGAATGGTGTTGCGATTGGCGCGGGAGGCTTGCTATTACAGGGTTATAGCGGCGCCGGGGCGCGAGCAGCGGAGTCAGGGCCAACCGCACTAAGTGACTCACTATCCGCCAGCTACTACCCGCCTACTCTTACGGGCATGCGCGGCAGCCACGAGGGTTCTTTTGAAGTGGCTCACGCGCTAGCCTGGCGCGGGGAAAAACCCACCCACTATCAAGCTCTGGAAGAGCATTACGATTTAATCGTTGTCGGCGCAGGCATGAGTGGCCTGGCCGCCGCCTGGTTCTACCAGGAAAAAATGGGGCCTGGAGCAAAAATATTGGTGCTGGATAATCATGATGACTTCGGCGGCCACGCCAAGCGCAATGAATTCCACCAGGACGGCAGGATGATGTTGAGCCTGGGTGGTGCCCAGAACGTGGAGAACCCCGCTGGCTACAGCAAACCGGCCTCCAGCCTGATGCACGCCATTGGCATCGACGACGATTTCGTTGCCAGCATGGGCGCGAATACTCCCGCAGACCAGTTCCTGGCGGGGGAACTTGACGCTCCCAATGGCGTCTCGCTCCCCGGCCCCGACGGCCATACGACTTTGGCCGGTAACTGGTTAACCATCATGTACGGCGGCGCAGGTTACGAGGACTATATACGTAAACTGCCTGTCCCGAGCAGCGAACAGGACAAGTTCATCGACTTCTTTGGCGGCAAACGCGACTTTCTCGACGACTTGTCACTCAGCGAAACCTGGGAGTACATCAACTCCGTCAGCTACAACCGGTTCCTGCTCGATCGCGTCAAGCTCGACGAAACATCACTGCCAGTAATGAGTTCTATATTGGTCCACCTCACGGGCATGTCCGGTTGGAACCTCAGTGTGCTGGAAGGTATTACCATGGGTGGGCCCGGCATAAAGTCTCTGGGCTGGCTGGCCCGGACCTCTGCATCCATCGCCGGTGGATTCCTGGACAGCCTGCTGAACGTCAAGATGTTTCCCGACGGTAATGCCTCAGTGGCGCGCCTTATCGTGCAGAAACTTGTTCCCGCGGTAGCGCCAGACATGCAGGGCCCAGAGGACGTTGCTGTTGCGCAATTTAACTACGATGCCCTGGACCGCGCCAACCAGCCCACCCGTATTCGCTTGAACAGCACCGTGGTGGGTGCACGAGAAATCGATGGCAAACATGTAGAGGTCGACTATGTGCAAAAGGGCCAGGCACTGCGCGTTACCGCCGACCACTGTGTTATGGCTTGCTATAATGCCCTGATTCCTCATCTCTGCCCGCAAATGTCCGAGGCACAGAAAGAAGGCCTCAGTTACGGAGTCAAAACGCCTTTCGTCTACGCCAACGTGCAGCTGGATAATGGTCGCGCTTACGAGAAGCTGGGCGCACAAATATTCCAATGTCCCCACGACACGTTTCAATGGGTGAGCAGCGCCCCCGGCTTGAGCGTCGGCGGTTACGAGCCTCCCCGCGGGCCGGATGACCCGATGGTCGTCTTCATGATGAACTCCCCCATGACCGAGGCCCAGGAGCAGGGTTCAGGACGCGACCAACTGCGCATGGGGCGTCACCGCGTTTACAGCACACCCTTTGCCACTTACGAGCAACAGATTCGAGATCAGCTGCAATCCATGCTGGGGCAACACGGCTTTGACCACGAACGGGATATTCGCGCGATTACTGTGAACCGTATTCCACACGGCTATTCCTACCCCTACCTCGCTCTGGACGACCCCGAGTGGGAGAAAGGCCAGGCACCCCACGAAATCGGCCGAGCCCAGTTCGGACGTATCTCCATAGCCAACACAGATTCCGAAGCCATTGCGCTGATGAATGCTGCATTTGATGCGGCCTGGAGGGCGGTTGAGGAGCAGACTGCGGGTACCTGACCGAGCGGCATCAAAAGTCAATATTGGCAAATAGAACTGGAAACATCGTGGTCAATCACTGCATTTGACACCTGTAGTGTTGAACATTGCATGAGGAGTGTTTGGGTCATATTCTGGTTAGAGCATCAGTAATACTGGGGTCGGACGAAATTCAACATGAGAGGCGCTGTTGCAGCCACAGCCCACAAAAAAGGTACTGACAAATTAACTTCTTGAGACCAAGGTAATCTGCCGCCCAATTTCAAGCAACTGCCCTTTTCCATTCGGTAAACGCACTGATCCTAAGTTCACGGTAATGCCTCGCTCAGCTAGGAGATCTTCGATGTCTCGGTGACTTAGGTTGAACCGATTTTAGAGCCAGACGGCATAGGAAATGATATCTGGCGGGAAGCGGTGGCGCTTGTGTGTATTCATGGGCCGAGTGTATCAACTTCGGGGGAGTTAACTTGGCAGAACCCTCTAGACGGATGGTTTCAATGCCAATGCCGCACAATGTGCCGCCTCCCAGTTTTAGCATTCGTACCGGCAAGGGGAGCTCGTTCATACAGTGCTATCCACCTCAGACAGCTTCACCACTTCGCAGGTTGGCGTCACCACCTCGCCCTCGGCGAGAAAGAAGCGCCAAAACATGAGGCCGAAGGGTTGCCCCTCTGTGTCTAGCCAGTTGGCAACGCCAGGATTTTGGTGCGCCACTATCAGGCGGAAACTGCCGTCTTTCTCTGTCACCGTTTGGGCGCGGTTGATAGACACCTCGCGGCTACGGTAATCCAGTGTTTGCTGAAAGCGGTTCCACAGGCACAGGTTGGCGAAGCGGCAAGTTGGCCAGCGCCCGCGAATAATGAGCGCTTGGTCGGGTCCGAGAAAAAACGGTGCCATTGAGTAATGCGCATCGGTCGCGGCGAATCCGAAATCGCCGGGTTTGATCGGTGCTGGAAATTCATTCGGTGTTAGGGCGACGAAGGGCGGGGGTGAGGAGTTTGCCAAGGGCGGCATCTCGAGTGTGCGGCTTCTGAGTACATTTGTGACGCGCGTAATGTTACTAGCAACGCTTGCATCTGTGGGCGAGGTGGTGGGCGGCTGCACATCCAGGCATTCGATCCGCATGCGCGGCTCCATTGCGGGGTCCAGCGCTGCAGGCTGCTCGTGTTCGAAATAGTGGCGTGTAGTCAGCCGCGAGGCGTCAGGGGTCAGCGATAACCAGTTGCGCGCTCGTGGTTCACCGCCGATATACAGGGTGAAGCTGCCGTCGTCTGCCACAAGCATTTCTGTATCGTTAATCACACCGGCGCTGTTGCTCGCCATATGACCTTCGGCCGTGCCTTCCTCGATGGTGAGGGAGAAATACGAGGCGCCGTGCATGGAGCCGTGCAGTACGTAGCGGTATTGCGCGCTCAGGGGGGCGTCAAAGTAGACGGCGTCGGGGTTGTCGCCGGTAAGCTTGCGGCTGGGCGTAGTGATACGTCTTAGATCAGGTCTGGCAGCGTCCTGTTCAAAAAAGCCAACCATGCTCGCTTCTAAAATGTGCATCAGAGCGCGGTGGGAAACCGCAACGTCCTCCTCTGAGTGCAGGTTCCACTCGGGGCCGGACCAACGCTCATCGATTTCTGTCAGCGTATCGATGAGTGATCTCAGTGCAGTGCGGCTGGCTGTTTGCATGGGCGGTGCTCTCTATTGTGTGGTGACGCTCTTGGCGCGGTGTGGGTTGACGGTCTCATAGGGAATATCAAAACGTTCACGGTAGAACATCAGTGTTTTGTCTACCGTGTCCGCATTCAAACCGAACTGGTCCAAACTGTATTTATGCGCGCCGTGTTTGTGTTGTTGGTTCTCCGCCAGCCAGGCGCGCATGCCGGCCTTTGCCTCTGGTGTGAAGGGCCTGTCGAGAAAATCATAAACGCCTTGAATAGTGTGCTCCCAGTCTGCTGTCATATCGGCATAGCGCAGATCGTACTGCTGCTGTGGTGTGGCCAACGTGTCCCGTTCGGCGAGATTCTTGTGTAGCATTCGCTTGGTTTTCGTCAGCCATTCACTGCCTACCCACTGGGGAGTTATCTCGTCGTTGTCGCGTACTAAAGAATTCCAGGCCATAGAGCAGGACGAGGCAACAACCTTGATTGGGTCACGGTGCGGGCACAGTAGTTGTGCGTTGGGGAAAACATGCAACAACGCGTTGAGGTCTTGCATATGCTGTGGCGATTTCAATATCCAGGGTTTGTCTTCAGGGTCACCGCGAAACCATGACACCAGTTTTAGCAGGCGTACCATTTTTTCGTAGGCCGCGTGCTGATCGTGTGTCATCGACCATTCTGCAAAGGCGGGAATTTGATTGATAACTTCAAATAACTGCGTTGAAAAACCGTACTGCAGCATGCCAATTTCTTCCTCGACCTCTAGCGTTCCCAGCGGATGAACGGCTGCGATCTGAGGACTCATGTACAGCACAGCCTTCAGGGCTCGATCCAGATTGGTAATACGGGGGTCGATAGTACCGGCCTCGCGCGCGGCAAAGGCCTCCTGTGTTGGCACCGGATACACGCTTTCCCAGGACTTCAAATGCAGCAAGTTTGGGTCTGAGGCGAGCAGGCGGTGAAGCCGTGTGGTGCCCGAGCGCGCTAGCCCCACAATCACAATGGGGTCGGGGATTTCCCGGGCCAGAATTTCAGGATAGCGCTTAAACAGTTCCTCTGCTTGTAAGCGTCCCTGCAACAGGCGCTGAATATTTGCGCGCGCTAGAAATCGTCCAAGAGGGTTAAGAGGCTGCATTCTTGTGGCCTCAATAAGCACGCCCAGAGGTTCGAGAAAACGTTCGTCGCCAAAGTCATCGAAGCCGGTGGCTTGGCGGGCATCGTCCAGCAGCGTGCGTTGGTCGAGTTCGAAGCGTGCGAAGCCTGCGGCATTGGCGCCACGCAACAAGCCATTGATCAGCCGTATGGGCAGACGGTGGTAATCTTTAGCGCGAAGAGTGGGGCTGCTACTCACTGACAGTGTCCTTGTTTTTGTT
>ERZ1048872.1132-NODE-1132-length-23717-cov-10.559505_pt1 | contig 23717 bp, 19 predicted proteins | sample MGYA00383100_ERZ1048872 | MGnify/ENA primary metagenome ERZ1048872 (study PRJEB29581, sample SAMEA5548370) | metagenome | biome: marine; feature: coastal; material: water | depth 50 m | study: Short-term variability in the microbial, nano- and picoplankton...
TAATTAAAGCCTACAAGGCTGCTCAGCAGGCCGGATTGAAATTAATTGTGGGCGTCGATTTATGGGTCGAGGACATTGAGGATCGCGACCGCCCCAAGCCCATAACGCTGTTTGCGATGAATGAGCAGGGCTATCAGAACCTGACACTGCTGATTTCGAAAGCCTGGCGTGAGGGGCAGTATCACGGTTCCCCTCGAATAGACCGGGACTGGCTTGACGCACATGCAGAGGGTGTTTTGGCCTTGTCTGGTGGTTGTCAGGGAGAGTTTGGCCAGCAACTTATCAACGGCCATGAGGAAGAAGCTCGAGCCTCTCTACAGCGGTGGATGACGACATTTCCCGGCCGATTTTACATTGAGGTACATCGCACCGGTCGCTTGGGTGAGGAGGATTACTTGCATGCGGCTGTTGAACTTGCTGCAGAACTAGGGTGTCCGGTTGTTGCGACCAACGATGTGCGATTTTTAACTTCGGATGAATTTGAGGCCCACGAGGCGAGGGTGTGCATCGGCTATGGCCGCACCCTTGATGACCCTCGTAGACCTCGGCAATATTCTGAGCAGCAATACTTACGCTCTCCTGAAGAGATGGTTGAGTTGTTCAGTGACTTACCTGAAGCACTCACCAATACCGTCGAAATCGCCAAGCGTTGTTCCGTTACTATTCCCTTGGGTGAGCCCAGCCTTCCGGATTTTCCTGTCCCCGACGGCACTACAATCGAAGACTACCTGAGCCAGCTGTCCCATGAAGGCTTGAATCGGCGCCTCGAGCAGCTGCAGCTCACTGACCCTGCAACGGTTACAGAGTATCGAGAGCGGCTAGATTTTGAGTTGGGCGTCATCAATGAAATGGGCTTTCCCGGCTACTTTTTGGTGGTTATGGACTTCATTCGTTGGGGTAAACAGCAGGGCATTCCAGTGGGCCCCGGTCGCGGTTCGGGGGCAGGTTCTCTCGTCGCGTATGTCTTGGAAATTACAGATCTCGATCCTCTGGCTTACGATTTGCTGTTCGAGAGATTCCTCAACCCCCAGCGTGTATCGATGCCCGATTTCGACGTTGATTTTTGTATGGATCGTCGCGACGAGGTCATTGAGTACGTGGCAGATACCTACGGCAGGGAGGCGGTCTCTCAAATCATAACCTTCGGTACGATGGCTGCAAAAGCGGTGGTTCGAGATGTGGCGAGGGTGCAGGATAAGCCCTACGGGCTCGCCGATAAAATGTCCAAACTCATTCCTTTTGAGGTGGGCATTACCCTAGAAAAAGCGCTCGAACAAGAAGACGCTTTGGTTCAGTTGCTAAAAGACGATAGTTCGGCCCAAGAGATTTGGGATATGGCGGTCCAGCTGGAGGGGGTGACCCGGAACGTTGGAAAGCATGCGGGTGGTGTGGTGATCGCGCCCTCTCGATTGACAGATTTTTCACCGCTTTATTGTGATGAAGAGGGTGGGGGCCTCGTTACCCAGTATGACAAGAATGATGTTGAGGAGGCTGGTCTTGTAAAGTTCGACTTCCTGGGTCTTCGTACGCTTACAATTATCGATTGGGCGGTCGCTATGATCAACAAAGCCCGCGCCCATGAGCCGGGTGTAAAACTCGATATCAGCGAAATCCCCCTTGATGACCCCAAGGTATTTACCCTGCTCAAATCCGCTGAAACTACGGCGGTTTTTCAGCTTGAATCTAGGGGGATGAAAGATTTAATTAAACGCCTTCAGCCCGACTCCTTTGAGGACATTATTGCCCTAGTTGCCCTATTTAGACCGGGTCCACTGCAGTCTGGCATGGTAGATAACTTTATCAACCGTAAGCACGGCCGTGAGGCCCTGGCGTATCCGGATGCGTCCTATCAGCACAACTCTTTGCAGCCTATTTTAGAGCCTACTTACGGCATTATCTTGTATCAGGAACAAGTGATGCAGATTGCTCAGGAGCTGGCGGGCTACACCCTAGGTGGTGCTGATCTTTTGCGGCGTGCCATGGGTAAGAAAAAGCCAGAAGAAATGGCCAAGCAGCGGTCAGTTTTCGAGGAAGGGGCCAGTGCCAAAGGCGTCGACCCTAACTTGGCTATGAAAATCTTTGACTTGGTGGAAAAGTTTGCTGGCTACGGTTTCAACAAATCACACTCAGCGGCTTATGCGTTGGTGTCCTATCAAACTGCTTGGTTAAAAACACACTTTCCCGCGGAGTTCATGGCCGCGGTCATGAGCTCAGAACTTGATAACACAGACAAACTCTTGACCTTGCGAGATGAGTGTAAATCGATGGGCGTTGCCTTACGCTTGCCTGCCGTTAACGAGGGGGCATACCTATTTACGGTCAACCCAGATAATGAAATTGTTTACGGGTTGGGGGCAATTAAGGGTTTGGGTGAGGGCCCTGTGGAAAACCTGCTGGCAGCGCGGATTTCAGGCGGCGCCTTTACCGATCTATTTGACCTCTGCTCACGGACAGACCCTCGCAAAGTTAATCGCCGCGCCCTTGAAGCTTTAATAAAAAGTGGTGCTCTTGATGGCTTTGGCGTTGAGCGATGGACTCAGCTGGCAGCCCTAGATGATGCACTGCGTGCGGCAGAGCAAACTGTGGCAAACAATGAGGCGGGTATGACCGATCTCTTTGGGGATGTCGCCCCCACCGCCGATGGTGATCCCTATGCTGAACATCGCGGGGTACGTCCTTGGACGTTGAAAGAGATTCTCAACGGTGAGAAGGAGAGTGTGGGTAGCTTTCTCAGCGGGCATCCGATTCAAGAGTACGAAACTGAGGTTCGCAAATTTGCGCCACGCCGTCTGCGGGATCTGCAACCGGACAACAACATCACTGTCGCAGGCTTAATTGTTGATATCAGGACTATAAAAACCCAAAGAGGTGTGATGGCGGTCTTAAAATTAGACGACAATACGGGACAAATCGAGTCAACGGTCTACGCAGAGGCGTACACTGAGCACAGAGAGCTTTTGGTTAAGGACCGTATTGTGTTGCTAAGTGGCCGAGTTCAAAGTGACGAATACTCGGGTGGGTTGTCCATGCGAGCTCGAGAAATTCGTTCGCTAGAGCAGGCAAGACTCTCGCGAGTCAGGGAAATACGCTTAGAGGTTTTCGATGGTGGTCTTGACCGAAAGTTGAGACAGCTGATTAAAGAGGCGTTGCTGACTTCAAGTGGAGGTGACTGTCCGGTTACGGTTGATTATTTTCAACCTAAGGGATCAGCTCGCGTAGTACTGGGAGATCAGTGGCGAGTGAATCCTAGCGACGACTTATTAGAAAGACTCAGGGGAACCGTTGGAGGAGAACATGTGGAAATTGTCTACGAGCGGTAAAGGTTTTTTAGTGGCTGTTGTATCTGCTTTATTGGTTGGCTGCGAATTCGCACCCGACTGCACCGTCAAGGAAGGGGGTGATGAGGCGTTTACTGCGGGCTGCTTGGTGATACACAACAAAAAAGTGCTATTGGTGGAAGCGTTGGGTAAGTGGGGTCCACCTGGCGGCACCGTGAGATCTGGCGAGTCAGCACAGTGCGGTGCAGAACGGGAAACTTGGGAGGAGACCAACGTTGCCGTGTCCGCCCAGGACACTGCGGCCGTCTTTCAAAATGGCTTTCATTTGTATTGGTGTTCGCCTGTGGGCGAGCCAACGCCTGAGGTTCGCGCGCCCTTAGAGGTCAGCAATGTCGACTTCTTCTCCACCGAGGAGTTCGCGAATTTAAAGTGGCGCTATCCAGAACAAGCAAAAGATTTTAGTCGTATGGTAAATAAAAGGCTGAGGCGCTGAGGACATGTCTAACGATGCTATTGAAGCAGCGGTGTTTCGCCGCCTGCTTGCCCATTTGGATGGGCGTAAAGACGTTCAAAACATAGAGCTCATGACTCTCGCGGGTTTTTGCCGCAACTGCCTCTCTAAGTGGTACGTGGCTGCAGCTGAAGAGCAGGGGGAGTCGGTTGCGCTCGATCACGCTCGTGAGCTGGTTTATGGCATGCCCTATGGTGATTGGAAAGCAAAATACCAGACGGAGGCGACCGCCGAGCAGATGGCCGCTTTCGACGCTGCCAACGCCTCAAAGTAGCTGTGCGATAACTTCATTTACTGTCAAAACGTCAGCATATTTGGCGTTTAAATCATACAAATTGGCATCGTGCGCATTGTGGTTTCTATCGCCTACGGCCTCTCTGGGAACCACAACGCGATAGCCATTTTGCAGGCCGTCTACGGCGGTAGCGCGAACACAGCCGCTGGTGGTCAAGCCGGTTACAACTAGTGAGTCGACACCCACTTCTTCGAGCTGGGCACCGAGAGTCGTGCCGTGAAAAGCACTGGCGTGGGTTTTTTCAATGACAATATCAGAGTCAATCATTGGCAACCGGGCATCGAACTTGACCCAGTCCGACTCCGGCGTCAGTAACTCAAGAGCGGGTAGGCGGTCACGAAATACCCGCGCCTGCTGCTCATTTCTAAAAATGACGGTGGTCAGAAATACGGGGAGGTTGCGTTCGTGGAAGGCTTTCATCAGCGTGATATTGCTGGTGACGACGCTATCGGCATCGGTACCAAGAGGACACGCTGGATCGGTAAAACCGTTCACAACGTCTACGATGACTAGGGCCGGTTGATGACCCAGCCCCAGTGGTTTTCGCTGCAATACTTTTGCTGGCTTCAAGAATTTCCCCTTCAGACGCCGGATACCAAAGAGCAACAATAACCCTGACTCCCCGGTACAGTACCTCGCCGTCGATAAACTTTCACGAGTAATTTGGCAAAAAATGAGCTGCTATGGAGTCTCAGTCAGCGCTAACGGGGTCCACTGTGTGGTGCTGACCGTACAACGGCTGTTATTCTAAACGTCAGCAACGCTTTTTGGCCGTTGGATATTTTTCCCTACGCTCAAAGGGTTACCGGATGCTGTTTTACCGTGACAACAGAGAGGTCGTCATGACTAACCAAATTTTGATTAAAGAAGTGGCGCCTCGAGATGGTTTACAAGCCCAGCCGCAGCAATTAACTCTCGAGCAGCGGCAACGCCTGATTGAAAGCCTTGCCGTGACCGGCGTTCCTGAGCTTGAGATTGGCAGTTTTGTCTCTCCAAAAGCCGTACCTCAAATGGCTGGAACCGATGTCTTGGCGGCGCAGCTACCCACTGCTGATTTGGCTTATTCCGTGCTAGTGCCCAATATGAAAGGCTATGAACTGGCGTTGGCCGCGGGTATGCGGACTTACGCTATCGCCATATCCGCAACGGAGCAAATGAATCAAAACAACATTAAAAAGAGTCTTGAAGAGACGTTTTTAATGGCAGAGGACATTCTCCAGCGCGCCCAGAGCGATGGAGTCGATATTCATGTTTATCTCGCGGTTTCCTTTGTTTGCCCCTACGAAGGCCCTGTTGCCCCGAAAACTGTTTTGGCACAGGTAGAGCGCCTGATGCGGGGTAATCCGGCTCGCCTGATGATCGCAGATACGATTGGCGCAGCGAACCCGAAAGAGGTACATGACCTTATGTCGACGCTGGTGTCTCGCTATGGTCATCAAGATCTTGGCTGTCACTTTCACGATACTCGGGCTCTTGCTATTGCGAATGTTTACGCAGCAATTGAAGCTGGGATTCGTCAGTTTGATAGTTCAGCGGGTGGGTTAGGTGGCTGTCCATTTGCGCCTGGCGCTAAGGGCAATGTAGCGACTGAAGATGTGGTGCTGCTGTGTGAATCTATGGGCTATAAAACTGGGATTCAGATGCCGAAATTGCTTGAGTCGGTGGCTTTGCTTAGTGAGTTGTTCGGTGCTCCGCAGGGGGGGCGCAGTCATTATTGGCTCAGTCGTCAATCGGCCTAATTGTTGGTAATGGATGTCTCGCAGGCCATTGAAGGTCGCCAAAGCATTCGAGCTTTCGATGCCGATCGAGACGTCGCTAGTACGCTGATTACCTCGATTCTTGGTACTGCCAGTCGGGCTCCTTCGGGCTCTAATATTCAGCCTTGGCATGTGTATGTGGTGACGGGTGCCGCTAAAAATCGAATTACCGAAGCATGTACCGCGCGTTACCTCTCGGGGGACGAGGGGAAGTCGGAGTATCACTATTATCCCCAAGCCTGGCGACAACCTTATATCGGCCGACGGCGACAAACCGGTTTTGGGTTGTACGGCCTGTTGGGAATCGACAAGGCCGATACCGCCGCGGTGCAAGATTATCGTGTGACCAACTATCAGTTCTTTGGGGCCCCGGTGGGCCTGTTCTTTACGATTGACCGTGATATGGAACTGGGCAGCTGGCTCGATTACGGCATGTTCATTCAGAGCGTCATGTTAAGCGCTCGGGGTGCAGGGCTTGAAACCTGTGCTCAGGCTGCTTTTTGTCCTTATTACGATTCAGTGATGCCACTATTGGGTGCGCCAGATGAACAGATGCTAGTTTGTGGAATGTCCTTGGGCTACCCCCTGAGTGAGGCGATCATTAACGGTTACCGTACCGAGCGTATCGCTGTCGAGGCATTCACGACCTTTGTCACTGACTAGGTTAAGACGCTCTGGCGACCATCTGTTTGGCAATGATCATGCGCTGTATCTCGTTGGTGCCTTCACCGATGCACAGCAGCGGTGCGTCTCGGTAGAAACGCTCGATCTCATACTCTGGAGAGTAGCTGTAGCCGCCAAAGACTCGCATGGCATCCAAACTGTTTTGCACGGCTGATTCCGAGGCGAAAAATTTAGCTTGGCCCGCCTCAAGGTCGCAGCGTTGCCCTTGGTCAAATTTATTGGCCGCTTGCTTAACCAGTAATTCCGCCGCGGCAGCACGGGTAGACATCTCTGCAAGCTTCAGTTGAATAGCCTGATGTTCTGCAATTGGCTTTCCGAATGTCTTGCGATCCATCGCATAGCGCAGTGCCATTTCGGTCGCGCCTTTAGCCATGCCTGCTCCTCTAGCAGCGATGTTAATTCGACCGAGTTCCAGTCCCCCGGCAACCTGCTGGAAACCACGACCTTCTTCGCCACCGATGAGGTTATCCGCTGAGACGTGGAAATCGTCGAAAATTAATTCCGCACTGTCGATGGCTCGATAGCCCAGTTTCTTGAGCTTCTTGCCCACCGAGAAGCCCTCACCTTTTTCACAAAGAAACAAAGACATACCGCGGTGTCTAGGTTCAATGTCAGGGTCGGTTTTGGTCAATACCGCGAGGCAGTTACCGTTGATGCCATTAGAGATCCAGGTTTTGGTGCCATTTAAAACGTAATGGTCACCTTGGCGCTTAGCCTGGAGTCGAATGCCCTGGAGGTCAGAGCCAGCATCAGGCTCTGTCAGGCCAATGCCGCCCCTTAACTCACCTGTGGCAAAACGTGGTAAGTAGTATTCTTTTTGCGCTTCGGTGCCGCCGCGCTCAACGCAATTGGCCATGATGAGGTGCGAGTTAAAAATGCCGGATGGTGCCATCCAGACTTCACAAATTCGCGAGACGATTTTGGCGTAGGTACTGGCGCTCAACCCCAGCCCACCGTACTGCTCAGAGATGGTGGCGCCAAACAGCCCAAGCCCTTTCATCTGCTCTACAAGTTCGCTGGGGTATTCGTCGGCTTGATCAAACTCTCTAGCGATAGGCCGCAGCTCCCGTTCTACCCATTTGTCGATCGTTGCGAGAATTTGCTGTTCAGTGTCGTGTTCTGTGGTCATGCTAACTCCAAAGGTGAACAATATTTTAGGCAGTAGGCTCGGGGTTTTTAGGAACCAGCATCTGTCGTTCAAAGACACACACTTCAACGTCGTGTTGATTAATGCCTCGAGTGAGTACCGTGACGATCCCTGCGTTGGGCCGTGACTTGGACTCGCGCTTGCCCAGAACCTCTGTGTTGGCATAAAGCGTATCGCCGGGAAAGACTGGTTTAGTAAGTTTGATGTCTTTCCAACCGAGATTAGCTATGGCTTTGGCGCTGACATCTGAAACACTCATGCCGACCACAACGGCCACCGTCAGCGGGCTGGCGATCAACGGTTTCTTAAATTCTGTGGCAGCGGCGTATTCCTCGTCAAAGTGCAAAGGATGTGTGTTCATAGTGAGTAACGTAAACCAGGCATTGTCTTGTTGGGAAAGGGTCCGTCCTGGCAAGTGATGATAGACATCGCCAACCGTAAAATCGTCGAAGTACCGTCCCGGCATAGCTGCATAACGTTCCATTACTGATTGGTCACTCACCGCAAAGCACTCCTTTTGACGTATTTTTTCTACATTTATGGGGCAGTGAGGGCACTCGGGCCCCACAGCGCGTAAAAAACTCGTTAAAATGTTCGGACATTTCAGTCAGAGTAACAAGATTCGGCATGTCGCCCAATCCATTAAAGGTAAATAGCAAAAAAGAGCCCCCGCTGTATCGGCAAATTGCCGACGCCTTGCTGTCGGGGATTAGAGATGGCCTGTTTCCCGTTGGCACACTTTTGCCCGGTGAACTCGAGTTAATCGAACGCTTTAAAAGTAGCCGTCATACCGTTCGCGAAGCTTTGCGGGTGCTTGAGGACATGGGCATCGTTAAGCGACAGCGTGGCCGTGGCACATTGGTGATTTCCACTGAGGCACGACCTGCTTTCGTGCAAGCTGTGCGAGACCCCCGAGAATTATTTACCTATCCTGAAAATAGCGCCTTTCGTGTTCTGGCAGAGGGTAGCGTCGGAGATGAAGACCATTGGCCGGCGAGAATTGGCGATGGCGTCGATGAAAACTGGGCGCGAATTGCAGGTCTCAGAACGTTACACGATGGCAGTCCGTTCTGCTGGACCGATATCTATGTGCTCCCAGATTATGCGGCGATTGCGCAACAATTAGGTCGAACAAAACGGCCGGTTTACGAGCAAATTGCAGAGACATTTGGTGAAACAGTGCAGCGCATCAGCGTGGAGATCTGTGCAGGCAGCCTTACAGGCAGCCGGGCTAAAGCCTTGCAAGTTGATGAGGGGACACCGTCTTTGGTTCTGTACCGACGGTACTGCGGTAACGGCAATCGGTTATTTGAAGTTTCAGTGACTGAGCACCCCGCCGATAGCTTCAGCTATTCCCTGGAATTTAATCGCGGTTGGCAAGCTGCTGAACATTGGTCCTGGAGCAAATAGGTATGCCACAAAGAGAATTGGCGGTTATTCGTAGTTTTATGTTTACTCCGGCGAACCATCCTCGCCGGGTGGAGAAGGTTTTTCAGATTGGTGCTGATGCAGTCATTTTAGATTTAGAGGATGCGGTTGCAGTTGCTGAGAAAGTCGGTGCCCGTGACGATGTTGTGGCTGCTTTTTCTGGGTCTCAGCGCGATTGTTTGCATTACGTGCGTATTAATAGCGTCGAGACCGAATTCTGGCGTGACGATATACAGGCGACCGTGGGTTCTTGGCTTGACGGTGTTGTGGTGCCCAAGGTTGAGTCAGCAGTGGCGCTGTTAGAGGTCGAGCGCGCAATTGCTGAAGCTGAAGACAAGGCGGGGCTGGAAGCTGGTTGCTTAGATATTTTGCCGATTATTGAAACCGCAAAAGGCGTGGAGGCTGCTGCCGAGATTGCGACCGCTGGCTCTCGTGTACGCCGTTTCGCCTTTGGCGGTGGCGACTATACCCTGGACCTCGATTACGAATGGAGCGCAGACGAGGATGTTCTAGCCTATGCCCGAGCGCGCTTGTCACATGCTTCTAGGTTGGGCGGATTGCTGCCGCCAATCGATACTGTTGTTTTACAGATAAACGACGACGCACGGTTTACTGCGTCTGCTCAGCGCGGCAGAAAGTTTGGGTTTGGCGGCAAGCTCTGTATTCACCCCAGTCAAGTGCCACTGACCAATGCCATTTTTTCGCCCTCTGAAGAAGAAATTGCCCACGCAACTGCGGTGGTGGCGGCATTTGAGGCCGCTGAGGCAAGTGGTTCTGCTTCTATTCAACTCGATGGTTATTTTATCGATTACCCTATTGTGTATAAAAGCCAGCGAATTCTCGCCCTTGCTGCGCTGCTAAATGAGCCAAGGGTTTCGTAACGCGCTTGCGTCACTTATAATGTCCGGACATTTAAGGAGGCGCTGTGAACAACACGTTAATCAATCAAGCGTCTCTGACGCATCGCATTGCGGCATCATCCCTTTCGTTGCAGGAGGGAGACGTTCCACCTGAGGTACTGACGTACACAAAAAGCTGCATTGCCGACGCCGTTGGTATAGGTTTTGCCTCACACTACTATGATTTCGCAGAGCGCACCGTGGCCGGAGTACGGACTTTGGCAAGCCCCGGCGCGGGTGTTGTGATTGGGCTGGAGGATACTTTAGCTCCTCGAGACGCGGCATTGCTCAATGGAACCCTAGTACATGGGCTTGATTTTGACGACACCCATCTGGCTTCAGTGGTTCATTGTTCGGCCAGTGCTCTGCCCACTGCACTCGCAATCGCCTCAGAAAAGACGGTCACTGGTAAAGAATTATTGTTGTCATGCATCATTGCCACGGAGGTCGATGCCCGGTTGGGCAGCGCAGCGGGTGGCACTTTTCAGCAGCTGGGGTTTCATCCCACGGGCGTGGTGGGCATATTTGGTGCGACGGTTGCCGCGGTCCGTTTACTCGGTGGAACTGTCGATGAGGCAGTCCGGGCTCAGGGCATCGCATTGAGTATGGCTGGGGGCAGTATGGCGTTTCTCGATACTGGGACCTGGACAAAAAGATTACACCCGGGCTGGGCAGCGCAATCAGCATTGGCCGCGGCTAAGCTGGCTTTGGCGGGGTTTGAAGCCCCTCCTGAGGCGTATGCTGGACGCTTTGGATTTTATTCGCTGTTTACCCAAAACGCCGACAACGTCAACAAAGTAGATTGGGCGAGAGCGTATCAGGACTTCGCCATTGAGTCTGTTGCTATAAAGCCTTACCCAATCTGCCATTTCAATCATGCTCCGGTTGACGCTGCATTGCAGTTGCGAGAGCAGCACGGTTTACGCCCAGAGGAAATAGAGTCGATTAAGGTCGGGTTGCACGAACGACAGTTTGAGGTTGTCGTTGAGCCCGCTGCACGTAAGCAGCGGCCGGAGAGCGAATATGAGGCCAAGTTCAGCGTGGCCTACGCGGTGGCGGCGGCCTTGGTTCGAGGTGAGCTGGGGCTGCGTGAGCTTGAGATTGAAAGCCGAACTGATGAGCAAATTCTTGCCTTAACCCCTCGCATTCACTGTGTACACGATGACCGGTCGCAATATCCGCAGACATTTTCCGGCGGGGTCAGCATTACCATGCGCGACGGCTCGGTTTATGAACATTTTGATGCGGTTAACCGAGGTGCTGAAGGTCGCCTGTTGAGTGTCGACGATGTGAAAACCAAGTTTTTTCAAAATTGCCGGTTGGTTCTGACCGAGGCACGAACAGAAGCGGTCTGGGAAGCCATTATGGCGGTCGACGGTCAAGTCGATTGTTCGGAGTTTTTAGAGGCCCTTAAGGGGTTAGGAGATCATAGATTGACTGCGGACCAAGGTAACGCGGTAGCGAGGAGTGCAATATGCTAATGAAGTCTGGCGGAAAGATTATGAGCGCCGAGGAGTATCGAGAGAGCCTACGCAGCTACTCGCCGACCGTATATGTCGACGGTGATATTATTGAGAGCGTTGCCGATGAACCGAGACTTGCTCCGGGCATTCGAGCCGTTGGCGTCACGTATGATTTCGCCCAAAAGCCTGAATTTGGTGGCGTGATGCTGGCTGATCAAGCGACCTCGGGTAAGACCGTTAATCGTATGCTTCATATCAATCGGCATTCAGAGGATTTGTTGAGCAAGCTTGAGGCCGTTCGACTGTTGTGCCGTGAAAGCGGTTGCGCCCAGCGCTACTTGACACACGATGCCCTGAACGCGATCTATCAGTCGACCTGGTGCATGGCCGAGCAAAGATCTGGCAGTGAGTATCATGCGCGCTTCCTCGAGTATTTACATGACATACAGGATCGCGACCTCACCCTTGGTGTCGCAATGACAGATGCTAAGGGCGAACGCAGTTTGCGCCCTCACGCTCAAACCAACCCAAATTCCTATGTGCACATCAGTGAACGTCGGGCGGATGGCATCGTACTGTCAGGTACGAAGGCTATTGTCACCGGTGGCCCCTACATGCACGAGCTTTTGGTGATGCCTTGTCGAACTATGGTTGAGGGTGATGCCGATTTCGCAGTGTGCTGCGCTGTGCCTATCGATGCCACGGGCTTGACCATAGTTGCTCGTCCAGCAGGGCGTCCGGGCCAAGCGGCGGCTAAGTTCAGTGCGCAATATGGACAGAGTACAGCTGTGTGTCATTTCGCCGACGTATTTGTGCCTTGGGACCGCGTTTTCATGGCTGGAGAATGGGATCAGACCGAGCACTTAGTGACTTCCTATGCTAACCATCACCGTCACAGTTGCATTGGCGCCCGGGCGGGATTTGGCGATCTGCTTATCGGGGCTGGCGCCCTGATGACCGACGCCAATGGTTTAGACATGGACAACGTCTCGCATTTGCGTGAGACCATGGTCGAGCTGATTAAAATTGTCGAAGGTTTTTATGCCTGTGGCGTTGCCGCCTCAGTCTATGGGGTTCAAGACCCCTGCGGCTCTTGGATGCCTGAGCCTGTATTTTCCAACATTGGAAAACTGCTATTAGCGACCCAGATTTATGATATGCATCGAACCGCCCATGAGGTTTCGGGAGGATTGATTGTGGCGTTGCCTGGCCCAGATGAAGACCACAACCCTGCAACTGCAGGCGATCTCGCGGCGGTGTTATCAGCTCGGCCAGACGTCCCTTACGATAAGCGCATGGAGGTATCGCGCTTTATCGAAGATCTAACTGCGTCTTCCACGGGTGGCTGGTATTCCGTAATAAGCCTTCACGGTGGAGGTTCGCCTCAGGCAATGAAACGCGAAATTTATCGTCGCTACCCGGTGGAAGAAAGAAAAGCGTTGGTAGAGCGATTGCTAGATCGCGGTGTTGCCGAGACCGGCAGTACCGGAGCACCAGATCGCCAGAAGCAACCTGGCCAATGCTGTGCAACGGGTTGTCAGGTGCCTGAAGCTCCTAAGGACTGAGGCGCAGCAAACACCGACTCTCAAGCAGGGCAGGGAGAGTCCCTTCGGACATAGATCTGTTGGCAGTGACTTCGAGGTCAGCGACCAGGGTGTTAAACACCCTGGCGGTTGGCATGGGGTCTAAACAGGTACTGCCAAAGCGGCTGGGGGTAAGATCGTTGTGCGCTTCATGAGCCGGTTGTGACTCTGGTCGAAGGGATCACGGCGATGCATGGTGCAGGCGTTGTCCCACAGCAGAGCGTCTCCTGGCTGCCACGAATGCGAGTACACGTAACGTGGTTGCACCGTCCACTCGAAGAGATAGTCGAGCATAGCTCGGCTGTCAGCCGCGTCCCAGCCCACAATCTCAGTGGTCATGCCGGGACAAAGGTAAAGTGCTTTTTCTCCGGTTATGGGATGGGTTCGCACAATCGGATGTTCAATGTCGGGCGATCGTTTCTTTTGTTCGTTGCTGGTGGGGACACTGTAAGCGTTGTTAAACGCCTCGTAAGACTGCACGGCCCGGACCCCGTCGAGTCGCTGTTTCACTTCATTAGGAAGTTCATTGTAGGCCGCTGTCATGTCGGCGAATTCGGTGTTACCCCCGGTTGGTGGCAAGGTGTGAGCCATCAACAACGAGCCTACAGCAGGACGGGGTAAGTAGATTTGGTCGTAATGCCAGCCGACCTCTGTATCAGCCAAAATGCCCATTTTCTTGCCATTGTTTTGCATGTTGGAAACGTACAAAACTTCAGGATGTTCGGAGGAGAGGTACTCGGTACGCACGTGAATTTCTAGATCACCAAAGACACGACTAAAGGTCACCAGCGTTTCTTCATCGAGGCTTTGGTTTCTGAACAAAAGCAGCTTGTGCTTTGCCCACAGTGACTTTATTGCCGTGTTTTCCTCGGTAGATGTCGCCGAAGAAATTGTGTAACCAGAAACTTCAGCACCAAATGTGGGCGCCAGAGACCTTGTGTCCTGCATAGCTTCACCTGTGTTATTTCTCTAAGGTTCTAATTGTACGGACATTTGTTTTCGAATCAAACCCAGTTTCAGGATTTGGTACGTCGATAGGCGCTGCGCCACTCCAGCAAAGCGACACTTAACACGACTAAGACGGTCCCCAGGAGCTGCAATACAGAGAGTCGTTCGTCATACATCAAATAAGCCATCAGAGCCGTTGCGGGCGGACCAACTGTACTGAGCAGAGCGCCACGAGAGGCACCTATCCGCCTTATTCCCTCGGAGACGCAAAACAAAGGCAGTACCGTTGCAAAAACTACAAGCCCGAGCATGATCCATAAACTATTCCCGGGTAGCTCAACGTTGAGCCAACCCATAATGAGGCCGTGATGTATAAAGAACGCTGAGCCCGCTGCCGTCATCGCCGTGAGGGTAAAGGTAGCCGCACTCATATTTCGAGTCAGCGCACCGTTAGCCATGAAGTAACAGGCGATGGTGACTGAGCAAAAAAGCACCCAAAAAATCCCCTGCCATTGGTCTGAGGAAAGCTGTTCATCGGCGGCTCCAGTGACGAGCAAAACCCCCAGCGATGTTGTCCCAAGCGCCAGCATGGTGGACCCTGAAGGTAGGGCTCTTGAGGTTAAAGCTGAGAATAAAACGACCATCGCAGGGTAAGAGAACAGGAGTGCCCGCTCTACGTTAGCCTGAATCAGCGTTAGCGCATAAAAGTTTGCTAAGGCTCCCAAGTAGTAGCACCAGAGCCCGGCTAAGGCCGCAGCGGCCAGATGCCACGCACTGGGTTTGGAACGAGGTTTACCCTTAAATTTCTGGGCGCTGATGGCGGCGACCAACACGAACCCGGGGATAGCTAAGACCGACCTAATAGCCGCCACCTCATGATAGCTCATGCCCTGGGCATACAGTGCTTTGGCAAATAACCCCTTTGCGGCTAAGAGTATGGCCCCTAGGGCGACTAAGGCTGCCCCTATGAGGCCGCTTCGAGTGTCAGTGCTAATTAGTGGGCACCTTGCCTAAGTTCTGTGAGGACCTCATCGGTTGTTAGTACCCGGGCCCACAGTCTTTTCAGCATGGTCAGAGTTGCGGTTTGCATGTCATCGCTGTCCGTGCCGGTGCCATCACTGACAACCACCACGCGATACTGAAGGTCGCAAGCCTCCATTGAGGTCATGGCGACGCAATTGTTGGTGGACACGCCCACAGTCACAACGGTCTTTATGCCTTTAGCTCGCAGGGTGGTGTCGAGCCCCGTAGAGCAAAAGGCGCCTTGGGTCGTTTTATTCAATATCAATTCACCCGGTTGCGGCTGCAGCGGCGCGACGATCTCGTGCTCTTTTTGGCCAGCTATATTGTTTGTGGCGCGAATTATAGGGGCCATATGGGCGGGCGCATCACTGGCATCTGGAGCATTGGCGCCGTAGGTAATGTAAATCACCTCTGACCCTAACTCACGGAAACCCTCGAGCAGCTTTTGAATGTTGGGAATCAAAAGTTGATTGATGCGGTTGAAACGATAAGCGGCACCCTCGGCCTCACCGCGTTCAGCGAGAAGCTTGCCCAATCCCATTTCGGGATTGCCGGTAGCGTTTTGCATATCAATGACAATTAAAGCTGTCTCGTTGGGCGAGATGGCGAAATTTTGACTAAACGCATCGACGAATCCCGGCTGATTTTGACTCATTTTAAGAGCTCTCTTGAAATGTTCGTACATTTTACGCCATATTGCGATCTAACCCCAAACGACGCTCACAACACCGAGGTTTGAGACGATGGATCAATTTGAACGTGCAGGTTATGGACAACGAGATATAGGTTTTGGTGCTAAGCCTGCGTTATTGATGGTTGATTTTCAGCTGGGGTTCACTGACGGGGTGAGTCCTATTGGTCGTAGTGGGCACATCCAAAGTGCTGTCGATAACACACGCACCCTGCTGTTGGCCTGCAAGGCCAAGCAGATACCCGTAGCCTCCTGCCGTGTGTCCTGGGGCGGCCCCGACGAAATGACGCACTGGAAAATAGAGACGCTGTTTGATGGCAGCTTTTATCATGGCCACCGCTGCACAGAGCTTGATCCGCGTATCGCTGATTCTGACTATGTTTTTGAATTTATAAAAACAGCGCCCTCAATCTTTTACGAGACCCCCCTGAAGCCCTGGTTAGTCACCCATGGCATAGACACGACTATTGTGACCGGCTGTACTACCTCTGGTTGCGTTCGAGCGTCAGTTGTTGACAGTTTTTCAGCGGGCTATCGCACGATTGTTCCTGCGGATTGTTGCGGTGACCAAGATGCCGAAGCCCATGCAAGCAACCTTCGTGATGTCGGTCGGCGCTACGCCGACGTGGTCGATTTACAAACGGTTCTTGATCACATTCAAAAATCTTAATTTTTTACTTTAGGAGAAAACGCAATGCCTGTGGCTCAAATTAACGGACATAACATGTATTACGAAGTCCACGGTGAAGGCCCTCCAGCGGTTTACATTGGTGGTTGGGATACCTTTTGCCATGGCCGCAGCCATTTTCTAGCTCGTGGTATGACCGATAATTACAGCACGGTGATCATCGACTATCGAGGCATTGGCGATTCAGACGATGATCTTTCTATGACGCCCTCAACTGAGTTGTTTGCCGATGACATAGCAGCGCTGCTTGACCATCTCAATATGACGTCGGTCTATTTTGTGGGCCTTGTGGGTATGGGTGCCTGTATTGGCCAATGGGTTGCCCTCAAAAGGCCCGATCTAGTGCGTTGCATGGTTAATATGGGCTGTTGGACATGGGCGGACCCCATGTTGTCAGACCAGCTTCAATCCTTTGGCGACATTCATGAGCATGCAGGATTCTCCGCGTTTCAATCAATGGTGGCGTCGTATTCTTTCCGGCCCGATTACTACAATGCCAACCGTGAAAAGTTAATGGGCCCGGGAGGCGTATGGGGTAGTTTGGAGGGCCGAATACCGGCTCACCTACGTTTCATTCAGGCCTGTAGGGGACATGATATTCGTCCACACCTCAAAGATATCGCGGCGCCGACTTTAGTTTTGCATGCTGGGCAGGACGTGATCACAGGGCCCCGCACTACCATGCCCCTAGAGGAGGGGTTGCCCAATAGCACGGGGGTGATGATGGAGGAGGTTGCCCATGTCGTTGCGGGCAAGGACGAAAAAATTGCCTTCTGTGACATTCTTTTCGAGTTCCTGAAAAAGCATTGATGCACCTCGCTCGACCTCGGCATGCTTTGAGGTGAGCGACCCTTGCCCAAGACGCAGCGCCTCCTTAGGTGTTGGTTAATAGGTGATGTGAGGTCATGGGGCTTCATGGGCCGCCAAGAGTCATCGCTTGTTCGCCGGCCGCGGCAGGCCTTTCATGTCCTGTCGCTTTGCTGAAGAACCTGATTTCAGCGCCTTCAGCGCAACCCTAGTCGGACCCCTCGGTTCGAAATTTCTTGGGGGCGACTCAAGGCGCAGCCTGTGCCCTGCAGCCCTGCGTAAACAAAGGCCAAAGGATTTAGTGAGTCAGGCAGATTCTGTCAACGCTAGCGCGGGGCGGTCTGGGCCTAGATGGCGCCTGAGGCTTCAAGGTCCGCGAGATCGTCGCGTCCCAGTTCGTCACCCAAAATGGTCTGATTATCAGCACCTAAGCCGTTGCCGCACCTTGTTACCAGTCGCTCGCCGTCTATTTTTATGGGGTTACTCAGCGCGCGATATTCCTCCACTACCCGATGAGGTACCGTCTGTATCATGCCCGTCGCCTGAACGAAGGGATTTTCTAGAGCTTCGGGCAATGAGTTAACCGGAGCGACGGGGATTTTAGTTTGCAGCACGGAAAACCAATGCTCTGTGGTTTCAGTCATCAAAATGGTGTCGAGCACACCGGTCAATTCAGCGCGATTATTCGCACGATCACTCATAGTGGCGAAGCGGTGGTTTTCGGCGAGTTCTGGGTGACCGATATTCTCGATCAGGAGCTCCCAAAATTTCTGCGTCATACACATTAGGAAAATCCAGCCATCCTGAGTTCGGTAGAGTTGGACGGGAGTGTTGTAAGGGTGTGCTGAACGCGCCACGCGGCTCGTTTCAATGCCGTGGTTCATGTACCAGGTGCCTGGATAGGTCAATTGGTGAAGTGCCACATCGAAAAGTGTGACGTCTACATCTCGCCCGCCATGCTTACTGCGACCTAGCAGTGCGGACACGCAGCCAAGTGCTGCGACAACGCCGGTCATGAAGTCGATCATAGATAAGCCGAAGCGGGCAGGAGGAGACTCGGGCTCTCCGGTCAGTCCCAAAAAGCCACACTCTGCTTGCATTAGGTAATCATAGCCGGGCCATTCGGCGCGGTCGTTATCGCGACCATAGGCTGATATGTGGGTGCAAATGATGTCTGACTTTATTGACTTCAGCGTGTCGTAGTCGAGGCCCAGTTTGGCAGGTTGACTCCCCCTGAGGTTATTCCAAACAACGTCGGCGGTACGTACTAAATCTTCAAAAATAGCGCGGCCTTCGGTGCTTTTTAAGTTCACCGTGACGCTGCGCTTCGAGAGGTTAAAAGCTTGAAAATAAGCGCTGTCATCATCTGCCAGAGTCACGGCTCCCGACTGCCGCGAGGGATCTCCTCCTGTGGCTCGGTTCTCGACTTTTATCACGTCGGCACCGAGTTCAGCTAGGTACATGGATCCGTAGGGTCCTGCGCCAAACTGTTCTATGGCAATCACTCGGATGCCCTCTAAGGGTTTGTCCATTTTCAACTCTCAAGTGTTCAGGTGGATTGATGTCAGTATCTTGCACGCTCTCGCAGATTGGTGCATGGTGCAGTGTAACCGTTACACGCAACAAATGTCCGGTCAATTGAAAAATTGGTCGGGTGAGTTTGCTAACTACTCTAAAAATTCAGTCAGGAGGCCTGACATGACTTACCGCTTAGGTGTCGACGTTGGTGGCACATTTACCGACCTTATCCTCGTCAACGAATCCAGTGGCGACATTCACACCGCGAAGGTGCCTAGCACTCCCGATGATTCATCGGTGGGCGTTATGAATGGTGTTGAACGTGTTTGCGGAAACGCCGGCATTGACCCCTCTGAAATTTCGCAGGTCATGCACGGCACAACCGTAGCTACTAACACGGTACTCACCGGCTCCGGTTCGAAAGTGGGGCTGGTAACGACGAAGGGATACAAGCAAGTGCTACAGATTGCACGCTCCTACGTTCCGGGCGGTTTAGGTGGCTGGGTTATCTACAATAAAAGCGACCCGTTGGCGCCACTGGCGTGCACCATTGAAGCTGAGGAGCGCATGGGGGCAGACGGCAAGCCCGTACGTGGCTTAGACGCGAAAGCCCTTGAGAAGGCTATGGAGCAACTCAAAGAGGAAAACATTGAGGCACTCACCGTATCTTTGATCAATTCCTACGCCAACCCCAAGCATGAGAAAGCCGTTGAGAGGGTGGCTCGCAAAGCGTTACCCGGCGTGCCTATTTCACTGTCCTCATCCGTGGTACCTGAGATGCAGGAGTACGAGCGAACCATCACCACCGTGGCTAATTCCTACGTGCGGCCCAAGGTTGCTGAGTACGTCAAAAATTTGGAGAAAAAGCTCAAGAAAGGCAACAAAAATATCCAGCTCAACATTCTCCGGTCTGACGGCGGCATGGCCTCTTCCAAACTCGCGCAACAGCTGCCCGTCAACTTGCTGATGAGCGGCCCTGCCGGTGGGGTATCGGGAGCTTGCTGGGTAGCTAAGCAGGCGGGGTTTGAGAATCTGCTGACCTTTGACATGGGCGGCACCTCCACCGATGTGGCGTTGGTGCAAGATGGCAAGGCTCAACTTCGGCGGGAAACTACCGTGGGTGATGTCACCGTCAGGGCGTCTTCCGTCGACGTACGAACCGTGGGAGCGGGTGGCGGCTCAATCGCCCACGTGCCCGAGTTAACCGGAGCGCTTCGCGTCGGCCCAGAGAGTGCGGGTGCTCAGCCTGGTCCTGCGGCGTATAACAAAGGTGGCGTGCTGCCCACCGTGACCGATGCCAACGTGGTGTTGGGTTATCTTCCTAGTGAGGTTCGCTTGGGCGGAGACATGGAAATCCGCAAAGACTTGGCGGAAAAAGCCATCAAGCCTATCGCTAAGGCACTGGGTATTTCAGTGAAGCGCGCTGCGGCGGGCATCATTGATATCGTCAATGAGAATATGTACGGCGCCTTGCGGCTGGTCTCGGTCGAACAGGGTTTTGACCCCAGAGATTTTGCGCTTATTGGTTTTGGCGGTGCGGGTCCGCTGCACGCGAATGCGCTGGGTCGACTGATGAACAGCTGGCCAGTCATTATTCCGCCAGGCCCTGGCGTTTTGTGCGCTTATGGCGATGCGACGACCCGAGTTCGGGACGAAGCTTCGCGAACGTACATTCGGCGTTTTGCCGACACGACAACAACCGATCTGGGCAAGATCTACGAGGAGCTAGCGGCGAAAGCGTTAAAGACGCTTGCTCAACAAGGCGTTCCCGCCAAGGAATGCAGTGTTTCTTGCCAGGCCGATATTCGTTATCAAGGTCAGGGTTTGCAGTTAACTGTCGATTTCGATCTTAAAGCGCTGAAGAAGGGTGGTCTGGGTGTCATTGGCGATCCCTTCGATGAGATGCACAAGCAGCTGTTCACTTTTGCACTCGACTCTGACAAAGAAATTGTCAACCTCAGGGCTGTGGCTCAGGGTAAGAGTGCCGAGATCGAGGCTAGAAAATTACCCAAGTCAGGTTCAAGGACGCCGGTTAACGCCGCCAAACTGGGGAATACGACCGTCTTCATGGATGGGAAAGATATGGACGCAACGCTTTACCAGCGTAGCAAGCTAAAAGCGGGTAACAAAATAGAAGGGCCGGCTGTTGTGCTAGAGATGGACTCTACAACGGTCATCTTGGCGGGTCATACCGGTAACGTCGACGAGTTCGGCAACATCTTGATTGCACCGACTTCATAAGGGAGACGAATAATGCCTGCAACAATAGTAGAGACTAACAAGGACAAATTTTCCCTCATTGATATCGATCCGATTACCCTCGATATCATTGAAAACGCGATGATGAACGCCCGGCACGAGATGGACGCGGTGCTGTTTCGCACGGCGATGTCACCGGGTATTCGGGAGCAGCACGATGAGTTCCCCATGATTGCCAATCTAGAAGGCAAGATGGTGGTGGGCCAGTTTGGCAGCTTTATTCACGGCTTCAAAGAGGCCTATGACGGCACCATCGAAGAGGGCGATCTGTTTCTGACAACCGACCCCTATGCCTGCAACGGTGCCATTAGCCATATCAATGATTGGCTGCTGCTGCGCCCGATTTTCAAAGATGGACGGTTAATTGCCTACGCCGCTATGTTTGGGCACATGACTGACGTAGGGGGCAAGGTCCCAGGCAGCCTCCCAACCGATGCTCGGGAAATCTTTGAGGAAGGGATCCGTATTCCTCCCACCAAGATTTATAAAAATGATGAGCTGCAGACCGATCTGCTGGAACTCATCCTGCACAACTGTCGAATGCCTAACTGGAACCGCAGCGATTTCAACGCATTGGTGGCTGCCATTCGTACGGCAGAAAAGCGTGTTATTGAAATGGCGGGCCGGTTTGGTGACGACGTCTTTTATTCAGCCCTCGATGAATTGCTGGCGCGTAATAAGCGCGCAATGGGCAAGTTGATCAAAAATACTGTGCCGGAAAAGAAGCAGTTTTTTGAAGATTATATTTGCGATGACGGCTTGGGTATGGGGCCCTATCGAATTAAGTGCGCTATGTGGCGGGAGAAGGACAAGGTCATTTTCGATTTTGAAGGTACCGATCCTCAGTCCATCAGCTCCATTAACTTCTACCTCAACGAAGAAATGTTCAAGATGTTCTGCGGGGTTTACATGATCATGGTGTTTGATCCCCAGATTATGTTTAACGATGGTTTCTATGACCTCATGGAAGTGAAGATACCCCATGGAACGCTGCTCAAGCCTCAAGAACCTGCGGCACTGTCCTGTCGAACCCACGCTCTGGGTCGAATCTTTGACGTCTTGGGTGGATTGTTGGGTCAAGGCGATCCTGATTTCCTCGCTGGCGCTGGATTTTCGGACAGTCCCCACTTTATGTACTCGGGCTATGACAAAAATGGCGAGTGGTATCAGCTCTACTCGATTGGCTTTGGCGGCGTTCCTGGTAAGCCTTCAGGTGATGGCCCTGATGGTCACTCGCTCTGGCCGAGCTTTACCAACGTTCCCAATGAGTTCCTCGAGAGCTATTTCCCACTGCGTATCGAGACCTATGAGACGATTACTGACAGCGGCGGTGCAGGCTACAACCGCGGGGGTAATGGCTTACGTATGGGTTATTGCTTCCTGGAGCCCGGGACTATTTCTATTCACGATGACCGTTGGCTCACTTATCCCTGGGGCGTAAACGGGGGCGAACCCGGCAGGCGTTCAGAGAAAATACTGGTTCGAACCGATGGCTCAGAAGAGCGCTTGCCCAGCAAATGTGATCGGATCGAAGTTGGGTCTGGTGACATCCTCTACTTCAATACCTGGGGTGGTGGCGGTTGTGGTGACCCACTCAAGCGTGAAGTGGAGCGGGTTGAGTTTGATGTGCGAGCAGGCCTCGTTTCTATGGAGGGCGCTAAGCGTTACGGCGTAGTGATGAACGCTGATCGTCGGGTAAACCTCAAGCGGACTGAAACGCTACGCGCGCGTATGGCGAAGAAGCGCGGTAAGGTTCCGATGTTTGATCGCGGTGGCGATATTGCAACGTTGAAAAAGCGTTGCCTTAAAGAAACAGGACTTCAGCCGCCAAGGCAGCCTGAGTTCCAGACTTGGGCACTTAAAGTGCTTGAGGGTGGCAAGGCGGCTGCGAGTGGTAGCGTGAAAGTGAAGCGAGCAGCGGGCAAAAAAGCGGGCAAAAAAGCCGTTAAAAAGGCAGCGCCAAAGGCCAAGGCGAAATCAAAAGCTAAGGCCAGCAAGAAAACTGCCTGAAACCTGAGGAGGGGGCGTGAGCCCCCTACCTTTAGTGATGTAGGAGCGTGACTTATGAAGTTTGGTGTATTTCTGCCCAACGGCAGTAACGGTTACATTCCCTCCGCGGGTAGCCCGGTTTATCAACCGACCTATCAACACAACCTCGATATTTCCCTCGCCGCCGAGAGACACGGATTAGACTTTGTTTTGTCGATGATGAAGTTCCGGGGGTTTGGTGGTGAGACTGGTTATTGGGACAGTTGTCTGGAGTCATTTACCCTCATGGCAGGGCTGGCAGCCGCCACAGAAAAAATAGGTTTATTTCCTTCGATATCGATCTTGAGTCAACACCCTGCGATAGTAGCTCGCATGGTGGCAACGATTGACGACATCAGTGCTGGCCGCTGTGGTTTAAATATTGTGACGGGTTGGAATCGGCCCGAGTACGCACAAATGGGTATGTGGCCGGGAGATGAGCACTATCAGCGCCGTTATGAATACGCGGCGGAGTATGTGCAAATTCTGCAAGCGTTGTGGCGTGACGGCAGAGCTTCTTGGCAAGGTGATTATTTTGAGTTGGATGACTGCTCTGTTTTGCCGCAGCCCAAGCGCGATATTCCACTGGTTTGCGCAGGCCAGTCACCTGCGGGCCGTCAGTTTGTCGCGCAATACGCCGACCATCAGTTTGTTTTAACCAGTGAAGACAACCTAGTCACCTCAGTGGCGGACATCCGAGCGAAAGCTCT
>ERZ1048872.1134-NODE-1134-length-23699-cov-16.283328_pt1 | contig 23699 bp, 23 predicted proteins | sample MGYA00383100_ERZ1048872 | MGnify/ENA primary metagenome ERZ1048872 (study PRJEB29581, sample SAMEA5548370) | metagenome | biome: marine; feature: coastal; material: water | depth 50 m | study: Short-term variability in the microbial, nano- and picoplankton...
AATCTCTTTGAATTAAAGATATGACAAAAAAGTTCAGCAGTCTTCTCGGTATCATAAAGAGCAGAGTGGGCCTCGTTGTTGTCCCATTCAATTCCGGCCTTTGTTACTGCTTTAGCTAGAACAGTTTCGCCACAGTAAAGAGCAGATAAACTAACAGTATCTATCGTAGAGAACTGATGAAATGGGCTCTTAAGCTTAACTCTATTTGTTGCGGCTTTAACAAATCCAAGGTCAAAAAATGCGTTGTGTCCTACAAGAATTGAGCGAGTACATTGCTCCTCTAATAAGCATTTATTAATACAGGAAAAAATCTCATTAAGTGCCTCTTTTTCGCTAACAGCGAGACGGAATGGGTTATCAACATCAATGCCATTAAACTTTAATGCTGATGGCTCTATATTGGCACCCTTAAAAGGTGTAATATGAAAATGAAGTGTGGTCTTTGGAACAAAAGATTCATTATCATCAAGACCAATAATAATGGCACAGATTTCCAATAAAGCGTCACTATTTTCATTAAAACCAGCGGTTTCAACGTCTACCACAACTGGAAGATAACCGCGAATTCTGTCTTTAAGCTTCATTAATCTTTAGTGGGTAAATAAAAGTGATTAGTCATTCAAAGAAATACTTACAGAACCCTTAAGTAAATAATTGAATTTCTTTGATAATCATAACTCTTTTGCCTTAATAAAGGTAGGGAACTTACACCCACCTCAGCAAAATCATGTCGAAAAAAGAATCGACCACCATATTTCGAGAGAGCAAAAATACTGTCTAAATCCAGATCAGATGCTTTTTGTATTAATTTATTCATCAATTCTAAGGAAGTGCCAGTATTATGAAAACTCTTGTTAACAGTTAAAGCATATATTTCACCCATCTTTTCAGATTTGTATACCCTTAAACCCGCACATGCAATAATTTGACCAGCATCCTCTATAAATACAAACTCATCGATCGCTTCACTAAGTTGCTCATAACTCCTACTTAACAACTTACCATCATCAACAAATGGTTGCATTAATTCAATTAATTGTTTGACTTTACTCAATTTCTAACCTTAAATTGACAATAGAACCGCACTATTTTAGTCTAAAATTTGTAATTTTTTGCTGATTTAAAAGAGATGTCAAACACTAGAAAATTTTCCTCAGTTGTTGTAGATGGTTATCAACGTGCCGCATCAAGAGCGATGCTTTATCCTGTTGGATTTAAAAAAGAAGATTTCAATAAATCTCAAGTTGGTATTGCCTCAACTTGGTCAATGGTAACGCCTTGTAATATGCATATTAATGATTTGGCTGATGAGGCTGAAAAAGGAGTCAATGGTGCTGGTGGAAAAGCTGTGATATTCAATACAATAACTGTTTCAGATGGTATTTCAATGGGCTCTGAAGGAATGAAATATTCTTTAGTTTCTAGAGAGGTTATTGCTGACTCTATCGAAACTGTTGCTGGTTGCCAAGGGTTTGATGGGGTGGTTGCTATTGGTGGCTGTGATAAAAATATGCCAGGCTGTGTTATGGGATTAGCAAGACTTAACCGCCCTTCTGTCTTTGTTTATGGAGGAACGATTCAACCTGGTAAAAATCATACCGATGTTGTTAGTGTTTTTGAAGCTGTTGGTAAGCGTGCTAATAATGATATCAGTGATATTGAACTTGAGCAAATTGAGTCAACTGCCATCCCTGGCCCAGGCTCATGTGGTGGCATGTACACTGCAAATACGATGGCTTCAGCTATTGAAGCGTTGGGTATGAGCCTTCCTAACTCTTCATCACAGGATGCTATATCTGATGACAAAAATAGTGACTGCTTTCGTGCGGGTGAAGCAGTACTTAACTTGCTAAATAAGGACATTAAACCTAGTGATATTATGACTAAGGAAGCATTTGAAAATGCTATTACTTTAATCATCACGCTTGGTGGCTCAACTAACGCAGTACTTCATTTAATTGCAATGGCTGATGCAATTAATGTTGACTTAACAATTGATGATTTCACTCGCATTGGTGCTAATGTACCCGTTCTTGCTGATCTAAAACCTTCTGGTAAATACATGATGAGCGAGCTAGTTAAAATTGGCGGTACATTACCATTGATGAAGATGCTTTTAGACGCTGGTATGCTTCATGGCGATTGCATCACCGTAACAGGCAAGACTTTAGCTGAGAATTTAAAAGATGTTAAGCCTTATGCAGATGAGCAAAAAATTATAATGCCTCTTGATTCACCTATCAAAAAAGACTCTCATTTAAGAATATTAAGAGGAAACCTTGCACCTGAAGGCTCTGTAGCAAAAATAACTGGTAAAGAAGGACTTACCTTTAATGGTAGTGCCAAAACATTCGCATGCGAAGAGGATGCGCTTCAGGCTATTTTGAATGATCAAATAGTTGAGGGTGACGTAATTGTAATTCGTTATGAAGGACCCAAGGGTGGTCCTGGAATGAGGGAGATGCTAGCACCTACTTCTGCAGTTATGGGTAAAGGCTTAGGTGGTAAAGTTGCACTAATTACCGATGGAAGGTTTTCTGGGGGTACTCATGGATTTGTAGTTGGCCATATAACGCCTGAAGCGTTTAGTGGAGGCGCTCTTGCAATTATTGAAGATGGAGATCAGATTTTGATTGATGCTGAAAACAATCGCCTAGAGCTTCAAGTTGAACAATCAGTCATTGATCAAAGATTATCAAACTGGAAGAAACCTTCTCCGCGTTATACCAAAGGGGTATTAGCAAAGTATGCAAAACTTGCTCAGTCTGCATCTCGTGGAGCAATAACTGAGTAATGTATTGTTACTAGTTGCGTTTTTTACGTGGATTTTTTTGTGACGAGACAGAAGGAATGAAATCAATTTTTCTGTCATCTAGATTCACCGAAGCAACCTTGACTTTAATCATATCACCTAGGCGATAGATTTTTCCACTGTTCTGTCCTTTTAGTTGATGATGAACGTCATCAAAAATAAAGTAATCGTCCTTTAAATCACGAATAGAAATCATACCCTCCACAAAGACTTCAGATAGCTCAACAAATAGACCAAAACCTGCCACTCCTGAAATAACACCATGAAAGTTTTCGCCAACCTTTTCTCTCATATATTCACATTTAAGCCATTGCTCTACATCGCGAGAGGCGTCATCAGCTCTTCTTTCAGTCATTGAAAGGTGAGCACCAAGTTCAATCATTTTCTTTGATGGTGTCCTTGGTTTACCCTTCAGAACTCTCTTTATAGCGCGATGCACTAGAAGGTCTGGATATCGACGAATTGGCGAAGTAAAGTGGGTATAGTCTTCAAAAGCCAAACCAAAGTGACCATCATTTATTGGCGTATAAGTCGCTTGCTTCATTGTACGAAGGACCACAGTTTTTATTATATTTTCATCATCCCTACCCTTAGCATTTCTTAAAACTTTTGCAAAATCTTTCGACTCTGGTTCAATACCACCCTCTAACGATAGTCCGACAGCTGATAAAAATTGTCGAGTAACCTCAACCTTTTCAGAGGTAGGTTTGGGATGATTTCTGTAAAGAAAATCTTCGTTATTTTTCTGTAAAAACTTAGCAGTCGCTTGGTTTGCAATCAACATGCACTCTTCTATAAGTTTGTGTGCGTCATTTCTTTTCCTAGCAACTATATTTTCAATCTTACCTTTGCCATCAAAGAGGATTTGACTCTCAATTCTATCAAAATCCATTACTCCTCGTTTTTGTCGAGAAATCCTAAGGGTTTTGTATAAGCCATACAAAAAATCAATATTTGCCACTACATTGCTAAACTTTTTTCTTAGAGGACTTTTTTTACTCTCCAGCATTTCATTAACCTGAGTATAAGTTAATCGTGCATGCGACAACATAACAGCAGGATAAAACTTATAGTCTAATAGCTCACCTAGTGAGTCAATACTCATCTCACAGGCCATACATAGCCTTTCAATTTTAGGATTCAATGAACACAAGCCATTCGATATTGTCTCAGGCAGCATTGGCACAACTCGGTGTGGAAAGTAAACCGAATTACCGCGATCAAATGACTCATTATCTAGATTTGAGCCCTCATTCACATAATGAGAAACATCAGCGATAGCTACAATGAGTTTCCAGCCATTATTTGATGGCTTGGCATATACAGCGTCATCAAAGTCTCTTGAGTCATCGCCATCGATAGTCACTAATTCAAGGTTTGTAATATCAACTCTATCTTTTTTGTCTATTGCAAGAACCTTGGTTGGTAATTTTGCTGACTCAGTAAGCGCTTCCTCAGTAAAAATAGATGGTATTTGGTGACGATAAATTGCCGAGTCAACCTCAACCCCTTCGTCAAGATAATTTCCAATAATAGTAGTAACCTTTCCTGTTGCATCAGACTCTAGGGTTGGTGAAGATAGAATTTCAACAATCACTACTTGATTATCCTCACAGCCATCCAATAACTCTGTAATTTGAATGTTGTGTTTAATTCTTTTATCATCCACCACAACGTAACAATGTCCTTTCTCTATATGGAGTCTACCAACAAGAGTCTTAACGGATTCTAATACTTCTACTACTTCTGCATCTAAATTTCGACTAAGAAGGCGAACCTTGATCTTGTCACCATGAAAAACTAGCTTCATCTGCTGAGAAGATAGCCTTAAATCTTTACCACCCTTATCAAGAGAAACAAACCCAAAGCCTTTTGGGTTAGCAATAACCGTTCCAGTAAGAAGTCCTCGATTCGAATATGGCCTATAAAGGCCATTTTTATTGCAGCTAAGCTGTTTATCTCTGACCATAGCTCTTAAACGTCTTTCAAAGCCTTTTTTTTGCTCGTCAATCAGTGACAGTAAATCAAAGAGTTGTTTTTTTGTTCTAGGTTTTTGTTGAATAAAACTTAAAATATGTTCGCGAGATGGAATCGGGCTCTCATATTTTTCTGCTTCACGATCATAGTGAGGGTCAGACATAATGTGCTAAGTATAAAGTAAGCTTAGCAGTATTGACACTTAATCAAAAGGATTGTTTAGAATTAAGGTCTCTTTTCGGTCTGGACCTGTAGATAAAATGTCAACAGGAAGTTGGCTTAATTCTTCAATTTTTCTAATATAGCTTTGCGCCTCAGAAGGTAAATTGTCAAATGAATGTGTACCAATAGTAGAACATTTCCATCCAGGCATTTCAATATAAACTGGCTTAGCAGCAGAATAACCCTCAGCAGAAAATGGCGGAGTTGTAGTTCTTTGCCCATCAACCTCATAGGCTACGCATATCTTTATCAAATCCAAATCATCTAGGACGTCCAACTTTGTAAGGCAAATTCCGCTGACAGCGTTCAGCTTAAAAGAGCGATTTAATATCACTAAATCCAACCATCCACAGCGCCTTTGTCGACCGGTTGTCGCACCAAATTCATGCCCTCTTGAGCAAAGCTCTCTGCCAACAGGATCTCCTTCATCGGAAGTAACGTCATAGTCTAGTTCCGTAGGAAATGGACCTCCACCTACTCTTGTGGTGTAGGCCTTAACAATTCCCAAAACATAATCAATATCTCTCACGCCGATTCCTGAGCCCGTTACTGCACCACCAGAAGTTGTATTTGAAGAAGTAACAAAGGGATAGGTACCCTGATCTATATCAAGTAATGCACCTTGAGCGCCTTCAAACAGGATATTTTCATCACGTGACATTTGTTGATGTAACTCCTCAGCAACATCAACAATCATTGGTCTAACTATATTTGCTTGACTTAAGGCTTCATCAAGAGTTTTTTGATAGTCAACGGTAGGCTGATTGTAATAATTTTTTAAACTGAAATTATGATAATCCACTACCTCTTTGAGTTTTTCAGTAAACAACTTTTCATCTAGTAGATCTCCTACTCGAAGACCTCTACGAGCAACTTTGTCTTCATAAGCAGGTCCAATTCCGTTTCCAGTGGTTCCGATTGCAGCTTTACCTCTGTGCACTTCACGTGCTATATCAAGCTCAATATGATAAGGCAGAATTAATGGGCAGCCGGGACTTATTTTTAATCGGGATTTAACGTCAACACCTGAACTCTCTAACTCTTCCATCTCTTTTAGTAGGGCAGTCATAGATAACACAACCCCGTGTCCTATTAAGCACTGAACGTTACCTCTAAGGATGCCTGAAGGAATTAAGTGAAGCACTGTTTTTTTGCCATCTATAACCAATGTATGGCCGGCATTGTGTCCACCTTGAAAACGAACTACTGAGCTTACCTTATCTGTAATTAAATCAACTATTTTTCCTTTTCCTTCATCGCCCCATTGGGTACCTATAATTACTACATTTTTTCCCATCTTAGTGCCTGAGTATTGATTTAAAAATTTAGTTGTTGTTGAATTAAAAACTTTAGATCAAAAGAAAAGCCTGTAGCATCTCGTGATGAGCCAAATGATTCACTTAGGCTATTGTATCTTCCACCCTGCGCTAATGCCTTTGAGAAGTTTAAATGATAAGCTGCAAACACAAGACCATTATGATATTCATAGGCCTTAACCTCACCTAGGTCAAACATTAAGTTAAGATTACTATCCTTAAAAAAGCTGTGTAATTTTTTTAGGTCTTTTATTGCATCTATAACTGTTGGAAATTCTTTATAAATCTTTGCCGCTTTATCAAGAATACTTTCATCACCATCAAGAGAAATCAAAGAATGAAACTTATCTGCATGCTTAATTTCATTTCTATCAAAAAAATCAACTAAATCAGGAATTGATTTACGCCTAAAAATATCTCTTAAAGATGCTATATCTTGATTATTAAGCTCTGCAGATTCACAAAGAGCGTTAAATATTGCTGTATTACCGAAACTAAGAGTTATGTCTTCGATTCCAATCAAAGAAAGAGAGGCGGTCATAAGTTCTATAACTTCAATGTCGCCTTCTATACCTTGATATCCATAAAGTTCAGCGCCTGCCTGAATAGGTGAGCGAGAAGCATAAAAATCATCAGCTTTTGTTTGTAAGATGGCATTAATATAGCAGTATCTATTGCCTTTATCAGCTATAGAGCGCTTAGAATCAATTCTTGCAATTTGAGGGGTTATATCGGAATGAACTCCAAGCATTCGACCACTCATTGAGTCAAGAAACTTAAAGGTTTTTTGGTCGATTGATTTTGAATTTAAAACCAATGTTTCGGCGTATTCAATCATTGGCGGCACAACGAATTCATAGCCCCGCCCTTGATACAAATCTAATAAACCCCTTCTACTGGCCTCAAAAGCCACTGCTTGATCACCAGTGAGCTCATCAATGCCCTCAGGTAATTGCCAATTACTCATTACTTATAACTATTCCGAAGGGTTAAAGTGACGGAAAAATTCTGAATCTGGGTTAAGTATTAAGACATCACCCTGCTCATTGAATGACTTTTTGTAAGATTCAAGAGAACGATAAAATGAATAGAATTCAACATCCTGATTGTAAGCTTTAGCATAATTACTAGCAGAGATTGCATCGCCATCACCCTTTATCTTTTCAGATTCTTTATAAGCATTTGCAAGAATAATAGTCCTCTCTTTATCAGCGAAGGCTTGAAGCTTTTCAGCTTCTTCTGCTCCCTCTGATCGATACTTATTAGCAAGCCCCTTTCTTTCAGTTACCATTCGACTATATACAGAACTACGAACCTCTTGAGAAAGCTCTATTCGCTTAATACGAACATCAACTATTTCAATACCATACTCATCTTCTGCGATTGCCTTAAGTTTACTTTTAACACTTGCCATAATTGCATCACGTTGATCTGAGACAACCTCAATAATAGTCCTCTTAGAAAACTCACTCCTAAGAGCATCCTGGTTATTTTGTGCAAGCCTTAAGTTAGCAGATGACATTGCACCACCAGTCGAAATATAAAACTTTTCAGTATCAACGATACGCCACTTGACATACGAGTCAACCGTTAAATTTTTCTTCTCAATTGTCAAGAATGATTCTGCCGGAGAATCTAATGTCTGTACACGATTATCAAACCTAACTACGTTATTCACAAATGGAGTTTTAAATTTAAGGCCCGGTTCATTTTCTACAGAAACGATTTCACCCAACCTCAACTTAATAGCTACTTGGGTTTCATTGACAGTATATAAGCTTGAACTTAATAAAATTGCAACCAATACAGCTAAAACAATAATAATTTTATTCATTATCTGTTCTCCCTAGAGCGTAACACACTTTCATCATCTTGTCCTGATGGCGTTTGCTGGAAAGTATTTACAGTTGAAGAGGATTTTGAGGTTCTATTAGAGTTAATTAGCTGATCAATAGGTAAATACATAAGAGAATTAGAACTTGAGTCTACGATGACCTTATTAGTCGAGCTTAGGACATCCTCAAGTGTCTCACGATAAAGTCGCTCTTTAGTTACTCCTGGCGCCTTTAAATACTCAGTAAGAATTTGAGTAAAGCGGTAAGCTTCACCCTCAGACTTAGAAACAATTTGTGATTTATAGGCTTCGGCTTCCGCAAGAAGCCTTTGACTTGCACCACGTGCTTTAGGCACAATATCATTGGCATAAGCTTTGGCTTCGTTAATATATCTTTGCTCGTCTTCTCGAGCTTTAACAACATCATCAAATGCTGCTTTAACTTGAATTGGTGGTTGTGCATCCTGCATTGTGACAGCAGTAATCAATAAACCCACTCCATAATCATTAAGGAGAGCTTGAGAGGCAGTTTTAACCTCTTGTGCAACTTGATCACGACCTGTTGTTAAAACGTGGTCCATAGTATTATCACCTACCACCTGCCTAATAACACTTTGAATGACATGACTCAAAGTCATCTCAGGGTTGTAGACATTAAATAAGTATGACTGAGCATCAGCTATCTTATATTGAACAGCTAACTTAACGTCAACCATATTCTCATCCTTAGTAAGCATTAATGACTCAGAACTAACACCGCCACTATAAGAGTTTTGAGTATTTCTAAAGCCAATTTCTGCCGCACGAACTTGTTCAACATTTACTTTGTAAACTGACTCAATAGGGTAAGGAATGTGCCAGTGAGGGCCTTGAGTAGTTGATGTTTGAAAAGCTCCAAAGCGAAGAACTACACCTCTTTCAGCAGGATCAACAATATAAATACCGGTTAATAACCAAACTAAAACAGCAAGTATTAGGACGTATTTAAAACTACCCTTTGCCGCCTTACCTACTCCACTATTATTTGAAGAAGAACCACCACCAAATGTAGTATTGAATTTGTTTTTGAAATCTTTGATAACTTCATCAAGCTCAGGAGGTGTTTGATTATTATTGTCATTCCAAGCCATTTCGGCTCCATTTTGTTTTTGACTCACGTAGATTCCTTAAATTTATATAGGTTAAAGTTAAGATATGGCCAAAGTACAAAAAAACAAGCACTTTGCATATCTTATTAGATCAAACTAAATATTAGTTTTTAATCATAAAAAAAATAAATAAGCTTTTTCATTTTAAATCAGGCATTATTTTACCCAATAAAAAAAATATTAGAGTTTATATTTAATCTATCGAACGTTTCTAAATGTGTCTAGATTCTTGCTCAGTTATAATGATAAAATATCATCTTTTGTTTATATATTGACATTCATGAAAAAACACTTGATTTTTTTCGTTCTACTGTTAAGTGCTTTTTCAATTCACGCAGAAGGGGTTAAACTCGCTTGCAGTCCATATCAACCCACTTGCACTAACTGCCCTGAGTATCAAACACTCTTCCCAATTGAAGAATTTTCAAAAGACTCAGGTAGTCTCGATATTGAAGCTGATCAAAGTGAAATATTAAATGAAACATACCACCTTACCGGCGATGTTAAAGTTAAATCTACATCTCTTGTTCTTGCTGCTGATGATGTGCGAGTTAATTCAGCCGATGACTCTACTGTAGCGACTGGCAATGTTAGGTTTCAAGATCAAACCTACTTAATTACTAGCGATTCATTGTCAGCGAAGAGAGATGGTGACACACTTATAGCAACTGCAACTAATGCAAATTACCAAGACTTTGGGTTCGGTCCAGGAGGTGCCAATGGCTATACTGAAATTATTGCTAAGACTCCCACATCTGTTTTACTTACAAACGCAACATACAGCCTTTGTCCTGTTAACAAAAATGACTGGCTAATTGATGCAGACCAAATAGAACTGAATTTAGAAAAAAATAGAGGTGTTGCTGATAACGCAACTGTTGTATTTTACGGTGTACCAATTTTTTATTTACCTAAGTATAGCTGGGTGCTCGAAGGCAGGGGTTCTGGCTTTTTAACGCCTGACTACAGTACATATACAGAAACTGGACAAACTGAATCTTCATATCGATTAAGAGTCCCTTACTATTTTAATATCGCCCCAGACCGAGATTTACTTGTTGCTTTGACTTATATGTCGAGTAGAAGATTTATTTATGAAGGCAAATATCGACAACTTATTGCTCCAAAACTAACAGCTGAAAGTGATGACTCGATATACCAAATTGAAGCGCACTACCTTCCTGAAGATAAAATGACTAGCTTAAAGCGCTGGCTTGTTAACTTTAATGAAGAGCTTGATTTAAATACAAAAACTCATCTAAGCGCAAATTACTATCGCGTATCAGATATAGATTACTTCAAAGATATTGCTCAAACCAATACAAATGTAAAGACCCTAAAATCTAATCTTACGCTAACCTATAATGATGAGGAAAATCACTTTTCATCTTCACTATTAACTGAAAATGAGCAAGTTGTTAATGATGGTGTTCCGGTATACACAAGAGCGCTTGAAGGCTCCATTTCTAAAACCTTTAATGCAGATAAAAAAATGCCTATACAGGTAGACCTTGTTAGGACTAATTTTGCTCACGACACAGCTAGTAAAGAGACTGGAGTTAGGACTCATGGAAAGCTAGGAGTTTCAAGGAAACTTAATACTAAATTTCCAGTAATTACACCACGAGCTAGTGTAGCAATAACAAATTATTCACTAAAAAATAGTCCCAATATTAATCGAACAATCCTAGGTTCTGGTGTTGATATAGATTTTACTGTTAACAGGAAAGGAAATTTATTTGGTAGTGAGATAAACCATCGTATATCTCCTATAATTTCATATGACTACAAAGCGAAAGAAGTTCAAGGAAACATTCCAATTTTTGATAGTACAGATAAATATGATGATATTATTACCTTTGCGGACCTTACTTCGGGTGAGAGATATACAGGTCTAGATAGAATAACTAACGCTAATGACATTACGCTTAGTCTTGAGTCAAGCTATAGAGATGTAGATGCTTTAAGTGAAGATAAAGATCTCTTAAATATGAGAATTGCTCAGAGTTTTTATACTGATGATGAGGTTGTTAGTGATACAGCCAATACTAATTATGAAACTAGAAAATCATACTCTGATATTGCTGCCTCGATAGATATTGCACTTGGTAAGTACGTTATAACAAATTCTGCTCAATTCAACCCCGATACATCGAAAATAGTTAAAAAAGAAAATAGTGTATCCTATACCTCAAATTCTAGAAAATTTATTACCTTAAGTCTTAGTAAAACAGGAATAGATGGAGTACTAACAGAAACAAAGAAGCTTTATGGAGCTTATCCACTAACTGATTCAATTCACTTTTTTGGTGGCCTTGATAAAACAACCTCTACCGGAGTTACCAATTCCGAAACTACTGGTATAGCCTATGAATCATGTTGCTGGGCCTTCCGTATTGCACACTTTAAAGAAGATGACTCCTCTGGTGGTTACAACTATAGTACAGGTGTTGAGTTAGTACTTACGGGGCTTGGTTCAACTGCATCGCCATTAAAGGGTCGAATAGAAAATAACATTCCAGGGTATACAGCCAGTCTCAGATAATGAGGAGCCTTTTAGCTCTTATTTTTTTCTTGAATTTTAGTATTTGTTTTGCAGAAAATACTATTTTAGCTATAGTTAATAATGAAGTTGTTACGCTAAATTCTGTTGAACAAAAACTAAATATTGCTAACTCTAATGAAGAGAAAATAGCCATAATTAAAAATAGGATTGATACAATTCTTCAGTTAATAAAAGTCAGGGAATTTGACATCTCTCCAACACAATCAGATATTAATCAGGCTCTAATTCAATTAGCAAATATCAATGAAATTACTATAGAGCAACTTAACTCTTACCCTGAAATTTCTTTGCTAACTCGAGAAGTTACAGAAAAATTATCGATACTCAATTTGCAACGATTTATAACAAAAGATTTGATATTTAATTTGTCGACTAATGAATTGATAGATAATTGCCCAGCCATTGATAATGATATAAAAATCAAGCAAATTAAAATAGCTCAAATCATTATTTCTGAAATTGATGATTCTGATATTTCACCCAATAGTAAGGATGAAGCTATCAAAGAATTTCTAAAAAAACTCTCAAAACACATTACTAAAGGCGCATCTTTCGAATCTTTTGCTAAGCTGCACTCCCAGCACCCAAGCTATTTAAATGGAGGTCTTTCAGACTGGATAACAGTTAATAGCCCAACTGCTGAAATGTTAGATTTACTTAAAGATGGTGAGGTTTCAAAGATTTACTCCAACAATATAGGCTTTGCAATAGCAATAAAAGTTGATGAACGCTTCATAAGTGATAATCTAGAAAAATGCAAAGAAAAATTAACTTATCTCAATGCTGAACAATTTTATTTGAATTGGCTTAAAGAACTCAGAGATAATGCTGATATTGAAATTTACATTAATAATCTTTGATAATTATTTAATTTATGTCTAAATCAATTCATATCTTTGGCTTTCATAGTATTGAAGGCCTTTTAAATACTAATCCTGAATCTATACTTAGGGTATTTATCCAAACTGGAAGGGATGATATTAGAATGAGCAATATAGTAACCGCTCTCACTGACCAGAAAATAAGTTTTTTAAACATTGATAAAAACAAGCTGGAGAGTATTGCTAAAGGAGAACTCCATCAAGGAATTATTGCTGAGGTTATATTGCCTCCTTTGCCAGGTGAAGATTCTTTAATAGCAGTTATTAAGAAAATCCCAGGCAACCCTTTAGTATTAATCCTAGATTCCATTCAGGATCCTAGAAACCTTGGTGCATGTCTAAGAAGTGCAAACGCTTCAGGAGTAGATTGTGTTGTGATTAATAAAGATGGCTCATCACCAATTAACGCTGTTGTTCATAAAACTTCAGCTGGAGCAATCAATACTCTTAGAATTTTTCAAGTAACAAACTTAACTCGAACAATTAAAGCTTTGCAAAAGAATGGGATATGGGTGATTGGTCTTGATGGAGGTGCTTCAACAACAATTTATGATCTCAATTTATCTGATGCAACAGCAATTGTAATGGGTGCTGAAGGCAAAGGGATTAGGCAATTAATTAAAAAAACTTGTGACCAACTAGTAAGTATTCCGATGACTGGAAGTGTTGAGAGTCTCAACGTTTCTGTTGCTACCGGCATTACACTTTTTGAAAGTAAAAGACAGAGAGAAAGTAGTTAACAAATTAAATAGAATCAGGTAAAATCTCTTCGCTTTAGAATTTTGATCATGGAAACAACTAAACTCCTACCTAGCGAACTTAAAATATTTAACTTTGCTAAAAAAGAAGTTAGCTTGTTTGGTGAATACTTAATCTCTAGCTTACCTAGAATAAGCGAGATAGCTATAAATAAGGAAGACAGTGTAAAGGTTGATTTGTCGTTTTATCTAGAAAATGATAAAACTCCATGTATTAAGGGGATAATTGAATTAGATATTGTATTGGAGTGCCAACGCTGTTTAGAAGCGCTCCAAAAACACTTAAAAGTCAATTTTAACTTAGCATTTGTAAGAAATGAACAACAAGCCGAAGGACTCGACTCGCAATATGAGATATATGTAATTGAGGGAGATGAATTAGCAACAATTGATCTAATTACCGATGAGATTCTTTTGTCACTCCCAATGGCTCCGTCTCATAATTATGAATGCAATTTAAATAAAGATAAACAAGAAATAGTTAAAGAAAAGCGTGAAAATCCTTTTACTATTTTAAAAAATATTAAAATAGCCGATGTCGGCAAGGAGTAAAAAATGGCAGTACAAAAAAGTAGAAAAACACCTTCAAAAAGAGGTATGCGTCGCTCTCATAATGCACTAAAAAATCCGGCATTAGCTGAAGACCAAGAGACTGGTGAAATACACTTAAGGCATCACATTACAGCAGATGGTTACTATCGTGGTAAGCAAGTTATTAAGTCAGCTGTTGAAGACATCGAAGAAGTAGAAACTAACTAACTTTTATGTCTATTAAGGTATCAATCGATGCCTCTGGTGGTGATTTTGGTTTTCCTGTCACTATTAGTGCTGGAATTAATGCATTAATATCTTTTAGTGATCTTCACATCAACCTTGTTGGTGATGAGAAAGGAATAAAAGAAGAACTAGAGAAAAAATCAATACATAAATCTTTTTTAGATCGTATTGAGATTACTCATGCTTCTGAAGTCATTAATATGAAGGACTCACCTTCTACGGCCCTAAGACATAAAAAAGACTCGTCTATGAGGGTGGCAATTAATCTTGTTCAAAGTGGTATTTCTGATGCTTGTGTAAGCGCTGGAAATACAGGCGCTCTGATGTCAATTGCAAGATTTGTCCTTAAAACAATTGAAGGTGTGGATCGACCTGCGATTATGTCAGCCTTTCCAACACTCACTGGACCTACCCATGTTCTTGATCTTGGGGCAAATGTTGATTCAAAACCAGAAACCTTGTTGCAATTTGCAATCATGGGATCTATCGCAGTTCAAAATACTGAAAACATTAACAACCCTTCGGTTGGATTATTAAATGTTGGTTCAGAAGAATTCAAAGGCCATGGAAAAATTCAAGAAACAGCTGAGCTACTAAAAAATTCCTCTCTTAACTATATTGGTTTTGTCGAGGGTAATGATATTTATAAAGGCGACGTTGATGTCATTGTATGTGATGGTTTTGAAGGAAATATTGCCCTAAAGGCAAGTGAAGGGGTTGCACATATGTTTTCACACTTCATAAAAAAATCATTTTCTAAAAATATATATACAAAGATGGTTGCTCTTATCGCAAAACCAGTTATGAGAGACTTTAAGTCTCGAGTTGACCCAGGAAGGTACAATGGAGCAAGCTTATTAGGACTAAAAGGTGTTGTTGTAAAAAGCCATGGTAACGCTGATATAGACGCCTTCTTTCAAGCAATTAAAGAGGCTTACCTTGAGGCTCATGCTAAAATTACTGAAAAGATTTCTGTGCAGCTCACTCACGAATTAGAAGAGCATAAATAACTATCATCTCATGAAAAAATTTGCAAGAATTATCGGTACTGGTAGTTATTTACCTTCTAAAGTTGTTACTAATGCTGACCTTGAAAAAACACTAGATACTTCTGATGAGTGGATAACGGCTAGAACAGGCATTAAAGAACGACGAATAGTAACAAATGAAAGTACTTGTGACCTTGCACTAGAGGCTAGTAAAAAAGCCCTTGAAATGTCTGAAATAAGCCCTTCGGAAATTGATCTAATTATTCTTGCTACAACAACACCAGATAAAATTTTTCCAGCAACAGCGACAATGCTTCAAGATCGTCTTGGTGCAACTTGCCCCGCATTTGATCTTCAGGCTGTTTGTGCTGGCTTTGTTTTTGCTCTAACTACTGCTCAGCAATATATTGAAAATGGAACTGCAAAAAATATATTAGTTGTTGGTAGTGAAATAATGTCAAAAATTGTAGACTGGAATGATCGTTCTACTGCAATCATATTTGGTGATGGTGCTGGTGCAGTTGTAGTGAGCTCTGATAACACTACAGGAATAAAGCATTCAAAACTTTATAGTGATGGTAGTTATATGTCATCACTTCACGTCAATAATGATAGAATCAATGAATTAGGCACTATAGAGATGGCTGGAAATGAAGTTTATAAAATTGCAGTTAAAAGACTTTCGGATCTTGCAGAAGAAACTCTAAATGGTTGCAATATGACCTCTGATGACCTCACCTGGATGGTTCCCCATCAAGCCAATATTCGAATTATTAGTGCTGTTGCAAAAAGAATTAATTTACCAATGAGTAAAGTAATATTGACATTAGATAAACATGGAAATACATCTGCAGCATCAATTCCGCTAGCGCTTGACGTTGCAGTTCGTGATGGACGAATAAAAAAAGGAGATTCGCTTCTTTTCGAAGGTATTGGTGGTGGATTTAGCTGGGGAAGTGTTCTAGTTGAATATTAAACCTTAGAAAGAGCGTCCCATCAATTTCTCAGTCAACTCTCTTAAAGGATGGTTTTTAATACTAAGACTGGTTATTACTTCGAGAGCCTCTTTATAAAGATTTTTATACACTTTAATAGACTCATCAACCCCCAAAAGAGTAGGATAAGTCGGCTTTGCTTTATTTAGGTCGGAATTTTGACGTTTGCCTAAAACTTCTTCAGTGCTCGTTATATCTAATACATCATCTTGGACCTGATAAGCTAAGCCAATATGATTTGAATATGAATCCAAAATGTCTAAATCTTTTAAACTAATATTGGGATTTAAAAGTGCTCCAAATTTAACAGCGCAATTTATCAACGAAGCAGTTTTCTTTTGGTGTATTTGATTCAATAATGCAATATCGACTTCTTTCGATACTACAGAAAGGTCAATAGATTGGCCATCTGCCATGTTATATGCAGAAACTGCTAATAATTTTAATAAATCAACTCTAATACTATGACTAATTAATTCATCACTTGAAATAACTTCAAAAGCTAAGGCTTGCAACCCATCGCCCGCCAGGATTGCTTGAGCTTCTCCAAATTTTTTATGACAAGAAGGTTGATTATGCCTCATATCATCATCGTCCATCGCAGGCAAATCATCATGAATCAAAGAATAAATATGAATTAATTCTATAGCGCATGCACTTGAATCAACTTTTGAAATATCAACGCCATACATATCAGCAACTGTGTATGTCAATATAGGTCTAAAACGCTTCCCACCTGCCAAAACACTGTAACTCATAACACCTTTAAGTTCACTCTGATAAGATCCATCAGAGCAAATTGAGGCAAGATAATATTCTAGTCGAGAGTTAACGCGCTCTCGATAAACGTCAAGAACCTCCAAAGGGCTTTTCTTCATTGTAATTGTCTTCTTCACTTAGAATATTGATGCGCTGTTCTGCATCCTTTAAAGCAGTGTGACACTGCCTATGAATCTTTACGCCTTTCTCAAAATACTTAAGTGAATCTTCTAAGCTTATGTCACCCGACTCCATCTTATTGATAATTACTTCAAGCTCATCTAAACCCTTATTAAAATTAAACTTATCTGTCATAGGTTTTTACCTCAGCTACCTGCTTTACTTAAAATATTATCCATCCACGAGCTAGGTAATATTCTACCTAAAAATCCAAATAATTTTGTAGGAAAGGTTACTCGATAATAATTCTTAGGTTTTTTGGAGTCTAAAGCATGAATTGCACACTTTAATACAGCTTCAGGTTGTAATGTGAATTGAACATTTTCGTCAGAGTTTAATCTTTCAATCATTACTTTATAATTCTCCTGATAATTACTATTAGAGATATCGACGTTTTCTTTAAAAGCTAAAAATGCGTTTTGTCTAAATTTGGATTCGATTGGCCCTGGTTGAATAACTGAAAATTTTATGCTGGTATTTTTTAATTCAAGCCTCAAAGTATTGACCAACCCTTCAATGGCAAACTTTGAGGACACATAAGGCCCTCTTAAAGGCATTGCAACGAAGCCTAATACTGAGCTTATATATATAATCCTACCTACATTTAATTCCCTCATTCTAGGTAAAACTAAATTTGTAAGTTCATGCCAACCAAAGACATTTGCTTGAAATTGTTTTTCTAGGGAATTTCTTGAAATATCTTCAAGAGCACCAGCTTGCCCATAAGCGCCGTTATTAATTAATGCATAAAGTGAATCAGTCTTCTTGTAAAGTTCATTAATAGCGGCATTTACAGAGCCTGAAGAGGATAAATCTAGCAATAAAGTCTCAAATCCTAATTCCTTAAGTTTTAATACGTCATCCATCTTTCTTGCGCTAGCAAAAACCCGATACCCCTTTGAACGGAGACCATTTGCAAGGCAAAGACCTATCCCACTTGAGCATCCAGTAATTAGAATTGATCTTATTTTTGAAGAGTCGTCCAAAATTCAGCCCTCTCCTTTAAGTCTGGATCAACACTCTGTGAACGCAACACTAGAAAATCATAGGCCATTCGAAAACGAGGATTGTTAATTAGTTCTTTAGCTTTTTTAAGATTACAGTTCTCTAGCTGATACTGCATCATCCAAATATCTTTAACTCTGGATGAGAGCCATCTAGGCATCATAACCTGTTGAGTTTGTCTTTTGATTATCTCTTCTGATGCTTTTATCATAAGATCAATATGGGATTTATTTTTTTTATTAAGCTCTTTATAGCGCTTATTTTGTGCAGCCCAAAGAAAAACAGCAAACAAGAATGCAGGAGTTACAGAATTACCACTCTGTATCCTCTTTGATGTATTAATTAGAGTTGCATCAATAAATGAACTTTCATGAGCTTGAGAGAATAAAAATTTCAGTAAACCAAATTTTAATAACCCTTTATATACTTCAATAGATTTTTCATTATGAAACAATTTAATGATTTCCTCATAAAGTCTAGCTGGAGGAATATTAGCTAATAGATGAGCTTGTTTAGAAATAGATTTAGAAATTTCTGGAGATAAACTTGCGTTTAATTTAACTTTAAATCTTATTGCTCTTATCATTCTTACAGGGTCTTCTTCAAAGCGCTCTGTCGGGTTACCAATCATTTTAATTACAGAAGATTTAAGATCCTCAAGCCCCCCTACATAATCTATAACCTCAGATTTAGTAATATCATAATAAAGCCCATTAACACTAAAGTCACGACGGAAAACGTCTTCATAAAGAGTGCCGTAATAGTTATCTCTAATAATAACGCCATTGCCAGAGGTTTGTACCTTGCCCGCACGAAAAGTAGCAACTTCAATATATTTTCGTGCTGAAAACATAATATGCACTAATCTAAAACGCCTTCCAATAATTCTTGAGCGTTTAAATATTTTGGTAACTTGTTCTGGAGTGGCGCTGGTAGCTATATCAAAGTCTTTAGGTTTGTATCCTAAGAGTAGATCTCTAATACAACCACCTACTAAATAAACCTCAAAGCCAGCTTTAGCTATTGTATTAACAACTTTAATGGCATCTTTATCAATTAAATTTTTATCAAAGTGAATAGTTTGACGAACAGGGTTCATAAACTCACAACTTCTCTTGGTAGCCAGCCGTCTTGCCTGTGTTCACACTCTATATTAGTATAAACTCCACCCCTAACATTAAAAATAGCTTTTAGTCTTATAAAGCGAGGGTCGAGAACATCTACTAAGTCATCCAAAATCTTATTAGTTACAGCTTCATGAAATGCCCCTTCATTACGATAAGACCAAAAATAGTTTTTAAGAGCTTTAAGCTCAACGCAACGCTTATCAGCAATATATTCAATATGAATATCTGCAAAATCCGGTTGACCAGTTAACGGACACAAGCAAGTGAACTCTGACGAATCAATACGAATTACAAAATCCCTTTCACTATTAGGATTATCAAAAACTTCTAAAATCTTACTTGGGGAACTAGACATGACTTTTCTTTTTATTATTAAAAATGGTTATTTTATCAATAAAATACATTATTTTTCCTTGTCTAAACTGATAAAGGAGTATTAAGAATAATATTGCTATAAGATGAATACTCCACATTCCTATTATTGGACTTAATAAACCATTTTCTATTGAACTTTTTGCTACCAATAATCCATTGTTATAAAGCATAAATACGAAAATCCCGATTAAGATATTAATCCCCTTACCGCCTCTCGGCGAGGTTTTTCCAAGGTAAACTGCAAATACTACAAGAATCAATATAGATAAGGGTAAGGAAAGTCTCCATTGTAATTCTGCAATAGCTAATAAGCCACCTTGTTTTAACAAGTCTAGAGTTGTCTTTTCCTCAATTTCTGTAAAAGTAGCTAGTGATTTTTGTACCTCACCAGAAACTATCTCTAAATTATATGAATCAAAATTTAGTATATTTATATTTTCACTACTTGGTAAGCCCTGGTATCGAACTCCATCTTTTAATCGAAGGTATATGCTTTTGCTTTCAGGATCAATATATTTTGTTGCGTCAGAAGCTAATACAATAACTGGATTATCATTATCAGAAGCATATATAAATATCTCCTCCATATTTTGCTCTCCATCCACATCAATTGAAGTTGAGTCAGATGCATAAAATACAATATCGCCCTTCTTAAAACTTTCAAACTTACCCTCAGTAATAAAAGAAAACTCTGAGGCATTATTGGTTTTTTCTTCAGCCACACTTTTTTGCTGTTTTGCCCATGGAACAGCATAAGCAGTAAGAAATAAAACAAACAAAAATATAAATATTGCAAAAGGCTTTATAACCGATAGAAAAGCCTTATCCCCGAACCCGATAGAGTTCATTACGATTGCTTCAGAATTTTTGTATAGCTGAGAAATTGTAATAATTACAGCTAAAAAAATTGATAAAACTAATATTACAGGGACATCTCTTATCATATTAAAACTTATAAGTGGCATAAGTTCTTGAAAAGGTATTCCTCGATCAATACTCTCTTGGACTGTCAAAACAAACTGATTACCAAAAACAACTAGCCCAATAATAAAAGTAATCGCAAAAAAGTAGGTAACTAAATTGCGCATTATATATTTGGCAATTTTGGTTGTTTTATAGCTAAATAATTCAAGAAGCATCGATTTCATTATAAATTCGCTTCAATCGTAAACAATGGTTTTTATTTTTTTTGTTTCATGGAGTCGAAAAACTCATCATTAGTTTTAGTAAAACGAAGTCTTTCAATCAAAAATTCGGCCGCTTCAACTGTATCCATAGGATGCAGAATTTTTCTTAAAATCCACATTTTTTGAAGTTCTTGCTCATCCGTAATTAGCTCTTCTCGACGGGTTCCAGATGCATTTATATTGATGGCAGGGAAAATACGTTTTTCAGATAGTCTTCTCTCAAGATGCAGTTCCATATTACCAGTTCCTTTGAACTCTTGATAAATAACTTCATCCATCTTTGAGCCAGTATCAACAAGCGCAGTAGCAATAATTGTAATGCTTCCACCATTCTCAATGTTTCTTGCTGCACCAAAAAAACGCTTTGGCCTTTGTAAAGCATTAGCATCAACACCGCCAGTTAAAACTTTTCCTGATGAAGGGGCTACTGTATTGTAAGCTCTTGCTAGTCGAGTTATAGAATCTAACAAAATAATAACATCCTTGCCTTGTTCAGCCCGTCTTCTAGCTTTTTGAATGACAATCTCAGCAACCTGAACATGCCTCTTTGCGGGCTCATCAAATGTTGAAGAGATAACTTCTCCTCTTACTGAGCGCACCATTTCTGTTACCTCTTCAGGTCGCTCATCTATTAGTAGAACAATTAGTTCACATTCAGGATGATTAACAGCTATTGATGATGCAATGTTTTGCATAATCATTGTCTTTCCAGCCTTTGGTGGTGCTACTAGTAAACCTCTTTGCCCTTTACCAAAAGGAGCAACTAAATCAATAACTCTCGCAGTAATATCTTCAGTACCTCCATTACCAAGTTCAAGCTTTAATCTTTCATTTGGATGCAGTGGAGTTAAAGAAGAAAATGGAATTCGGTTTCTTACATTTTCAGGCGAATCTTCGTTCACTTCAGAAACTTTGACTAGTGCAAAATACTTTTCACCTTTCTTTGGCGCTCTAATCTTGCCAGTAACCACGTCACCAGTAGATAAATTAAAGCGCTTAATTTGGTTAGGTGAGACATAAATATCGTCTGGCCCTGAAACATAAGAGTCATTCGAAGATCTTAGAAAGCCATAACCTTCCTGCAAAATATCCAATACTCCATCGCCAAGTACTTCTTCATCATTGTCAGCTTTATTTTTAAGTATCGCAAAAATTAGCGTCTGTTTTTTTGCTCTTGAGATGTTCTCAATACCTAAAGATTGAGCTAACTCAAGAAGTTCAGCGGGTGTTTGAATTTTAAGTTCTGATAGTTTCATAGAAGATTATTAAGTAAGCAATAGAGATTAGCAAGACGCCAAGTTGGAAATTAATAGTTTTAGTTGAAGGTTTTTTAGTTGAAGGAGTTTTTGTTATTAGTAAGTTAAAAATAAATAATGATTATATATTTGAGTCCAAAAAAGCATTTAAGTTTGCCTTAGAAAGAGCACCGACTTTGGTTGCATGAACTGCACCATCTTGAAATAGTAGCATAGTTGGGATTCCTCTAATGCCATATTTTAGTGGTAACTGAACGTTTTCATCTACATTAACCTTTGCTATAGTTATTCGGCCATCATACTCATCTGCAATTTCATCAAGGAGGGGAGCTAAAGACTTGCATGGGCCACACCATTCGGCCCAAAAATCAACTAAAACAGGTTGTGAGGAACTTATTACGTCAGCTTCAAAAGAAGTATCACTGACTACTTTAATTTTGTCGTTCATGTATTAAAAAGTTGGAAACAGAAAAAGAATATAAATATTTCTTAGCTATCATTATAACACTTATCGTCTTGAAATCTATTTTTTTAAAAAAATTGTTTAATAATTATTCTTAGTTACAATTAGCTAATAACAGCCAAAATAACAGGTATTGTAATAAATGACAATGCAACCTGTGTTGTAATAATACTTGTCATCAGCTGTGCATCACCACCAAATTGCTTAGCCAATGCATGGGACGAGGCGGCAGTTGGAACTGAGGCAAATATAACCGCTACAATAACTTCTAACTGGCTAAGACTCATAAATTTCGCAACAAAATAAGCGATTACAGGAAACGCAATCAATTTAAGAGAATTAGAAATAAGGATTGGTGTGATTTTTAAAGCAAGATCCCTAACTTTTATTTTAGCTCCTATAGTTAAAAGCATTATTGGCAATGCTGCCGAACCTAATAAACCTGAAGTTTCATTGATAATTACTATTTTTTCTGAATCAATCAATGAAAAAATAAGACCTGCAATCATTGCAAGAATAAAAGGGTTTTTTATAAGCTCAACAAATATATTAGCTATTCCTTTTTTAGAATCAGTTTGACCAGGTTGGTTCAAATTAGAGACCATAATGGATATCACAACGATATTTATACTAGGCACATATAAAAGCATAAACACGGCACCAACTGCCAAACCTGCATCTCCAAATAAACTTCCTGCTATTGCAAGTGCAATAAATGCATTATGTCTAGAAGCGCCCTGCAGTATTGATGACCATGATTCAGGTGAATAACCAAGAAGCTTTCCAAGGCTTATAGCTACTATTGTAACAATAAACAATCCACTTAATATAACTACGCCATAACTATAAAACATTGATGAAGACAAATTAATTTGAGATATATGATGAAACAACAGAGCCGGAATTAGAACCCAATAGACAAGCTTATCATTTACATCCCAAAAAGATAGATCAGGGACTCCAATTCTCCTAAGAATATTACCCAGAATAATAAGAATAAATACAGGTGAAATAAGTAAGAAAATTTCAAAAAAGTTTGATAGCACTTTAGCTCTTTGTGATATTAGTTATG
>ERZ1048872.1136-NODE-1136-length-23666-cov-9.081318_pt1 | contig 23666 bp, 21 predicted proteins | sample MGYA00383100_ERZ1048872 | MGnify/ENA primary metagenome ERZ1048872 (study PRJEB29581, sample SAMEA5548370) | metagenome | biome: marine; feature: coastal; material: water | depth 50 m | study: Short-term variability in the microbial, nano- and picoplankton...
ATCATGGGGCTCAAACATTAAGGTTTGGCCATACCGTGACAGGAAACGATATTGGGACTTATCTACTGGGCGTCACATATCCCTCAATGGCTGCAATTGAAGCAACATACACTGAGCTTGCAACCAATCAGGCCTTTGCCAAACTTTCTGCAGGTATTGATATTGATATGAGATCGATAGTGAAAATTGCAGGTATACTTTAAAAAGTTTCCAGGTTACGCGCTGACCATACAAATGGTTAACACACCCCCAGCTCACCTCACTGTCAAAGCCCAAGTATATATAACGGGCATAGAGGGGGTGTGGCGCATGCGTACCCCCTTTGTGGTAACCACTTATTGTATCGAAACAGGCTGCTTACCATTTGGAATGAGTTTACGAAATCGCGACATTGAAGGGTCTTCTATCGTCCCACCTCTTGGACATCTTTTGTCAAACATTTGGTCCACATTGGCACATAATTATGGATGGGTCGTGTGTTGATAGGCTGTCCTCACCGTGTGAATCCAAACGTAGGAATTGATTTAAGTATCTGAAATTAAATAAGTACTTGTCCAGCGTTTGCATTGCGGCCGGTTTTTATATCTCGGCTTTTGTGAAAACCTACAGACGAAATCGGCCTCCTCTTCACGAATGCCCAAAAGCTTCCAGGCTCTAGTTATTTTTTACTACAAAAATTACGGACGACATTTTTATAAATAACGCGGCCATAGCAATTTCCTTAACAGGCTGTTGAACAGATCAGTGACCAAAATTTGCTAAAAGGGTAAACCGGGCAGGAGATTACTCGTTCTCAGCGCGCGCCGCCGCCGATCTTTTGAACCATTATTATAATTTTGTGTTGTTCGAAGGCTTAGGTGAGGTCTACGCAGATTACTAAGATGACGCGGGTTTGATGCCATTTTAGAGCGGGTCAAGCTGATCTTATTGGCCACAATGTGTTTGCATTGAGCGCCAGCCAAAGCTCACAGAGGCTGAACCTCTGTACGCCTCACATATGTGATTTATTTTCATAGATGCGTCTTAGTAAAATGCATTCTTGATAGCGGCGCTAACAAGTTTAAGAAGTTTAGGGCTGCGACTAAGACGGCCTGCTTATGATTAAAATACATATCCTTTCACCTCGAGCTTAACCGCTGAAAAATCACAAACGGGGCCCTTTTAACAGTAAACTACATTTTGTTCTAAGGCGCGCAATGCGCCTTAACGGCATAATTTACGCTCTGGATTGAGACATGCGGAATTTTGCAAAGTTCTGACGGTTTTCGATAGGTCAGATGAAATACCTAGACTTGCTTACTCCCGTTGAGGGCAATATGCGATCGAAAATTTTTCTATTTTTTTGATTTTGGTCGGGCTAGCAGGACTTGAACCTGCGACCTTCCGTCCCCCAGACGGACGCGCTACCAGACTGCGCCATAGCCCGCCAATACAGCTCTTCTTAGTGATTTTCTTCGGCAGGGCAAGCGAAAAAGATGAGATTTAAGGGGTGTTGTGCCTTTTACTATAGCTGCCCCATATCGCCGCCATGCGCTGCATCAACGGCGCTAAATCTGTTTTTTGCGTTTTGCTTAAAGGGGGCATCTGCCGGATGTGATGTTTTATAGCGCCAAAATTGGGCGCGATATTAAACGGCGCTGTCACTGGCTCAGATCTCGGTGGATTGTCAACTTCTGTATCAGCCCAAAAGTTTGAGCTTGGTTCATAATCATCGAAAAGCGAAGCCTGTCTCGCATCGCCGCTGGGGGAGGGGGGCGTTTTGCGCCCCACAGATTTCTTTTGCGGTGGGGATAGCGGCGAAGGCTCGATTTCTGGCGAGGGCTCAGTTTTTGGCAAGGGCAATGGGATCACTTTTGTGCTGGTATCGATCAAACGTTCGGCAGAGACGTTCACATCTTCAATCGCGGCAATATTGGGCGCGTCATCACTTGGACGGGCAGGCGCCTGATCGTTTCGATCTTTCATAAAACTAGGGGTCTCAGACAATGCGGCAACATATTTCACCCCGCGTTTGTTCAGAATTTTTTTTGCTGCTTTGATGCTTTCGCCATCTTCATGTAGCAGCTTTTTTATGCCGCCGATCAGCAGCATATCTTTGGGGCGATAATACCGGCGCCCGCCTGCGCGTTTCACGGGTTTGATTTGGCTGAACTGGCTTTCCCAAAACCGCAATACATGCGTTGGTACTTCAAGCCAATCCGCAACTTCGCTAATCGTCCTGAACGCTTCGGCGGTTTTTTCCATTGCCCAGCGCCGCCTTAACTTTTATTTCCCAATGCGACTTTTTCTTTCATCAGATGCGACGGACGGAAGGTGAGCACGCGCCTTGGTGTTATCGGAACTTCTTCCCCGGTTTTCGGGTTGCGCCCAACCCGCGCGGTTTTATCGCGCACGCTGAACGTTCCAAAAGATGAAATTTTGACCTGTTCGCCTTTTGTCAAAGCGTCGGACATGTGGTTGAGCAGGCTTTCAACAAGCTCAGCGCTTTCATTTCTGGACAGGCCCACTTCTTTAAAAACAGCTTCGCTCAGATCCATTCTGGTCAATGTTTTATCGCTCATTGTCGCTCCCAGTTTTACGTGAGTGTAAAGGCGAGTGAATTTGCGAGTCAATATCACAGCTTCAACAGATCACCGATTTACGTGGTTTTTTAACGTTTTGGGGCTCGGATGCTCAACTCTACCACCTTAAGACGACCGCACCCCAAGCCAGTCCACCTCCGATGGCTTCGGTGACGATCACGTCATTCTTTTTGATTTGACCGCGTTCTTTGGCAACTGAGAGCGCCAAGGGAATCGATGCTGCAGAAGTATTGCCATGGTCTTGAACGGTTGTCACAACGCGCTCGGGGTCGATCCCCATTTTCTTAGCAGTCCCTTGGATAATGCGAATGTTGGCCTGATGTGGAACAACCCAGTCGATCTCATCGGCAACAAGCTGGGCTTTTTTCATGGCCGCTTCGGCGGTTTGGGCCAGCTTTTCCACAGCGTGTCGGAACACTTCTTTGCCATGCATTCTCAAATGTCCGGTCGTTTGATGCGAAACACCGCCATCAACGTACAGAATATCGCGGTAAGCGCCATCAGAGTTCAAATCAACAGCAAGCACTCCGCGATCGCCTTTATCGCCCTTGCCGTCTTCGGCCTCAAGAACTAACGCGCCTGCGCCATCGCCAAATAAGACGCATGTGCCGCGATCCGTCCAATCCATCAATTTGCTGAAACTTTCGGCGCCAATCACCAAGATGCGTTTGGCCTGCCCGGCGATGATTTGCGCATTGGCATTTGCCAATGCATAGATAAATCCGGCGCATACCGCCTGCACATCATAGGCAAAGCCGGTTTTCATTCCGAGACCTGCTTGCACCATGGTTGCGACGGAAGGAAAGGTGAGGTCTGCGGTTGAAGTTGCCACGATTACCGCGTCGATATCATTGCATTGTAAATCGCTGTCTTTAAGGGCGGCTTTGGCGGCTTCAATCGCCATATCAGATGTGGTTTGTCCATCTGCCACGAAATGCCGCTGTTTGATCCCAGAGCGCGATTGTATCCAGGCGTCGCTGGTGTCCAATTGCGCTTCAAATTCTGAGTTCGGCACCACTCTTTCGGGCAGGTAATGGCCAACGCCCCGCACAACGGCTCTTACTGTCATTCTTATTCCGTTTCTTGCTCTGTGGTTGGGACATCGTGGGTTATTGTGTCAACAGATGCAAGCCGCGCGGCCAGATTTTGAGAAAACTGCGATTGCGCGAGATCTACAGCCAGTTTCACAGCGGCAGATATCCCCAGCGCATCGGCGGATCCATGCGATTTTACAACCGTGCCGTTCAGACCAAGAAACACGCCGCCATTTACCCGTCTTGGATCAATGCGTTTTCGAAGCCGTTGCAGGGAGGTGATGGCCAATACTTGCGCCAACCGAGACAGGGGCGAAAACTTAAACGCCTCGCGCAGCAACAGACCGATCAGGCTGGCCGTGCCTTCGCCGGTTTTTAAGGCGACATTGCCGGTGAACCCGTCGGTTATAATCACATCCGCTTTGGTGCCAGGAATATCACCGCCTTCGACAAAACCCACGAAGCTAAAATCGTGATCCTCTGCATTGTGGCTGATCAGCGCATGCGCTTCGCGCAGCTCTGGGCGGCCTTTATTATCTTCGGTACCAACGTTTAAAAGGGCAACGCGCGGGCGCGCAAGAGTCAATCCGGTGCGGGCGTAAGAGGCGCCCATAAGCGCGTATTGCAAAAGATCCCGAGCATCGGCCCGGATATCGGCGCCAACATCCAGCATAACGTTAAATCCTTGCGGGTTGTTGGACGGCCATAGGATCGCGATCGCGGGGCGGTTCACGCCTGGCAGCTTGCGCAAACGGATCACGCTGAGCGCCATTAACGCACCGGTATTGCCACAGGAAACGCAGACCTCTGCTTCGCCGTTGCGCACCGAATCGATGGCAGACCACATCGAGGTATTTTTTCCCGATCTTAATACCTGGCTAGGTTTATCATCCATTGAAACAACATCGCTGGTGTCGCGTATGTCAACGCGCCCCCACAGAGCCCGGCGCTTGGCTACTTGCAGATCCAGCACCGACTTCTTGCCATGAATGATGAAATGCAGATGCGCATTCTGTTTTGCGGCACGGGCAACGCCTGCTACAATCGCGGCAGGGCCGCGGTCGCCCCCCATCGCATCAATGCTGAGTACAATTTTGTCGGCCGCCCCCTTCGTATTTTCAATCGAAGTGGTCATTTGCGCCCGCCTTCGGCCGTTTAGGCCGCGTCTTCGTCCAGATCGATCTCATCTACCAGAGCAATGACTTCACGCTCTGCGTAATGCCCGCATGATGCGCAGACGTGATGCGGCCGCTTGAGTTCGCCGCAATTTGGGCACTCATTTGGATTGGCCGCAGAAAGGGCGTCATGGGCGCGACGATTGTTCCGGCGCGATTTGGATACTTTATTCTGTTGGACGGCCATGCCTGAACCTCGTTTGCTCGGAACCCAGTCCCGCGTTAGTGTAAAATTATCCGCCGCGCATACATCTAATTGTGGGTGCGTTACAACCTTCTTTTTGCAACTATCGACAAAAAACCCGGCTATTTCGCAGTTTATCCGGCTTGGATATCCATAATTATTGCTCTTTGTCCATTTTCGCACGCAGGGCAGCCAGCCCCGCGAAAGGTTTAGGAGGGTCTTCTGGAAAGGCTGTTGTGCCGGCAGGGGCAGCTTTCACGCTGCCTAATTCAGCGCCCGCAGCGCGTGGATATTCCGGAACCTCTAAAGCCAAAGCTTCTTGCAATATCTCCATCAGCTCAAAGCTTTCTGGCAGCGGCTCAAGCGAATCGTCAGGGTTCGAGATCAGTTCGGCCTCCTCGCTCTCTTCCAAGGGTATAAGTTGATCTTGTGGAACAAAACGGCGCAAAACTTTTGTATCGATACGGGTCACCACAGGGGCAAGCGTCACGACACATTCCTGCTGTATGGTTGCCCCTAGAGCGCCCTGAAGCACCCATTCAAGCGCTCCGGTTGCGCTGAGCATGCCCGTTAGCCGCAGTTTTTTGAGGCCATTAACCGATAAGGCCGCAGCCATGAGCGCGCAATCCGTTTCATTTGGGCGTAGATCGAAAGCCTGCGGTTTTTGACCATTCAGCTCGCTTCGGCGGATTATTGCATCTGGTGTAGTGAATTCGGGCATGTTTATAACAACATCCTTTAGAGAAACATTTACTTGCGCTAGGGTTTGGGCATAAAGATCAAATCACAGCGAAACAAGAGGCGAGATATCATTCGATGCGTAGGGCAGGGTTTCAGATCATATCCGCACTGGTTTTGGTGACGTTGAGCGCCTGCGCCGGACAAATCCGCAATCACGGTTACATGCCGGCACCCGATCAAGTGGCCGATGTTTTGGTCGGCGTCGATACGCGCGCCAGCGTAGAAGAGCAATTGGGGCTGCCCACCACAGAAGGTTTGATCGAACAAGACGCATATTTTTATGTGCGCAGTCGATTGCAAAATAAAGGCTTACGGGGCGCTGAAGAAATTGAACGGAATATTTTGGTGGTCAGCTTTGACAAAAATGATGTGGTGAAAAACATCCAACGATTCAGCTTGTCGGATGGTCAAATCGTGGCGTTGCAACCGCGCGTCACGCTTCCTCCAAGGGAAGAGAAGGGGATGTTCAGCCGTATCCTTTTATCGATAGGATCCCCGGATGCCGCTTCGGTCATCAACGAATAAACCCGACTCCAAGGAAAAGGCCAGCACTGTGGCAGAGACCGAGCGGTTTTTGCTGTGCTGCGCGCGCGCGAATGATCCACGATTTGTCAGGGATGTGGCTGGGCTATCATGTTGAAAAAAGCTAAATATGCCGCCAGACTTGCTGAAAACCTTCAAGATGTTCACTCTGCACAAGCGTTGCGGTGTTTGGCGTTCAATTTGCGATCTGAAACTGGTCTTGATCAAGACCGGTTCGATGATATTTGCGCGCATATGCTGATCGAAGAGGTTGCAACAGGTGCGCTTGTATGTTGTTTCAGGCTGCTTCATCTAAATGGCGGCAGCGATATCGAAAAAAGCTATTCTGCGCAGTTTTATGAGCTATCAGCTTTGCAAAGCTTTGACGGAAAACTGGTTGAAATGGGGCGTTTTTGCATCCATCCGCAAAATCAAGACCCCGATATTCTGCGGGTGGCTTGGGGTGCGTTAACCCAGTTTGTTGATACGCAAAAGTTAGATTTTTTGTTTGGATGCACGTCGTTTCGCGGCACTGACACGAAAGCCTATCTGGATGCGTTTGCGATGCTGCGCGACAAGCATCTGGCGCCAAAGCGGTGGTTGCCGCGGGTGAAGGCGCCCAATGTGTTTGAATTTGCGGCGCGCTTGCGGCGAAAGCCTGATGTTCGGTTGGCGATGCGTCATATGCCGCCTTTGCTGCGCAGCTATTTGTTAATGGGCGGTTGGGTCAGCGATCATGCTGTTGTAGATAAACATATGAACACGCTCCATGTATTTACCGGGGTTGAGGTGGGCCGAATCCCGCCAGCGCGCAAACGGCTTTTGCGGGCGCTCTCTTGACCTTTTAGAGTAAGCCGCATAGCTGGCGGGCTATGGCACGTACTCCGCTTTTGCAGTTAAAAGATATTTCCCTGACCTTTGGGGGCAATCCGATTTTTGACGGGATGGACCTGATCGTTCAACCGAGCGACCGTGTGGCGCTTGTGGGGCGCAATGGCTCTGGAAAATCGACCTTGATGAAAGTGATGAGCGGTCTGGTCGATGCGGATCGAGGCAACCGTGTTTTGGCGCCGGCAAGCTCGGTGGGCTATATGGAACAAGATCCGCAAATGACTGGGTTTGACACTTTGGGCGATTTTGCGATGAGCGGTTTGGAGCCGGGTGATTATTATCGCGTGGAGCGCGCCGCAGAGGGGCTTAAGTTTCAACCGGACCGCCCGGTGGCGACGGCGTCAGGTGGCGAGCGTCGACGCGCAGCTCTGGCCAAGCTGATGGCAGAAGCGCCCGAATTGATGCTGCTCGATGAACCGACCAACCATTTGGATATTGAGGCGATCTCATGGCTTGAAGAAGAGCTGCGCAGCACCCGCGCGGCGTTTGTTCTGATCAGCCATGACCGGCGGTTTCTCGAACGTCTGACGCGGGCAATCCTGTGGATTGACCGTGGCGCGGTGCGCCGCAATGAAGTTGGCTTTTCTGGGTTTGAGGCCTGGCGCGATAAATTGTGGGAAGAAGAAGACATCCAACGCCATAAATTGGATCGGAAGATTAAATCGGAAGCGCGCTGGGCTGTTGAGGGCATCAGCGCGCGGCGTAAGCGCAACCAGGGCAGGGTGCGCGCCCTACAAGATTTGCGCAGCGAGCGATCGTCAATGATCAAACGGCAGGATCGCGCGGCGATGGCACTGGAGGCGGGGCGCAAATCGGGCCGCAAAGTGATCGAAGCAGAAGCAATCGGCAAGCGTTTCGGGGATCAAGAGCTGTTCAAAGATTTTTCCATCAAAATTCAACGGGGTGATCGTGTTGCTTTTGTTGGCCCTAATGGGGTGGGAAAAACAACGCTTCTGAAAATTTTATTGGGTGAATTACCCGCCGATAAAGGCAGCGTCGTCTTGGGAACCAATCTGCTGGTCTCTGTGTTTGATCAAACCCGCGCGCAGTTAGACCCTGAGATGAGCCTTTGGGACAGTCTGACCGGCGATCCAGAGATGCGCGTCTCAGGAAAAGCCGACCAAATTCTGGTACGCGGTCAACCCAAACATGTGGTGGGATATCTCAAAGAGTTTTTATTTGATGAAGCGCGCGCGCGCGCGCCCGTGAAATCGCTTTCTGGGGGCGAAAAAGCCCGCTTGCTCTTGGCCAAAATCATGGCGCGGCAAAGCAATCTTTTGGTGTTGGATGAACCAACCAATGATTTGGACGTGGAAACGTTGGATTTGCTGCAGGAGCTCTTGGCGGATTATGATGGGACCGTCTTGCTGGTCAGTCACGATCGCGATTTTTTGGATCGCACGGTCAATATGACGGTTGCGCTGGAAGGGGATGGCCAGGCAACGCTTTATGCAGGGGGCTGGTCGGATTATCAATCACAGCGCAAGCCGCAAACCGAGCCTCTCGAGATCGCTGAAAAAAGAAAGATGAAAGATACAGCGCAAGACGTTGATAAAAGTCATGAAAATTCTTTATCGTTTACCGAGAAACACCGCTTAAAAAGTCTTCCAGACTTGATCGCCCGGCTTGAGGCCGAGATTGTAAAGCTTGAAACGTATCTATCAGAGCCGGATCTGTACTCCGCTGCACCGTTAAAGTTTGAAAAGGCAACGCAAGCATTGCTCGAGCGTCAAAACGCCCTTTCTGAGGCTGAAGAAGACTGGTTAATGCTCGAAGAGCGCTCACAGGGGTGACTTGCCGCGTCTGCGTTCATCTTAGAAGGCGCGCGGCGCCCAATAAGCGCGTTTGAGCTTGACCTTTATTGCTTTGCCGCTGCAGAACAAACCATCCAAGCGCGGATATCACGGATGATGCGAAGAAATTGCAAGGAGCCTGCAATGGTGAATATGCCCGCCCCCAAAGGCCAGTTGACGGCCAATCGCCCTTTGGCCGATTTAACTTGGATGCGCGTTGGTGGCCCCGCCGATTACTTTTTTCTTCCAGAAAGCAAAGAAGATTTATCACATTTTATCAAGAAATTATGCGCTCATATTGATGTTTTTCCGATGGGGGTTGGAAGCAATGTGATTGTGCGTGATGGTGGGGTGCGCGCTGTTGTCATACGGTTGGGGCGCGCGTTTAATCACATTGAAATTTCGGGCAATCAAATCAGGGTTGGCGCGGCCGTTCTGGATGCGCATCTAGCCAAACAGGCGGCACAAGCTGGGCTGGATCTGACGTTCTTGCGCACCATACCCGGTGCGGTTGGCGGCGCTGTGAAAATGAATGCGGGCTGTTATGGCACCTATGTGGCCGATGTTTTGGAAACGGTTGAGGTGGTGTTGCGCTCTGGTGCGTCCAAAACCTTACCCGCTAAAGATCTCAATTTGCGGTATCGCGCCAGCGATCTTCCCGCGGGTTGCGTTATTACGGCCGCCACGTTTCGCGCCAAGGCAGGTGATCCGAAGGATTTGGCCGCGCGCATGCAAGATCAGCTGCTGAGGCGGGATCAATCGCAGCCGACAAAGCTGCGCAGCGCGGGCAGCACGTTTCGCAATCCGGCCGGGTTCTCCAGCACGGGGCAGCCTGATGATGATCACAGCTTAAAGGCATGGAAAGTGATTGATGAGGCGGGCTTGCGCGGCGCGCGCATCGGCGGCGCGCAAATCAGCCCGCAGCACGCAAATTTTATGATCAATACCGGAGATGCCAGCGCCAAAGATTTAGAAGATTTGGGCGAAATGGTGCGAAAAAAGGTTTTCCAATCCAGCGGAATACAGCTAGAGTGGGAAATTATGCGGGTTGGTGATCATCAACCGGAATGACGCCTGAAAACAGGCGCGAATAAATCGGCTCATAAGGCCGGGTAAAGGCGAAGCGGGTATGTCGAGCAGGGCAACCCAAAAAGTGGCAATGTTAATGGGGGGGCTTTCCGCCGAGCGCGAAGTCTCTCTTGTCAGCGGGCGCGAATGCGCTGCCGCTTTGCGGGGCGAAGGATTTGAGGTGATTGAGCTGGACGCTGGCGCAGATCTTGCCCAGCGGCTTGAGGATCTGCGCCCCGATGTTGCGTTCAATGCGCTGCATGGTCGCTGGGGTGAGGATGGCGCGGTTCAAGGCCTTCTTGAATGGTTGAAAATCCCCTACACGCATTCGGGTGTTTTGGCCTCTGCTTTGGGAATGGATAAGCAGCGCTCAAAAAAAGCGTTTGTTGAGGCGGGGTTGCCCGTGGTCGACAGTAAAATGGTAGCAAAATCAGATGCCGCCAGCCAGTTTTTGCTGCCCACTCCTTACGTGATCAAGCCCAATAATGAAGGCTCGTCTGTTGGGATATATTTCGTTCAAGAGGGGGCTAACGTTTTGCCGGATCTTGGCGATGACTTGCCCGATTTAGTTATGATAGAGCGGTTCGTGCCGGGGCGTGAATTAACCACCACCGTGCTAGATGATCAAGCCTTGGCTGTCACGGATATTATCACCGAAAAATGGTATGATTACGCCGCCAAATATCATCCGGGAGGGTCCCGCCATGTGGTGCCAGCGGATGTGCCGGCTGAGATCACTGCCGCCTGTTTGGATTACGCGCTGCGCGCGCATCAAGCGTTGGGGTGCCGCGGTTTGAGCCGAACCGATTTTCGCTGGGATGAAACGAAAGGGCTAGAGGGGTTGATCTTGCTCGAAACAAATACGCAACCGGGCATGACCCCCACCTCGCTAAGCCCCGAACAAGCTGCCAGCGTTGGCATTGGCTTTGGGGCGCTGTGTCGGCGTATCGTGGAGGATGCTGGATGCGATCGCTGATTGGCAGGCCGAAGCGGCAAGAGGATCCCGCACCCTCGCGGCTGGCCTACCGTCTGCACAGGATTATGCTGCGGCCGGTCTTAAGATTTGCAGTGATTTACGGGCTGCCCGTCGGTCTAGTGCTGGCCGCGCTTGGGGTTTATTTTGGCGATCAGCAGCGCCGGGATGCGGTGCGTTTGATTTACAATCAGGCGGCTACGCTGTTTGTCGAGCGACCCGAATTCATGATTGATTTAATGTCGATCAGCGGCGCCAGCGATGATGTGGCGCAAGATATTCGCGAGGTTTTGAATATTGATTTTCCGATCAGTTCATTTGATTTGGACTCTGCGCAGATGCGCGAAACGATCTTGGGGCTTGATCCTGTAAAAGAAGCACGGGTGAATGTGCACTGGGGCGAGATGGTCCAGATCGAGATAGAAGAGCGGCGTCCGGCTATTATTTGGCGCCGCCGCGAGGCGCTTGAATTGCTGGATGAAACTGGCGCCTATGTTCGCACTGCGTCTTCGCGGCTGGATTACCCGCAGCTGAATTTGATCGCGGGCGCCGGGGCGGATCAACATGTGGCCCAAGCCTTGGCACTTTACGCTGCGGCGCGCCCGTTAGCCGAGCGGTTGCGGGGTATGGTTTACGTGGGGCAGAGACGCTGGGATGTTGCCTTGGATCGCGATCAACGCTTGATGTTGCCCGAACGCGATCCTGTGCAAGCCTTAGAGCGCATCATTGGCTTGGATCAGGCGCAAGATCTTTTGGCCCGCGATATTGAAGTGGTGGATATGCGCCTTGAAAGCCGAATGACCTTGCGCCTTGGAGAGGAGGCGCTTTTGGGATCTCAGGACGTGATACAGATGAAAACTGGAGACTAAAGATGGCAGGGCTGTATGAATCTCAACGTGCTATGCGGGCGATGCGCAAAGCAGCATTGCAGCGTGGAGTGATTGCTGTTTTGGATATGGGCACTGCGAAAATCGGATGTTTTATCCTGCGCTTTGAAGGCAGCGGGGCCTCTGAGGGCTTTGATGGGGTCGGCTCGTTGGCGGGGCAATCCGAGTTTCGCGTGGTGGGCGCGGCAACCACCCAGTCTCGCGGTGTGGAATTTGGCGAGATTATATCGATGCCGCAAGCCGAGCGCGCCATTCGCACGGTTTTACAATCCGCGCAGAAAATGGCGCGGTTGCATGTGGATCACGTGATTGCCTGCTTTTCAGGCGGCGCCCCGCGGTCTTATGGCGTGACGGGCGAGGTCAACGTGGAAAGTCAAATCGTTCAAGATCAAGATGTGGCCCGCGTTTTAGCAGCGTGTGATATCCCTGAATTTGGAGAGGGGCGCGAGGTTTTGCACGCGCAGCCGGTTAATTTCGTTTTGGATCAACGCAGCGGCCTGTCAGATCCGCGCGATCAAATTGGCAACGTGTTGGGGGCGGATATGCATATGCTGACCGTTTCTGAAAAAGCCATTCATGATCTGGCCTATTGCGTGAAGCGCTGCGACCTTGAATTGGCGGGCGTCGCTTCTTCTGCTTATGTGTCTGGGGTTTCGTCTTTGGTCGAAGATGAGCAAGAGCTTGGCGGGGCCTGTATTGATATCGGCGGCGGGACGTCAAGCGTATCGATTTTTATGAAAAAGCACATGATTTACGCCGATACGGTCAGGCTAGGCGGTGACCATATTACGCGGGATATCTCGATGGGCTTGCAAGTTCCTATGGCGCTGGCAGAGCGGATTAAAACCATGCATGGAGGGCTGATTGCCACCGGTATGGATGACCGGGATATGATCGAAATGGGCGGCGATACCGGCGATTGGGAACGGGATCGACGTATGGTCAGCCGCGCCGAGTTGATCGGTATTATACGGCCAAGAATGGAAGAAATTTTTGAAGATATAAGAGCCTGCTTGGATGCTGCCGGGTTCGATCATCTGCCCGCGCAGCAAATCGTGCTGACGGGTGGTGGCAGCCAGATCCCGGGCATAGATGATTTAGCCAGCCGGTTGTTGGGCCAACAAGTGCGCTTGGGCAGACCGTTGCGCATCCACGGATTGCCGCCAGCATACGCGGGCGCCAATTGCGCCGGTTTGGTCGGTTTAAGTCTTTTTGCCGCCCATCCGCAAGATGAATGGTGGGATTTTGAGATGACAACCGCGCGCTATCCGACTCGCTCTTTGAAGCGAGCAATGCGCTGGTTTAAAGATAATTGGTAGAGCTTGGGGGAAGGCTGGCGCCTAGATCGGGTGTTATGGGCACAAAATCGCCCATATTTAGCGGGTAGATCGTAATTTTGCGTGACCTTTTGAATTTATTTAGCTACCATTCACGTAATAATTAAAAATGTTCCCAAAATGGGACAAATCACAGGCGGATCAACCATGACATTGAAACTTTCAGTGCCCCAATATGATGAACTAAAACCCAGAATTACCGTTTTTGGCGTTGGTGGCGCCGGCGGTAATGCGGTGAATAACATGATCAGCAAAGAGCTGGATGGCGTTGAATTTGTCGTTGCGAACACCGATGCACAGGCGCTGCAGCAAAGCCAATCAAGCACCCGTATCCAGTTGGGTGTGAAAGTGACCGAGGGTTTGGGCGCGGGCGCACGGGCGTCGGTTGGATCTGCCGCTGCTGAAGAAAGCATCGAACAAATCGTCGATAATTTGGCGGGATCGCATATGTGTTTTATCACGGCCGGAATGGGGGGCGGAACGGGCACGGGCGCGGCACCGATCATCGCGCAAGCTGCGCGCGAACTTGGGGTGCTTACGGTTGGGGTTGTTACCAAGCCGTTTCAGTTCGAAGGTGCCAAGCGGATGCGTCAGGCTGAAGAGGGCGTCGAGGCTCTGCAAAAGATGGTTGATACGTTAATCATCATCCCGAACCAGAATTTATTCCGTCTGGCGAATGAAAAAACCACCTTTACAGATGCGTTCAGCATGGCGGATGACGTATTGTACCAGGGTGTCAAAGGCGTCACCGATCTGATGGTGCGCCCCGGCTTGATCAATTTGGACTTTGCCGATGTCCGCGCCGTAATGGATGAAATGGGCAAGGCGATGATGGGCACAGGCGAAGCTGAGGGCGAAGACCGCGCTATTCAGGCGGCTGAAAAAGCAATTGCCAATCCACTGCTCGATGAAATCAGTCTGAACGGCGCACGCGGCGTTTTGATCAACATCACCGGTGGCCAAGATTTAACCTTGTTTGAGTTGGATGAGGCGGCCAATCGGGTGCGCGAGGAAGTGGATGCGGATGCCAATATCATCGTCGGTTCAACGTTGGACACGGAGATGGCGGGTAAAATGCGGGTTTCAGTCGTTGCCACTGGCATTGACGTGAGCGAAAGCAGCAATGAAATTCCCCAACCACGCCGGAGAATGGCTGAGCCCTTGGTCGCTGCTGAGCAGGCTGCCGAGCTGACTTTGGCGCAGGAGCGCGAGCCAGAGCTGACGGTGCCCGCTGCGCCCGAGGCGGATTTATTCGCGGATGCCGGAAGCGCACATGATTTGGATGAGGCGCTTGCGCCGCATGACGAGAGATTGGGGGGACAGGATGACAGCCTGCCGCCTCCTGCCTATCAAGGGCAACCGGCCGCGCCGCTTCAATTGGGCGAAGATACGGCGGTGCGCGTCTCTGCGGCGGGTGTGCCAACGGATGAAGCTATGGCGCGCCTTCGGGCTGCGGTGAAAACCACCCCCGCCTCGGCGCAACCTCAAAGTCAGGTTGAAGAAGAACCTGCTGCTTCCGAGCGTCCGCGGTTTGGAATTGGATCTCTTATCAACCGCATGTCGGGTGCAGAAAGTGATCGTTCGAGCGTGGCCACAGCACCTGCAGCGCCGCAAGAAACACCCGTTTCGCGCGCTCCAACAGCAGAAGCGGCAGAGCCGCCTTTGGAGCAAGAGCGGATCGAAGTGCCCGCCTTTTTGCGCCGTCAGGCAAACTAAATCCACCGATATGTCAAGCATTGCATCCCCTCTTTTGATGGGGATGCGCTCGCGCAATAAACAATTGGGCAAATTCGCGCTGGTTTTGAGCGACCATGTTTCAGTGCGTAACAAAGTTTGAATTGTGATTGTTGGCCCATTTAAGGTAGAAGCGTTGCAAATCATAAAAGAGTTTTGGGGTTAAATTGCAAACCACTGTTTCTAAGGTTCTGGTCTTTCGCGGCATTGGGTTGCATTCCGGTGAGGAGGTCGAGCTTAAACTTTGCCCGGCCCCCGCAAATTTCGGCCTCTGTTTTTTCCGCAGCGATGTAGAAATTGGGGATTGCGCTATTCCGGCCCGCTGGGACAGGGTTGAGCAATCTCCATTATGCACAAAGCTGGTGAATGAAGCGGGTATATCTGTTTCAACCGTAGAGCATCTGCTCTCGGCTCTGGCGGGCTGCGGTGTGCATAACGCACGGATTGAAATTAACGGCCCTGAAGTGCCCATTCTTGATGGCAGTGCGGTTCCGTTTGTGCGCCAGATATTGGCAGACCCGCTGACGCAATTGGATCAGCCTGTCGAGGCGATCCGGATTTTGAAAGACATTGAATTTAAAACCGATCAGGGTTGGGCGCGTTTGGTTCCCAGTGATGTTCCCAAGATGAGCTTTCATATCGATTTTAAAGACGCTGCGATCGGCGTGCAAAGCAAATCGATTAATATGTCAAACGGTTCTTTTGTGCGCGAGTTATGCGACAGCCGTACCTTTTGCCGCAGCGTGGATGTTGAGACGATGCGCGCGAATGGGTTGGCGCGGGGCGGCAGTTTGGAAAATGCCGTGGTGGTTGACGGCGCAAAAGTGCTAAGCCCCGGTGGTTTACGGCACGCCGATGAAGCCGTGCGGCATAAAATGCTTGATGCTTTGGGCGATTTAACCTTAAGCGGTGCTCCGATCATTGGGCATTATATCGGGCATCGCGCCGGGCATGCGATCACCAATAACCTCTTATGCGTTTTGTTCGCCACGCCTGGAAGTTTTGAACGCGTGTCTTGCAGCGATGATGTGTTGCAAATATTGCCCGGTATCGGGGCTTGTTTAGAAGAATATCGCGCAGCGTCTTAAAGATCGCTCTTTTTGATCCCCTTGTTTTTATGTTACAACAACGCCATGAGGCCAAGTAGGATGCGGCTTTGTGATTTGTACAAAAGGGATGTTCGCGAATGAAGGCATATGGGTTTCGCCACGGGGTCGCCGCAGCGCTGTTGGGCGTTTTTTTATTGGCCGGATGTGAGGATGCTTTTAAAAGCCAAGAGCCTGAAAATCTTGAAAATTTCAGCCCTGAAGAGATTTTTAAGAAGGCTGAAATAGAGCTGAACAAGAAACGCTATGATCAAGGCGCGCAATATTTCAGTGAAATAGAGCGGCTCTATCCCTATTCTGAATGGGCCAAACGCGGCTTGATCATGCAAGCATTCGTTTATCATCAAGGCAAGAAATATGATGAAAGCCGCGCCGCAGCCCAGCGATATGTCGATTTTTTCCCAGCAGATGAAGATGCCGCTTATGCGCAATATCTTTTGGCGTTAAGCTATTACGATCAAATTTCGGATATTGGCCGCGATCAGGGGCTGACATTGCAGGCGCTTGAAGCGTTCCGCGTTGTGATTGAGCAATATCCCGAAAGCGATTATGCTGAACCCTCAAAATTGAAATTTGATCTGGCGTTTAGCCATTTGGCCGCCAAGGAAATGGAAGTTGGGCGCTATTATTTGAAATCTGGGCATTATGGCGCGGCGGTGAATAGGTTTAGAGTGGTCGTTGAAGATTTTCAAACCACATCGCAAACCCCAGAGGCTTTGCATCGATTGGTGGAGGCCTATCTCTCGCTTGGTTTGGTGGATGAGGCCCAATCTGCGGCGGCGATTTTAGGGCATAATTATCAGTCAAGCGAATGGTATCGCGCCAGTTTCGCGCTGCTTAAATCGAAGGGCTATTCTCCAAAAGTATCGGGTACGGGATGGCTGAGCAAAGTCTACCGACAAGTTGTAAAAGGCGAATGGCTGTGATGAAGCAGACGGGCTAAGGCGATGCTCAAAGGATTAGATATTCGCGATATTTTGATTATTGATCATCTTGAGCTTTCGTTGAGGGCTGGCTTGAACGTGCTGACTGGAGAAACCGGGGCGGGAAAATCTATTTTGCTTGATAGTTTGGGCTTCGTACTTGGCTGGCGCGGACCATCTGATTTGGTGCGCCAAGGGGCCGAGCAAGGCGAAGTAAGCGCGTGGTTTGATTTGCCCGATGACCACCCGGTTTTGGATTTACTCGAGCAGCATGGATTGCCTGTTTCGCAAGAGTTGATATTGCGGCGTATCAACGGGCGAGAGGGGCGTAAAACCGCCTGGATCAATGACCGCCGGGTGTCAGGTGAATTGCTGCGCAAACTGTCCGAGCATTTGGTTGAACTACATGGCCAGCATGATGATCGGGGCTTGTTAAACGCCAAAGGGCACCGCAATTTATTAGACGAATATGGCCAATATGGCGCTTTGAAAGCGGCGGTCGCCAAAGCTTGGGGCGAAAAAGAGCGCGCTCGCAAAGCGGTTGAACTTGAAAGCGAAGCGGTCACAGAGTTGCGCCGCGAAGAAGAGTTTCTGCGCCATGCGGTGGCTGAATTAAGCGCGCTGGATCCAAAACCTGGCGAGGCGGATGCGTTGGATGCGAAGCGGCGGTTGATGCAGGCCTCGACGCGGGTGCGCGCAGATGTGTCCAAAGCCCATCACGCACTGGGGCGCGAGGGCGCCGAAGCTTTGCTGGATGATGCCCAACGCTGGCTGCAAGAGGCTGCTGCACAGTTAAACGATGAATTAGACGCACCGCTCGACAGTTTGTCGCGCGTGATGAATGACTTGCAAGATACGCTGAATGAGGTTGAAGCCTGTTTAGACGCAATCGGGTTTAACCCACATGAGCTTGAAACGCTTGAAGAGCGCTTGTTTGCGATGCGCGGCTTGGCGCGTAAGCATGATGTCCATGCCGATGCATTGGCTGACTTAGCCGGCGATTTAGAAGCGCGTTTGCTGCGTTTGGACGCCGGCGCAGATAATTTGAACGCCCTGCGGGCAGCGCAAGCCGAAGCCGAAAACGTCTATGCTGCGCGGGCAGCAGAGTTGCAGCTTGCGCGCAGCGCTGCCGCCGAAAAGCTGGATCAAGCGATGGCCTTAGAATTGGCACCGCTGAAAATGGAGCGGGCAGTGTTCGAAACCAGACTGACCGCGGCCGCCGCAGGCCCTGAGGGGATTGATCAAATCGATTTTTGCGTGGCCACCAATCCAGGCGCGCCGGCGGGGCCTTTGGGGAAAATTGCCTCTGGTGGTGAATTAAGCCGATTTTTACTGGCGCTGAAAGTGTGCCTCAATGCGGGTAATTCGCACGCAACTTTGATTTTTGATGAGATTGACCGCGGGGTCGGGGGGGCCACTGCAGATGCGGTGGGCCGACGTTTGGCAGAGCTGGCGCAATCCGGGCAAGTGCTGGTGGTCACGCATTCTGCACAGGTTGCCGCATTAGGTGATGCACAATTCCAAGTCAGCAAACATCAAACAGATAGCCATACTGTCTCGCGGATCAAACAGCTTGATCGCGAAGAGCGCGTGGATGAGATTGCGCGTATGATTTCAGGAACGCAGGTTACGGATGCCGCGCGCGTGGCGGCTCAGACTCTGATTGCAGGGCGTTAATCTGCACTGCGATCTGGCGCCTTAATTCTGCCTTAACAATTTACCTGGATTTAAGATGTTCAAGGGATCCATTTGGCGTTTCAAGCCGCGCATAACCTCCCAGGCTAGACCATGCTCTTGCTCCATAAATTTCAGCTTGCCCATGCCAATCCCATGCTCGCCGGTACAGGTGCCGCCCAAGGCAAGTGCGCGTTCGGCCATACGGTCGGAAATCTGCATTGCAGCTCTGTATTCGGATGCATTGTCAGGATCGATCAGCAGAATCGCGTGGAAATTTCCATCCCCCATATGCCCTAAAATAGGCCCGCTGATCGCGCTTCGGGCAATATCTGCATGGGTTTCTTCTACGGCGTGCGCCAGGGCAGAGATTGGCACACAAATATCAGTTACGATTGCACGCGCGCCAGGGCGGCTTGCAAGAACGGCGTAATAGCCATTATGGCGCATCGTCCAAAGCGCGGTTCTTTCTTCGGGCAGCGCGGACCATTGGAACCCGGCACCGCCATATTCTTGACAGATATCACAAAATAATTCGGCATTTTCAGCAACGCTGGCATCGCTGCCATGCAGCTCAAACAACAGATGTGGTTGAATGCGCATTTCAGCGCCGGCATATTCGTTAAAGGCTTGAGCGGTTGCGCCATCAACGAATTCTATACGCGCCATGGGCAAGCCCATTTGTATTGTTGCGATCACGGCCTTTACCGCTTGCTGCATGCTGTCAAAAGCTACGATGCCGGCGCTAATGGCTTCTGGCTGTGGATGCAGCTGCAAGGTAAGCTTTGTGATCAGCCCCAGCGTGCCTTCGGATCCCACCAAAAGCGACGTGAGATCATAGCCGGCAGAAGATTTACGCGCCCGGTTGCCCGTCTGTATCACTTGGCCATCCGCAAGAACAACTTCTAATGCTTTTACATTTTCCCGCATGCCACCATAGCGCACTGTGGTTGTACCGCTGGCGCGCGTTGCGGCCATGCCGCCCAATGAGGCATTGGCCCCTGGGTCAACGGGGAAGAACAGCCCGCTTGCCCGCAATTCGATATTCAGCGCTTCGCGGGTGAGCCCGGGCTGCACAAGAACATCCATATCTTCAGCATTAAGTTGTAATATTTTGTTCATCCGCGAAAAATCGACGCTGATCCCACCGCGCGGAGCCGAGGTATGCCCCTCGAGCGATGTGCCGGTGCCCCATCCAATCACGGGGCATTCAAATTGCGAACAAATCTTGAGCAGGTTTTGAACCTCTTGCGTGGTTTCCACATAGGCCACAGCGTCCGGCGGCATGAGATCAAAATAACTTTCTGAGCGGCCATGAAGGTTGCGATCCGACTTTGATGTGCTAAGGCGGCCGGGCAAAAGCTGCGACAGGGCTTCTAGGGTTTTGGCATGGCGCATAGCGCTGCCTCCTTACTGGGTTCGACTTAGCTTAGCCCAAAGTTCCATTCTCCGAAAAGACTGCCAGCGATCAAAGTTAACAAAATTTCAGAACGCTGTGGTTCAGCCCCATAGCCTGCGGTTTTAGAAAAACATATTTATGGTGAGGGAAATCACATCATCATCGGCAATGCCCGAGAAAGCCAAATCGCTTTTTTTGGCGTCATAGAATTGGCTGCGCAGTTCCAAACTGGACCAATCGTTCAGCCGCCGCGATGCTTCAAAGGCAATCAAAGATTGCTCTTGCTTTTGGTCCTGCGACATCAATGCCAAGAAGCTTGTATCTTTGGCATCATTCAAAACAAGGCGTAAGCCTGCACTGTAAAAGCGTTCGGCTGCTGCTTGTGGACGGGTGTCATATTGGCCTTCAGCGATAAGTCCAAGATCCCAGACCTGCCCGAAAGCGCCATAAAGCGTATATTCCAAACCGGCAACCGCGGCGTCGAAGCCTGCCCCCGATTGTGTTCCATGCAGGCTTTCCCATTTCAAAAGCGTTGGATCGCCGGTAAATTGCGCCTCAAACCCGATTGTTTCCTGCAGCATGTAGGTCGCGTTCAGCGCGCTACTGTCTTGGGTTGGTGTTATAAGCGGCTCGCGGGCTGTGCCTTGGAAACCGCTAACTGCAAAATCCCAATCGCCCGAAAAGGTAGAAAACCGCGCCGCAATATCATCTGCCTCTTTGCCTTCAGAGCGTTCATAGAGGCTTGTGGTCACATTTAAGCCACTGCTTGGATGGCCGTTGCTGTCGTTGAATGTGCGCTCACGAAAACGCGAAATATACCATAATTGTAGATCACCGAAATCGAAATAGCCATCAAGCGACAGCGATGGGGCGCCTAATTTTGCCTCGCTCCCCTGATTTGCAGCCGCGTCGCTTTGGTTGATAACATCAACAACGTTTCTGCTTTCTGCTTTGCCCCAAAAGGTTTGGCGCTGCCCGATATAAAGATCAAAATTGCTAAAGGACCGGCGCAGATAGGCTTGGCGCGCCTCAACCAATCTACGGCCCTTATCATCGGCATCTGCGCGCGCGATCAATTCAAGCTCTGCGCGATAGGCGTCAAAATCATGATACGCGTCGAGCTTTAATTCAACCGATTTACCATATTCAATCGTTCCTTCAGCATGGCTTGGGAAATAGCTGACTTGGGGGGATATGGTCAGGTTGACTTCACCCGAGACGGCGGGCCCACAGGTCAGTAATATGGCTGTGGGCCAAGATAAACTAAGCGGCTTCATTTGATACGTTTAAGCGCGTTTTTCTGAAAATCTTTTTCGGTCATGCCGGTTTGAAAGGCCCAGTCCGAAAATTGCAATTGGGTTTTCTTGCCCGTCTGATGATTTTCCATACTCAGGGTATCTGCCCGCCAATATTTTCCGAGAAACTTATTATAATCTGCGTAGGAGAGTGTTTTTAATAGGCTGTTTTTGCGATCGTAAAATTCGATCTTTTGCAGCCGGTATTCTTTTTTATCGATCCATACCAATTGGCGGGAATAGCCGCTTTTCCGGTCAACCGGATCATATTCCACCAAAAAGCAATCGAGCCCATTTACCTTTTCATCGCGCAGATAATTATAGGTGTATTTCTCGACTTCTTGGCTCGAAATATCCTCATAGGCAAATTCGCTGCCCATGAAAGGCCCGGCTTTGTTCGATGAGGCGATGCGTTTCACGCGCTTTAACGCAGGCAAAAACAGCCATTGATCATCCGAGCCTGCCTTTTTTGTATGTGATAAAAAGGCGGTTCCGCGCACGTCCCCGGGCGAGTCAAATATAACCAGCGATAAATCGCCCTCGCTGGACCCTTCTAAAGTTCGGTTTCTGATCGCGCGTTGGGTGGATTGGCCATGTTGGTCAGATAGAACCATAACCATTGTAGAGGTTGAATCTTTGAAACCCGTGTCACGTTTGTCAAGTTCTGTGGCAATCTCCAATCCCTTTTCAGGAGAGGCGGCCGCGGTTGAGGGAAGGCTAAGGCCTGTTAGGCCTGCAATCAAAATCAGGGGTAAAAATTTCATCTCTTTCTCCTTAAGATGTTGGCTGCATTGCCGGTGTGTCTGGGCCATCATTGGCTGCGTGCTCTGCGGCTTCTGAAGGTGTATTTTTATCTAAAGCAATCAACAGCGCCGGCAGTAAAGTCAAGTCTGCGATCAGCGCCATGATCAATGCGATGGCGGTGAGACTGGCCATATAGCTGTTTAAGCCAAAGCTGGATTGCGCCAGGATAAAAAAGCCCGCCGCTAAAATGATGGTCGTAACCAAAAGCGCGGTTCCAACCCCCGTAAACGCAAAGATAACCGCGTCTTTAGGTGAAAGCTTTTCATCGCGCCGCGCAATTTGATATTTGCTTAAAAAATGCACGCTATCATCGACCACAACGCCCAAAGCCATTCCCGCAACCACGGCAACAGCCATGTTGACCTGCCCGACAAGTAAGCCCCAAAGGCCGAATGCAAGGCCCGCTGGCAAGAGATTTGGCACGAGGCTGATGACGCCGAGGCGCACGTTTTTAAGCGCAATCAAAATCACACCGCTGATCAGCAATACCGCAAAGAAAGTACCCGATAGCATGCTCTTGATATTGCGCTCGGCGATATAGGCAAACATCACCGTGGGACCGACCGCATAGGTGTTGATGCCCAGATCATTGGCGAGGAAATCTTCAGCGCGTTGCAACCAGGCCCTGACTTCATTCGTGGTCATATCTTCAATTGTAATCACAATCTGCGTTGACGATTTATTGATGTCCAATTGGTTGTTCAAATCCAGCCCATAGGGCAGGGACAGTTCATATAGTAGCAAATATTGCGCGGCCAATTCGCGGCTTTCGGGTATTTTGTAAAAAGCCGGATCGCCGCCGTTTAGATCACGGTTCAAACGTTTGAACGTGTCAGAGATCGATTGCACGTGGGTAACGGGTTCTTCATTCATCGCCCAATCGGTAAAGGCCGCGATCTTCTTGATGAAATCGGGCGAGCTGATCCCGTTTGGTTCACCGGAGCTTAGATCAAACTGAATTTGATTGATGCCAGTTAAATTCTGTCCAATCCATTCCGAATCTTCGCGGAACTGGATTGATTCATCGAAATATTTCAAGAAGTCATCATTGATTTCATTCAAAGGGATCAAGGCTAATAATCCAAGTGACGCCGCGATGCTGAGCGTCATCACGGTTTTGTAGCGATCGGCAATGAATACGCCCAATTTGCCCATAACACCGTCGAGCTTCTCGATCGTGGCTTTGGGCTTTAACGTAACAAAACTGATCAAAATTGGCAGCAAGGTGACCGCGTAGATCCAAGCCGCAATCACGCCAACCGCTGTGATATTGCCCAAATCGTGGAAGGGGGGCGAGTCTGAAAAGTTAAGAGACAGGAACCCTAAAGCAGTGGTTACACTGGTCAGGAAAATGGGTTTTCCGTTTACTTTCAAACTGTAGATGATGCTGTCGCGTTGGTTATGGCCGGCGCGCATTCGGTTCATTAATGTGACCAAAAAGTGGATCGAATCTGCCACCGCCAAGGTGGTGATGATGGTCGGCGCGCTTGCTGAGGGCGGCGTTAATCCAACCCCCATCCAGCCACCAATACCCATCGCAACCA